>Ga0070665_100002427_pt1 | contig 20542 bp, 17 predicted proteins | sample KBSS13metaG_FD_65862 | JGI IMG/M metagenome (GOLD analysis project Ga0070665, IMG submission 65862) | Switchgrass rhizosphere microbial communities from Kellogg Biological Station, Michigan, USA - KBS S1-3 metaG | ecosystem: Host-associated > Plants > Roots > Rhizosphere > Soil ...
GTCGTCGATCAGCGCCCGTGGGTCCTGATGCAGCGCAACGCCGGGATAGCGCTTGCCGGCGCGGCCCAGCGCGGCCGCCGAGAAGTCGGCGATGCCGGCAAGGCGGCAGCCTTCCGTTTCGGCGACGCTGCGCGCGAGGTTCGGCCCCCAATAGCCGTAACCGATGACACCGATACCGATCATGGAGCCGCCATTCCTGTTGCTGGAGTGAGAAGGTCTTCGCGGTCGCGGACATCGCCGACCACCTTGGCCGGCACGCCGGCGACGATCGCGTAGTCGGGCACGTCGCGCGTCACCACCGCCCCGGCGCCGACCAGGGCGAAGCGCCCGACCGTGGTGCCGCAGATGATGGTGGCGCTCGAGCCGATCGAGGCGCCGCGGCGGATCCGGGTCGGCATCACCGACCAGTCCGCTTCGGACTGAAGCCCTCCGTCCGGCCGGCAGGCGCGGGGAAAGAGGTCGTTCGTGAACATCACGCCGTGGCCGATGAAGACCTCGTCCTCGATCGTCACGCCTTCGCAGATGAAGCTGTGGGAGGAGATCTTGCAGCGACCGCCGATGTGGCTGTTCTTCTGGATCTCGACGAAGGGTCCGATCTTCGTCCCCTCACCGATTGAACATCCGTAGATGTTCACGAGATCGGGGTGGGAAACTGCAGTCTCGGCACCAAGCTGAACGTTCTTGAGCGGCATGGCCGGAGCATCTGTTTCCGCCGGTACCGTCGCAATCGAGCAAGAGGGGTAAGACCAAAGTCCACTCGGGCCTGGAGTGGAGGCGTCGGCGCGTCATCGCTGGAGGCGCGAAATCGCAATCCGGCGGCCATGCCCGACGGAAGGCCGGCAGGCTCGGAGGTCCGCCAAGAGCGCGCTGCCAATCGGCTCGCTACAAGGCCGCAGGTCGTCCGGCAGGATGAGCCGACCGGGCGCCGCCCGTCCGGTTCAGGCCGCCTTGCTCCGCGATGCCGCCGCCACGATGTCGTCCAGCCGCGCCAGCGTGGCCTTCCAGTCGTGCCCGGCGAGCACGGCGGCCCGCGCCGCGGCGCCCAGGCCGGGCAGTCTGCCAGTCAGGACCTGTGTCACCGCCGCGGCCATCGCTTCCGCGCCGTCCGCTACCAGAAGGTCGCGCCCGGCAACGGCCCGCACGCCTTCGTGCGCCTCCGGCGAGGCGACCACGGGACGCGCCATCGCCATTGCCTCCAGCACCTTGTTCTGGATGCCGCGCGCGATGCGCAGCGGCGCCACCGCGACCGCCGCATGGGCGAAGTAGGGCCGCATGTCCGGCACGCTGCCCGTGACGTGCACCCGCGGCAATTCGGCGAGCGCCCGCACCGCGGGCGAGGGATTGGCGCCGACGATGTGGAAATGCGGCGCCGGCGAAAGGGACGCCAAAAGCGGTATCACCTTGGTGGCGAAGAAGCTCACCGCCTCGACATTCGGGCGGTAATCCATGGTGCCGGTGAAGACGATGGCCGGCGATTCCCCTGCGAAGGGGTCGGGCCAGCGGCCTTCCGGATCGAAGCGCGCGACATCGACGCCGTTCTCCATCCAGTCCACCCGGGACGCGACCTCGGGTGCGAGGGTGGCGAAGGTCCGCGCTTCCTGCGCCGAAACCAGCAAGGTGCGATCGAAATGCGCCGCGGCACGGCGCTCGAATGCGAGCAGGGTGCGTGCCTCCCGCGCCCAGACGAACCGCTTCGGCCCGCTCTCGGAAGCGGCGTACGCACGCCATTTCTCGGAATCCACGTCGACCATGTCGAGGATGCGCAGCGGCCCGCCAGGCCCCGGCGGTACATAGGCCGCCATGGCCGAGGAATAGGCCAGCACCGCCTCGTAGCGCCGCGCGGCGAGGCCGGTACGCACCCAACGCGCGAGGCCGGGCTCATGGAACCAGGCGAGGCTCAGCGGCTGTCCGGGCCGTGTGCCCAGCAGGGTGCGCGCGATGCGTCCGCCGCGCGTCACCGGCGCGGCATGGACCTCGGCGCAGCAGTCCTGCAGCACCGGGAGATGCCGGGCGTCCGCCGGATCGTCCACCATGCAGCCGAGATCCACCGCCCAGCTGCATGCCAGATGCTCCAGCATGTGCCAGGCGCGGATCTTCTCCCCCTTGTCGGGCGGATAGGGGATCCGATGTGCGAGGAACAGAAGCCGCGGCTTGCCCATGCGCTCAGCCCAGGCCGCGTACCAGATGCGGGCCAATCGCGTTGGCCACCGGCAACGGCAGCCGCTTCCAGGCCGAGATGAAATAGCGGTACTTCGGATTGTTCGGGTTGTTGTCCGGCACCTTCGCGCCCGGGGCGAGGCGATAGCAGTAGTGGAGCTGTTCCGGCTCGAAGCCCCAGTTCTTCTTGAAGGCGAAGGCGCCGGTGTCGGCCTTGCTGCGGCCGAAATCGAACATCGTGGCGCCGCGGTCGCGCGCGGCACGGCGCATCACCTCCCAGTACATCACGTCGGCCGCCGCAAGGCCGCGCGCTCTCCGCGTGCCGCCACCGTAGTAGGGGAGTACCTCTTTCTTGAAGTGGAAGGAAAGCACGGAAGAGACCGCCTGGCCGTCGTGCCACACCGTGGTGACGTCCGATTCCTCGGGGAAGGCCTCGAGCAGGGCGCGGAAATACCGCCTGGGAAAGACCGGGCTGCCGAGGTTGCGCACGCTCTCCGCATAGATGCGGAAAAGTGTCTCGACATCGCGGTCGGTGCGAGTCTCCAGGCCGCGCTTCAGTCCTTTGCGGACCTCGGCGCGCTGCTTGCGCGGGATGTTGGCGGTCAGGTCCTTGTCGTCGCTCCCGGTGAGAGCAGCGATCGGCTTACGGAAAGTGTAGTAAAGCGCTGGCCGTTCCACCCATCCCGGATCGGCCGCGCCGAGCCGGCGATATTCCAGGCAGGGCGCGCGAAGCTTGGCCTGCAGCTCGAGGGCATGCGCGTCGAGCGCGGCGCCGCCTTCCGGCGTGGCGGCGATTGCGCCGCCATAGACACAGTAAGGCGTGGAGGCGAGCACATCGCCGAACAGCAGGGTCTTCATGCGCACCAGCGGCAGCACGCCGACCACCGCGCCGTCCTGTTCGGCCAGCGCATAGTGGGTAGTATGTCCGAAACTCCGGGCGATTACCCGTGCCCAGGCTGAAAGATGGAAGAAGCTGCCCTCCGGCCGGGTGCGCACGAAGGCATCCCAGGCGCCGGCGTTGGTCTGGTCGAGGGGGCGAATGCGGACCGACATGTCAGGCTGCCTCAAGCTGCGGCGCGGCAATCGAGGCGCCGAACACTTCGTCCACAGGGCCCCATCTGAAATCGCGCAGGAGCCGCGTCAGCCGCGCTTCCGTCCGGGGAAGCCCGACATAGTGGCGGAAGCGCGAGAGCCGCCGGGCTCCCTCGACGCGCGGCTGGCCGGGGTCGATCTCCCAAGGATGGAAATAGAAGACACCGGGATGGCCTTCGGCGTTGACGCGGCGCAGTCCGCTGCGCGTCAGCCCATAGGGCAGCAGGCGAAACCAGCCGCCGCCGGAGCAGGGCAGGCTGCGCCCGAAGGCGCGTACCGTCGTCATGGGGATCTCCGCCACGCCGTCCGGGTACGGCCGGTGCGGCCGGCGCGGTGCATCGGGGTCGCCGTAGAGGTCGTGGCGCACCGGGAAGACCGAGGAGGAGTAGCGGTAGCCCTCCTCGGCCAGCACCGCATGCGCCCAAGGGGTGTGCCTTGCACTGATCGAGAAGGTCGGGGCGCGATAGCCGATCACCGGCACGCCGCCGATATCCTGCAGGATGGCGCGCGCGCGGCGGATGTCGGCCCGGAACGCGGCCTCGCCGATGGCATTCACCTGTTCGTGGCCATGGCCATGGCTTGCCAACTCATGGCCCTCGGCGACGAGGCGGCGGATCAGGCCCGGATGCCGTTCGGCGACCCAGCCCAGGGTGAAGAAGGTGGCGCGCACGTCGGCGGCGGCGAAGAGGTCGAGCACGCGATGGGTGTTCGTCTCCACGCGTCGCTCGCGCGTCTCCCAGCTATCGCGCGCGATGATGCCAGCGAAGGCCTGGACCTGGAACCAGTCCTCCACGTCGACCGACATGGCGTTGCGGATCGGGTTCATGGCCGGCCCCCAAGGAAGGCGAATGGAGCCCATAGTTTCTGCAGTCGGCGCGGCTTGGGTTCGAGGCTCCCCATCGTGCGCTCGAGCTGGCCCAGGCGGTCGGCGATGGCGCGCATCGCGGCGCGCTCCTCCTGGCCGGCCGGCGGCGGGGGCTCGGCGCAGATCGCGCCGAGATCCTGAGAGAGCTCTTCCGCGGTCGCGCTGACCAGGTCGGCGGTCAGCACCGCGGCATGTTCCAGGGCGCCGGCAACCAGCACCCGCGCGCAGAGCCGGTTGATCCGGCGCGGGATGCCGCCGGAATGTTCGTGCACCAGGTTGAGCGCTCCCTCTTCCCAGGCGGGAAATCCGGTCCAGCCCACCGAGGTCATGCGGTGCCGGACGTAGAGATGCGTCTCCTCCCGCGTCAAGGCGGCAAGGTGATAGGCGGCGAGGACGCGCTGGCGGAGCTGGTCGAGATCCGGCCGCGCCAGGATATGGCGGAGCTGCGGCTGCCCCAGCAGCAGCACCTGCAGCAGCGCGCGCGACCCCTCGGTCACGTTGGACAGCATGCGCAGCTCCTCGAGCGAGGCGACCGGCAGGGCCTGCGCCTCGTCGACGATGAGCACGTGCCGCCGGCCCTTTTCAGCGATGGCGCAACGGAGCGCGGCGATGATGCCCTGCAGCAGCTCCGCCTTGCCGCCGTCGGCCCGGACGCCGAAGGCGATGGCGACGAGGCGCAGCAGTTCCACCGGCTCGACCTGCGTCGTCATCACCCGCGCCATCACGTGATCCTTGGCGGAGAATTCGGCGCAGAGCCGTTCGATCAGCGTGGTCTTGCCGGAGCCCACCTCGCCGGTGACGACGACGAAGCCCTCGCGCTGCGATAGGCCATAGAGCAGATGCGCATAGGCCCGGCCGTGCGCCGTGCTGGGAAAGAACAGCCGCACGTCCGGCGTCATCCGGAAGGGCGGCTCGCGAAATCCGTATTGGTCGAGATTCATGGCGCTGCCTCAGAAGGTTCGTCGGAAGCCGGCGCGAATAACGCCTTGCGTGTAGCCCTGGCCCGCGACCGGGGTGGAGTTGCTGCTCCAGCCGACCTGCATGCTGGCGGTGAGCTTTTCGCTCAGCCGATGCGACAGCGTTGCCGCCAGGATGTAGGTATCCGTGTCACCCAGGACGGTTTGCCCGAAGTTGGCGTTACCGAAACCGATTTGTCCCGAATTGGAGTGTCCGTACTGTGCCGTCGCCGTGCCGGTGGTGTTCGGGGAGAAATCATGGCCCCAACTGAAGGTCGCATAGATCCCGTTGCTCGAGCTGGTGGACAGGGTGTTGTTCGCCGACGTGAGGGGATCCTGGGATTGCCAGGTGCCGGAAAGGGTGAACGAGTCGCGCGGCCAGCGGTGGTTCAGCGACACCGTGCCGATGCGCATCCGGTAGAGCGTGTTGGACAGCCCGAGGAAGGAGTTGATCAATACGACCGGCGCGCCGGACTGGCTGTCCACCGTGTTGCCGAGCGCATCGGTCGTGGTAGTGGAGAGCAGGTTCTGGCCTTCGGTCAGCGACGTGCCGATCGTGTCCCTGTAGATGGCAAAAAGATCGGTGCGCACGCCGAGAGCCACGCCAGCATTCAGGCTGAAAGAATTGAATCCGTTGCGGTGGCCGTAGCGGACGATGACGATAGAATCCGGGCTCGGCGTCAGCCGTAGCCCGACCGACCAGATCGCATCGTCGATCTTGATCGGATTGGTGCCTGCATATTGCTGGTTCTCATAGCCGATATCGCCGATCAGGGCGATGCTTCGCAGGATGGCGTAGCGCGCCTCGAGCCCGGTCGAGAAGTTGTGAGCGTCCTCATAAATGCCGTCGCCCACGTACCAAGTGCCATCGACACGCGCCTGCAGCGCCAGGCGGCCCAGATCCTCGCCGCTGCGCAGCACTGCGAAGCCGCGATGTGCGGTGTAGTTCGCGGTCGTATCGGCAAGGTTGCTGTTGTTGAAATCAGTCCAGCCCTGCCGGGAATACTGAAAGGAATAGCCGAGTTGCGACGAAGCGGCGCTGCCGAAGCGGTGCACCAGGAAGGGCGTCACCTGCGTGGTGTAGGTTTGCATGATGTTGCTTCCGGCGATGGCTTGCCCGCTACCGGGAACCAGACCGGCAGTGGCCGGCAGCACGCTGGCCGACCCGCGCATGTCGACGAAAAGTGCCCCGGGAATCAACGCGGCGAGGAGCTTCCCGTCGCCGACCTGGTCCAGGCCGTTCTGGTCGGTGTTGGAAGCGTACAGGCGCAGCGCCGGCGTGTAGCGCAGAGAGCCGGACAGGCGGATCGTGGAAATCGCTGCTTCGATGCTGGGCGCTATGGTGGTGACGAGGTCGCTACGTCGGTCGGTGTTCGTCTGGAACAGATTGTCCGTGGCGAGAACGCCGACTCCGATCGAGGGCCGGATGACGTAGGGCCGGTTGCCGAGATCGGACGTGCTGATGCCGGCGACACCGAGGCCAGGCGCGGTCGTCGAGAAGCCCGGCAGCGTGCCGCCTTCCGATGGGCGAGGGAGGAGCGGGGTGTCGCGGCCGCTGAGCGGGCCAAGCGCCGGCGACTCCAGAGCGGGCGTGACGCCGCCGTCGTCGGTGACGGCAGGCTTCGGCGTCGCACTATCCGCCGGCGGGGCTGTCTGCGCAGCGGCAGGCAGGGCAAGCAGCAACGCTACCGCCATGCTGGCCGGCAGGATGGAGTCAGGCTTGATGCGCACCGACCGCCACATCGCCGGTGTGTGTGCCGCGCGCCCTGAAGCGGTCGCTGACCCGCAGCGCCGAACGGTTCAGGAGGAGTTGCAGCGTCGGACAGGCATCGAGGATGTCTAGGGCCGCTTCGACCTCCGCCCGCTTGGTGCGTTCCGCCTCGACCACCAGCGCAACCTGCCCGGCCGCCGTGGCGAGCACGCCGGCGACGCTGGATTCCAGGCAGGCTGGCGTGTCGAGGATGATGATATGGTCCGATAGCCGTTTGGCGAGATGCAGCAAGGCATTCGTCACGGCACTGCCCTGTGCGCCCCCAGGCCGGGCTACGCCATGCGGCAGGACGAATAGGTTGGGGATTTGGGTGCGCCGCAGCAATCCAGCGGGGTCGGGATCGTCCGCATCGCGTAGCTGCCCGAGGCCCGGGGCGTCGCGCAGACCGAGAAGGTCGGTGAGCGAGCCGGCACTCCGCTCGGCATCCACGAGAATCACGGGGCGATGTACTCCCTCGGCGATGCTTGCGGCAAGGTTCAGCGCGGTGAACGACTTGCCCTCGCCGCTGCGGCTGCTGGTGATCACCACCAGTCGCGCCTGCCGCCCTTCGGCCGGAGGCGTCGCCTCGATGCTGCGCAGCACCTGCTCACGGATCAGCGCGATCTCCTCCCAAGCGGGGCCGGTTGCGTTGACCAGGCCGGCGCTATGCAGCAAGGCGCTGGTAACCGGTGCGAGATCGTTACGGAGGAGCGGACCGGCGGCCTCGCTCCGGGGGGGCGCCGCCGGCGGTGTTTCGACCGCCGGGAGAGGCATCTCCACCGGCACCATGGGCGGGCGCGGCGGCGCCGTTTCTGCCACCGGCGCCAGAAGCGGCCGCGGTATGCGCGTGGGAGGCGTATCGGCGGCGATGGCGGCGCGGGCCGCATCGGCAGCACGCTCGACCAGATGCGAGCGCCGAGGGAGAGGGGGGCTCATGCAGCGAACTTTGCCATGATTTTGAGCGGCCCAATAGCCGCAACGACGAGTCCGAGAGGCAACGGCAGCAGGCAGAGGGCGACGAGCGTCGCGTCCGCACGGCGCAGCCGGCTGCGCAACGGGGCGGAGAGGGTGCCGAGCACCGGCGGGCCGATGCGGCGCAGTTCGCGCAGCGTGTAGAACGTGGTGTCGAGCTGCACCAGCAGGAAGAGCAGGGCGCCTCCGGCGCCGAGCGCCGCAACCAGCACCCCGGCCGACAACAGCAGGCGGTTGGGGCTGGCCGGGCTGGTCGGCATCGATGGCGGGTCCACCACTTCGAGCGTCACACGGTCCGTCCCGGTGCGAGCGGCCTCCGCGATGTTCACCGATTCGCGGCGGGCCAGCAGTTCTTCGTAGTTGCGCCGGATGACATTGTAGTCGCGGTCGAGATTGGCGAACTGCGCCTGGACCTCGGGCGCGTTGCGCGCCATCTCCTCCAGTCGGCTGCTCTCCGCGTCCAGGTCGTGCAACTGGCGCTCCAGCGAGGCGATCTGGGCGTCGGCATCGACCATGCGCACCAGGAGCTGCTCGCGCGCCGGGTTGGGGACCGGCGTGCTGGTGGCGGTGCGGCGGCCGCTGCCGACGGCGCGGGCCGCCTCCAGGTTGGCTCGTGCGGCAGCCACCTCGGGATGCAACTCGGTGTAGCGCTGACGCAAGGCCAACAGGCGCTGCTCCGCCTCGGCGACGGACGTGGCGGTACCGGCTGGCGGCGCCGTGTCGGCCATGGTGGCGACCTGCTGTTTGAGAAGATCACGGCGGTTGATCGCATCCGACAGTTCGCCACGCATCGCCTGGATACGCGTGCGCACCGCCTCGAGCCGCGAGGTGCTGCCGTTCACTGCGAGCAGGTCCTGATAGCGCGCGGTGAAATCCGCGCGGCGCCGCTCTGCCTCGCGCAACTGCTGCTCGTAGGCGGCAAGCTGCTGCAGCAGGAAACCACGCGCATTTTCCATCTGGCGGCGGTCGGAGCCGCTGGCGAGTTCAAGAAACAGATCCACCACCTGCTGGACCACATTCTGCGCTACGCGGGCATCGGTGTCGACATACTCGACGGTGAACAGGTTGCGGGTCTGGCTGCCGAACCGAAGGTCGCGGCCCAGTGTCTGGATGATCTTCTCGCGGTCGGCGCCGCTGCCGATGCGTTGGGAAAGCTCGGAGCGGTCGACGATCCGTTCGAGATTGGGGCGGCTGACCAGGGTGCGTTGCAGCACTTCGACCTGTGCGGCAGGTGAATTGTCCATGGCGATGCCGCGCAGCAGCATGCCGAGAACCGCGTCGGCGTCGGCGTAGACGCGCGCGGTGGAGACGTAGCGGTCCGGCAGCAGGCGCACGGCGGTCCAGCCGATCACCGCAACCACCCAGATCAGCGCCACGGCCTTCCAGCGGTGGCGCCAGGCCGAAGCGGCGTAGCGGCGGGCGAGGTCGATGACAGTCACGGCTCAGAACCAGCCCTGTGGGATCACGATCGTATCGCCCGGGCGAAGCGGCACGTCCTGGCTCATGTCGCCGCCGCGCATCAGGTCGTCGAGGCGGACCCGCAGGTTGCTCGGCGCCACGCCGACACCGCCGCGGCGGATGATTTCGGCGCGATTGCCGGCCGCATAGCGGGTCAGGCCGCGGGCCTCGATGATGGCATCGACGACGGTCATGCCTTCGCGATAGGGCATGACGCGCGGCTGGGTGGCCTCGCCGATGATGCGTACCTGCTGCGCCGGGGCGCCGACGAAGTTGCGCACCATCACCGTGACGTTGGGTTCGTACACAAAAGGCAGCAGACGCGCCTTGATGTCGGTGGCGAGCTCGGTGGGCGAACGGCCGGCGGCAACGATATCAGGCACCAGAGGTGTCGAGATCCGCCCGTCCGGACGAACCGGTAGGGCGTTTGCGCTCAGCTCGGGCGAAGAATAGACGACGACGTCGAGGCTATCGCCGGGACCGATCACATACTCGGGCGCGGCCGCTCCGGTCGGCACGGCGGCGCTGTTGGGCGGTGCCGTGCCGGGACTCGTGCAGCCCATCGCCGAGAGAGCGAGAACCGTGACGACACAGCGCAATACATTTGGTGACCGCATTGACCCACCCCCAAACCAATGGCACCGGATGCCGTGCCTGCTGTGGCGAACCTACGCAAAGTCGAATGCGGATCGCAACGTAGAGGGAGACGACGGGATCGGCTCTTTTGGACTACTCTTTTGGACAATCAAAAACTGAATGGCGTACCGGATAGGAGAATTGGAGGCCCCGGACCGGCGCCCCGCCGGAATTCCGCCGCTATTGCCAGCAGCAATTGACCGATCCGGGCTCGATCCGGTGTTTTTCCGCCGAGGCCCGGGTGTCGGCCGCCGGCGGCGCCGGGCTCGCCGCGCTCAAGCTCTTCGTGGAGTCTCGCGGGTGAGCGCAAAGCCGATCGCGAGCAATAGTGCGACCATCACATCCGTGATTTCGGCGGAACGGCCCGGCAAATACATTTGCGTACAGCTCGTGGCGAAAAGAGTGAGGCCGACCACGAGCGCGGCGGTCGGAAGCCGCCCACCGGCCTCGGTAAACAGATATATCAGGCTGCCATACAGGAATGATTTCTCGAAAAGCGCCATGACGTTGACCGCAAGCGATCCCCTCATCAGGCTGAGAAACGGCATCCATTCGAAATCCCGTGGCATCGATGCGAACTCGAATGGCTGCAGTCGGCCGATGACGACGGTCACGCCGAGCAAGGCAAACAACGAAAGCGCCCTCTGCCGGCTGGAAAGATGAAGAAGAAGCGGCAAAAGGCAGATTGCGATTGCCGCGCTCACGACCTCGGAAATGCTGAGCACTATCCCGACGATCAATACCCGCGCCGCCAGAATGAACCCACAGAACAGAACGGAAAGCATTGCCGCGTCACGTCGGCCGGCAAGCGCGCCGATCAACGCAAAGATCGTCAACCATATCGTCGTATGGCTGTAGATCGCGTCGAACGCGAAAACGGGATGGAAGACGACGGGCTTGAGGGCGTTCCAGTACTTGTGCAGGTCGATGGTCGGCACATAGGGGTACAGCCGGTATCCGGTCCATGCCGCGATCAGAGCCGCCGGTATCGGCTTTGGCGAAAATGTCGCCATCAACGGGATGTGCAGGGGGCGCGCCAGCAATGTTGCGCCCAGGCCGCCCAGCATCGTCCCCGCCAGGTTCGCGTAGACGTCCGCGGCGCTCGTCATTCTTTCCGGCTCGAAATACTGGATAAGCTCCACGCCTGCCGACAGCAGGGTTCCACAGATGATGACGATGAGGAGCCGGAGCCCAGAGGAACAGGCGAGTGATAGAACGCCGAAGTAGCCGAAGGGTATATAAAGAAGGACATTGGCAATGAGGTCGCCCCGGCCGGGTCTCGCCATCCAGGAACTGGCGAGCGCATCTATCGGGCCGGCCCCTGTCGTCGGAATACGGAATTGAAAAGGATACAGCGAGCCGTAAACGATGACGGCAGCGATGATCGCCGTTATCAATCCGAATCTTGCCGTTCGCCGATGATGTTCTCGAGTCAAGGGAACCGCCTGCAAAGACTGGGAATTGGACCTCCTGCGACACCCGCGCAGCTCATGCCGCTCTCCGGGAGTGAACATCGGGATCCAGCGACGTCGATATTGCCGCGATGGACGTGCGTTGGGATCGTTTTCACGAGAGGTAGCCCTCACGAGGGAGCGTGACCGGCTAACCCCTTCGACGAGAGTGGTCTTTGACCTCGGAGGTTGTGAGTTTTTGATTTCAGAGGCGTTACGCTGGGAGCGCGCCTCTCCAGAGGCGCTCTTGGGCTGCGGCAAACCGAGGAAAGGCGGCTCCGGAGCGCCGCGCTCTCAGCAGCATGACGTCGATTTGGCGATAAACTCACAAGCTCTCAGCGGACGCATTCGAAGGGCTTGCGGCGAGGGCCGCATCGGCGGAAGCCGGGCACGCGATCCGGGTGCTCCGGGTTTGTCTCGCTGCGGATTTCGACCGGCTTGCTGCCTCTGACTTCGCGGGCCGAAAGGATCCGCGAGGCATTCCCTAAACCGTGTCAAAGGTATGGCGAGTGCAGCGCGCTGCCGGGAGCTCGGTGGTTCTCCAGAATCACTAGAGATATGCGCGCGATAGTTGCGTCTCCAAAGTCCGCCGCGGAGGCCCCAACGCTCAACCGGCACGGCCACGGTCGACGGTGCTGGTACCGCCGGGAAAGGCGGCGATCGCCGGCATCGGCAACGCCGGCGTGCCCTGCCGCCGGCCGGCTCCCGCCGCCGGATGCCTTTCTCTCCGCATGGTTGCTTCGGCCGGGCACATCGGAGGTACCTATTCGGCTTGGATGCCAATCTGCATTCGATATGGATACTTTCGGCCGCCAAGAGCTTGGCAAAGCGTGCGCAACCGCTGGGGGTGTCGCCGCTTTGGGGAAGGAGAATCCATGTCCGTTTTGAACGTTCCTGGGGCCGTACTTCACGATCGCGGTTCCCGAGATGGCAACGTAATCGAGGCGGCGCGCGACTTTTCGGGTGGGAAGGTCAGCGTCATGGTGAGTGCTGAGGGGCAGGTGGTGCCGGAAATCCTGCCGAAGAACTGGCTGCAGGGGACCCGTGCCGCGCGCCAGGGCGCCGTCGAGCGCTTCCTTCATCGCAGCCTTGACATCGTCGCCAGCCTCACCCTGCTGGTGGTGACGCTGCCCCTCCTTCTGCTGGTAGCCGTGGCCATCAAGCTCGATTCTCGCGGGCCGGTCTTCTACCGCCAGGAACGTGTCGGGCAGCACCACCGCAGGTTCCATATCCTGAAGTTCCGCTCCATGACGGTCGATGCCGAGAAGCCCGGCACGGCGGTCTGGGCCGCGGTCGGGGACAGCCGGGTGACGCGCGTGGGCCGCTTCATTCGCCTCACCCGCATCGACGAGATTCCGCAGGCCATCAACATCCTGCGCGGCGAAATGGCCTTCGTCGGCCCACGGCCCGAGCGGCCTGTGTTCGTCAAGCGGCTCACCGACGCCGTCCCGCATTACGCCGACCGCGCCGCGGTGCGCCCGGGCCTGACCGGCTGGGCGCAGGTGAAACACCCCTACGGCGCCTCTATCGAGGACGGGCGGGACAAGCTGTCCTATGACCTGTGGTACATCCGCGGGCGCAGCCTGTGGCTGGATCTGCGCATCATCCTCGCCACGGTAGGGGTGGTGCTACGGCGGGCGGGGGCACGCTGAGGCATGGCCCGCTTGTCTCCCCTGGCCACCGCGACGGCCGACATCCTGCCCTTTCCCGCTCAGGCCGAGCGCAGGACGGCTGCACCGCTCCGCCTGCTGACCTTCAGCACGCTGTTTCCCAACACCGCGCAACCGAATCACGGCATCTTCGTCGAAAACCGGCTGCGCCATCTGGTGACCAGCGGCGCGGCGACCAGCACGGTGATCGCGCCGGTGCCCTGGTTCCCGTCGCGCAATGCACGGTTCGGCGACTGGGCGCGCTGCGCCTCCGCGCCCGCCGAGGAGATGCGATACGGGCTGCGCGTGCTGCATCCGCGATACGCCGCGCCGCCGCGCCTCGGCATGTACACCGGCCCCTGGGCGCTGCTGCGCGCTGCCCGCGCAGCGTTTACCCAGCTCTCCGCCGAGGGCGAGCGCTTCGACGCCATCGATGCGCATTATCTCTATCCGGACGGCGTTGCGGCGACGTGGCTTGCGCGCGAGGTCGGGTTGCCGGTGGTGATCACCGCGCGCGGCTCGGACACCAGCCAGCTCCCGCATTTCGCCGCGCCGCGCCGGCTGATCCGCGCCGCGTTGCGCGAGGCGGATGCGCTGATCGCGGTGAGTGCGGGCCTCGCCGAGGGGCTGATCGAGCTGGGCGCGGCGCCCGAGAAGGTGACGGTGCTGCGCAACGGCGTCGATCTCGTGCGTTTCACGCCGCCGGCGGATCGCGACGCCCTGCGGATGGAACTGGACCTCTCCGGGCCGACCATCCTCTCGGTCGGGCATCTGATCGAGCGGAAGGCGCATCATCAGGTGATCGGCGCCCTGGCGGAGCTGCCCGGGGCCAGCCTGCTGATTGCTGGCGAGGGGCCGGAGCGTCGCGCCCTGACGGCGCTGGCCGAGCGGCTGGGCGTGGCGAGGCGCGTGCATCTGCTGGGCGCCCGGCCGCATGGCGAGTTGGCCAAGCTCTACGGCGCGGCCGACGCGCTGGTGCTCGCCTCGACGCGCGAGGGCTGGGCGAACGTCATGCTGGAAGCGATGGCTTGCGGCACGCCGGTGGTCGCCGGACCCGCCTGGGGCAGCCGCGAGGCCATTTCGGCCCCGGAAGCCGGGCTGGTGCTCGACGAGGTCGGCCCTGGCCCGATCGCCGGGGCGCTGCGGCAGCTCTTTGCCAACCCGCCGGCCCGCCGCGCGACCCGCGCCCATGCCGAACGCTTCGGATGGGGGGAGACGACGCGCGGGCAAGCCGAGCTGTTCGGCAGCCTGCTGGCGACGCGGGGAGGCAAGTCGTGAGCCTTTGGTTGGTCACCGGCGGTTGCGGCTTCATCGGATCGCACCTCTGCGCCGCCCTCGTCGCGGCGGGACAGCGGGTGCGGGTCCTGGACAATCTGTCCACGGGCCGCCGCGAGAACCTCGTTCCCGGCGCCAGGCTGATGGTGGGGGATGTCGGCGATCCGGCGCTGCTGGAACGCGCCATGGACGGCGTCGCCGGCTGCTTTCATCTGGCCGCCATCGCCTCGGTGGAGCGCGGCGTGCGCGAATGGCGGGAAACGCACCGGGTGAACCTCTCGGCGTTCGTCGCGCTGCTGGACGCGTCGCGGGCGGTCGGTGGCATACCGGTGGTCTATGCCTCCTCGGCGGCCGTCTACGGCAGCAACGACGCGCTGCCGCTGGCGGAGACGGCCGACACCCGGCCGCTTTCCGGCTATGGCGCCGACAAGCTCGGCTGCGAGCTCGAAGCGCGGGTCGCCGGTACCGTGCACGGCATCCCGACGCTCGGGCTGCGCTTCTTCAACGTCTATGGCGCCCGGCAGGACCCGGCCTCGCCTTACTCCGGGGTGATTTCCATCTTCGCCGACCGGCTGCTGCGCGGCGATCCGCTGACGGTGTTCGGCGACGGGCTGCAGACCCGCGACTTCGTGCATGTCTCGGCGGTCGTGGCGGCGCTGCGGGCCGGCATGGCCCGGGCGGATACCGCGGCGCCGGTGTTCAATGTCTGCACCGGGCGCAGCACGACCGTGCTGGAACTGGCGCGGACCCTGGCCGAAGCCTGTCACACCGTGCCCGTGATCCGTCACGCGGCCGGCCGGGCCGGAGAGGTACGCCATTCGCTCGGCGCACCGCAGGCCGCGCGCGCGGCGCTCGGTCTCGGCGAGCCGCTCGGACTGCTCGATGGGTTGCGGGACGTGGTGGGCTGGATGCGCGCCGGCCGGCCGCTGCTGGCGGCTGCCGAGCTAGTCGAAGGCGACTGATATGATCGCCACGATGCCGCCCCAGAGCAGCAGCGAGAGAAGGAAGATGGCCAGCACGGCGCGCGGCCAGGGCCAGGGCGTTCGCAGCATGGCGCGCAATCGCCGTGATCGGATCTGGCCGGCCTGGGCTCCGATGACCTTCTCGCCGGCGGGGGCTTCGACCACCTTCTTGGCAATGGACACGCACTATCCTCGCACCATGAGACGGCGTCACCGCTGGCCCGACACCTTCCGGCACTGCGTCTCTCTACGAGCGCAGGCCGGCACGCGCCAAGTCGGAAACACAATCTGTCGTTCCGATAATTGTAACGGCGAAGCGGCCGACGCGCCACGCCGGAGAGGGTTGCCCCAATGTGCGGAATAGCCGGCCTGTTCCATCCCTTTCGGCCGGCGATTCCGCCCGTGCGAACCCTGCGGGCGATGACCGATGCGCAGCGCCATCGCGGTCCCGACGGCGAAGGCTTCCATGCCGAGCCGCACCTCGGCTTCGGCCACCGGCGGCTGGCGATCGTCGACCTGGCCGGCGGGGCGCAACCCATGGCCACGGCCGACGAGGCGGTGGTCGTCACCTTCAATGGCGAGATCTACAACCATGAGATGCTGCGCCGGACGCTCGAGGCGCGCGGCCATGTCTTCCGCAGCCGCTCCGACACCGAAGTGCTGCTCCATGGCTGGAAGGAATGGGGGCCGGAGATGCCGGCCCGGCTGGTCGGCATGTTCGCCTTCGCCTTGTGGGACCGCGCGGCGGGCCGGCTGCTGCTGGCGCGCGACCCGCTCGGCGAGAAGCCGCTGCATTACGCCTGGCTGCCGGACGGCCGCTTCGCCTTCGCCTCGGAGATCGGCGGGCTGACGGCGCTGCCCGACCTGCCGCGCCGCCTCGATCCGGTGGCGCTCGACGACTTCCTGGCCCTCGGCTACGTGCCGGATCCGGCGACCATCTACGCCGCCATCCGGCGCCTGCCGCCGGGCCATCTGATGCTGGTCGGCCGGGGCGAGGGGCAGGCGACCCAGCGGCGTTTCTGGGCGCCGCCCCGCGCGGCCGGTACCTCGGGTGCCGACGCGGCCGAGGAATTGCGGCGACGCCTCGATGCGGCCGTCCAGGCACGGATGATGGCCGACGTGCCGCTCGGCGCTTTCCTGTCGGGCGGCATCGATTCCGGTGCGGTGACCAGCCTCGCCGCGATGGCGGCGGGGCAGCCGCTCGCCACCTTCACCATGGGCTTCGCCGGCGCGGCGGACGAGCGGCCGGACGCCGCGATGGTGGCCGAGCGCTACGGCACGCGCCATTTCACCGAGGATTGCGCGGCCGCGGATTACCTCGCCATGGCGCGCGAGATCCCGCGCCTGTTCGGCGAGCCGTTCGGCGACCATTCCGCGGTGCCGACCCTGGCGGTGGCGAGACTGGCCCGACGCCACGTCACGGTGGCGCTGTCTGGCGACGGCGGGGACGAGATCTTCGCCGGCTATCGCCGCTACCGCTTCCACATGATGGCCGAGGCGGCGCGGCGGCTGCTGCCGGCCCGGCTGAGGCGCGGCGCGGTCGGCGCGCTGGCCCGCGCCTATCCCAAGCTCGACCGGGCGCCGCGCTGGCTGCGCGCCAAGACGACGCTGACCGAGATCAGCCTGGACAGCGCGCTCGGCTATTACGGCACGGTCTGCAAGCTGGCCGAGGGAAAGCGGCGGGCACTGCTCTCGCCGGCCCAGCGCGCCGCGGTGGCGGGGCACGAACCCTCGGCGCGCTTCGCGGCGCTGATGGCGGAATGCGACCCGGAGAATTCGCTGCTGCAGGCGCAGTATGCCGACCTCCATACCTATCTGCCTGCCGACATCCTGGCCAAGGTGGACCGCACCAGCATGGCGGTATCGCTGGAGGTACGCCCGCCGCTGCTCGATCCCGAGCTGGTCGGCTGGGGCATGGCGCTGCCGGCAGCGGCGAAGCTGCGCGGCGGGGTGGGCAAGCGCGTGCTGCGCGAGGTCGCCGCGCCGTTGCTGCCGCCGGCGCTGCTGCAGCGGCACAAGCGGGGCTTCGGGGCGGACTTCGGTCAGCAGTTCCGCGCCGCCGCGCCGCGCATCCGCGCCAGGCTCACCGGCGAGGCGATGGCCGCCGGCGGCTTGTTCGACATGCGCGCCATCGCGACGCTGGTCGACCAGCACGAGGCCGGCGCCTTCAATCATACGCAGGCGCTGTGGCAGTTGCTCGTCGTCGAGGGCTTCCTCGCCGATGCGGCGGGGGTGACGGAGGACGACCGGGGGACCATCCGCCACGTCGCCTGAGGTACTACCGGTCACCTGAAGTACTACCGGTGACCTGAGCTACTACCGATGTTCACTGTACCCGATCTCATCATCCGACCAAAGATGATCGAGCCAGATGGGGAGCCGTCCGGCAGGAGGGCTGATTGCGCGTCTTGACAGTATTTGGAACGAGACCGGAGGCGATCAAGCTCGCTCCTGTCGTGCTGGGGTTTTCCGCCGCCTCGAATATCGAGCACGTGCTGTGCGTGACCGGGCAGCATCGCCAGATGCTCGATCAGGTGCTCGATGTGTTCGGCCTGCGGCCCGACCACGACCTCGCCATCATGAAGCCGGGCCAGGATCTCACGCATGTCACCAGCGCCGCGCTCGAGGGGGTGGGCCGGGTGATCGACGCGGTGCGGCCGGATTGGGTGGTCGTGCAGGGGGATACCACCACCTGCTTCGCTGCTTCGCTCGCCGCCTTCTACCGTCGGGTGAAAGTCGCCCACGTCGAGGCCGGGCTGCGCACCGGCAACATCTACTCGCCCTGGCCGGAGGAGATGAACCGCCGTCTCACGGGGCAGATCGCGGCGCTGCATTTCCCGCCGACCGAGGGCGCGGCCGACAATCTGCGAGCCGAGGGCGTCGGCGAGGACCGTATCCTCGTCACCGGCAACACGGTGATCGACGCGTTGCTGCTGGTGCGCGACCGGCTGGCTGCCGATGCCGCGTTGCGCGCGCGCTTCGAGGCGCAGTTCCCCTGGCGCGACCGCGCGCGACGGCTGATCCTCGTCACCGGCCACCGGCGGGAGAATTTCGACGGCGGGCTCGAGCGCGTCTGCCGCGCCCTGGCGCGCCTGGCCGATCGCGGGGACGTCCAGATCGTCTATCCGGTGCATCTGAACCCGGAGGTGCAGCGCACCGCCCAGGCCGTGCTCGGCGCGCGGGACGCGGTGCATCTGATCCCGCCGCTCGACTATCTGCCCTTCGTCCATCTCATGGGCGAGGCCGACCTCATCGTGACCGATTCCGGCGGGGTGCAGGAGGAGGCGCCGGCACTGGGCAAGCCCGTGCTGGTGACGCGCGACACGACCGAGCGGCCGGAAGCGATCGCGGCCGGCACGGCGCGGCTGGTCGGCACCGACGACTGCGCGCTGGTCGCCGCCGCGACGCAGCTTCTGGACGATGCGACCGCCTATCATGCGATGGCGCGCGCGGCGAATCCCTATGGCGACGGACACGCCGCCGGGCGGATCGTCGGACGGCTGACCGAGGAGGGTTGAGGAAAGTGCTGCGTTTCAATCGTATCTGTGTCGTCGGCCTCGGCTATATCGGCCTGCCGACCTCGGCGGTCTTTGCCGACAACGGCGTCGACGTGCTCGGCGTGGACATCAACCCCGTCGCAGTGGACAGCATCAACCGCGGCGAGCCGCACATCGTCGAGCCCGACCTCGACGTGCTGCTGCGCAAGGTGGTGCAGGCGGGCAAGCTGCGCGCCGCGCGCGAACCTGGGCCCGCCGACGCCTTCATCCTCGCGGTGCCGACGCCCTTCTGTGAGGGGCACCAACCGGACCTCACCTACATCGAGGCGGCGGCGCGCGACATTGCCCCCCATCTCGCCCACGGCAATCTCGTCATTCTGGAATCGACCTCGCCGATCGGCACCAGCGAGCGGCTCTCCGTCTGGCTCGCCGCGCATCGGCCGGACCTGACCTTCCCGCATCAGGCCGGCGAGCTGTCCGACATCCGCATCGCGCATTGCCCGGAACGCGTGCTTCCGGGCCGCATCCTCGCCGAGGTGGTGGAGAATGCACGCATCATCGGCGGTCTGACGCGCAAATGCGCGCAATCCGCCTCGACGCTTTACCGCATCTTCGTCAAGGGCGAGATCCACCTGACCCATGCGCGCACCGCCGAGATGGCGAAGCTGACGGAGAACGCCTACCGCGACGTCAACATCGCCTTCGCCAACGAGCTCAGCATCATCTGCGACAAGCTGCGCATCAATGTGTGGGAGCTGATCCGGCTGTCGAACCAGCACCCGCGCGTCAGCATCCTGCAGCCCGGCCCCGGCGTCGGCGGACATTGCATCGCCGTCGATCCCTGGTTCATCGTGGCGGCGGACTCCACCAACACCAGGCTGATCCGCACCGCGCGCGAGGTGAACGACAGCAAGCCGCATTTCATCGTCGAGAAGGTGAAGGCCCACGCGGCTAAGCTGAAGGAACCGGTGATCGCCTGCCTTGGCCTCACCTACAAGGCGAACGTGGATGATCTGCGCGAGAGTCCGGCCCTCGACATCGTCGCCGATCTGGCGCGGGCCAAGATCGGGGAGATCCTGGTGGTGGAACCGCACATCAACGCACTGCCGGCCTCGCTGGGCGGGCTCGGCCTGACGCTCGCGGATTTCGACCGCGCGACGGAACGCGCGGGCATTCTCGTGCTGCTCGTCGATCACGCCTCCTTCCTGACGATCGACCACGACGTGGTGAAGGACAAGATCGTGGTCGATACCCGCGGCGCCTGGTGAGGAGCAGATCGCGATGAGGATCCTGCACGTTCTCGATCACGCGCCGCCGCTGCAATCGGGCTATGTATCGCGCTCGCTGGGCATCATCCGTCAGCAGCGCGCGCGGGGCTGGAGCACGCATCACCTGGTCGCGCCGCGCCAGCTCCAGGGCGAGACGACGGCGGATCACGCCGGGCTGACCTTCCATCACACGCCGGCGCCGACCGGCCGTACCGCGCGCCTGCCGATCCTCAATTACCTCGCGGAATCGCGTGCGACGGAACGGCGTATCGTCACCCTCGCGCAGCGCGAGAAAATCGACATCATCCAGGCGCATTCGCCCGCGCTGAACGGGCTGGCGGCCGTCCGCGCCGGACGCCGCCTCGGTATTCCGGTGGTGTATGAAGTGCGCGCCTTCTGGGAAGATGCCGCCGTCGATCTCGGGCGCACCCGCGAAGGCAGCCTGCGTTACCGCGCCACCCGTGCGCTGGAGACCAGTGTGCTGCGGCGCGCCGATGCCGTGACGACGCTGTGCCAGGGCACGCGGGACGACATGGTGGCGCGCGGCATTCCGG
>Ga0070665_100002428_pt1 | contig 20538 bp, 14 predicted proteins | sample KBSS13metaG_FD_65862 | JGI IMG/M metagenome (GOLD analysis project Ga0070665, IMG submission 65862) | Switchgrass rhizosphere microbial communities from Kellogg Biological Station, Michigan, USA - KBS S1-3 metaG | ecosystem: Host-associated > Plants > Roots > Rhizosphere > Soil ...
GGCGGGCTGGTGGCCGCCACGGCGGGCATGTTGTGGTGTTCTGCCAGCCAGTAGCGGGTGTAGCCGAGCCGATCGGCCGTCTGCGCGAGGTGCGTCGTCGCTGCCAGCGCATCAGACGTCGTCTGGTCGGTGCGCACCGGCACCAGATCGAGAACGGAAAGTCGCATGGCTACGTCAACGCCCCTTTGCGCCTGCGCGTTCCCGGGCCTGCCGAAACACGTCGTCGAGCATCTGCGGCGTCAGCTTGCCGGTGAACGTGTTCTGTTGGCTCGGGTGATAGCAGCCGATCAGCGTCACGTCACCGAGCGTCGCGGTCGCGCCATGACCGAACTTCGGCGCGGGCGACGGGACACCGCCGACCGTCTGCAGCGCCGCCCGCCACGCGAACGCCCCCAGCGCGATGATCACCCGGACCTCGGCACGGATCAGCCTCCACTCGGCGTCCAGCCACGGTGCACACGTCGCTCGCTCGGCCGGTGTCGGCGCGTTGCCCGGCGGGGCGCAGCGCACCGCCGCGGCGACCCGAGTGCCGTTGAGCGCCAAGCCATCTGCCGCGTCGACGCACTCGGCTTGATTGGCAAGACCGGCGCGGTGTAGGGCTGCGAACAGAAAGTCGCCGGAGCGGTCACCGGTGAACACCCGGCCGGTGCGGTTACCGCCGTGCGCGGCTGGTGCCAGGCCGACGATGACGATCCGCGGCGTTGTCGACCCCCAGCCGGGAATCGGCCGACCCCAGTACGGCTCGCCTGCGAACGACTTGCGCTTGACGACCGCAACTTCTTCCCGCCATTCGACCAGCCGCGGACAGGCGCGGCACACCGACACCTCCGCGTCCAGTTCTTCGAGGGTCTTGACCGCCGACGCCATGGCCTCAACCTGCGCCGGCGTCTCCGCCACCGCTGTGCGCGACGTGGCGGGATCGCCCGGCCAGCCGGCGCCGGGAGGCACGGGCGAATCGAACATCTCGCCGGTTCGCGGATGGGCCAGCTTCATCCCACCACTGTGCACGCGAGGCAAAATCGCGTGCCGAGGGGGCTCGGCCGCTGTTACATTCGGCCGCGATACCCCATGACGAACGGCAAGCGCGGTCCGCTACTCCTCATCCTGTCAGCCGCGCTGATGGCCGGCGCGGGCAACGGCATCTCACTCGTCGCTTTTCCCTGGCTTGTGTTGCAGCGCAACGGCTCTGCGCTGTACGCCTCGATCGTGGCGATGGCGGGCACCTTGCCGCTGCTGGCCGCTACCTTGATCGCGGGCGCCGCGGTCGACTATCTCGGCCGCAGGCGGGTGTCGATGATCTCCGACGCGTTGTCGGCGCTCTCGGTAGCCGCGGTCCCCGCGCTGGCGCTCGTGTTCGGGGTGCAGGCCATCAACGTCGCGGTGCTGGCGGGCCTGGCCGCGCTCGGCGCGTTCTTCGACCCGGCAGGAATGACCGCCCGCGAGACGATGCTGCCGGAGGCGGCCAGCCGCGCCGGTTGGACGCTTGACCACGCCAACAGCGTGTACGAGGCGATTTTCAACCTGGCCTACATCGTCGGGCCTGGCATCGGCGGTCTGCTGATCGCGACGCTGGGCGGCGTCAACACCATGTGGGTGACCGCAGCGGCATTCGGGTTCTCGATCGTCGCGATTTCGGTGCTCCGGTTGGAGGGTGCGGGCAAGCCCGACCGCACGGCCCTGCCCCAAGGCGTCTGGGCCGGCATCGTCGAGGGCCTGAAGTTCGTGTGGCACAACAAGGTACTGCGCACGCTGGCCATCATCGACCTGACGGCTACCGGTTTGTACATGCCGATGGAGTCGGTGCTCTTTCCGAAGTACTTCACCGACCGCAACGAACCGGCCCAACTCGGCTGGGTGCTGATGGCATTGAGCGTAGGCGGCCTGATCGGCGCGCTGGGATATGCGGTGCTGTCGAAGTATTCGCGTAAGCGGACCGTCATGCTGACCGCGGTGCTGACCCTGGGCGTCGCGATGACGATCATTGCGTTCCTGCCGCCGCTTCCGCTGATTCTGGTGCTGTGCGCGGTGGTCGGGTTGGTCTACGGGCCGATCGCACCGATCTACAACTACGTGATGCAGACGCGCGCGCCCCAGCATCTGCGGGGCCGTGTCGTCGGCGTCATGGGGTCGTTGGCGTACGCCGCGGGACCGCTGGGCCTGATCGTGGCCGGACCGCTCGCCGACGCCGCCGGACTGCACGCGACGTTCCTCGCGCTGTCACTGCCGATGCTGGTGCTGGGCCTGGTTGCGGTCTTTTTGCCCGCGTTGCGCGAGTTGGATCGGGCGGGTTTGCCCTGACGAGCCGTTTCGGCGTTCTACGCTACTTTCTGTGCGGGTGACGTGGCCTTTGATCGGTCGCTCAGAAGAGATGCAAACGATCGTCGCCGCGATTACCGAGCCAGGCCTGGCCGGAATCCTGGTCAGCGGGCCCGCTGGCGTCGGAAAGAGCCGGATCGTGCGCGAAGCGCTGGCCTCGGTCGCCAAACAGGGCTTCGAAGTGCGGTGGGCCGTCGGGACGATGTCGGCGCGCAAGCTTCCACTCGGCGCGTTCTCGCCGTGGACGGGGTCGGCGAGCAGCGATCGCCTGCAGCTTGTGCGCGGCGTGATCGACTCGGTGACCGCAGCGCCTCCCGGTACCACCGTTGTGCTCGGCGTCGATGACGTGCATCTGCTCGACGAACTGTCCACGTTCGTGGTGCATCAGATCGTGCAGCGCGAGGCCGCCAAGGTCGTGCTCACGGTGCGCGAGGGCGAACGCGTCCCGACCGAGATATACGAGATATGGCGCGGCGGCCAGTTCGACCGGCTGGATCTGCAACCACTCTCGGCCGACGACGTCGGCGCGCTGTTGACGGCGGCGTTGGACGGTCCGGTTGATCCCGACGCCACGAAGCGGCTGTGGAAGCTCACGCGCGGGAACGCGTTGTACCTGCGCAACATCGTGGAGCAGGAAATCGCAGACGGTCGAATCCAGCAGCAGAACGGCTTTTGGCAGTGGATCGGCGAACCGACCATGCCGCGCGGATTGGTCGAACTGATCGAATCCCGGTTCAGCGGCCTGTCGCAGCCGGTCGGCGAGGTGATCGACGCGCTGGCGGTCGGAGAGCCGCTCGAGATGAAGACGCTGCGACGGATCGCCGACCCCGACGCCATCGAAGAAGCCCAGGTCCGGGAGCTGATCACCGTCGACGAACTCGACAACGAACTAGAGGTGCGACTGGCGCATCCGCTCTACGGCGAGGTGCGCCGATCTCGATCTCCGGAAACCAGACTGCGACGGCTTCGCGGACAGGTCGCGGCCGAACTCGCATCGGCCCCTGGCAGCGACGAAATGGGCACCGTGGTGCGCCGCGCCTCGTTGATCCTCGACTCCGACCTGCCGCCCGACGCCGACCTGTTGCTCAAGGCGGCAGGTGGCGCGGTATGGGCAGGCGATCTCCGGTTGGCCGATCGACTCGCCAAGGCAGCGATCCGCGCGGGCGGCTCACCGCGTGCGTATTTCCTTCGCGCACATGCGTTGTCATGGTTCCCGGCCGGCGAGGAGGCCGAAGCCGTGCTGGCCGAGCTGGCCGACTTGGAACTGAGCGATGACGACCGCGGTCGGCTCGCCTACATGCGCGCCCTCAACATGCTGTGGGCGTCGGGCGATGCCGAACGCGCGAAAGAGATCATCGACCAAGCCGCACAAGGCGCTTCGCCTCGGATGTGGATCGACGCCTTCCTCACGGTGTACTGGTTTGCGCTGGATCAGCCGCAGGAAGCGTTGAAAACGGCGAAAAGCCTTGCGCTGGAAGAGCTGCCGGCCGTCGCGGGCACCGAGACGGCGTGGGCGCTCGCGGTGATACTTGCAGATGCCGGGCGGACGGCCGAGGCAGTAGCCGCGTCGAACACCGGATACGCGATCGCGTCCCGCTTCTTCGACTCGCCGCAGATGCGCTTCAACATCGCCGACGCGCATGTCAGCGCCTTGTTGTTGGCAGGCGAAATCGACTCGGGGCTCGCCGAGGCGCAGCGTGTGCGCGAGCAGGGCGCCGAGATGCCAGGAGCGACCCAGCTGGTCGGCACGGCGATCGCGGGACGGGCCGCGCTTTTCGCGGGCAGGCTCGAGGAGGCGTGTGCATTGTTGGGCACCGCGGCGCCTGCGCTGTCCGCATCGGGCAACGAAATGGGCTGGGGCTACCGCTATCACATCCCTTACGCGATCGCCCTGGCGATGCGGGGCTCGACAGATGAGGCGGCCGCGGTGCTGGCGTCGCTTGAGAAGACGCGTCGCCCATTCCGCGGCCTGGACTACGAGCGCAGCCTGGCCCGCGGATGGCTGGCTGCCGGCCAGGGCGCCGTCACCGAAGCGATCGCCACGATGTTGTCGGCCGCCGAAACCGCAGCGGCCAGAGAACAGTTCGCCGCCGAGCTGCTGTGTCTGCAGACCGCGACGCAGTTCGGGGATCACTCCGCGGTGTCACGACTGAATGAGCTCGCAACGATGGTCGAGGGGCCGCGAGCGCCGCTGGTCGCCCGCTTCGCGGTCGCGCTCAACCCCGCCGATGGCCCCGAATTGGAGGCGTTGTCAAAGGAATTCGAGAACATGGGCGATCTCGTCGCTGCCGTCGACGCGGCCGCCCACGCGTGTCTCGTGTTCCGCGAGGGCGATCTGAGGGGATCGGCGCTCAGGTGTTCGTCGCGGGCAGAGGCGCTGGCGAAGAGATGCGGCGTCAGCACACCGACGCTGCGCGAGGTCAGCGAACCGTTGCCGCTCACCGGGCGTGAGCGCGAGATCGTCAGTCTGCTCCGACACGGTTATTCGACGCGCGAGGTTGCCGAGCGGCTCTGTGTTTCGGCACGAACCGTGGAAGGCCACGTCTACCGGGCGATGACCAAAACGGGCGCGACGACCCGGGAGGAACTCATCAGAATGGTGTTCCCCGACTGGGACGGCGGAAGCGGCTCGTAGCATCAGTTACATGACCGACGCACTGGCGAGTCTGATCGCCGAACTGCCCGACGGCGTCGTCGTCACCGACCCCGACATCCTCGCGTCCTACCGCCAGGACCGTGCCTTCGACCCAAGTGCCGGCACGGCCCTGGCCGTGGTGCGGCCGCGACGCACCGAAGAAGTGCAGACCGTGATGCGCTGGGCTTCCCGGCACCGGATCGCCGTCGTTCCCCGCGGCATGGGCACCGGGCTTTCCGGCGGCGCCACGGCGCTGACCGGCGGCATCGTGCTGAGCACCGAAAAGATGCGCGACATCACCGTCGATCCGGTGACGCGCACGGCCGTCGCACAGCCCGGGCTGTTGAACGCCGAGGTGAAGAAGACCGTCGCCTCCTACGGGCTGTGGTATCCGCCGGATCCGTCGTCGTTCGAGATCTGCAGCATCGGCGGCAACATCGCGACCAACGCAGGCGGGCTGTGCTGCGTGAAATACGGGGTGACCACCGACTACGTCCTGGGTCTTCAGGTCGTGCTGGCCGACGGGACCGCCGTGCGCCTCGGCGGCCCGCGACTGAAGGATGTCGCGGGGCTGTCGCTGACCAAGCTGTTCGTCGGCAGCGAGGGCACACTTGGGATCATCACCGAGGTGACGCTGCGACTGCTGCCGCCGCAGCACGTCGCTTCGACTGTCGTCGCGACCTTCGACTCGGTGGAAGCGGCAGCCGGTGCTGTCGTGTCGATCACCGGCAAGATCCGGCCGTCGATGTTGGAGTTCATGGATGCCGCGGCGATCAACGCGGTCGAGGACAAACTGCGCATGGGCTTGGATCGCAACGCCGCCGCGATGATGGTGGCGGCTACCGACGACCGCGGGCCGTCAGGCGTCGAGGACGCCGAGTTCATGGCGACCGTGTTCACCGAACATGGTGCGAAGGAAGTGTTTTCGACGTCCGACCCGGAAGAGGGTGAGGCGTTCGTCGCCGCCCGCCGGTTTGCGATCCCCGCTGTCGAGGCCAAGGGCTCGCTGCTGCTCGAGGACGTCGGCGTCCCGCTGCCCGCGCTGGCCGACCTGGTCGGCGGCGTGGCCAAGATCGCCGCGAACCACGACTTGATGATCTCGGTGATCGCGCATGCCGGCGACGGCAACACCCATCCGCTGATCGTGTACGACCCCGCCGACGCCGCGATGGCCGAGCGCGCCCAGAAGGCGTTCGGCGAGATCATGGATCTCGCGGTCGGGCTCGGCGGGACGATCACCGGCGAACACGGTGTCGGGCGGCTGAAGCGCCCGTGGCTGGCGGGCCAGCTCGGGCCGGAGGCGATGGAGCTCAACCAGCGGATCAAGCGGGCACTCGACCCTGACGGCATCCTCAACCCGGGCGCGGCAATCTAACTGCGATTTGTGTGCGTTTCGGAGCGCTGAGCGCTCCGCGATGCACACAAGTCGCCAAAGGCTATTGACACGATCTAGGTGCCTGTCGTACCAATGAGACATGACAGCCACTCTGTCTCATGGCTCGCCCGTTCGGTTTCAGCTCGCTGACGCCGACACCTGGCCCAACCCGTGGCCGATGTACAAGGCGCTGCGCGACACCGACCCTGTCCACCACGTCGTGCCGCCCGCCCAGCCCGACCACGACTACTGGGTGCTGTCGCGGCATGCCGACGTTTGGGAGGCGGCACGCGACAACGAGACGTTCTCGTCGGCGCAGGGCCTGACGATCAATTACGGCGAGCTTGAACTGATCGGCCTGCAGGACAATCCGCCGTTCGTGATGCAGGACCCGCCGGTGCACACCGAGTTCCGCAAGCTCGTGGCCCGCGGCTTCACCCCGCGGCAGGTCGAGGCCGTCGAACCGAAGGTCCGTGAATTCGTCGTCGAGCGCATCGAACGGCTACGCGCCAATGGCGGCGGCGACATCGTCGCCGAGTTGTTCAAGCCGCTGCCGTCGATGGTGGTCGCGCACTATCTCGGGGTGCCCGAGGAGGATCGCAACCAGTTCGACGGCTGGACCGAGGCGATCGTGGCCGCCAACACCACCTCCGGCGGCGTCGCCGGAGCACTGGGCGGCCTCGGCGACGCGCTCGGCGAGATGATGGCCTACTTCACCTCGTTGATCGAGCGGCGCCGCGTCGAGCCCGAGGACGACACCGTCTCGCATCTGGTGGCCGCCGGTATCGGCGCCGACGGCGACATCGCGGGGATGCTGTCGATCCTGGCGTTCACGTTCACGATGGTCACCGGCGGCAACGACACCACGACCGGAATGCTCGGCGGCACAGTGCAATTGCTTCACCAACGACCCGACCAGCGGCAGCTGCTGGTCTCTGAGCCGGAGCTGATTCCCGACGCCATCGACGAGTTCCTGCGGCTGACGTCGCCGGTGCAGGGGCTGGCCCGCACCACCACCCGCGACGTCACCGTCGGCGACACCACGATCCCCGCGGACCGCAAGGTGCTGCTGCTCTACGGGTCGGCCAACCGCGACGAGCGGGAATTCGGCGACGACGCAGCCGAACTCGACGTGTGGCGGCGACCGCGCAACATCATGACGTTCAGCCACGGCGCGCATTTCTGTCTCGGCGCCGCGGCGGCCCGCATGCAGTCCCGCGTCGCGTTGACGGAGCTACTCGCGCACTGCCCCGACTTCGAGGTCGATGAGTCTGGAATCGTCTGGGCGGGCGGCAGTTACGTGCGTCGTCCGCTGTCGGTGCCGTTCCGGGTGAGCTCCTGATGGCCGGTGACTGGCTCGCGGCGCAGCGCACCGAGGTGGCCGCCGACCGAATCCTCGACGCCGCGGGCGAGCTGTTCGCGCAACAAGAAGCCGCAACCGTCGGCATGCACGAAATCGCTTCGGCCGCAGGATGTTCACGCGCCACCCTGTACCGGTACTTCGAGAACCGCGAAGCGCTCTACACCGCATATGTACACCGCGAGGCCTACCGGCTGTATCGCGAGATGACCGAACAGATCAACTCGTTGGCGGACCCGCGGGAGCGTTTGATCGAGGGCATGATGGCCTCGATGCGCAACGTCCGCGAAAGCCCAGCGCTCGCATCATGGTTCGCCACCACTCAGCGGCCGATCGGCGCGGAGATGGCCGAGCAGTCCGAGGTGATCAGGGCGTTGACGGAGGCCTTTGTGATCTCGTTGGCACCCGACGACCCCGAGGTGGTGGCGCACCGGGCCCGCTGGCTGGTGCGGGTGATGACGTCACTGTTCCTGTTCCCTGGACACGACGAGGCCGACGAGCGCGCGATGCTCGAGGAGTTCGTCGTCCCGATGGTCGTACCGAACCAACCCGAGCGGACGGGCTGACGTTTACTGCCGCGCCATCGCGATGCGGAAGCGCTCGTCTGGCTCGATGTAGTGCTCGGCGGCCTTGGCGTCGTCGCCGAGATCGATTCGCACCCAGTGGATCTTCCCGGTGAATCTGCTGGTGTGGGCGGTGTAGTCCGGACTGACGGTGGTGCCGGTTTCGTTGCCGACGTCGGTGGTTTCGTCGGCGGAGAAGATGAAGCCCTGGGTTTGGTCGACCCGACCCTTGCCGACTTCCTTGCCGTCGTAGTACAGGCTGACGTCACCGCCCTTGCCCATGCCGCCGCCGTCGTAGGCGAACTCCATGCGCACCTGGGTCGTTCCGATCGGAACGGGCTCTGCGGCTTCGATACCGAATGACTTGATGCCCAACACGTTGTAGTGGAACTTGGCCCGACCGTCTTTGGCGTAGAGGCTCCACCCGCCGAATCGGCCACCCTGGGCGATGATCACGCCCTCCGCGCCCTCCGGCGGAACCTCCACTTCGGATGTGACCGCGAAGGACTTGTTCTTGATATCGACAACGCTGTTCTCCGACAAGCGCCCCATGCCGGCGAAGAGAAGCTGCGAATTGCCCTTGATCAGTGTCGGCCGGCCGGCCAATGTCGGGTTGATGCGTTCAATCTGTCGGTCATCGAGCGGGAGCACGTTGTACTTCACCGCCTCGATCAGCCAAAGCCGTTGCAGCTCATGCAGTTTGTCGGGATTCTCCTTGGACAGATCCTTGGACTGCGTCCAGTCGGTGTTGCCGTCGTACAGTTCCCAGACGTCGTCGTCGAAGGCAGGCATGGCTGCCGCGCCCATCTCCCACGGTGTGCGGTGCTTGGTCACCGCGCTCCAGCCCTTGTGGTAGATGCCTCGGTTGCAGAACATCTCGAAGTACTGCGTCTCGTGTCGCTCCGGGGCGTCGGCGTCATTGAAGCTGTACAGCAGGCTGGTGCCCTCGTACGGGCTCTGCATGACGGCGTTGACGATTGTCGGCTCCGGTATTCCGGCTGCCTCCAGAACCGTGGGGGCCAGGTCGATGACGTGGGTGAACTGGTTGCGGATGCCGCCCTTGTCGTCGATTCCCTTGGGCCAGTGCACGATTGTGCCGTTGCGGGTACCGCCCCAGTGCGACGCCACCTGCTTGGTCCACTGATAGGGCGTGTCCATCGCCCACGCCCAACCCACCGCGTAGTGGCCGTAGGACGTCTCACTGCCGAATTCGTCGAGTTTGGAGGCCAAGAATTCGGGTGTCTCGAGGTCGGCCATGCCGTTGAAGTTGGCCATCTCGTTGAACGCACCCTGCAGCGTGCCTTCTGCCGAAGCACCGTTGTCGCCGATGATCACGTAGACCAGCGTGTCGTCCATTACCGGTTCGAGCGCGTCGAGCAACCGGCCGACGTGATAATCGGTGTGCTCCAAAAATGCGGCGTACACCTCCATTTGGCGCTCCAGCGCGGGCTTGAGAGCAGGATCCATCTCGTCCCACGCCGGGATTTCCGCGTGGCGCGGCGTCAGTACCGCGTCGGGGCCGATGACGCCCAGCTCCTTCTGCCGTTCGAAGGTGATCTCGCGCTGACGGTCCCAGCCGTGGGCGAACTTTCCCTTGTACTTGTCGATCCACTCCTTCGGCACATGGTGCGGTGCGTGGGTGGCACCCGGTGCGAAGTACATGAAGAACGGTTTGTCGGGCAGCAGCGCCTTCTGCTGGCGCACCCAGCTGATCGCCTTGTCTGCCAGGTCCTCGGTGAGGTGATAGCCCTCGGCAGGCGTCTTCGGGGGCTCAATGGGCGTGGTCCCCTCGTAGAGGGCCGGGTCCCACTGGTTGTTCTCACCACCGATGAAGCCGTAGAAGTACTCGAATCCGCCTCCGCCAGAAGGCCATGCCGTGAACGGCCCCGCCGGGCTGGTCTGCCAGACAGGCACCTCGTGGCACTTGCCGAATTGGGCGGTCGAATAACCGTTGAGCTTGAGCGTCAACGCCAATGGCGCCTTGGTGTTCGGCAGCACCGAGGTGTATCCCGGTGCCGCTGTTGCGGTCTCGGTGATGTTGCCCATGCCGACCGAATGGTGGTTGCGGCCGGTCAGCAGCGCCTGCCGCGTCGGCGAGCACAGCGCGGTGGTGTGCAACCGGGTGTACTTCAAGCCGCCGGAGCCGAGCCGTTCGAAATTAGGCGTCTCACATGGACCGCCGAAGGCGCTGCTCGCGCCGAAGCCTACGTCGTCGATGAGGACGACGAGCACGTTCGGGGCCGTTCTCGGCGGCCGCACATCCTTGATCGGCGGATAGCTGGTGTCCGGGTCCTTGGCGTCGTACGTGGTGAGTCCGATGTGCGCGATGTCGGGGATGGGAAGGATGTCACGCCGGACGGTGTCCGCTCGTGCGTCTGACTGACCGTTGTGTTGCGCTGACGAGCTGAGCATGGATGTCCTCTCCGCTCGAACCACGCTGCTTGGGTCCGAGAGGGCAACCCTATGCGGCGCCGCCCGTCATCGCAGGACTTTGACTCAGGCGCCGAGACTATTACGCCACCCAGTACGCTTGGGCCTTAATGGATTTCCGAGGGATGTTGTAGTCCTCGCGGAAGACCTTGGCCACCGCACGGGTGGTTCGGTTATCGCATGCGACCCAGCCGAAGTGGTCGGCCGCGTCGAACGCCGATGAGCTGACCGCCTGCGTGAGTGCTTCACCGCCGTTCTTGCGGTCAACCCACACCACGTCGGTGCTGCGCGCCACCGGCAGCTGCTTGTCGTCGTCGTGGCCTGCTTCGAGAAACACCTTCGCCGGGGCGTTGCCGATCGCGGTCAGCAGCGAGTTGATGGCGGGCAACGAGGCGGTGTCGCCGACGATGACGTAACCCTTGGGCGCAGGCTCGGGCAGCGTGAAGTTGCTGCCGAGCACCGTCACCTCGATGGTGTCGCCGAGCTGCGCCTGCTGCGCCCACCGCGAGGCCACGCCGTCGTGCAGCGCGAACTCGACGTCGACGGTGTCGGTCGCCGGGTCCGGGTCGACCAGCGTGTAGCCGCGCTGATGCTGCTTGTCGCCGTCGGTGAACCACATCCGGATCCACATCGTCGGATGCAGCGGCCGGTCGGTCAGCAGGCCGCCGCCGTCGAAGCTCAGGCGCAGGTAGTGCGGTGTGATCTCGCGACGGCCGGTCACGGTCAGCTGGTAATCGCCGGCACGCAGCAGCTTGAGCACCGCGCCCTGAAATCCACGCGACGGCGTGTCCGACATGGTTACCCCTTCGTATCGACTACTTAGGGCAGCTTAACCTAAGTCAGAGCGCGCTCGGTCCGTCCGTCTTGCCAGAAGTCCTTCGACAGCTCTCTGCGCCGCGCACGGGCGTCACGATCGGTGAACTCGGCGATGCCGGTCGACCCGGGAAACGGCATGATCGGGACTTCGAATGCGAGCGCGCCCGAGATGTGCAGATCGGCCCCCTTGTTCATGATGAACTTGGTGCGCCGCACCGTGACCGGGTGCTTCCTCAGCATCACCTCGCAGAGCGCATCGACCTCGTCGGTGAGGTCCTCGGGCGCGACGATCCGGTTGACGAGGTCGTAGCGTTCCGCGGTCGCAGCGTCGAACAGTGCGCCAATCAGGTTCCACTCCTTGGCTTTACGTCGCCCTGCGATTCGCGGCAGTCGCGACGTGCCACCCCAGCCCGGGGTGATGTCCCAGTCGATCTCCGGCATGCCCCACCGCGATCGGTCGGTGGCGATGACGAAGTCGCACACCAGTGTCAGTTCCAGCCCGCCGCCGGTGCAGACCCCGTCGACCGCAGCGATCGTGATCGGGGTGAGGTCCTCGATGATCTGCACGGTCTCCTGGTAGAGCCTCACCTGCCAATACGGGTCTTCGGGTTCCCACGTATTGAACTCGGCAATGTCATCGCCTGCACAGAACGTGTCGCCGGCACCGCGCAGGATCAGGATGCGGCAGTCGCGGTCGTCGCGAACCTGCCGGACGACTCGGTTGAGTTCGTCGGAGAGCGCCTGGTCAAGGGCGTTGTGCCTGTGCGGCCTGTTCAGTGTGATCGTCGTGATCGGCCCTGAGCGGTCGAACACCAGGTTCTGATAGTCGGGCATCGTTGCTCCTTCCACCGCGGTTACTTGCGTAACGAGACTGTAAGCACCTCCGTCTCGTTATGCAAGTGACCCGCTATCCTTGGCGGCATGGGCGCTCTGGACTGTTCGGTGTTCGGTGCGGTCGACGCCGTCGGCGATGCCTGGTCATGGATGGTGCTGAGCGAGGCGATGGTTGACGACGTCAGCCGGTTCGACGATTTCCAGCGTCGGCTGGGCATCGCGCGGTCGACGCTGAGCGCACGGTTGTCCGCCCTGACCGCCAACGGCCTTGTTGAGCGCCGCGGGCAGGAATACCGACTCAGTGAGCGCGGCGAGGACTTCGTCGCCTGCATCATGACCGCGATGGCTTGGGGCGAGCGGTGGTGCGACGATCTGGAGGCCCCGGTGCGGGCCTTCCATCGCGGGTGTGCCAATCAGATCCGCGGCGAACTGCGTTGTGCGGCGTGCCGCGAGGTGGTGCACGCCCGCGGCGTCAGCTTTGACCGAAGGCCAGGGCCGATGGCGCAGCGACCGCTGCGACGTCAGCGCACACCGGATCTGGAAATACTGAACCGCGCACGCCCGACATCGGTTGCAGCGACGCTACAGGTGATAGGCGACCGTTGGAGCGCCCTGCTGATTCGCGAATCCTTCTACGGTTCAACTCGATTCGATGATTTTCAACAGCGCTTGAGCATCGCCCCCAACATCCTGACCCAGCGCCTGCGGCGTCTCGTCGAACTTGGCATCCTTACCAGGACCGCCTATCAGCAGCGGCCCGCGCGTCACGAATACCGGCTTACCGAAAAGGGTTTCGATCTCTATCCGGTGCCGTTGGCGATGCTGGCATGGGGCGATCGCTGGGTGTTCGATGGCGCGCCCCCGGTTCGGCTCACCCACGAAGCGTGCGGCCGTGCGCTCACGCCGATCCTCACCTGCAGCGCGTGCGCCGAACCGATCTCGCGCGACGACGTTACGTTCTCGACGACCGCAACGGTCTAGGCGGTTCGCACGCGCGTGAACCTGTGCAGCAGCCACGCCACCGGCACCGTCACCACGAATGTCGCCAGGAACAGGATTGCGACGTTGCCGGTGTAGATGTGCCAGCGCAGGATCTCCACCATCACCAGTTCCATGGTCACCAGATGGATCAGGAAGATCTCGTAGGAAATCTCGCCGAGAAAGACCATCGGGCGAGTGGCGAGGAACTTCGCGTACAGGCCGCGGTCGTGCAGCGCCAGCGGAGCGACCGCCAGCGTGGCGATCACTGCGTAGAACGCCGCCTTGATCAGGGCGTCACGCAGCTCGTGCGGCGACGTGGTGGGTTCGCCTGCTATCGGTGTCGATGCGATGAAGTAACACACCACCGCCAGCGGGACGCACGCAAACGCGTAGGCGCGCACCCCCATCGGCTGCAGCACCGCCAGCATCATGCCGCCGATGAACCACGCGAGATACGTCGGCAACCACAGCCGTGCACCGTCGGGCAGAAAGTCCGTGGTGTGCACCAGGATCAGCCACGCAGGTGTGATCAACGCCAACGCCGCGAGACCCGTGAGCAACAGCAGCGGCCGCCAACGGCGCCGGCACAGCACCACCAACAGCAGGTAAGCCATCAGTGGCAGCGCCACATAGAACGCGACCTCGACCGCCAGGCTCCACATCTGCGTAAGTCCCTGGTGCAGATACGAATACAGATAGTTGTCGGTGTAGATCTGGGTCAGCGTCAAGTTGCGCAGCAACCCGACCACGCTGTGGCCGGGGTTCGGGCCCGCGGTGCGCCAGTGGTAGATCGCGAAGGCCACCAGCACGGTGGCGACGTATGCCGGCATGATGCGGCGCACCCGATGCCACGCATAGCGGCGCATCGAAGGAGACGCACCGTCGGTGGCGATGGCCTTGACCCACGGCGCGAACAACAAGAACCCCGACAGCACAAAGAAGATCGGTACGCCGATCTCCATCCGCGAATACACCAGCCCGATGTAGCCGTGCGTGTACTTGCCGGTGGTGTACGCCGCATGCGTGCCCATCACCAGCAGGGCCGCGATTGCGCGGATGCCTGTCAGCGACGCGACACGCTCGGCCTTGCTTACCGATTCCAGGCCGCCTTGCGCGACTGGGTCTTTCACGCCTTTCGGCGACGTCATTCGTGCTTCCGCTTCGACTTACCTGGTGGCCGTTTCGGTGCGCGATCCGGCTGGAGATTGATCAGGTTGCCCTGAATGCGGGTTTTCTCAAGGGCTTTCAGCGTCTCTTTGGACAACTTCGCGGGCAATTCGACCAGCGAATGGTCCGGCCGGATCGTGATATGACCGAAGTCGCTGCGGTGCAGACCGCCCTCGTTGGCGATCGCGCCGACGATCGCGCCTGGCATCACCTTGTGCCGCTTGCCAACCGAGATGCGGTAGGTGGCCAGGTCGCTGCGCCGCTCGCGCGGCTTGCGGGGGCCGTCATCGCGCGGTCGCTCGGGCCGTTCGCGCCGTTTCTCCGGCGGCGGTTCGGTCATCAGGAACTCTTCGCCGTCGCGGCTCTGCAGCGCCAGCGCGGCGGCGATGTCGGCCATCGGCACGTCGTTATCGCGCTCGTAGCCCTCGATCAGCTTGCGGAACAGGTCGATTCCCGGCGCGCTGAGCGCCTTGGTGATCGAATCGCGGAACTTCTCCACCCGCTGAGCGTTGACGTCGTCGACCGAGGGCAACTGGGATTCGACCAGCTTCTGCCTGGTGACCCGTTCGATCGAGTTGAGCAGGTGACGTTCGCGCGGTGTGACGAACAGCAGCGCGGTTCCCGACCGCCCGGCCCGGCCGGTGCGCCCGATCCGGTGCACGTAGGACTCGGGATCGTGCGGGATGTCGTAGTTCAGCACATGTGAGATGCGTTCGACGTCAAGGCCACGGGCCGCGACGTCGGTGGCGATCAGGATGTCGATCGAACCGTTCTTGAGCGAGTTGATGGTTCGCTCGCGGACCGCCTGCGGAATGTCGCCGTTGATCGCGGCCGCGGAGAACCCGCGGGCCCGAAGCTTCTCCGCGACCTCCTCGGTGGCCTGCTTGGTGCGGACGAAAACGATCATCGCCTCGAAGGGCTCGACCTCGAGCAGTCGCGTCAGCGCATCCATCTTGCGCGGGCCTGCCACCTGGATGTAGCGCTGCGAAATGTTCTCGGCGGTCTGCGTTTTCGACTTGACCGTCACCTCGACTGGATCGTGCAGGTATTTGTTGGTGATCTTGCGGATCGCAGGCGGCATGGTCGCCGAGAACAGCGCAACCTGCTTGTACTCCGGGGTGTCCGCCAGAATGCGCTCGACGTCCTCGGCGAACCCCATCTGGAGCATCTCGTCGGCCTCGTCGAGCACCATGTAGTCGAGGTGGCTGACGTCGAGCGTGCCCTTTTCGAGATGGTCGATCACCCGGCCCGGCGTACCGACGACCACCTGGGCGCCTCGCTTGAGGCCGGCCAGTTGCGGGCCGTAGGAGGAGCCGCCGTACACCGGCAGGACGTTGACATGAAGGTGCGCGCCGTACCGGCTGAACGCCTCGGCCACCTGCAGCGCAAGCTCGCGGGTCGGGGCGAGGACAAGCGCCTGGGTGGTCTTACTTGTCGGGTCGATCTTCGACAGGATCGGGATGGCGAACGCGGCGGTCTTGCCGGTGCCGGTCTGGGCCAGGCCGACGACGTCGGAGCCCGCCATCATCGCGGGAATGGTCGCGGCTTGGATGGCCGACGGCGACTCGTATCCGACGTCGCCAATGGCCTGCAGCACCGAGGGGTGAATCTGCAGGTCGGCGAATGTCAGATCGGCGCTGGTCGGATCCGGTTCAGAGGACGTCATCTCGCAGGAAGTCTAGTGGTTGGGAGCCCGATTCCCCGCCGCGCGCCTGTCTGATGGTTCGTCGCATTGCCGTTAGGGTGCCCTGTTGTGAAATGGGCCGTCCTCGCCGCGGCGGCGACGGTCGCTGTTGCCGGCTGCGGATCGGGAGACTCGACGGTGTCCAAGACGCCGGAGCCGACGGTCTCAACGGCGACACCGGCGACCGCTGCGCCTGCCCCGGCGTTACCCCCGCCGCCGCCCGTCGTCGCACCTTCGGCGACTGCGGCCGATCCGTGCGCGGTCAACCTCGCCGCGCCCGAGATCGCCAAGGCGGTCTCAGAGTTGCCCCGCGACCCGCGCAGCAACCAGGGCTGGAGCTCCGAGCCGCTGGCAGGCAACTACAACGAGTGCGCGCAACTGTCGGCGGTCATCGTCAAGGCCAACACCAACGCGGATCACCCGAACACCCGCGCCGTGCTGTTCCACCTCGGCAAGTTCATCCCGACCGGCGTTCCCGACACTTACGGGTTCAACGCCATCGAGAACTCGGCCACCACCGGCGACACGATCGCGCTGAAGTACTCCGGCGGCATCGAGGGCCTCGACAGCGTGGTGAAGTTCCGGTGGAACGGCAACGGTGTCGAGTTGATCGGCAACACGCCCGGCTAGTCCTTGGCGAGATCGACGAAATGGCGCGATCCACTCGCACTTTTGCGCCCAACCGTGAGTTTCGGCGTGACGTGAGGTGTCGGTTGGCTCACATAGGCTGACAGCGTGTTCGTCTCCGGCGATCGCGTCATCTACAGCGCGTCCGATCTCGCCGCCGCAGCGCGTTGCGAGTACGCGCTGCTGCGTTCTTTTGACGCGCAACTCGGCTGGGGACCTGCGGTCGCCGTCGAGGATGAACTGCTCGCGCGGACGGCCAAACTCGGCGGCGAGCACGAGCAGCGTCACCTCGACGAGTTGCGCGAGGATGCCGACGACACCGTCGCGGTCATCGGCAGGCCCAAGTACACCGTCGACGGGCTGACCGCCGCGGCGGACCAGACGATGCGCGCCGTCGAGCGCCGCGCGCCGGTGATCTATCAGGCCGCCATGTTCGACGGCCGGTTCGTCGGCTTCGCCGACTTCCTGGTCTTCGACGGTGCGCGCTACCGGCTGCGCGACACCAAGCTGGCCCGCTCCGTCAAGGTCGAGGCGCTGCTTCAGCTGGCCGCCTACGCGGACACCCTCGCCGCGGCCGGTGTACCCGTCGCCGACGAAGTCGAACTCGTGCTCGGCGACGGCGCCATCGCGACCTACCGCGTCGACGAGCTGCTGCCGGTGTATCTGCCTCGCCGCACCGAACTGCAGCGCCTGCTCGACGACCACATGGCCGGCGGCAAGGCGGTCGCCTGGACGGACGACGTTGTGCGCGCGTGCTTCCGCTGCCCCGAATGCGAGATCCAGGTGCGCGCCACCGACGACCTCTTGCTCGTCGCGGGTATGCGCGTAACCCAGCGCGCCCGGCTGATCGACGCGGGCATCACCACCCTGCATCAGCTGGCCGACCACACCGGCGCTGTCGAGGAACTGCCTGCGCGCACCGTCAAGACGCTCGCGGCCCAGGCCCGGCTACAGGTCGCCGACCGCGTCGACGGCAAGCCACCGTACGAGGTTGTCGACGCCCAACCGTTGATGGTGCTGCCCGACGCGGACAAGGGCGACCTGTTCTTCGACTTCGAGGGTGACCCGCTGTGGACCGTCGACGGCCGGGAGTGGGGGCTCGAATACCTGTGGGGCGTGCTGACTGTCACCGACGAGTTCCACCCGTTCTGGGCACACGACCGGGCCAGCGAGCGTCAGGCGCTGCTCGATTTCCTCGCGATGGTACGCAAGCGGCTGCGGCGTCATCCCGGCATGCACATCTACCACTACGCGGCTTACGAGAAGAGCACCCTGTTGCGGCTGGCGGGCCGCTACGGCGTCGGCGAGAACGACGTCGACGACCTGCTCCGCAACGGCATACTGGTCGACCTATATCCCTTGGTGCGCAAGAGCATTCGGGTCGGCACCGAAAATTACAGCATCAAGTCGCTCGAGCCGCTCTATATGGGAAACGAGCTGCGCAGCGGTGAGGTGACCACCGCCGCGGACTCCATCACGCAGTACGCCCGGTACTGCGCGCTGCGCGACGAAGGGCGGGCCGACGAGGCCGCGTCGGTGCTCAAGGAGATCGAGGACTACAACGTCTACGACTGCCGGTCGACGCGGCGGTTACGCGACTGGATGATGGCCCGGGCCATCGAGGAAGGCGTACCACCTCGCGGCCCGCAGCCGGTAAGCGATGGCGGCGCAATCGAACTCGCCGACGACATCGACCGCAGACTGCTCAAGTTCGCAGGCGACGGCGTCGAGGAACGCAGCGCCGAACAGCAGGCAGTGGCGATGGTCACGGCTGCACGGGGTTTTCACAAGCGTGAGGACAAGCCGTACTGGTGGGCCCACTTCGACCGGGTGAACAATCCGGTCGACGAGTGGGCCGACAACAGCGACGTGTTCATCGCCGAGCGCGCCGAGATCGTCAACGACTGGCACCAGCCGCCGAAAGCACGCAAACCCCAGCGCCACATCCGCCTGATCGGCAGCATCGCGAACGGCGAACTGTGCAAAGACTCCTACGCGCTCTACGACCCACCTGCACCCGCGAGCCTCACCGACGATCCCGACCGGCGCGGGTTCGGCTCGGTGACCGTGGTCGAGTGCGACAACCCCGAAGCCCCCACCGAGGCCGTCGTCGTCGAGAAGCAACCCAAGGACGGCGACGTCTTCGAGCAGCTGCCGTTCGCGCTGACGCCGGGTCCGCCCATCAACACCAAACCGTTGCAGGACTCCATCGCCGAGACCGCCGCGCTCGTCGCCGCCGGCCTTCCCAACCTGCCCGTCGACGCGGTGACAGATGTTCTGCTGCGGCGCAATCCGCGAATGCTCACCGGTGCGGCACTCCCCCGCACCGGGGTGATCGCCGACGACATCACGGCCGCGCTGCTGAATCTAGATTCGTCGTACCTCGCCGTGCACGGACCTCCCGGCACCGGCAAGACGTTCACCTCCGCCGAAGTGATCGCGCGCCTGGTGAACCAACATCAATGGCGGATCGGCGTCGTCGCCCAGGCGCATGCGGTGGTCGAGAACCTGTTCTGCGACGTTCTCAAGGCCGGTGTCGACGGCGAGCGAATCGGTAAGAAGCTCAACACCGTCAACGCGGGCTGGACGGATCTGACCAACCCGGAGTTCGCGGGTTTCATCGAAGCGCATGACGGCTGCGTGGTCGGCGGGACGGCTTGGGACTTCGCCAACGCCAACAAGATTCCGCGTCAAGCCCTCGATCTGCTCGTCGTCGAGGAGGCCGGCCAGTACAGCCTGGCGAACACCATCGCGGTCGCACCGTCGGCCAGAAACCTGATGCTGCTTGGTGATCCGCAGCAGCTGCCGCAGGTCAGCCAGGGCACACATCCAGAGCCGGTGAATCAATCCGCGCTCGGCTGGCTGGTGGACGGCCATCACACGCTGCCCCCAGAACGCGGCTATTTCCTCGATTACTCGTATCGGATGCATCCCGCCGTCTGCGAACCGGTTTCCCGGCTGTCCTATGACCGCCGGCTGCGTTCCCATGAGCACGTGAGCGCAGCGCGACGCCTCGACGGCGTGGCCCCCGGCGTCCGGGTGCTCACAGTGCAGCACGACGGCAACTCCACCGACAGCCCCGAAGAGGCCGACGCGATCCTCGCGGAGATCCGCGGCCTGCTCGGCACCCCGTGGACCGACGAACACGGCACCGCGCCGCTGGCCGCCGAAGACGTCCTGGTGGTGACGCCGTACAACGCGCAGGTGGTCACGTTGCGGCGCAGGCTGGACGCCGCCGGACTCGACAAGGTCGAGGTCGGCACCGTCGACAAATTCCAGGGCAGGCAGGCTCCGGTGGTATTCGTCTCCATGGCGGCGTCGTCTGCAGATGATGCACCGCGCGGGGTTTCGTTCCTGTTCAACAGGAATCGGCTCAACGTCGCCGTCAGCAGGGCGAAATACACCGCGATCATCGTGCGGTCGGCGCTGCTGACCGACTACCTGCCTGCCACGCCGGACCGCTTGGTGGAACTGGGGGCGTTCTTGTCGCTTGCTTCGTGTGATACACCGACGGAATGACGCTGTCCGAAACGCTGGCCGGGATCGTGGGCGCCGCACACGTCATCACCGATCCCGATGTGCTGGACGGCCGCAGCGTCGACCACACCGGGCGCTATCGCGGAAAGGCAGGCGCGCTGGTGCGGCCGGGGTCGGCCGATGAGGTGGCCGCGGTCCTGCGGGCCTGCCGCGACGCCGGCGCATATGTCACGGTGCAGGGCGGACGGACGTCGTTGGTTGCCGGCACCGTGC
>Ga0070665_100002429_pt1 | contig 20530 bp, 18 predicted proteins | sample KBSS13metaG_FD_65862 | JGI IMG/M metagenome (GOLD analysis project Ga0070665, IMG submission 65862) | Switchgrass rhizosphere microbial communities from Kellogg Biological Station, Michigan, USA - KBS S1-3 metaG | ecosystem: Host-associated > Plants > Roots > Rhizosphere > Soil ...
GGCGGCAACTTCTCGGGCTTCCGAGCGATGGTCTCGACGAGCTCGACCGACGAGATGGCTCGACCACTGGGGTTTCCGCTGGCCGAGGTCGCAGCCGACGGGTCATCGGTGGTGACCAAGCACGACGGCACGGGAGGGATGGTCACCGTCGACACGGTGACCGCGCAGCTGATGTACGAGGTGCAGTCGACGGCGTACCTCGGCCCCGACGTCACGTCGCACCTCGACACCGTGACGCTCTCCGACGAAGGTCCCGACCGCGTCGGCATCTCCGGTGTCCGGGGTTCGGCGCCGCCCGAGCGGCTCAAGGTCTGCGTCAACGAGCTGGGTGGCTACCGCAACTCCGTGGAGCTGGTCGTCACCGGGCTGGACCTCGAGGCCAAGGCGGAGTGGGTGCGGGCCCAGCTGGAGCCGCGGCTGCGAGCGGACTCGGTCACCTGGTCGTTCGGCACGTCTCCGCGCCCGGACGCCGACAGCGAGGAGGGAGCCTCGGCCGTGCTCCGGTGCACGGTCCAGGACGCGTCGCCCGAGCCGGTCGGCCGCGCCTTCAGCGGGGCTGCTGTCGAGCTCGCGCTCGCGTCGTACCCCGGCTTCACGATGACGTCCCCGCCCGCGGACGGCACGCCGTTCGGCGTCTACCGCGCGGAGTACGTCGACCGGTCGGACGTCTCGCAGACCGTGCACCATGCGGACGGTTCGACGGAGGTCGTGGCGTGAGGGCGCCGTTGGGCACCTTCGTGCACGCCCGCTCCGGCGACAAGGGCGGCGACGCCAATCTCGGGCTGTGGGTCGCCCACGACGGGTCCCCGGCGTACGCCGCGCGGGTCGCCTGGCTGCGCGACCTGGTGACGCCGGACTTCGTCGGCACGCTGCTGCCGGAGGCGGCCGGCCTCGAGGTCGAGGTGTTCGCGCTGCCCAACCTGGGCGGGGTGAACGTCGTGCTCCACGGCCTGCTGGGCCTGGGCGTCGCGGCCTCGACCCGGTTCGACCCGCAGGCCAAGGGGCTGGGCGAGTGGGCGCGGTCGCGGTACGTCGAGATCCCGGAGGGGTTGTTGTGAACCCCACCCGTCACTGTTTCATCACGGTAGGTAGCCGAACCGTCGCTCACCTCGCGGGGTTCCGCGCGGGAAGTTCCGGTTCACCGACATACCGTGATGAACCGTCCGCCTCCGGAGCCCGTCGATGAACACCGAGCGCGAGGCATTGCGCGAGTCCGCTCGCGAGTTCACCCGGCGCGAGGTCGCGCCGTACCTCCAGCAGTGGGAGGACGCCGGTGACGTGCCGCGCGACCTGCACCGGCGGGCCGCGAAGCAGGGCCTGCTCGGCGTCGCGTTCCCGGTCGAGGTGGGTGGTGAGGGCGGCGATCTGCTCGACAGCATCGCGGTGATGGAGGCGATGTTGGCCGAAGGTGCCTCCAGCGGACTGATGGCGGCACTGTTCACGTCCGGGATCGCGCTGCCGCACCTGGCCACCTCCGGAGACGCCGACCTCGTCGACCGGTTCGTCCGGCCGACCCTGGCCGGGGAGCTGATCGGCTCGCTCGCCGTCACCGAGCCCGGGGGTGGGTCCGACGTCGCCGCCATCCGGACGACGGCTCGCCGCGATGGCGACGATTACGTCGTCAACGGGACCAAGACGTTCATCACGAGCGGGGTGCGGGCCGACTTCGTGACGACGGCGGTCCGCACCGGCGGCCCGGGTCATGACGGTCTGTCACTGCTGGTCGTCGAGAAGGGGATGCCCGGCTTCACCGTCGACCGGTCCCTGTCGAAGACGGGGTGGCACTGCTCGGACACGGCCGAGCTGGGCTTCGCCGACGTCCGGGTGCCCGCACGCAACCTCGTCGGCGTCGAAGGTTCCGGCTTCGCCCAGATCGCCGAGCAGTTCGTCGTGGAGAGGCTCGCGCTGGCCGTGCACGGCTACGGCATCGCCGCCCGGAGCCTCGCCCTCACCGCGGCGTACTGCCGCCGGCGTGAGACGTTCGGCCGCCCCCTCGTGGCTCGCCAGGTCGTGCAGCAGCGGCTCGTCGAGATGCATCGTCGGGTCGAGGTCGCACGGGCATACGCCCACGAGATCGCCCGCCGGCACGTCGGCGGTGCGGACGTCGTCGCCGAGGCCTGCCTGGCGAAGCAGACCGCCGTCGAGTGCGCGGCCTACGTCTGCGACCAGGCCGTGCAGCTGCACGGCGGAACCGGATATCTGCACGGGACCGAGGTGGAGCGGCACTTCCGTGACGCCCGGATCCTGCCCATCGGAGGAGGAGCGACCGAGGTGCTGACCGATCTTGCTGCACGACTGCTGGGGTACGCGCCGTGATCCCCGGGCTGCACGGGCCGCTGACCCGCGAGGTCTCGATCCACATCGAAGCCCCACCGGGGGAGGTGTGGGCCCTGGTCAGTGACGTGACCCGGATCGGGGAGTTCTCGCCGGAGACCTTCGAGGCCCGATGGACCCGTGGCTCGACCAGCCCCGAGGTGGGTGCGTCGTTCAAGGGTCACGTCAAGCGCAACGGCGTCGGGCCGACGTACTGGTCGCCGTGCCAGGTGACCGCGTGCGTGCCGAACGAGGTCTTCGAGTTCGCGGTCGGGACCGACGACACGACCCTCAACAACTGGGGCTACCGGTTGGAGCCCGACGGTGGCGGCACGAAGGTCACGGAGTACTTCCGGATCGAGCCCTCGCTGATGATGCGGGCCTACTGGACCCTGCTGGGGCCGTTGCGCGGACGCACCAACGAGCGCGGGATGCGGACGACGTTGGAACGGATGAAGGCGGTGCTCGAGACGTGACCACGGCCCCGACCAGCCAGGTCGGCCCGAACCGGGCGGCGATGCTGGCGAAGCTCGCCGATCTCGCTGCCGAGCATGCGAAGGCCGTCGTCGGGGGCGGCGAGAAGTACGTCGACCGGCACCACGCGCGGGGCAAGCTGCTGCCGCGCGAGCGGATCGAGCTGCTGGTGGACCCGGGGTCGGCCTTCCTCGAGCTGTCACCGCTGGCGGGTTGGGGCTCGGACTTCACCGTCGGGGCGAGCGTGGTGACCGGGATCGGGGTGGTCGAGGGCGTCGAGTGCCTGATCACCGCCAACGACCCGAGCGTCAAGGGTGGCGCGAGCAACCCGTGGACGGTGAAGAAGATCTTCCGCGCGTCGCAGATCGCCGAGGAGAACCACCTGCCGACGATCTCGCTGGTGGAGTCCGGCGGTGCGGACCTGCCGACGCAGAAGGAGATCTTCATCCCCGGCGGGAAGCTGTTCCGCGACCTGACGCGGGCGTCGGCCCGGAAGCAACCCACAGTCGCGCTCGTGTTCGGCAATTCCACAGCCGGTGGCGCCTACGTGCCCGGGATGTCGGACTACACCGTGATGGTGAAGGGGCAAGCCAAGGTGTTCCTGGGTGGCCCACCCCTCGTCAAGATGGCCACCGGTGAGGAGGCGGACGACGAGTCACTCGGAGGCGCGTCCATGCACGCGCGCATCTCCGGCCTGGCCGACTACCTGGCGGAGGACGAGCTCGACGCGATCCGGATCGGGCGCCGGATCGTCGCGCGACTCAACCGACGCAAGGCACGGACAGAGCCGGTCCCACCGTTCGTCGAGCCCGATCACGATGCCGACGGACTGCTCGACCTCATCCCGAGCGATCTCCGGGAGCCGTTCGACCCACGCGAGGTGATCGTGCGGCTGGTCGATGGCACCGACCCCGTCAACACGCGGGCGTTCGACGAGTTCAAGCCGCTGTACGGCGCGTCACTGGTCACCGGCTGGGCACGGATCCACGGCCGCCCGATCGGGATCCTCGCCAACGCCCGGGGCGTCCTGTTCAGCGAGGAGGCGCAGAAGGCGACCCAGTTCATCCAGCTGGCGAACCAGGCCGACACGCCTCTGCTGTTCCTGCACAACACGACCGGATACATGGTCGGTGCGGAGTACGAGCAGGGCGGGATCATCAAGCACGGGGCGCAGATGATCAACGCGGTCAGCAACAGCACCGTCCCCCACCTGAGCGTGATCATGGGGGCGTCGTACGGCGCGGGGAACTACGGCATGAACGGCCGGGCCTACGACCCGCGGTTCCTGTTCACCTGGCCGAGCGCGAAGGCGGCGGTGATGGGGCCTGCGCAGCTCGCCGGCGTGCTCTCGATCGTCGCCCGCGCGGCTGCCGAGTCGCGAGGTCAGGAGTACGACGAGGTCGGCGACGCACAGATGCGCGAGCTCGTCGAGGCCAGCGTGGAGGAGCAGAGCCTGCCGTTCTTCCTGTCCGGGATGCTCTACGACGACGGCGTCATCGATCCGCGCGACACCCGGACCGCGCTGGCGATCTGCCTCTCGGTGATCGAGAACGCGCCCTTCACGGGCGCAGGCGGCTACGGGGTGTTCCGCACATGATCCGCCGCCTCCTCGTCGCCAACCGGGCGGAGATCGCGAGCCGGGTGTTCCGGACCTGTCGCGACCTCGGCATCGAGACCGTGGCGGTCCACTCGGACGCCGACTCCGGACTGCCCTACGTCCGCGAGGCCGACGTCGCCGTGCGACTCCCGGGCAGCGCGCCGGCCGAGACGTATCTCCGGATCGACCTCCTGCTCGACGCAGCCCGCCGGTCGGGCGCCGATGCGGTCCACCCCGGCTACGGGTTCCTGTCCGAGAACGCAGCTCTTGCGCGCGCTGTTGTCGACGCCGGGCTGACCTGGATCGGGCCGTCTGCGGAGTCGATCGAGGCGATGGGCTCGAAGGTGCGGGCCAAGGAGCTGGTGCGGGCGGCCGGGGTGCCGGTGCTCGAGGCCCCCCCTTCCCCGACGGCCGAGGACCTGCCGCTGCTGGTGAAGGCCTCGGGAGGCGGCGGCGGACGCGGCATGCGGGTCGTCCGCGATCTCGACCGCCTCGAGGACGAGGTCGCCGCGGCACGGGCGGAGGCGGAGTCGGCGTTCGGTGACGGCACGGTCTTCGTCGAGCCGTACGTCGAGCACGGCCGCCACGTCGAGGTGCAGGTCGTCGGTGACACCCACGGCTCGGTCGAGGTGTACGGCGAGCGAGACTGCTCCCTGCAGCGCCGGCACCAGAAGGTGGTGGAGGAGTCGCCCGCACCGGGCCTCACCGAGTCGACCCGCGCAGCACTCCACGAGGCCGCCCGGACCGCGGCTGCAGCGGTCTCCTACGTCGGCGCCGGGACGGTCGAGTTCCTCCTCGACCCACGGACCGGCCGCTTCTCCTTCCTCGAGATGAACACCCGCCTCCAGGTCGAGCACCCCGTCACCGAGGAAGTCCACGGCGTCGACCTCGTCGCCCTCCAGATCGCGGTGGCGGAGGGCCGCCCGGTCCCGCAGGCACCGCCGGCGTCGGGTCACGCGATCGAGGTGCGCCTGTACGCCGAGGACCCGGTCGCCGACTACGCCCCGCAGAGCGGCACCCTGTCGACGTTCGAGCTCCCTGCGGTTCCGGGACTCCGTGTCGACGCCGGGTACGCCTCGGGGAGCGTGGTCTCGACCTTCTACGACGCCATGCTGGCGAAGGTGATCGTCCGTGCCGACACCCGCGATCAGGCGGCGCGGACCCTCGCCGGCGCTCTGGCCCGCGCGCGCATCCACGGCGTGACCACCAACCGCGAGCAGCTGGTCGGCGTGCTCCGCGACCCGGACTTCCTGGCCGGTGCCGTGTCCACGGCGTTCCTCGACGAGCATCCACCGGTCGCCACCGCGCCGACCGGTGACCACGAGGTCGCCGCCGCGCTGGCCCTGGCCGAGCGGGATCGGGCACGGCGGCCCGTCCAGCAGGCCATCCCGGTGGCCTGGCGCAACGTCGTCAGCCAGCCCCAGGTCACCCGGTTCACCGGGTCGTCCGCCTCAGCGGGTACTCGAGCACCTGCTCGAGCGGACGACCCGGTCACGGTTGCCTGGTGGGGCGGGCGCGACGGCTACGCCGTGGACGGCCTGGTCGTGCTGGGGGCGAGTGCGACCGGCGTGGAGCTCGAGCGCGACGGCGTCACCACGACGTACGCCGTCACGATCGACGGCGACCGGGTCGACGTCGACGCGCACACCGGGCACGTGGCGCTGACGCTCGTCCCGCGGTTCACCGATCCGGCCGACGCCGTCGCGAGCGGCAGCCTCCTCGCACCGATGCCGGGCACCGTCGTCACCGTGGCGGTCGAGAAGGGTCAGCAGGTCCAGGCCGGGCAGGCGGTCCTGGTGCTCGAGGCGATGAAGATGCAGCACACCGTGAGCGCTCCGAGCGCGGGCACGGTGACCGAGCTCGACGTCCGGCCCGGGACGCAGGTCGCGGCCGGTGAGGTCCTGGCAGTGGTGGAGGAGAAACAGTGAGCAGCAGCTACACCGAGTCCGAGGAGCGGCAGGCGCTCCGTCGCGAGGTCGCCAAGCTGGCCGGGAAGTACGGCCGCGAGTGGTTCACCGAGAAGGCGCGCGCGGGCGAGAAGACCACCGACCTGTGGCTCGAGATCGGTCGCAACGGCTACCTCGGCATCAACATCCCGGAGGAGTACGGCGGCGGTGGTGGCGGCATCGGCGACATCGCGGCCGTCTGCGAGGAGCTGGCCGCGCAGGGCTGCCCCCTGCTGCTGATGGTCGTCAGCCCGGCGATCTGCGGGACCATCATCGCCCGCTACGGCACCGAGGACCAGAAGCAGCGGTGGCTGCCCGGCATCTGCGACGGCACCGGGACGATGGCCTTCGCGATCACCGAGCCCGACGCCGGCACCAACACCCACAACATCACCACGACCGCCCGTCGCGACGGGGACGCGTGGGTGCTCAACGGCCGCAAGATCTACATCTCCGGGGTCGACGAGGCCGAGAACGTGCTCGTCGTCGCCCGCGCCGAGGACGCGAGGACCGGCAAGCTGAAGCCGGTGCTGTTCGTGATCCCGACCGACGCCGAGGGTTTCGAGGCCCGCTCGATCCCGATGGAGATCGTCAGCCCGGAGCTGCAGTTCCAGGTGTTCATCGACGACGTACGTCTGCCGGCCGACGCGCTGGTCGGCGACGAGGACGGTGGGCTGGTCCAGCTCTTCGCCGGGCTCAACCCCGAGCGGATCATGGCGGCGTCGTTCTCGACCGGGCTGGCCAGGTTCGCGCTCGAGAAGGCCGCGGCGTACGCCCAGGTGCGCACGGTGTTCCAAGCACCGATCGGGACGCACCAGGCGATCGCCCACCCGCTCGCGCAGTCGAAGATCGAGGTCGAGCTGGCGCGGCTGATGACGCAGAAGGCAGCCGCGCTCTACGACGCGGGCGACGACATGGGCGCGGGCGAGGCGGCGAACATGGCGAAGTACGCCGCTGCCGAAGCCGCCTGCGACGCGGCCGACCGCGCGGTGCAGACCCACGGCGGCAACGGGATCACCCAGGAGTACGGCATGGCCGGCCTGCTGGTCGCAACCCGGGCCGGCCGGATCGCCCCGGTCTCGCGCGAGATGATCCTCAACTTCGTCGCGATGCACTCCCTGGGCCTACCCAAGAGCTACTAGCCCGACCGGCGGCAGGCGGTTGCCGCGCGCAACGATGCTTGTCCTGCCGGAGCTGCTCCTGGTACGACGGACACCCGCGCTCTCGGGGGAGGAGAGACGGCATGAACAGACGTTGGCGTGACGTCACCGACGGCGGTCTCGAGACCGACCTGATCTTCCATCGTGGCGCGGAGCTCCCGGAGTTCGCGGCCTACCCGCTGCTCCGCACCGATGAGGGTCGCTCGCTGCTGCGGTCGTACTACGAGGGGTACGCCGCGATCGCCGAGGCGGCGGGCGCCGGGCTGCGCCTGGAGTCACCGACCTGGCGCGCGAACCCCGACTGGGGCACGGTCCTCGGCGACGACGCCGGTGCGCTGGACGCCGTCAACCAGGCGGCGATCGAGTTCCTGCAGACCCTCGCCGGCGAGTGGGACGATCGGGTCGACGGCACCACCGTCGTCGGCATGATCGGTCCGCGTGGCGACGGGTACGCCGCGGGGAGTGCGTCGAGCGCGGACGAGGCCGCCGAGTACCACGCCGGGCAGGTGGCGTCGTTCTCCGCCGCCGGCGCCGACCAGGTCTCGGCGCTGACCATGACCGACACCCCTGAGGCACTCGGGATCTCGCGGGCGGCGGCAGCGGCCGGCATCCCGGCGGTGATCTCGTTCACCGTCGAGACCGACGGCCGGCTGCCCGACGGGACGCCGCTCGGGGAGGCCGTGACGGCCGTCGACGAGGACTCGCCCCCGGCGTACTTCATGGTCAACTGCGCCCACCCGCAGCACGTCCTGCCGGCGTTCGAGCACGCCGGCGCCTGGGCCGGACGCATCCACGGCCTGCGCAGCAACGCCTCGCTGCAGAGCCATGCCGAGCTCGACGAGGCCGAGACCCTCGACGAGGGCGACCTCGGCGTCCTGGTCTCGGCCCATCGTGCCCTCGAGCAGCACCTACCGGCGCTCCAGGTCGTCGGCGGCTGCTGCGGCACGGACGCCCGCCACGTCGCCGCGCTCTGGGACGTCACCATCTAAAGGCGTCACCTGAGCGGCACGAAGCGGTACCTCCCGTGCCGGGTGATGCTCGTGTCGCGCATCGAGCACGCGACGCGGAGCATCGTGCCGACGACCGGGACCACCATCACGCCACCGGTGTGCAGCTGCGTGACGAGCTCGTCTGGCAGCTCGCGCGCCATCGCCGAGACCAGGATCCGGTGGTACGGCGCGGCGCCGGGCAGCCCGAGCACGTCCGGCGTCGCCTCGTGGATGCTCGCCCACGGCACTCCCGCACGGCTGAGGTTCTCGGTGCCGAGCGCGACCAGCTCCGGCTCCAGCTCGACGCCGAGCACGCGGCCGGTCGGACCGGTCAGGTGGGCCAGCAGGGCCGTGCTCCATCCGGAGCCGGAACCGACGTCGAGCACCTTCTGACCGGGATGGTCGTCGAGCAGCCGCAGCATCGCCCCGACGGTGCGTGGCTGCGAGTTGGTCTGGCCGCGCCCGATCGGCAGCGGCCCGTCGTACGCCGCACTCCGCCGCTGCCCCTCCGGCAGGAAATCCTCCCGGGGCATCGCCGCGAACGCCTCCGCGACCCGGTCCATCCCCCGAGTGAACACCCGCGTGAAGTGATAGTCCGAGATGTTTGGGTTGGTTTCGGGCCGACATTCCCACCGAAACATCTCGGACTATCGAGAAATGTCAGCGCCGGGGTGGGCGGGGGACGAACAAGGGAACCCGGGCGGCGTACGCCTCCCAGCCCGGCCGCCGCGACATGGTCTGCTCGAGCAGCTTGGCCCCGGTGACGTTGCGGAGGAAGTGGGTCATCGCGATCGGGGCCAGCACCGAGACGACGGCCGGCCACCAGCCGGACGCCGCACCGCCGGCGAGCCAGATCCCCCACCACAGCAGGGCGTCGCCGAAGTAGTTCGGGTGGCGGGTCCAGCCCCACAGGCCCCGGTCCATCACGGGCCCACGGTCCGGATCCCGCTTGTACGCCGCGAGCTGGGCGTCCCCGACGGCCTCCACCACGGTGCCGACCGCCCACAGCACCACCCCGACCCAGACCAGCCAGGTCACGACGACGTCCCCGTGCGCGGCCGTCATGATCGGCAGGGCGAGCAGGCAGATGGCCAGCCCCTGAGGCACGTACACCTTCCGCACCGCGGCGCGGTGTCCCGCCTCGCCCAGCAGCTCGGCGTAGCGGGGGTCCTCACCCCGGCCATGGGATCGGCCGAAGATGTGGCGCGACAGCCGCGCCCCCCAGACCAGCACCATCACGGCGAGGACCCAGCGCCGCCAGGGCGTACCGGTCCCGACCACCGCCGCGACGACCGCGATCGCCGCCAGCGCCAGCCCCCACGTCACGTCGACGACCGAGACCCGACCGGCCCGGTGGGCGGCGTACGCCGTCAGCAGCATCGCGACGAGCGCGACGCCGATCGCGAGCAGTCCGAGGCCCCACCAGGTCGAGATCACCGGGCACGCTCGGGCGGGAGGTCGTGGTCGCCCGGCCGGACCGACAGGATCTGGTCGACCCCCATCCGCCCGTCGCGGAACGCCAGCGCGCCACCGACGAGGTACAGCCGCCAGACCCGCACGACCTCCTCACCCACCAGCGCCGTGAGCTCGGGGAGGTGGAGCTCGAAGTTCTCCAGCCACCCCGCGACCGTGCGCACGTAGTGCTCGCGCAGCGCCTGCACGTCGCGCACCTCGAGCCCGCCACGCTCCATGAGCGCCACCGTCTCACCGACCGGCCGCATGTACATGTCCGGCGCGATGAACGACTCGATGAACGGCCCGCCCCCGGGATGCCGGCCGGTCCGAGACATCTGCTGCACGAGCACCCGGCCGCCCGGTCGCACCGAGCGCCGCAGGACGTCGACGTACGTCGGGTAGTTGCGCTCGCCGACGTGCTCCCCCATCTCCAGCGATCCGACCGCATCGAAGAAGTCGCGTTCCGGGACCTCTCGATAGTCCTGAAGTCGGATCTCCACCCGGTCGCCCAGCCCGCGCGCGGCGATCCGCTGGTCGATCAGCTTCTTCTGCTCGGCCGCGATCGTGACCCCGACGACCCGCGCGCCGAAGCGCTCGGCGGCGTGCAGGGACAGCGAGCCCCACCCGCAGCCGACATCGAGCAGGGTCCGGTCCGGGCCGAGGTCGAGCTTGCGACAGATCAGGTCCAGCTTGGCTTCCTGGGCCGAGGCCAGGGACTGGTCCGGGTCGTCGCCGAAGAAGGCGCACGAGTAGGCCATCGCCGGGTCGAGGATCAGTCCGTAGAACTCGTTGGAGAGGTCGTAGTGGTGGCTGATCGCCCGGCGGTCGCGGCGCGGGCTGTGCAGCCGGCCCCGCACCCGCGCCTGCGACGCCGGGGGTGCCGGCGGCCTCCCGAGGACGCCGAGCGAGCGAAGCGTTCGCACCCCACGCGCGAACGCTCCCGGACTCGGCCTTCCGGTGAGCCCGCGCTCGCGGCCGACCGCGAACGCGTGGGTCAGGGCAGCCTCGAGGTCACCGTGCACCTCGAGCTCGCCGGTGACGTAGCCCTGGGCCGCGCCCAGCTCACCGGGATGCCACAGCAGGCGGCGCAAGGCGTCGGGTGTCCGGATCTCGACCACCGCCGCGTCCTCGGGCCCGGCCTCGGAGCCGTCCCAGGCGCGCAGTCGCACCGGCAGGTCGCCCCCGACGAGCGGCTCGATGGCCGCGGCCAGCTCGGCCGCCACGCCCCCGGCGCGCCCCCTCGTCGTACGTCGGGTCTCTGTCGCGCTGGTCATCGGGCCTCCTCGCGGCCGAGCACAATCTGGTTGACGTCGAGGTAGCCCGAGGCGAACCCCGCGCGGGAGTACTCCAGGTAGAAGTGCCACATCCGCAGGAACGTGTCGTCGAAGCCGAGCGCGAGCACCCGCTCGCGCGCGAGCAGGAAGCGGTCGTCCCACTGGCGCAGCGTCTCGGCGTAGTGCGAGCCGAACGACAGCCGATCGGTGATCCGCAGCCCGGTGTGCCGCGACGTGATCTGCTCGATCGCCTCGACCGAGGGCAGGAAGCCACCCGGGAAGACGTACTTGTTGATCCAGGTGTAGGTCCGGCGCGTCGCCAGCATCCGGTCGTGCGGCATCGTGATCGCCTGGATGCCGACCCGGCCGCCGGGCCCGGTCACCCGATCGAGGATCGCGAAGTAGTCGACCCAGAAGTCGTAGCCGACCGCCTCGACCATCTCCACCGACAGCACCACGTCGTACGACGCGTCCTCGGGCAGGGCGCGGTAGTCCAGCAGCTGCACGGTCACCCGGTCGGCCAGCCCGGCCCTGGCGATCCGCTCCTCGGCCAGCTCCTTCTGCTCGGTGGACAGGGTGATCGAGTGGACGACGGCCCCGCGGCGGGCGGCGCGGATGGCGAGCTCGCCCCAGCCGGTGCCGATCTCGAGCACGCTGGTGCCGGTGGTGACGCCGGTCCGGTCCAGGAGGCGCTCGATCTTGCGCCCCTGCCCGGTGGCCAGGTCGGCGCCGCGGTCGGGCGCCGTCATCCGCGAGAAACCCGTGAACAGCAGCTCGTCGCCCTCGAACAGCGCCGAGGAGTAGCTGAGCGTGTCGTCGAGGAACTCCTCGAACAGCTCGTTCGACAGGTCGTAGTGGTGAGCGATGTTCCTGCGCGAGTTGGCCCGGGTGCTGCGCTCACGTCGGGGCGGCCGGCGGACGGCCAGCGCCCGCAGCTTCTGCAGGCTGTCCGGCACCAGCCGGGGCATGTCCGCGGCGAGCACCGTCAGGAACGCCCCGAGGTCCGGCGCGTCCCAGGCGCCGGTGAGGTAGGCCTCGCCGAAGCCGATCAGGAGTCCGTGCCCGAGCCGCGCGAAGAACTCCTCGGGACGGTGGACGGTCATCTCCGGGCCGCCCGCCCCGAGGGTGCGCCCCTCGAGGTGGACGGTGACCGGGAGTCGCCGTACGCCGGCCTCGAAGAGGCGGCGGGCGACGGACGCCGAGACGGCGGCACGCAGGCCGCTGGGGACCCGGGCCAGGTCGGGCCACTGGTCCAGCACCGGGCGGCTGACGACGGTGGTCATCGGTCACTCCTCTCCGTCGGGGTGGTGGGCCGCGGCTGTATGGGCAGGCGGCGCAGCCACAGGGCGATCCCGTGGGCCCGGATCAGGGCGGCGCCGCGCAGCGCCGCGGGTGCGGCCCGGCGGGCGGACGTCGCGGTACGCCGGCCGACCAGCGAGGCGCTGAACGTCGCTCCGTCGTCGGTGTGCAGGGTGACCGCGACCAGCAGGTCGTCGCCCGGGACCGGCACGTGCACGTCGTACCAGCCGTCGGTGCCGTGGAACGGCGAGACGTACAGCTGCTTGTCGACCCGCGCCCGGCCCCGGTCGTCGGGGTGGACGAGATAGGCGTGGCGGCCGCCGTAGGTGTTGTGGACCTCGACGATCACACCGGCCGGCGCCAGGGTGCGTTCGAAGCACCAGAAGACGCTGATCGGGTTGAAGCAGTAGCCGAATGCGCGGGCGTTCGCCGCCATCAGCACCCGGCCGCCGGACAGGTCGATCCCATGCTCGGCGAGGAAGGCGTCGACGTTGTCGCGCAGCGTGAGGTCCGGTGTGCCGAGGTGGTCGCGGGCCTCGAAGGTGCCGAGAACGCCGTGGTCGGGCAGAAGGTCGAGGTCGACCAGCCAGGTGTGGGCGCGGTGCTCGAACTCCGACCGGCGCGGGCGGCGGCGGGTGTGCCGGATGCGCGAGTCGAACATGCCCGGCCGAGGCAGGGTGGGGGTGTCCCACGAGAGACCGAGGTGGGCGGCGGCCACGACCCCGGACCTGGCGCCGTCCTCGTGGAATCCCCAGCCGTGGTAGGCGCCGGCGAAGGCGATCCGGTCGGTGTTCGCCGCGGGCAGCTCGGCCTGGGCGGCGACGGACGACGGCGTGTAGATCGGATGGGCGTACTCCATCCGCTCGATCACGGAGTCGGGGTCGACGAGGTCCTCGCCGCCCAGCGTGACCAGGTAGTGGGTGTCGGTGGCCAGGCGCTGGAGCCGGGTCAGGTCGTAGGTGACCGTGACGCCGGTGCGGTCCCCGGCCGGCCGCAGGAAGTTCCACGACGCGCCGGCGCGCCGTGCGCGCGGGAGCAGGGAGGTGTCGGTGTGCAGCAGGGCGACGTTGTCGGAGTAGCCGATGGCTGACAGCGCCCGGCGCTGGGGCGTGGTCGGCTCGGGCAGCATCGCCAGCGCCTGGTCGGGGTGGGTCGCGATGACGACGCCGTCGTACGTCGTGGTCCGTCCGTTGCCGTCGGTCACCCGGACGCCGTCGGCAGTCTCGAGCACCGTGGTGATCTTCGTGCCGGCGCGGACCTCGTCGAGCCCGTCCGCCACCCGCGCGACGTACTCCCGGGATCCGCCGACGACCGTCCGCCACTGCGGCGAGCCGGTGACCGAGAGCATCCCGTGGTGCGCCAGGAACTCGAACAGGTAGCGCGCGGGGTAGTCCAGCGCCACCGCCGGGTCGCACGACCAGACGGCGGCCACGAGAGGCTCCATGAACTGCCGGCAGAAGTACGCCGAGAAGCCGCCCTCGGCGAGGAAGTCACGCAGGGTCGTGTCGGCGGAAGCCGACGGCTCGGCGAGCAGGGTCCGGGCCCGGCGGTGGAAGCGCGGCACCTCGCGCAGCATCCGGAGGTACGTCGGCCGGCCGAGGTTGCGGAGCGTCGGGAACAGGCCGCGGGCACCGAGTGCTCCGGCGTACTCCAGGCCGGTCTCCTCGTCACGCACGGACATCGACATCTCCGACGACTGCGTCGCGACGCCGAGCTCGGCGAACAGCCGCAGCAGGGTCGGGTAGGTGCGGTGGTTGTGCACGATGAAGCCGGTGTCGATCGCCAGGTCGCCCACGCGATGCGTGTCCGCGTGCCCGCCGAGGCGGGTGTCCGCCTCGTAGAGGGTGACATGGGCGGTCCGGGCCGCGACGTGCGCCGCGGTCAGGCCGGCGACCCCGGACCCGATCACCGCGATCCGGCGGGCCTGCTCGCTGGTCATGCCGCGCCGTTCCCCGATGCGCCCGACTTCAACGGGAAGAGCGCGATGACGGGACCCGTGGGTGTGGCGGACCCGGCCTCGGGTTCCACCGAGACGGCTGCGGCCCTGGCCGTGGCCGCGTCACCGGTGAGCACGGTCGGCTTCTCGGCATCGGGCATCAACCCGGCGGAGACCATGCCCTGGCCGGGCTGCTGCAGCCACATCTGGTAGGTCGTGCCGGCCTTGGCGGCGGGCACGTGGCTGCCGATCAGGACGGCCCGCTTGAGCGAGGCCGAGCGGATGATCGTGAGCTTGCCGCCGCCCGGTACGGGCTCGGTCACGCTGACGGCGTCGGGAGCCTGTCGGATCTGGTCGGCCAGGGACGTGCCGCCGCCCTGCTGCCAGGGGTGCCAGGCGAAGGTGCCCAGCGCCAGCAGCACCACCGCGGCGGCGGCGACGAGCGTCGGGAGCATCCGGCGGCGCAGCGTCACCACCGAGGTCCGGTGGGCCGCGGACGCGACCTGGGGAGTCTCCGGAGTCTCGGGAGTCTCCGGAGGAAACGGACGCACCTGGCTGATCCCGGCGAGCACGCTCGCCCGGAGGGAGGCGGGAGGCTCCTCCCCCGCCTCCAGGTCGGACATCAGGGCGGCGGTCTCACGGAACGATGCGACCTCGGCCCGGCACTCCGGGCAGACCGACAGGTGCTGCTCGAACTGGGTGCGCTCGGCGTCGTCGAGGGCGTCGACGGCGTAGGCGCCCGAAAGGGCATGGATGTCGCTCATGCTTGCGCTACCTCTCCGACGCCCAGTGCGTCTCTCATCCGGATCAGGCCGTCCCTGATCCGGGTCTTCGCGGTGCCGATCGGGAGGTCCAGCAGGGTGGCAACCTCGGTATGGGTGTACCCGCCGAGGAACGCCAGCTCCACCGCCTCCCGTTGCTTGGTGGTGAGGTGCGCCAGGGCGGTGCGGACCCGGCCGGCGTCGAGCGAGGCGGTCGCCGCCTCGGCGGTCTCGTCGTGCGGCACCGTCATCTCCCGGTGCCCGTACGCCGCGTCGCGTCGCCCGGACGCCTCGGCCGAGCGGACCCGGTCGACGGCCTTGCGGTGGACGATGGTCAGCAGCCACGAGATCGCGCTGCCCTTCGTCACGTCGAACCGTGAGGCGTGGCGCCAGCAGTCGAGGTACGACTCCTGGGTCACCTCCTCGGCCTGCGCCCGGTCGCGGAGGACCCGCACCGCGAGGCCGAACGCGCGACTCGACGTGGCGTCGTACAGCTCCGCGAACGCCGCCTCGTCCCCTCGGCTGGCCCGCTTGAGCAGGTCCGCCAGGTGTGCCGACGGCGACCCGCCCTCCTCGGAGGGCGGGTCGTTCGGCACGGGCCTGAGGTGGCTCACGGCTCGATCCTGTCGTCTCGTGACTCTGGTGTCAGCGTCTGGCTCGATCGATCAGTGGGTCACATCTTCGGCATCAGGACGGAGTTGACGATGTAGACCGTGGCGTTCGCCGTCGGCACGTTGCCGCAGACGATCGAGGCCTTGCCGGTGCCGACCACGAAGTCCGGGTCGGAGCCGCTGATCTTCAACGTGTCGCCCTCGAGCGTCTTGTGCGTCCCGTCGAGCTGGGCGGGCGTGAGCTTCCCGGCGATCACGTGGTAGGTCAGGATCTTGGTCAGCGTGGCCTTGTCGGCGAGCACGGCCTTCAGCGTCTTCGGCGGGATGGCGGCGAACGCGTCGTTCGTCGGGGCGAACACGGTGATCGCCTTCTGGGAGTTCAGGGTGTCGACCAGCCCGGCCTTCGTCACCGCGGTGACCAGTGTGCTGAGCACCGGGTTGGCGCTGGCGGCCGAGGCGACCGGCGCGGTGGCCATGCCGTTGAAGGAGCCGGGGCCGCTCTTCGGAACGGCAACGCAGCCGTCGCCGAAGGTCTGCGCCCCGGCATCGCTGGTGCTGCCGGTGGAGCCGCCGTCGGAGGCCGTCGAGCTGCTGTCGGAGCTTCCGCAGGCAGCCAGCCCGAGCGTGCTTCCCAGCGCGATCGCGGCGATGCCCGTGCGTCGGATCTTGATGTTCATGGTGACCTTTCGTTGGTGTGCGGTCGTCGGTGATTCGGAGCGATGGGCGACCCGGATGGGTGCGCGGTGGTGACTCACGCCACGGCGACGACCAGCTTCTGGATGCCGGAGGCGCCGCTCGGGAAGGGCGTCGCGCGGACGGCGGTCTGCACGTTCCCCTCTGTGTCCGTGGCCCGGCTGGCGATCTGGTGCGACCCGGGCTTGGCGTCCCAGGGCAGGTACCACTGGCGCCAGTAGTCGTGGCCGGCGTCGGGGCCGAGGGTGGCCTTCTGCCAGGGTCCGCCGTCGATCTGGACCTCGACCGTGCCGACGCCGACGGGCTGGGCCCAGGCGATGCCGCCGATGAAGGTCCGGCCCGCCGTGACGTGGAGACCGCTCGGTGTGTCGATCCGGCTCGCGATCTTGATCGGGGCGTCCGTCGCCCAGTGCCGGTCGGTCCAGTACGCCGAGTCCGCGGCGTACGTCGTCAGCGTCATCCGTGAGATCCACTTGCAGGCGCTGATGAAGCCGTAGAGGCCGGGGACGACCATCCGGGCCGGGAAGCCGTGGGCGCGTGGCAGTGGCTCGCCGTTCATCCCGACGGCGATCATCGCGTCGCGGCCGTCGGTGGCCAGCGCCAGCGGCGTGCTGATGGTCATCCCGTCGACGTCGGTGGACAGGATCTGGTCGGCCGTGCCGCCGACGCCGGCCCTGTCCAAGAGGTCGGTGAGTCGGACGCCGAGCCATCGGGCGCCGCCGACGTACGGGCCGCCGACGTCGTTCGAGACGCAGGTCAGCGTGATGTCCCGCTCGATGAGGGGCATCGCCAGCAGGTCGTCGAAGGAGAAGGTCTGCTGACGCTTCACGTCGCCGTCGATGGTCAGCGACCACGAGGACACGTCGACGATCGGCAGCGAGAGCCGGGTGTCGACCCGGTAGAAGTCGGCGTTCGAGGTGCGGAACGGGGTGATCCCGCGGACCTTGTCGTCGAGACCCTTCGGCCAGGGCGGCGCCGCGCTGCGCGGTCGCGGCAGGGCGATGTTGCCGATGGCGGCGCGCGAGTGGGCGATCAGCCGGCCGGCGTACCCGCTCCCGGCGGCGACGGCAGCGACCGCGGCGGCGCCGAGAAGTACTCCGCGCCGACTGGGACGGGCGACCTCGCCGACGGCGGTGCCGGGCAGCAGTGCGCGTCCCGTCTCGAGCCGGGTCAGCGCCCACAGCACGACGAGGCCGACGACACCGGTGACGATGCCCGGCACCGCGTCGACGGCGTGGACGACGGGGCGGCTGAGGGCGGCGTACAGGGCGACTCCCACCAGGAGCACCAACAGCGTGGCGCCCCAGCGGAAGGCACGCCGGGCGAGCAGCCCGGCGACACCGGCGAGGACGAGCACGCCGACCAGCACCGACCCGACCAGGATGGTCTTGTCGTGGGTGCCGAAGTGGGCGATCGCCCAGTTCTTGACCGGCGTCGGGGTGTGGTCGATGACCAGCTCCCCGACCGCGAGGACCGGAGCCGACGCCGGGTCGTTGAGTGCGGCGACGAGCTGGCCGACGCCGGTCCCGGCGAGGGCCGCGAGCACGCCGTACAGGGCGAATCGGAGTCTGGTGGTCACACGGAGTGGTTCGTCGCGGCGGGCGATCGGGATGGCTCGGGGCGGGTTCCGCGGGGTGTCCAAGTGGCGCAATTGCGCCGGTTGGGCGGTGAGACCGGCCGGCGGACTGCTCGAGTGGCGCAATTGCGCGGTTCGAGCACCCCGCATCCACCGACAACCCGGATGACAAGATGCCCGCATGCCCGAGGAGCTCGTCCACTACGCAGTCGCCGACGCGGTCGCGACGATCAACCTCGACTCCCCGCACAACCGGAACGCCCTGTCGCAGCAGCTGGTGACCGAGCTCTTCGAGCGGCTGCAGCGGGCCGACGAGGACCACGACGCGACGGTCGTGCTGATCCGGCAGGCGGGGAAGGTCTTCTGCTCCGGCGCCGACCTGAGCGAGGCCACGACGGTCGGCATGGAGGAGGGCGCGAAGCGGATCGTCGCGCTGCAGAGGCTGATCGCGACGATGGACAAGCCCGTGGTCACCCGGATCTCGGGCGCGGTGCGGGCCGGGGGCATCGGGATCGTCGCGGCGAGCGACCTCGCGATCAGCGCCGACGACGCGACGTACGCCCTCACCGAGGTCAAGCTCGGCCTCGCCGCGGCGATCATCTCCCTGACCGTGCACGCCCGGATGAACCCGCGCGCGGCCGCACTGACCACGCTGGGCGGTGAGGTGTTCACGGGGAGCCAGGCCGCGGACTACGGCCTGGTCACCCGCGCCGTGCCCGCCGACGCGCTGGACGACGAGGTCGCGACGGTGTGCGCGCAGCTCGCGACCGGCGCGGCACAGGGCCTGCGCGAGTCCAAGCGGATCCTCAATGCCGACCTGGTACGCCGGATCGACGCGCTCGGCGACGACATGGCGGCCCTCAGTGCTCAGCTGTTCGCCACCGACGAGGCACGCGCGGCGATGACGGCGTTCCTGGACCGGAAGAAGACGTAGGCAACCATTCGGGGTGCCCGCCTGGTAGTCCCGGGCATGACCACCACGTCCGTCGTCGACCCGGGAGGCCGCGTGGAGCCCGGCGACAGCACCGCCGCCGCGACGTTCGACCAGTTCGTCGCCGCCCGGTCCCGCGCGCTGCTGCGGACGGCGTACCTGCTGACGCACGACCACGCCCTCGCCGAGGATCTGCTCCAGACGGCGCTGACCAAGGCGTGGTTCGCCTGGAAGCGCATCGACGGCGAGCCGGAGCGCTACGTCCGCAAGATCCTGGTCAACACCTACGCCACCTGGTGGCGACGGAAGTGGAACGGCGAGCAGCCGACCGAGGCGCTCCCGGAGCGGGTCGTCGAGGACGCCACCCGACCGACCGACCTCTGGACCGCGATGGAGCGGCTGCCGCGCCGGATGCGTGCGGTGGTCGTGCTCCGCTACTTCGAGGACCTCACCGAGGCTCAGGCCGCCGACGTGCTCGGCTGCTCGATCGGCACGGTGAAGAGCCAGACCAGCAAGGCGCTGGCGAAGCTGCGGATCGACCCGGCGCTCGCCGCGACCGACCACGCGGACGCCGACGCGGAAGGAGACCCGCGATGAACACGCTCAGCGACCTGCGTCGCACCCTCGACCGGCACGCCGACGACGTCGCCGATCCGGCCGCGGTCGCGCGGACGGCGGCGGTGCACCACAGTGTGGCCGTCGTACGCCGGCGCCGCCGCGCCGTCGGCACCGGCGTTCTGGCCCTGGTCCTCCTGGCCGCGGTCGGCACGGTGCTGTGGCCGCGTTCGGACCAAGACCCGGTGCCGGCCGCGCCGGTCGTCCTAGGGGAGCAGGCGCCGACCACGATGAAGTCGCTCGGCTACACGTACCGCACCGACGGCACAGCCGAGTCCGGAACGTTGCACACGGGTGTCGTCGTGGCGAAGTCCGACCAGCCGCAGCTCTACTCCTGGACCGCCGACCGCGCGACCGAGGTGACGGTTCACGTGCCCGGCGACCAGGTGTGGAGCTCCCTCGCGCTCCACTTCCGCGACTTCGTCGTCGTGCCGCCGAACACCTGGGGCAGGCTCTCGGTCTCGGCCTCTCAGGGTCGGGTCGCGGTCACCCGCTATACCCTCGCCGACGCCGCGCCCTCCGGCTACACCAGCCAGGGCGTCACCTATCGCGATGCCGTCGCCGGGCGGCCCCTCCTCGGTGCCACGATCGCGGCCCCCAGCACCACGCAGTCGACGGTGTCCGTGGTCTCGCCCGCGGGGCGGGCCGAGTTCTCCCCGCTGTGCACCGGCGTCCCCGCCGGGTACGCCGTACTGGTCACGGTCAACGGCCGAGCGACCGTCTCGGGCGACTGTTCCGACCAGACCAGCTTCGACCCAGGCGCCGCTGGGGGATACACGACGAGGCTCGGCCGGGCCGGCCGCGCCGTCTCGGTCCGAGTACTCCTGACCAAGGGGCCGAAGTCGACCACCCCGGTCACCGGTGACTTCCCGCACCTCCGCCTCGGGGTCGGCGTCTACG
>Ga0070665_100002430_pt1 | contig 20530 bp, 21 predicted proteins | sample KBSS13metaG_FD_65862 | JGI IMG/M metagenome (GOLD analysis project Ga0070665, IMG submission 65862) | Switchgrass rhizosphere microbial communities from Kellogg Biological Station, Michigan, USA - KBS S1-3 metaG | ecosystem: Host-associated > Plants > Roots > Rhizosphere > Soil ...
CCCATAAGCGACACCGCCTACGTCTACCTCACGACGGCCCATACCACGATGTGCTTCATCCCGGTTCTGGCGCAGGGCGCGTGTTTTCGGGCCGACTCAGTGCACACAGTGTTCGACGTCGTCGACTGCGCGGACCGATCAGCCGGAGCCAAGTTGATCAGGGTCGCCAAGCGGATTGACGGCAGCACCGACAAGGCACTATGTCCCACGGCGACAAAGTCTTTGGCCTACCCGCAACCCGCGCGGCTGTACTGCTTGACCATGGTGACCAGCACATGACGACCGCTCCATCACGTCGCCGTCAGTCGCTGCTCAGCACCGACAACACCGGTGTCTATCTGACGGGCTACTCGTCATGACCGATCATCTATCCGCGGCCGGCCGCGGCCCGCAGCGCGCGGCCCATGACCCCCCACCCTGACCGGTGCGCGCCGCGTCTTACGGATCGTCGACAACACGCTTAGTGTGGTGCTGTTCGCGGGTCAGATCGCGCTGTGGGGCGTGGCTTTCATCAGCTTCATCGCGTTGCCGATGAGTATCGACAACTGCGCCTACCAGGACTGCGGGCCGGAAAAGTGGATCAACTACGCGATGCTCACCGTGGCACTGACCGCCCCGGCCGGGGCGATCTTCAGTGGTGCCGGCATCTATCTGCTCGCCACCCGCAAAGTCGGGTTCTGGGCGCCACTGCTGGGCTGCGCAGTCCAAGTCGCGATGATCGCGGCGGCGTGGCTCATGGCCGGCAACGCCGGCCCAATCCACTGATAACCAGGAGGCACAGCGTGACCGAAAACGATGTGGCATACGAAGACCGCGAAACGGTCTACCAGGGCTACATGAATGGCGCCCACAACGGCGATGCGGTCGTTCAACGCGCCTTCGAGTGGTGGATGAACCGAACGTTGACCGACCTCGATCACTGGGCAGCCGTCCACGGCACCGACGCCGACACCTTCCGGGAGGTCCTCGAGCGGGCCCGCGCGACCGAGCAGCGGTCCGGAGCGTCCAACGGCTTCCACGAAGATTTGGGAGTTCTTCCTCACCCTCATGAAGGAGGGTCGATGAGGACTGCGCGCCGTATGCCGCGGTAGTTGTGCAGCGGCGGCTGAAAATGGTTGGCTACCAACGAGTTCGGTCCCACCAGGAAGGGCGGTAATGCGCAGACTCGATGCCGATGAGTCGGCACAGCGGATTAGTTGGCTGTGCGACACCTGGCCGCCCCTGTATGGGGCGACGGGCTGCACCGGATTTGATCCCACCGGATCGTGGCCGGCGGCGGCGTGGGTGCTCAACGCGGTATACGAACGCGACGATCTGCCATCGGGGCTGACCCATCACCAGCTGCATCAGCAAGCCATTGCCGCCGGCCTGCAAGAACCGGCCGTCGTCGGCGGGGTGAACCTCGACGAGACCACCGTCACGACCGGCGGGGGCCTGGGGTTCGGCGAGAAGCCGCCGTCCCCGTGGCGACGGGTGACGTGGTCGGAGCTTGGCCGCCGCGGCGGTTTCGGGTTCTGGGCCGTCGACGGCGAATGGCCCCAGCCGCGGTTCACCCCGCAGACCGACTGGGACGACCCTGCCGTGATGCCGGTCGACACTTTGCCGCTTGTTCGGCCCACCGAGGAGTCAAGCTGGCCGGTGAGCATCGTCCCCCCGACTGAGGGCTCGCTGGACGCTGAGAGCCTCGAGGGGCTGGTCGATGTTCTCAGCAGCCACACGACGTCGGAGGCCCTCGCCGACTGCAGCTTTTACTACGGCGTGGTCGCGTTCTTTGGACGTGAAAGCGGCGCCACCATCGACGCCGGCGATCTGCGCGAGCTGCCAGCGCTGGTGCGCGCCCAACCGGGAACGCGGTTCACGCCCAACAACTTTTGGCCTGCCGATAAGTCGTGGCTGGTTTACACCGACGCCGACCTACACGCGACACGGGTCAGCGGGTCACCCGAACTCATCGACGCGCTGTGCGCACACCGCAATCTGGAAACACTGCGATGCGAGCAGTCGCAGTGATGACGGGTGTGGTTGACACTGCTGAAGCGGCGCCGGGTATCTGGCTGGGTCGCCGTGGCGATCATGTCGGCGGGCAGAGGACGCGCTGTCTCCTCGTGCGCTCAAAGCCGTAGCCGTACAGCGTTTCTTGCCACACCGCCAGCGCGAAAGCCGCGCGCTATCAGGTGCCCTCGGCGTGAAAGCGCGCATCGACACTGGCCTTCACCTCGATCTCTTTCGGAGTGAACTCCACCTCGATTACCGCCGCGGACGCGGCGGCGCGCACCTGTGGCGCCTGCGCTGCACCTGCCCCGGTTTGGCCGGCGACCAACAAGCCGGCATCAGCAACCGCGACGGGCCGAACATCGCCGAGACCAAGCGCCTCGGCATAGTGGCGAGCCCTGGTCAGGGCATCATGCACAGCCTGGCGGCGCGCTTCGGCGAGTAGTTCCTGCTTGCGGTCGTCGGTCAATGCCCAGTCGATACGCGCGACGCGGAAACCGTCAGTGGTGTTGGCGTGGTGGGCTATCCACCGAGAAAGCTCTGCGAAGTCACCGAACTCGGCTTGCACACCGGCGCTGGCGTGGTGCATGAGCGGGCGTTGCTCGCCCGTGTTGTTGAAGGGCCGGTTAGACCAGGTGCGCAGTTGTTCCTGCGACCACCGTGTGACAGGGCCGCTGCTCGGATCGTGCAGCCCGGTGAGCGATGTCCTCACCGCCTCAACGGAGCGCGCGACGCGCTGGTAGACATCGTTCATGCGGTCTCCGTCGAGGCCGATGACGGTGTAGACGGTTGCGCGCTGGGGTGGCTCGGATGCGGTGAAAGAACCACGCACGGTGATCTCGGTGGACATGGCGCCTACCGTAGCGGCCCTCCGAGCGTGAGTAACTTCTGCAGCACCGGCCACTCAGTCACGGCGGGTTTCCTCGACACGAATGTCTTTCAGCTCTTCAGGGTCGATGACGCCGGTCCACCCCATGTGCTGGTCGCCCGCCAATCCGATTTCGCGCGCCACGGCGGGAGAACCAATAAACCCGACCACGATTCGTCCGTCTGGCAACTGCCGCTGAAGGGACACAGTGTGTCCACCGAGTGTTCCGCTGACACGGACAGCAACAACACCGTCGAGGGCAGACCTGGGGACTTTCACCCAGGGTTCGTAATGACCCAGTCCCACAGAGGACTCACCGGACTGGAATCCATCGGGCACCGCGGGCCCCGGTTTTGCGCGCAGTGCGACCCAGTCGTCACCGCTGAATACGATCCGAAACCGCTTCCCGTGGTACTGCGCTACCGCGCCAGTCACCGGAACCTCAACCATTGGCCTCCCCTGCAGAGTCACCACCGTGGTCTGCGGGGTTCGCCGCCGCCCACTGCGCGTCCGATGATTGCAGGGTGCCGAATTGGTGTCCAGGACGTGCCGCGACGGGTTTTACCATTGAACGGTGTCCGATGATGACCGGTGGCGCAGTTGGCTCTACGAAACCCACTCAGCCGCAGAGCTTCACGACTGGGCATTGCGCCTGCGGTACTTCCGCTTCTGCCGCGCCGTCGGCGGCCACGCTAACGACGGCGACCAACTGCGCGTCGTGCTGCGTGCGGAGACCGAGCCGGTGCTGCGCAACCTGTTCACCGTCCTTGGTATCACGCCTACCTCAATCCCCCCGGACGCTCCACGGCCACAACCAGGTACCCGATACACGGCCAGGCAGTATGCGGCCTTCCCGGCGCGCATCGACCGCTTCCCCACCCTGGCTCAGCCTCGCCACGTGCATATCGCCGGGCATAAGGCCTTTGCATGGGCTTCTGCAGGGCGACTGAGGATTTCGCTGCACGACGCGGATAACCCGTTCGAGGTCACCGAGCCCACGGTGCAAGCAGCGCTTGACATCGAGCAGCGGCTGTCACAACTGGCGGCCGAGATCATAGATCCGCCGCTCGACCGCCGCCACTGCATCTGTCCCAAGTACTACGGCGAGTTATGGCACTGAGTCTGACACCGCCGCCGGATAGCTACCGCCCGGCCCTGCTCCACACACCGTAGGTGTCAGCTGAAATATGAAGCACCGCAAGGAACGTGGAGCAGGTGATTTGACCAGCCAGGCGAGTAGTTGGAGACGCATGACCACCATCCGTGTAGAGCTCGTTTCGGGCTTCAAGTCCGACGACGTGGTGTTGTTGTCCGCCGACGCCGCCGGGTTGGATACCTTTGATGCGGCGCTGACCGAGGCTCAACGACGAGGGTCAGCGCAGCTCGACCATGACGGAATGACGCACCGATTCGTCATGCAACCGGGATCTGCCGACATCGATTTCGCCGAAAAGTTGGTCACGTGGCGGCTGGACCACGCCAAGGCTGCCGAACTGAGCGAGGGCCTGGCGGCGCTGAGAACCAGCGCCCACCCATGTCACCTATACGTCGACATCAGCTCTCCCACAGCAACGCTCGTTCTGTCGCGCGACGAATACAGCCAACCGTTAGGCAGCGCGCCGGCGAGGCGTTCGACGTTGAGCAGAGGACAGCTCGACGCGATCAAGGATCGTGTCGATCGAGGCGCCAACCCTGCTGCGCTTGCTGGCTGGTTGGCCCGTATCACCGATCGCTACGATGACGCCGCGCTGTTCCAGGCCGCCGCAGAGGATTTCCAGCGTGGCGACACCGACAAGTGGTACCGCGCCGCCGATCAAGTTGTCGACTGAGCCGACACGCCCGCCACAAAGGAGACACCGTGGGTCTATTCGAAAAGAAGAAGCAGTCACAACCAGCCGCCGACGACGCCAAGGTGTTCTACTCCACCCCTTTTGGCGACACAAGAGACGGCAAGCAAAAGCCCTTTTTGCTAGAACGCGACGGTGTTCGATACTTTCCGGTTTTTCGTAGCGTGGAGTCGATGAAGGAGTGCTTCGAGCGGATGAACCGCGCCGGGTACATGATCCTTTCCGGAGACGTCGAGGCGGTGATGGACACCATCCGCTCAATTGAGCTGTTGAAAGGCACGGGGATTGTCATTGAACCTTTGAGCGAACATCCGGTCGAGATCATGCCTGACGGGTGACGGACACTGGCCGGCAAGGCTGACCACGGCAACCCGTTCCCCGCCCAACACGACACGCCAATCCGCCAACCGTCGACTGTGTAGGAAGCCGGCCCGGGCCGCTGCGGCTCCTATTGGGGGTTTGACGGGTCCGATCTGTTGCGTTCAGGAATGTCTGGTAGCAGCTCGACGTCTTCGCCAAACCCCCACGCTCGCAACTTATCGGCGAGGTCGCGTACGCAGCGCGCAGCCCAGCGAGGGTTAAGCCGGCTGAGCAGCTCGTATTGTTTGGCCCACATCACCTTGCGGTGATTGTCGTTTTCGGCACAGTGCTTGGCGGCGTACCCGCTGCCGATGCTGGCAGTTATGCCCTCTGCGAACCAGTAAAGAACGTCATCGATCCCGCCAACACGGTCGAAACGTTCGCGTCCGCGCTCCCAGTAGCTGTAGTGATACCTGCCCTCAGCGTCGATGAAAATGTTCACGTTGTCGTCCTTCAAAATGACGCCCACTTTCACCGGCTCCGCATTGAGTGTCGCCGCGAGACGAATAATCTCCGCCTGCAGTTGCGCCGCCATGTCGTCACCCATCTGCTGACTCTAACCGCGCAAGAGCCACGAAACTGACACGAATTATTGCCGCCATGAAGTCGGTTGGAGCACAATCCGATTCACCAGATGCGTACGCGCACTGGTGGTGTGGCGGCGGCTACGGCGCCGCGAGCTGGCTGACTACGTGGTCGTCGAGGTACTTCGTGGCGAGGTAGCCACCGGGTTCATCCATGAGGGCGGCGACAGTGTTGGGGTCGTCGATGATCACCATGTGTCCCGAGTAGGCGGCGACGGGTTTGGGTAGTCCGGCGTAGCCACCCTGGCCGGCTGCAGAGTCGGTGCGGATGACGAGCAGTGTGTCAGTTTGGATTTGGTAGATCTGGTTGAGGTCGGCGATGGGCTGGGTGCTACCGGCGGCGACGGGGTTGCGGACGAGGCCGGCGTTGTAGCGGAACCCCAACGATTCGAGGTAATCGGCCGCGAAGGACGGGGTGAGTACTTCGGACACGCCGGTATCGGAAACCGTGACTGCCTCAACGGATTTGCCGCTGAAGCTGGGGTTCTGGTTGCTCAGGTCGCCTTGCCGTGAGCGCACCGAGTTGAGCAGCTCTTCTGCTTTGGGTTGACGGCCCAGGACGCGGCCGATCCAGGTGAGCTGGTTCTGCCAGGTCCAGTCCTCAGTGGCGTGTTCTATTGGGCGGGTGACGGTTTTGGCGATCGCGGCGAGCTTGCCATAGGTGTCGTCGGTCAGTCCGCCGGTGGCGATGATGAGATCGGGTTTGGCCGAAGCCACCGCAGCGGTGTCGATCACCGCGAGCACCGTGGGCTTGCCGATGACCGCTGACTTCTGCCAGCTTGGGAGCTGGCCATTGGGCGCGGTAAGCGCGACGGGTTGCACGCCGAGTGCCAGCACCGCGTCGGCGTCACCGGGTCCCAGCGCGGCGACCCGCATCGGCGCTGCGCTGATCTCAGTGTTGCCATGGACGTGGGTGAAGGTTTGCGCCCGGTACGTCGGCTGGTCCGGGCCCCCGAGCCACAGGACCGCTGCCCCGGCGGCAACCGTGACGATGACCAGCAGCATAGCGGCGAGGATTACCGTGCGGCGCCGCAGCCGGCGGGGTTTCGTGTGCGGCGGCGTGAAGGTGGGCGGGCCAAACGGTGCAGGAGCGGGGCTGGGTCTGCTGAAATGCCCACTCGGGTAGGTGATCTGGGCGGTCGCCGGGTTCGGTCGAGGGGGCGGCGTGGGTTGCCACGGCTGGGTACGTGTAGGCGGGTCGGGGGCTGCGGCTAGGGCTTGTGTTGCCGCGGCGGCGAGGTCGCGGGCGGTTTCGTAGCGCTCGTTGGGGTCTTTAGCCATCGCTTTGGCGACGACGGCGTCGATGGCTGCCGGCAGTGTGGGGGCCTGTTCGGTGACTCGTGGTGGCGGCTCGAACAGGTGGGCGGCGGCTAGGCCGCCGGGGCCTCCTTCGGCCGAGCGGAAGAACGGTATCTTGCCGGTCAGCAGGTGATACAGCGCGCCGCCCAATGAGTAGATGTCAGAGCGGTGATCGACGGCGGCGGTTGGTTTGAGGCTTTCCGGGGAGGTGTAGGGCATGCTGGCGATGACGTTGCCGGTCTGGGTGAGCCGGGCGGCGCTGGGGTTACGCACGCGGGCAATGCCGAAGTCGGCCAAATAGATTCGCTCGTCGTCGGCGCTGAGCAGGAAGTTGGCGGGCTTGACGTCGCGGTGCAGGATGTGGCGGCGGTGTGCGTAATCCAGGGCGGCGGCCACTTCGCCGATGATGCGCACCGCGCGTTGCGGGGTCATCCCGCCATTCTTGATTTCCTTCTCGGCGTCGCTGCCGTCGACGTACTGCATCGAGATCCATAGCCGCCCATCGGTTTCGCCGCGATCGTGGACCGTGACGATGCCGGGGTGCTCGAGGCTGCTGGCGAGCTCGGCTTCGTTGAGGAATCGGCGCCGGATCTCGTCGTCGCCAGACAGTTCTTCCGAGAGCACCTTGATGGCGACGCTGCGCGGCAAGTTGGGGTGACGGGCGCGATAGACGACGCCCATGCCGCCGGAACCAACTTTTCCCTCGATGGTGTAGCCGGCGAACACGCTTCCGATGTCTAGCGCCATGGCTGCCCGACCTCGCAGGGCCCCGGCCATGCCAAGCAGTCGGGTAATCGACGTGGTGGGGTCATCGGGCCATCAGCAGCGCGTACTGGGCCGCGGCCTTCTGTTGCGCGTCATGCAGTTGGGCGGCTTGGGCTTCGATGGCGTAGCGATCGGCGGTTGCCAGACAGTAGAAGCTGGCGACCTTGCCCTGGGAGATGTCCCGGCAGCGGCTGTTGGGCATCTGTTTGACCGGCGCGGCCGGCTTGCCGGTCGCCGACGCTTCGGCGAAGAATCCGTCGGTAATCCGTTGGGCCGCTTGGGCGTCGCGGGCTTCGTAGACGGAGGTCGCTGCGTTGGCCATTTGATTCATATCGGTGTCGTTGAACAGCTTGGAGCTGCGGGTGGGGTCGGTTTGAAGCTGCAGCGATCCGCGTCGTTGGTACACCGCGAGCTGGTTGACGCTGGCCGCGGCGGGGCTGATCGGCACGGTGCGGGCCAGTAGCCCGGTCGGGTCGATGGGCAGTTCGGCGAGTTTGGCCGGATCGGTGGGTGTGAACTGGTCGATCAGCGGCGCCTGCAGGTCAAGGGCCTTGGCGATCAGCCCAACTGCGGTGTCGAGGTTGTCGATGGCCTGGGCGGACATCACCAAGACGAAAGGCCCATGAGCGGTGAACGCCCGTACCTGGGTCCACTGCAGATTCTTGGCGGATTCGGTGAACGTCTGACTGAAGCCGGCGGTCTCGGGGTGGCCGGGTATCGGCGCCGGAGTTACTGGTGGATTCACGACAGGTTCGACGGCGGCGGCGTCGCTGATTTCTTTGGCGGCATCGGCTGCTGAGGCGGGGTCGGCGAAACGAAGGACTGCGTTGTCGAGTTCCTTGTGGTCGGTGTCTTCTCGGGCGGTGTAATACCCGGTGATGAAGTTGTGTCGGGCGGCAGGAGCGGCCAGCGATTCGGGGACCACGAATTTCACCGCGCCTGCGTTCTTGATGACCAGGGCGCTGTTGGCGTAGCCGCGGATGAGGGTGGGGTCAACTTCCCAGGGGCCGGTGACGTAGTCGGCCATTCGTTGGCCTTCGACGATGGCGCCGAGTTCGGGGTTGCCGGCGGTGCCCAGTGGCCGCGGTTTGGTCGGGTAATTGCCGACGTCGAGTAGCGCGACGTCGATCTGCCCGGGAGGAGGGCCGCCCGCGGCCTTGACAGCCTCGCCGTTGATCGCGGTGCTGCAGGAGGCCACCAGCATGGCGGTGGCCGCCAGCGCTGCGGGCGCCGTGAGGAACTGGGCGGATCGGCTGCGTGTCGGTGTGTCACGGACACTGCGCATGTCAACAACCTACCGCGAGAGGCCGATTAGAAACCTCCGGAAGCCCTCACGGAGGGGCTGCCCGCGATTGCGCAGTAAGAACGGGCGCGATGGGTCCAGCGTCAGCGCATCGAATAGGTGTAGGAGTTCCCGATCGCGGTGAGCGCTTGGTCGGATAACTCGGGATGACGCTGGTGCATTACAGCTTTGACGTAGTCGCCGGCCTGGCCGAGGGTCATCCGGTCCCAGTCCGGCTCCACTCGCATTGCTTCGTGCAGAAGTGACCGGACCATTGTTCTTGCGGTCTCGGCTCGGTGTGGCCCGTAGTGTGCGTCGAATTCTGCGTCGTTCTTACCGGGGCTGTGTTTGAGGTAAAGCGTCACTGCCTCGCTGGCGTCGATTCCGTAATCAGCCGCACCGGCCCCGGCTGGCGCGTTGACATGGCCTCCCGGCTGGCGGTGCGGTGGCGCGGTTGGTGGGGCCGCGACAGGGCCGGCGGGCGTTGAGAAGTCGTCGGAGAGTGCGGCGGCCAGCTCGGTGATCGCGCGCCGGAATCGTCGACTCACGAGGTCCATGTGGATCCCGTCGCCGGCCGCGATGTGCGCGTCCCACGGGATGAGCACAACGCGGCCGCGGCCCACGAGCTGCTCGTATTGACGGCCCAGATCGGTGACGTCGATCTGGGGCTTGACGGGCACCAGGTGGTTGATCACCACACAGGATCGCCGGGCCAGATGGTGATACCCGTTCTGCCCCAACCAGTTCATCGTGACCGCGGCCTGCCGTGCACCGTCCGCGGTGGCGCTGCAGACGATCACAGCGCTGGAGATCGTCGACAGCACCGCACGCGTGGCCGGGTTGTGCAGGCCTTTGCCGACGTCGGCCAGGATGAGGTTGTAGTAGGGGCCGACGATGCGGGTGATTGCGCGCCAATCCTCGGCGCCGAATTCTCGTCGGGCGCTGCCGTAGTCGGGGGCGGCCAGCACCTCCAAACCGGCGCCGGTCATCTGGGTGTAGGCGCGGATGTCGTGGTAGCGCACCACATTCGCATCGTGCAGCAGGTGTTCGACGGTCGCCGGCGAGTGGCGCGCGGTGCGGTCAGCCAGGTTGCCGGCGCTTGGGTCGACATCGATAGCCAGGATTCGGTCACGTCGAATCTGACTGAAGGCCGACCCCAGCGCGGCGGTCACTGTGGTGCGTCCGACGCCGCCCTTTAAACCGATAACACCGATCTGGTGCCCGTCAGGTGCGGGCCGCCGGACCCGGCTGTGGAGCGCGCTGTCGTACAGCTCGTCTGGGGAGGGACCGACATTGATGCGCGTGGCCTGCCAGAGCCACCGTCGCCAGCCGTGCCCGGCGACAGGTTTGTGCGCTGGCTGCTGTGCGCTTGTCATCCATCGCGAGTTGTCATGTTCCACAGTGCTATTCCCGGTCTCCGCCGTAGGAGTTGGCGTTCTCCAACATTCTCTGCAGTCCGTCGAGGGGTTCACCCTCACCGGGTTTCAGGTTCAGGGGTGGCCCGGCGACGTTGGGGTCCCCGATCGGTAGCCCGTCGGGGCCGACCTGACTGAGGATGCGCGGCGGATTGGCTGCGGCGGGATCGGCCACCTGAAGGGGCCCGTCGCCGGGCTGGCCGCCATCTGGGCGCGGCGCAGCCGGCGGGGGCGGGGGTTGCGGCGGCACCGGCAGGTTTTCGCCCGGCAGCGGCGGCAGGGGTGGCGGCGTCGCGGCTGGTTGCCCGATTGGTGGCAGCTGCGGCGCTTGAGGCCCCGGTGTCCCCAACGTCGACCCGGGTGGCGGAGGCGGCTCGGGGGTGACCGTGGCCAGACTGGGCGGCGGTGGCGGAGGCTGATGGATGGCGGCGAGTTTGCGTTGCAGCCGCGCCTGGGCGTCAGCGCGCACGGCGCGCCGGTCAGCGTTCGGGTCGGAGTTCTCGGCGAAGCAACCCGCCGGCGCCTCGGTGACGATCTTGTTGGCGCTGTTGTAGAGGCGGTCGGCATCGTCGATGCGTCCAGAACCGACCGCGAGGTCGCCCAGGGTTTCGCGGGCCAGCTCGAGGTTGACCCGTATCGGGCACGACGCGGCAGCGTCGGTGCTCTGAAGTGATTCGGCGAAGCGCTGTTCGGCGTCGGCGAGCTTGCCTTCGAGCACACGCAGATCGCCCTCGGCGAACGCGACCGCGCCTTCGTCGATCACGCCGAAACTGCGCAGTTGGTCCACATCGGCGCGCAGCGCATCGATGTCGTGGTTGTTGAACGCGTCGACCGCCGAGCGTGAAACGTGGACCACGACCAGTTCGGCGACCGCCGCCAGCAGCAGCGCCGCCGCCACGGGAGCGGAATACAGCAGCAGTCGGCGGCGAAGGCGCAGCCGCGAGTGCGCCGGGTTGAACCAGGCCGCCAGCTGGCGGCGGCCTCGGTGCAGGATCTGCTGGGGGGCTTGACGCAGCATCATCGCAGCACGTCCTGGGCGGTGAAGTCGCTGCGGGAGAGCCGGTTTCGGCGGTATTCACGCACCGTGAGTGTCACCTCGACCAGCAGGAGGCCCGCACCCAGCAGCGCGAAAACCCAGTACCAGTCGGTGCGCCCGCCGAGTGGATCGGCCTTGCCGACGTCGGCAGCATCGAACGTCAGTTGCGGGTTGACCGCGGGCAGCACGGGGACGATGTCCTGACCGGCTTCGCGGTGAAAGTAGTCCGACCCGAGGCTGGCGGCGATCTCTTTGAGCCGGGCTTCATCGAGGCCCGATGTCATCACCGTGCCGGTTGCCGGGTCGCCGAGGTACTGCTTGTGCCCAGCCGAGAAGCTGGCGGGGACGGGCCCACCTTGGGGCGTGCCGTAGCCGAGCACCACGGCACCGGCCATCAGCTCGGGCGCTACGTCGAAAGCGGCGGGTTTGACCTGGGATCCTGTCGCGCCGTCCCCGAAGTAGAACACCACGTTCTTGGAGTCGGGGTAGAGCTTCTTGGCCTCTTCGAGTTGTTGGCGCAACACATCCTTGGCCACCGTGGGGTCGATGAAGTTGACCGCGTCATATGGGGTGAGCGAGTAGGCCGACAGGTTCTTCACGCAGGCCTTGAAGCTCCACGCGTCCGCCGAGATCGGCCAATCCACAGCGGCTTTGGTGGCAAACCCGATCAGGTCGAAGCGCGCCCCACGGTACTGATCGATCACCGCGGTGATGTCGTTGCGGATGCCGACCATGCGTGCCTCGTCGTCGCCGTAGTCGGCGATGCGGGAGGTGACCGAGCGGTCGACCACCAGGAAGACGTTGATGTCGGAAACCAGTTCCTGGGTCGCTGATGCTTGACGGTCACCCTCGACGGGCACGCCGGGGCGGAAGGCGGCCAGCACCAGCAGCAGCGCGGCGAAAGTCAGCCCGGCCCAACGCAACACCACCCAGCGATAGCGACCCGCGGGGGTGCGCACCAGCAGCCGATACAGCGTCACGACGCGCACGATCACCACGATCGCGGCCAGCGACGCCAGGACGTAGACCGGCAGCACGGGAAGAAACGTCACCGCCGCAACACCCCCAGCGACACCGATAGCGCGGCGACGGCGATCACCCCTGCCGCCAGTGCGATCTGCGGGGTGTCGAAGTAGCGCAGCGAGACTGCGCTACTGCCGGCCACAGCAGCGGCCGGCGGGTTGTCGTTGATCTTATCCAGCTCGGCGGTCAACACCTTGTTGGCGCCGCCGTCCGAGCCGGCGGTGCCCGCCGGGTTGTACAGCGCGAATCGTCCACCGGTCGCCCCGGTCAAGCCGCGCAGCATGTCGTTGCCTTCGGGGCTGGTTTCGGCGGCATCGGCGCGCGAGATGGCGTTGAGCTGTATGCCGCCGCGCTGCGCCATCGCCTGGATCTGCCCGAGATCATAGAGCGCGGGCCGCTTCTCATCGGAGCTGCGGAACCGGCTGTAGCCGATATAGACCAGCTGGCGGCGGCGGTCGGTGGCGTTGTCGAAGTTCGGGAAGCCGGCCATGCACAACGCCAACGCATCCTCGAGGCTTTGCGCGTAGTCGACGTAGGTGACCGCGCTGGCGAAGGATTCAACGCCGGCCCCCAGGTCCAGACGCTGTGCTGTGGACACCTCTTTGTGGGTGTCGAGGTTCTGCTGGATCTGCGCCAGCCCGGCGAAGTACTGCAGCCGCTGCTCGGCGTAGGTGTGATCGCGGGTCATCGGCATCACGCGGCGATCCGGCGAGGTGACACCGATCTGCTCGTTGGTGTACGACTTCGCTTGGGCGGCATAGTAATTGAAGACAGCAGCGGTGGTCGGGTCGGTCACCGGCTGCCCGACGCAGAGCATGATGTCGCGCGGGTGGGCGGCGTCGTAGCCGTCGTCGGCGGCGGCAAGGGTGACGGGCCGTGCGGCGGCCACGATCGACGCCACGAACGCGATGATCAGCAGGGCCGTGGTGACGGCCATCGAGATGACGTAAACGCGGTGCACACGGGCGAATTCCGGTAACCGGGTCAGCCGGTCGACGTGTGCGAGCGGGCGCAGCCGGCGCGCCACCCGCTGCACTGGCAGCCACCACGCCGTCGCGGCGCCGACGGCCAAGCACAGCAGACCGGCGATGGCGATCGCCCACCATCTCAGGTCCATGTGCGGATCAACTCCTCGGCCGAGCGGCCCAGCGCCGCGACGTCTGTTCGCGCGTCGGTGTTGAACTGTGCGTCGTGCAGCTTCGCCAGCAGCGGGACGGCCGCGGCGAGGTCACCGCCGGCGAGCTCGCCGAGATGGAGGTATTGGGCGCGGATCCCGGTGCGCAGGAACAGAAAAGCGCGCACGGTGCGCCCGTAGGTGGCGCTCGCTTGGCCCGGGGACAGGGCCTGCTGCACGTAGAGGTGGCTGGTCTGTCGGATCGAACGGGTAAACCGGCGCCGGATGAGCGTGGCGTGCAGATCACCCAGCAGCGGGACGGTGCGCAGTCGCTGCGGCGGCATCGTCCACACGATCACACCGACCCACCAGGTCACGACGAGCACCACGAGGACGATGGCAAGCGCAAGCCACCACGGCGACGCCGGCAGCGGGGCGCCGATGAAGCGCAGCAGATCATCGCCCGGCATGGCTGTAGGCCTCCGTCAATTCGACTAGCTTGCTGCGGATTTCGCGACTGCCGGCGATCCGCACAAACGGCACCCCGGCAGTGAGGAGAAACTGGTCGATTTCCGCGGCGCGGCGCTGTTCGGCCCTGCGGTAGGCCGCCAGCACTGCGGGACCCAGGGCGACACCGTCGGACACGAACCGTCCGGTCGACACGTCATAGGAGTCCTGCTCCCCCTGGGCGGCTCCGATCGCAGGCATGTCGGCGATGCCCACCCACACCAGCTCATGGCGACTGGTGAGGCGCTTGACGACCTCGTCGAGGCCCGGCGTGACGTCGGGTTCATCGGAGACGACGACCACCAGCAGCCGACGGCGGTGACTGGTTGCGACGTAGTCGAGTTGGGTGACGATGTCGCTGGTGTCGACATCGCCGCGGCTGTGGCCGTAATAGCCTTCCAGCATTCCCTCGATGTGGTTTTCGCCCCGCCGGGGGCGCACCGTGGCGCTGCCGCCCGAGTCGCCGTAGACCATGCCGATCTCGTCGCTGCGGCGCATACCGATCAGGCCCACCGCACCCATGACGATCGTGGCGATGTCGCGTTTGATCTCACCGCTGGGCGCCAGGGCCGCCATGTTGCGCCCGGCGTCACACACCAACAGGATCTTGTGGTGCTTTTCGGTGACGAACTGCTTGACCAACATGTCGCCGGTGCGCGCTGAGGCGCGCCAGTCGATGTCGCGGATCTCATCGCCGGCGACGTAGGGGCGTAGATCGTCGAATTCCATGCTGCGCGTGTGCAGCAGCGCGTAGTGCCCGCCCTCGAGCATGCCGCGGGTGTCGGTGCCGAAATGAGCGATGGTGCGGTTGAGGTGTCTGCCCATGAGTTCGCAGCTACGCCGGAACCCGCACCGAGTGCAGCACCGCGTCGATGATGTTCTCCGGGGTTACGCCCTGACTGATGGCCTCGAACCGCAGGATGAGGCGGTGGCGCAGCACGCGGTAGGCCAGGTCGCGGACGTCGTCGGGTAGCACGTGGTTGCGTCCGGCCAGCAGCGCGGCGGCACGCGCGGAGCGGGCGAACGCGATCGTGGCGCGGGGGCTGGCGCCGTATTCGATCAGCCGTGCCAGCTGCGCGGGCAGGAACTGCTGCGGGTTGCGGGTGACGTGGACCAATCGGGAGATGTAGTGCACCAGTTCCGGGTGCAGGTGGATGTTGGCGGTGACGCGTTGAAGGTGGCGCATGTCGTCCAGCGAGATCACCGGTTGCGTCGGGGCGCCACGGTCATACACCCCGGCGTCGATGCGGAAGATGACCTCGGCCTCCTCCTCCGGCGTGGGGTAGCGCAAGACCTCTTTGAGCATGAACCGGTCGGTTTGGGCTTCCGACAGCGGATAGGTGCCCTCCTGGTCGACCGGGTTCTGGGTGGCGATCACCAGGAACGGCTGCGGAATCGGATGGACCTTGCCGGCGATGGTGGTCTGGCGTTCCTCCATCGCTTCGAGCATCGCGCTTTGGGTCTTGGCGCTGGAGCGGTTGATCTCATCGAGCAGCACGATGTTGGTGTGCACCGGACCGAGTTGGGTGACAAACGAATTCGAACTCGAGTCGTAAATCTGGGTGCCCAGGATGTCGCTGGGCAGCAGGTCGGGGGTGCACTGAATGCGTTGAAACCCACCCGATATCGATTCGGCGATCACCCGAGCGGCAGTCGTCTTCGCCAGGCCGGGCACGCCTTCCAGCAAGATGTGTCCGCCGGTGAGCAGGCCGATCAACAAGGTTTTGCGCAGCTCGTCTTGTCCGACGACCTTGGCGGCGAAGGACTGCGCAATCGCGTTCACGACACGGTGTGCGCTCTCCATCGCGGCGGTGTCGGGCTGCACTCGGCTTGTCGTCGTCATATCTCCCTCAAGATTGTCGGGGCGCGCCAATTCATGCTCAGCTGCCCTTCTGGATTGCGAACGTCGGCGGATTCTTCGTCATGTCAACCGTTCCCAACACCCAGCAGGTGGTGGGGTCGTTGTTCTTGGTGAGGGCAGGGATGTTCGACTGCAACGTCAGGCCGAATTTCACGCTGCCATAGATGTTGATCGTGCCGTCTGCGGCGATGTCTGCGGGCAGCTCGAAGTCGTCAAGGTTCGCCGGTGCAGTCCAGGTCGGCGGCCCCACCGCGCGCTCGCCATAGACCGTCGCGTTCTGCGGACAGTTGGGTGGGGACAGCTCATGGGATTTCGCGCACTCGACCAGCACGGGCAGGATCGCATTCTTCGCAGCTGCCCGGCCGGCGTCGGTGAGCTGAAATCCGTATGTCGGGTTGACCCCGTAATCGAGTGAGTTCAGCAGATACGTGGTCTTGGCCATCGTGACCAAAATGTTGGGGTTGGAGGTGGCGATCTCGACGGCACCGGGAAACAGATACGGCCGGCCGCTGCGGGGAATTGGCTTACCGAACAGGGTGATCCCCTCGATCAGGGCGGGGCTTTCGCTGCCGCCGTCCTTCTGGAAATCCAGCGGGTAGGCGGCGTTTTCGAGCTTCCATGCCCCGCCGTCGGCGCCCCGCTTCAGATACAGGGTTTCATCGACGGCGTTGTCGCCGAAGTTCGCCGTCACCTGCACCGTGCCGCCGTCGTCGGATTTCACGATCTTGATGTCGGTGATCGGCAGTTTCTCGATCTGCTTTTTGAGCACCTCGTCGGTCAACAACGTCTTGTCCGGCGGCGGGTTGAGGCTGTATGAAAGAGCTTTCGCGGCATCACCGTTGGCCAGCGCTTCGAGATATCCGCGGACCGCGTCACCGGCGGTCTTCGGTCCGGCGTTCTCGGAACCGCCGACGCTGACGACGACCACGCCGGCCACCACGACGATGACCGCGATAACCGCGCCGACGAGGGTCAGGATGAGGCGGCGGCGGTTTTTCGGAGGCATCCCACCGAAGGAGGCCGGCCCGAACGGCGCGGCGGGCGCGAATGGCGGCGGCCCACCGGACGGGGGCGGCCCGAATTGGCTCGGCGGGCCGGCGGGCGGATACGGCCCGTACGGGTGGGGTCCCGCCGGCTGTTGCCACTGCGGCTGGGGTGACCCACCGATCGGGTTGGGCCCACCGAAGTTGTGCGAGCCTTCACCGCCGCTCACATCGGCCTCCGATGCGTTGTGCGACTGCGGGTGTCAATGGGAACGTGTTGGTTCGTCATTTCTTCTCCACGACGACGGGCGGGTCCTGGCACAGGTCGACCTGTTGGGCGAACCAAGCGTTGGCGAACAGCGGCACGGTCTGGCTGTCGGCTTTGCGCAGGATCGTGATCGGAATCTGCTTCACATCGCCCATCACCATCGCGGTCCGCAACACCCCGTCATAGGTGATCTTCAGGCCGCTCAGGTCGATCGGACCGGTCAGCGCGACGGTGTTGGCGTCGTAGTCCTCCCAGTCCGTGCCGCCGATCAGCTCCTTGCAGTAGTCGGGCTTGGCGCCTGGGCTGTAACACTTGGTCAGCCACGCCCGGACCGCCTCCTCGATAGCCGGTTTGGCGCTATCGGGCATCGACCATTTCAGTTCGAGGAACATTCCGCCGTCGAGCTGGTCGAAGGATGCGGGTCCCGGCTGGTTGACCGTCAGGTACGGAGTAGCGGTGCCCACCTCGAAATAGCCTGGGAACACGTAGAAGTGGCCTGATGGGTCGATCGGCTTGCCGAAGATCATCAGCGTGCTGTCGGGGCTGGAGTCGGTGTTGCTTCTCGCCAGAGTTCCGACGTTCACCGCGGCACTGCGCAGCTTCCAACCGCCGTCGACGGCGACCATGGGTAGCCTGCTTTCGGTGCGCTTGCCACCCAGCTTGACCGCCACCCGCACCAGGGTGTTCTTCTCGTCTGCGCCGGGCTTGTTGTCCTGGCCGAGGATTTCGATGTCGCTGATCGGCATCTTGGCCAGCTGCTTTTTGAGCACGTCGTCGGTGAGTAGATCGGTCGATTCGGGTTGCGCCGCACCGTAACTCAGTGCAGTCTTCGCGTCACCGCGCGACAGCGCCTCTAGGTATCCTTTGGCCGCCTCGGTCGCCCCACCTGGTGGCGGACCTGACGGATGATCGACTGCGCTGCGGGTGATGAGGACGGTGACGATTACGCCGATGACCGCCAGCACGGCCACCGCCGCGCCGATCGTGATGTACAGCGGTTTACGGTTTTTTGGTGGCTTCCAGTCCCCCGGCGGATGCGGGGCATAGGGTGCGAAATTTTGCCCGGGTCCGTAGTTGATCGGCGGATTACCGTGCCCGGGTGCGTAATTGGGAGGCGGCACAGCCCAATCAGGTCGGCTCGTACCAGGACCGTATGGATTGCCCGGGGGTGGATGTGCGGGGCCAGGCCATTGCGGGTAGTTGGTCATGACGTTCTCATTTGAAGGCTCACCCGAACTTCTTCAGCGTGACCTTGGGAGGGTTCTGCAGCATGTCGGCGACCCCATCGATGGATTCGGTCTGCGTGGTCTGATAGACCGGCAGATTCCGGCTGGTGGTCTGCACCTTCAAGCCGAACTCGGCCGACCCGTAGAACTCCACGGTGGCGGTGTCCTGCTTCAGATACGAGGGCTTGATGTCATCGAGACTGGACGGAGCCGTCCACTGCGCGGTGCCCTCGATCAGAAGGCCGTCGCTCGGCGTGCCGTTTGGGCAGTCGGGCGGCGACAGCTGGTTGGACTTGACGCACTGGTCGATGATCGCTTTGATCTGGTCAAGGATCGCCTTAGTACCGCTGTCGGACACACCGAATTCCGGTCGCTGATGGGACAATCCGAGCCAGATCTCTTCCAGCGACGGCGGCTCCTCCTTGTACGCGTGGATGTCGATGTTCGGGTTCGAAGACCCGAAGTCGACCCAGCCGGGAAAGAGATACGCCTTACCGCTCTTAGGTGCCTGCTTGCCGAAAATGGTGACGAGATCAGCCAACTCGGGCTTCATCGTCATGTTGGGTGAGTCGCGGCCCAGGTTCACTTCCACCGCGCCGTGCTCGAGCTTCCACCCCTGCCCCGGGGCCGGCTTCGACAACGTGATCGACTCGTCCGACTTAGTACCACCGAAACTGGCGACGACGTGTACCTCGGCGCCCCCGGCGTTACCGGGAACATCACTGAGGATCTTGAAGTCGGTGATCGGGTATTTCTCGATCTGCTTCTTGAGGATCTCATCGGTCAGAAACGTCTTGTCGGCCGGCGCGTCGGCGAAAGACAGCGCCGCCTCGGCGTCCCCGCGGGCCAACGCCTCCAAATAGCCCTGCACCGCTTCACCGGCAGTCTTCGCGCCCGTGCTTGACGAACCGCCGCGGAACACCGCCACGCCGGCGATCACCACGATCACCACCACCACGGCCGCCCCGATCGCCAGCCACAACCAGGTGCGATTCTTAGGCGCCGGTGCGAACATCTGGCCGGGCCCGAAGGGCTGCTGCCCGTACGGCTGCTGTCCCGGGTAGGGCGGCTGGCTCCCGAACCCGCCATACGGTGGCTGCTGGTGCGGCGGTGCCGGGCTTCCCCATTGCTGGGCCGGCGGATGCGGCCACTGCGGCACCGGCTGCTGCGCGGGACCGGGCCATTGCGGCGGCGGGCCCGCAGGTGGCGGCGGCGGTGCGCTTCCCCACTCCGGTGCGTCCCCAGGTCGCTGGCCACCACCGATAGGGTTGGGTCCGCCGAAGCCGTGCGAAGAGCCGCCGCTCGTCATCGCAGCGCCCCTACCAGCGTTGATTGCATAGCATCCTTCGAATCGCCCACCCGCCAGTCGAGCCTCGGCGGGGTCCTCGGTGATCTCCCCGACTGGAAACCAAACCGATCCTATCGGTCTCAAATACCTGCAATGTCCGCCAATTTTTCGGCCGGTCGCGCACGGATTCATGCTCCAACGGCGGGGGCTGCGAAGGCGTCGCCCAACCTGTTAGCCAGGTGATTGCGGGTGGTCGGCTCCAGCAGGTCGGCGCGCGGCCGCCGCATCCGGCGGTCCGATCGTAAGTCGTTGAGTAGAACGGTAACTGCGTCACGCGCTGCCGGGCTCCGTCGGTTGTCGCCGATTGGCAATGAAGCTCGCCCGTCTCCGAAATTCCGGAAGCCACGGTGGGTGAGGGCAAACTCGGCGGCGGCCGGTGTCGATCGGCATACCCACCTAGCTCTATTGCTGTTTCAGCGCCGAGGTATCAGTGTGGCGCGTTGTTCGCGGCTGGTGGTTCCCGGTCTTGTTCATGGCGCGGTAGATGTGGCCCTCAACGGTGCGTCGCGACAACGTCAATCGCTCGGCCATGGCGACCGCGGGGTGATCCCCGAGGAGCGTTATCTCAGCGTTTGGGACTTCAGTTCTGAATTCACGATGCGAACACGCTGTCCAAGATCGAGGGTGGGCTGGTGAACCCAGCCACGTCCCGGGGCTCCGATGTGTGGGCGTTCACTGCCCTTTACCGCGACAAAGGACGAGGCAGCGCTTGTGCCATTGCAACGCTTTGGGTTCCAGAGCGCTCCTGGCCC
>Ga0070665_100002433_pt1 | contig 20523 bp, 14 predicted proteins | sample KBSS13metaG_FD_65862 | JGI IMG/M metagenome (GOLD analysis project Ga0070665, IMG submission 65862) | Switchgrass rhizosphere microbial communities from Kellogg Biological Station, Michigan, USA - KBS S1-3 metaG | ecosystem: Host-associated > Plants > Roots > Rhizosphere > Soil ...
CAGTCTACCCCCGCGCCCTCAGGCGCCTTCTCCGACCGGGCTGTCCTCGTCATCCGGAGCAGCGACAGCTTCCTCACGCGGACGACGCCGCGGCGGACCATCGCCATCGTCATCCCCATCGTCGCGCGAACGCTCACGGCGACGACCGTCACCCTCCTCGTCCGCGGCCTTCGCCATCGGTGAGGGCTCGGTCACGGCCTCGTCCATATTGACGACCAGGTGACGCAGCACCGCGTCGCTGAAACGGAAAGCTCCGGTGAGCTCATCGAGGACCTTCTGGTCGCTCTCGATGTTCATCAGAACGTAGTGCGCCTTGTGGACCTTGGCGATGGGATAGGTGAGCTGGCGACGACCCCAGTCCTCGAGGCGGTGCACGCGGCCACCACCGGTGGCGATCATGCCCTTATAGCGCTCGATCATGGCGGGCACCTGCTCGCTCTGATCGGGATGGACCAGGAAAACGATCTCGTAATGCCTCATAGTTCCTCCTTACGGATTTGAGCCGCCCGACGCGAGGCGCTGCGCGGTGCGGCAAGGAGAGCAGCCCTTGCGGGCCCCCTTCATAAAGGGGCGCGAAGGATACTTAAAAGGCGGGTGGACTGCAATTTTGGAGGCGCGACCGGCTGGGCGAAGCCGCCGGCCCTGTCGCGCGAAGGCTTTTGGTGCCGGTTCGCAGCCGCACCGCCGGTCCTGTCGCAGGCCCCACCGACGGGCACCTGTCGCAGGGCGCACCGGCCGGCACCTGTCGCAGGGCACACCGGCCGACCGTGCCGAAGCGGCACCGCCGGCTCTGTCGCAGGCTACCTTCCGGCTTTCACTCCCGATTCGCCAGCACCGACCGAGACCGGCTTGCCGGCTGTCCGCTGGCGGACGGTCTCGTAAAGCAGCATCCCGGCGGCGACAGAGACGTTGAGGCTCTCTACCGCGCCGAGCTGCGGCAGCCGGACCATCCAATCGCACGTCTGGCGCGTAAGGTGCCTCAGTCCTGTGCCTTCCGCGCCCAGCGCAAGGACAATCCCACCGGTGAGGTCGACCTCGTGTGCCAGCCTCGCCGCCTCAGCGTCGGCCCCCACCACCCATAGGCCCGCCTCTTTGAGTAGCTTCAGCGTCCTCACGAGATTCGTCACGGCGACGACTGGGGTCGTCTCCGCCGCACCCACCGCAACCTTGCGAACAGTCGGCGTCACCTGCGCGGCGCGATCGCGCGGGACGATCACGGCGAGCGCGCCGCAAGCATCCGCCGTGCGCAGACACGCTCCCAGGTTGTGGGGATCCTGCACGCCATCCAATGCCAGGATCAGCGGATTGGTGGCGCTCTCCAGGGCAGCAATCAACTCGTCCTCAGTCCACGGCGGCAGCGACTGAATTTCAGCGGAAACGCCTTGGTGAGCCACATCGCCCAACTGCTGCTTGAGAGCATGGGCGTCGACTCGCTGAACGGGTCGATTGTTACGACGCGCCAGGTCGTCAATCGCGCGCACGCGTGGGTCATCGCGACGCTCGGCAAGGCGGATCACGTTCACTCGTTCCGGGTGCCGTTCCAACATCACGCGTACAGCGTGTAGGCCGTAAATTGTCTCAGTTCCTTTCACCGTGTGCTCTCGTTGCATTCGGCTCCCGGGCTTGCGGGCGCCGGGAGCGCGACCTTACACGTCTTCTGCGAGATCGAGGTCGATGAGACCCTCGATGGGGTTCACCGCCGTCACGACCACTCTGATCTGTTGCCCGGTGCGTAGACGTCGTCCGGATCGGCGCCCTACCCACGCCAAGCCGTCGTCCTCCATCTCGTACTGATCGTCACGCAGTGCGTCGACATGCAGGAGACCATCCACTGAGACGTCCAGAATCTGCACGAAGCAACCGAACTCAACCACAGTCGTGATTAGGCCGTGGAAGGTCTGCCCGATGCGCTCACGGAGATAGGTGCACTTCAAGAATGTGTTGACATACCGATCCGCCTCGTCCGCGCGCTTTTCCAGCTTCGACGTGCTCTCGCCCGAGGCGGTTAGTGCGTCAACGTCGTACTTCACGCCGCTGCCGCCAGGTGCCTCAATGAGCGCCTTGAGCGTTCGATGCACCACGAGGTCCGGGTAGCGCCGGATCGGAGATGTGAAGTGCGCGTAGTGCGTCAAAGCCAAACCGAAGTGGCCGATGTTGGTAGGCTGATAGATCGCCTGGGGCATCGAGCGCACGACCAGTGACTCGACGAACGGTCGTTCGGCCGAGTGCCCTAGACGCTTGGTAATTGCCTGCAGATCGCGCGTGGTGACGTTCTCGGGGATCTGCGCTTCAATTCCGAGAGCAGTCAGCGTCGAGAGCAACTTGTCGAGCTTCTGCTCTTCGGGCTTGCCGTGGACGCGATATAGGGTTGGCGTCTTGGTTTTATCCAGCTCCTGCGCCACAGCAACGTTCGCCAGGATCATGCACTCCTCAATGAGCCTGTGCGCGTCGTTTCGAGCGCGCAGCTCAATGGAGCGAACGTGCTCGGAAGAATCGATTACGAACTCAGCCTCCGGGGCATCGAAGTCTAAAGCTCCTCGGCGGCCCCTCGCTTTGTGAAGAGCGCGATAAACGTCGACGAGCACCATGAGCTTGTCGAGCAGCGGACCGAGTCGATCCCTCGCGGCCGGGATCCCCGTGAACAACGCTTCGTATGCGAGCGTGTAAGTCAGGCGGGCTGCTGACCGCATCACCGCCGGGTAGAAGGTCGCGGACTTCAGCGCTCCATGCTTGTTGATCACCATGTCAGCAACGAAGCACAGGCGATCCACGTGCGGCGCTAACGAGCAGAGCTTGTCGGAGAGCGCATGCGGCAGCATCGGAATCACGCGCGTCGGGAAGTAGACGGATGTGCCTCTCTCCTTGGCGTCCGTATCGACCGCCGTGCCCGGTCTCACGTAGTGACTGACGTCCGCGATTGCCACTATCAGGCGGAACCCATGGGGGTGCGGCTCCGCGTAAACCGCGTCGTCGAAATCTTTCGCGTCCTCGCCGTCGATCGTGACCAGCGGCAGCTCGCGCAAATCGATCCGCGAGTTCGCCTCGAGCGGATCGACCTCTTCTCCCCACGCGTGCGCTTCTCTGAGCGCTCCGGCCGAGAATTCGTGCGGCAAATCGAAGCGCGCGATCGCTGACTCCGTAGAGAGCTCGACCGGGCGGTCGGGATCGAGGCGCTTTTCTATCCGGGCCTGTGCTGGCGCTGACTCGGTCGCGTGTTTCGTGATGCGCGCGATCACCCAATCGCCACTGCGCACGCCCGTCAGGTCGCTGTGCGTTAGCGAGCAGCGGAGCTGTAGGCGCCGATCCGCGGCTGTGACCCAGCCGCTTCGACCCACGATTTCGACGGTCCCGAGGAATGCGCTTACCGCGCGTTCCACCACCGTCTCAACAGCACCCGACCAGCGGTCGGTCGCGTCACGCGAGAGCCTTACACGAAGCCGATCACCGTGCATAACGCCACGCATTTCCGGCGGGGGGATGAACACGCTGTCTTTCAGGCCTTCCACACGGAGGAAGCCATAGCCGGCGCGGTTGGCGCTGACGGTTCCTTCTACGCTGCTGCCGGGCCTGGCGTTAATAGTGTTCGCGTTTGCAGCCGCGGGGTTGCGAGCGCCACGGCTTGCGCCTGCGCCCCGGGCACTTGACGCGTGGCCCGTAGCTCCGGAGTTGCCGGTCATAGCGCGGGCGGCGTTCGATCCGCGCCCAGCGGCTCCAGAACCAGCTCGACCTGCGGACTCAGCTCGGCCCATAGACCCAGCCCTAGCTGAACCGCCGCGCGCCCCCGAACCCCGGCCTCCCGCGGAGTCGCCGCGGGACGCCGAGCTGCCACGCGAGGCCGAGTCGCCGCGAGATGCGATGCCGCCACGCTGCGAATGTCTGCCCGCCTCTGCCTCCGAGAATTCTGTCCGCCTCGCCTTCTGGCCATCGTGGCCCTGCCCACCGCCTGCCGCGTGCACCTTTTTCTTTGGAGCACCAGCCTTCCGGTCTGTGCGCCCGAACTTGGTTCTACGCGCGCTCAATTGACAGCTCCCGACCTCGTGCGTACATTGCGCGGCCTTCCTCACCTGCCCGGGTGGCGGAATTGGTAGACGCACTAGTTTCAGGTACTAGCGAGTAACATCGTGGAGGTTCGAGTCCTCTCCCGGGCACCATATAAAAGTTGTTGTAAATCAATAACTTGATTCCGTGTTCTAATTAGAAGAATTGAGATGATACGCCGGTGGATCACCGGCATGCGGCGGGATTGTTGATCTTGTCGCCGCCCTATCTTACCAGCACATGATGGGGCCACCCCTTGCCGAATCCAAGGCGCGGCCATAAATGCCGGCGCAGGATCAGCTCCCGACCCGAACCGATAAGGATCCATGAAGATACCCGCAGGCCTACAGCCCCTCATCGACGATGGGGTCATCGACGAAGTCATTCGCTCTCTGAAAAGCGGCAAGGAAGCCACCGTATACGTGGTGCGGTCCGGCACGAGCGTGCGCTGCGCGAAGGTCTACCGCGACATGGGCCAACGCAGCTTTCAGAAGCGCGCGCAGTACCAGGAAGGACGCAAGGTGCGCGGCAGCCGCCAGGCGCGTGCGATGAGCAAGAGCACTCGCTTCGGCCGCAAGGAGCAGGAGGCTGCCTGGAAGAACGCCGAGGTTGACGCGTTGTATCAGCTTGTCGCCGCTGGCGTCCGGGTGCCGCAGCCCTATGGTTATTTCAACGATACATTGATCATGGAGTTGGTGACCGACGCCGAAGGCAACCCGGCTCCGCGCTTGGGCGAAGTAGATCTCACCCCTGACATCGCGCGCGAGTATCACCGGTTTCTGATTCGGCAGATCGTTCGTATGTTGGGTGTTGGCCTCATCCATGGCGATCTGTCGGAATTCAATGTCCTGGTGGGGCCTGACGGGCCCGTCATCATCGATTTGCCACAGGTGGTGAACGCGGCCGGTAATAACGGTGCGTTCGCAATGCTGCAGCGGGATGTGAACAACATCCGCAATACGCTCGGGCGCTTTGCGCCGGAGTTGCTCGAGACCGAGTTCGCCCGGGAGATGTGGTCACTCTTCGAGCAGGGCGAGTTGAAGGCAGACATCGAGCTCACAGGAACCTTCGCCCGGGACGAAGCGCCGGTTGACACCGAGAATGTACTGACCGTAATCGATGATGCGCGGGAGGATGCGATGCGCAAAGCGTTGGTGGCGGAGGGCTGAGGTGTTGCGCGCCTGCAACCGGATGCCCCAGGATCCTACGAACCGATTTTGCAGTCTGGCAGATTACATGTCCCGCGGCGGAACACCGCTGCGATGGCCGCCCTTCGAGCCAGGATGGCGTAAATCCGCGTGCTGGGCTTCGGACGATCGATCAGTTAGGAGCAGCTCGGCTCGCGCCACCGGTGGGGGGTGGCTGTTTCGAGGAATCGGGTTTTAGATGTTCGAACATCCTGTCACCTCCGCCGGTCGGCGGTGGCTTACAGGTACGGGTCAGGAGATGGAATTCGCCTGCCATGCGCGGTGGCGGGGTGCCACGAGGGATGTCGAAGTAGCAGTCGTCTGTGACCCAGAAACGCTGGCCGCCTTCCACTTGTCCGGCGCGGTGATTCTCCTGTGCGGAACCGAAGGCTCCTGGCTGGTGGGGGGTATCTGGGGCGGGCGTGGGATGCGCGAAGGGATCCTTCGCGGATTTCTGGCGCTCTCGCTCGAGAGTGTCCGCTGCGGCGAGGTGTGCCTCAGTATCCCAGTCCGTGAGGCTGGGGGTGATGGAGTTATCGTCGAGTGACGGCGTTGGTACATCGGGCGGAGTTGCTTTCGGTATGTTGAGTCGTAGGGGTGGGCTTGGGCTAAAAGTGGGGATTGGCGACGGCGCGCGGATTGGAGATGGGACCTCTATGAACGTTAGGGTGATGGGCGGGGTATCACCGGGGGTGGACTGTGAGCGGGGAGCGAGGACGCTGCGCTCGAGGATGTAGAACAGGATGATGTGGGCACCGAGAATGAGACCTAAGACGAGGGTTCGTGGGCGCCCTGATGACATATGTGACGGTCCCTGCCGCGTTTCTTGGGTGAGACAACGGGCGGGTGTGACGGTTCACTCTGTTATCGTGGACGGTTCCCTCGCAGCCGCGATGGTGCCGTCTGCGACGTCCTCGGTTGGTTTCTGCTGCAGCACCCGGTCGCATCCGAGCTCGAATGCGACAGCCCGCGGTAGCGGCCCATGGCATCCGCCAGAGACGCTTCCGACAGCAGGCCGAGCTTGAGCAACACGGCGCCCAGCCTGTCAGAAGATTCACCTTGAACGCGCGCCACGCGCTCGGCCGTCAGCAGATCGAGCTGACCAGCTTCGACCAACCACTCCAGGAAGGTCTGTGCGGCGCTCGGTTTGACTCGGTCAACTTTGCGGGATCCATGCCCCTTGCTCGGACTTAAGTGGCACGTCCATCGGATCTCGGGGTGCGACCGCAGCTCACACATCGCTCGAGCGCTTTTTAGTCACATTACGGCCGCGGGCACGCGCGCTCATAATCCCAAGTCGAATCCACATGCCCGTCCTCGAGGAGTGATTCCACCTGTTCAACCTCAACTTCTGGAGGGACATCCACGGCGAACAGATTGAGGGGTGCCCCCGTACCTTCGTAGCTGCAACCCAGTCGCTCCAATGGACTCCAGTACTGCTCAAAAGCCGCTTTGGCGAGCGCATCAAACTCGCGCGCAACAATGATGCGATACGTGCGATGCCCTCCCCTGCGGATCACATCCTTAAAGTAAACCTCGCCCTCTCTCACTTGGACCGAGATCCGATCCCCGAAGCTCAGATCGTAGGCATAGAACGGGACGCTGCGCAGCTCGCAGGTCCCATCTTCCAGCAGATCCACCCACACATTTTCAATCCGGCAGCGATGCCAGGCAGCCGGCTCGAGTGCGATCTTTATCTTCGACTGCCGAGGCAAGGTTGATTTTTCCTTGGACACGAGCTAACCGGGAATCAGTTTTGCAATCATCCTCTATCCCTGTATCTCACCCAGCTCGTTTGTGTCATTGAGGCAGCCGCCGGAGCAGCGGCGCGGGATCGATTGACATCTCGCGAGCAAGATCATTTATTTGCGACGTCACGTTGTTTCCTATGGCTTTCTTTTCTTCCGCAAAGATATCAACCATTGTCTCGAGCGCAAGCCCAAATTCGCCGACTTCGATGAAGTGACGCACCTCCTGAAGCCCCCCCCGCCGAGAGGCTCTCGCTCGAAGCTGCAAGCAACTCATCAAAGAGCCTCTCGATTTGCGCAAACTTTCCGGTCATTCCTTCCTCGCTAAGGATTGCGGGGCACATTTGCAGGATAACCCGTAATGATGCGCCCCTTGGAGTCGACGACTCGAGCAAAAACAACGTTCGGATATCGCGTCCACGCGCGCCCCACAGATAGGAAAACAGGCCCGCAGGTCGGTGCTGGGCTCGATCCGATAAGCCCAACCTCCGCAAATGCCCGAGTGCACGGGCACGGGCCACCCCTATCCGCCACTGTGAATCTTGTGTTTGTGGCACAGCCACCGGCGCCAAGAGCAGAAAGGCTGTCGCACCACGCAGCCATCACGGATCCCGCGGCCCAGGCGACCCGACGCCGGTGGGGTCGCTGAAGAGCCTCAGACACCTCCGCGGGCGCGAGACATGTCCAGCGTCAAGGGCCCGGGCGCATTCATCGACTCTCGATGGTGCTTGAAATTGCAAATCCTTTTGGCACCGCGCCGATGATCGTTGGAGGGCTCACGGGCGCGAGGGCACCGCTACCCGGGTCGATCATGTACGTCCACACTGAAGAGTCAGTGTCGCTCACAACGAAAAGAAATCGGCCGCCGTAGTCAACCGTCGCCGAAATCGGATGAGCTCCCGTCGCGACCGGTCCGAACCCAAGCGGGCTGAGCGCCCCAGTGCTTTCGTCCACCAGAAATCCCGAAATGTCATTGGAGCCTCCATTGGCCGTATAGAGGAAGCGTCCGGTGGGGTCGATTGCCACCGACGTGGGCTTGGACCCCGTCGGTGTTGAGCCTGCACCTGTCAATGATCCGGCCGGGGGGCGGCCCACCGTACCTTGCGTGGCGACCGAAAACGTCTGGATGGTTCCGGACACGTCCGCATTGGCCACGTAGATGAAGCGCCCGCTCGGATGCACCGCAAGCGCACCCGCAGTCGCGCTCACATTCGGCGGATTCAATAGCGGAGTCGAGACAGTTCCCAAATGGGACTGGTATGACTCAACGGTAGCGTTGCGGATACCAAATACGAAGCGCCCGGAATCGGCTACTGCGATCGCAACGGGTGCAGTCCCAGCGGGGTATGAAAAACCGCCCGCGCTATTGAACATTCCTGTAGTCGAGTCCACGGGGTACGCATCCGTCGCGACGGAACTCACGACATAGCCGTTCTGGCCGCCCGCATCGAATGCGAGCAGAGTCGGACCTGCGAGCGTGCCTATCATGCTTGGGCCCAGCGTCAGCTTCCCGGTCGTTGGGTCGATGTCATAGGGTGACAGGTAGTTGCTACCGGTATTCACCGTGTACACGCGCTTACCGTCCGGGGTTACGGCCGCTGCCACGAGCCCGGTCCCCATGGATGGGACCGGGGTGTTCGGCACGTCGGTCAGTTTCCCGGTTGTTGCATCGATCGCATATCCGTAAAGACTGTTGTCCGCGCCCGGTAAGTACGCGAATTTCGAAGTGAACGTCGCAGCGGCGCCCGGCTGCGCGATGCTGGGAATCGCCGTCACGATAAATGGATAGTCGCCCGTCACCACGGCAGCGCCTCGGTCCAGCGGGGTCAGGACACCCGTTGCTTGATTGATTTTGAATCCATAAACGAGGTCCGTCGCGCTGCTGCAGGCATACAGGTAGTTGCCGCTCGGATCCACGCTGACCCAGGCAGGTCCGCCGGAGAGCGCAAAGGGACTGCCGGTGACTTCGGTCAGCGCGCCCGAATCCGCGTCGACGCTGAACACCGAGATTGAACCCGGCCCCTGTACGGTGCCGCGGTTGGCAACGAACAACCAACGGCCGGTAGGATCCAGCGAATGCATTACTGCGCCGTCCCCCACCGCGTGCGGACTGCCGGGGGCGGCGCTCAGGGCTCCGCTGTTCGGATCGATGGTAAATACGGAAATTGTCTTTGCCACGGTGCTACGCACGAAAAGGAGCTTGCCATCCGGATGCAGCGACATCGGTGGCCTGCCCCCGTTGAACGTCGTGACATCGCCAGGAATCCCACTGGTGGCGAAGGGGCTGCCCGCAATAGCGCTGAGCTTTCCTGTACTGGCATCGACGGCATAGGCAAATATGTTCGCGGAACCAACGTTAGCCACGTAGGCGAATTTTCCAGTGCGATGCAAGAGAACCTCGAACGGACTGGTGCCCGCCGGGACGCGGCTGCCAGCGATCTCACTGAGAGCACCCGTGTTCGCATCGACGGAGTACGAGTAGATATCGTTCGAGGCCGAGTTGGTGACGTACGCAAATCGGCCCGCCGCATCCACCGTCAGCTTGAAGGGAGTAGTTCCTGCCTTGAAGGGACTGCCGCTGACAGGCGACAGAACGCCCGTCGTCTGGTCGATCGCATAGGCGGAAATGTCGTTCGAGCCGCTGTTGACGGCATACAGCATCTTTGCGTTGGGATGGCTCGTCAGCGAAACGGGCCCGGTGCCAGTCGATACAGTCCCGTTTGGGATCGCTTGCAAGGAGGCTGACGCCACATCGAGCCGGAATGCGCCGATGCTGGCAGCCCCGCTATTGAGTAAGTAGACAAAGCGACCTTGGCCGTCGCCAGTGATAACATCGCCAGTAATATCCGTAGGTGGAGGGCCGAGGGGCCACGCACTGACGCTGACTGCGCCTCGCGATCTTGGCTGACCTGTGAGCGGATCGAGCGCAAACAGCGAGATCGAATTGTCGTATAAGTTTACAGTCAACAAAGTCCAGGGTGATTGCGTTACACAGCTGATCGTCGGCGCGGCCGCCGCGTTGGTAACGGTTCCCGAGCCGTTTTCGATCGCACATGTCTGAACGGGGTTGCTCGGCTGAGTGAGCACCGATACTCTGTACGTCGCACCACTTTGCACCTTGGTTGCAAACGTCGCCGCGCCGGACTGCGTGACCGTCAGGTCATCCGCAAATTTGTTCTGCAGGACCAGCCCCGACCCGCTCAATCCAGTCACTGTAGGTTGAACGGAATAAGTGTTCGTCGTACAGGTAACCGACACGCTCGTGACATTGATACTGGCGACCGTGCCGTTCGGATTGGTCACAGTACACGTCTGTGAGGGCGAAGACGGCTGTGTGACTACGGAAACAGAGTAGCCGCTACCTGTCGCAAGTGACTTGGCAAAAGTAACCGCTCCATTGGCTGAGACGGACAATGTATCCGAGCCGTTGTTGGACAGAGCAAGGCCGGACCCAGAAAGCCCCGAAACCGTGGCCCCGACTGTGTAGGTGGGCGTCGCCGGTTGAGGAGGGCTGCCCCCTCCTCCTCCGCAAGCAATCAAACCCAGAGCGCAGGCCGCGCCGATCGCCATGGTCCTCGGTCGCAACATTATTCCGCCCTCCAGGTGCCGTGACTTGGATTCGAGCGGCGCACTAACGATCAACATGACCAGACCCTCCCTGACTTTCCCGATAGTCCGCTGCGCGCTGAATGCTCGGCGGCACCTGGTTTATTGTCTAATTGCCAAATGGCGGCTTATAGCGGCTATGGTAGCGGTAACAGAAACGGGCTGTCCAGAACGCAAGTTCGGGCGCACTCTGAATTGCAGTGAGGGGCGGGGGCGAACAGACCCTCGAACTTGTAGCGTCCCACCCCAAGAGCGTCGCAAGCTAATTCGTCGGACTCGATCCAGAAAAGTGCTCGAGAATGAGAATTCGCGCTTTCGGTCCTGAGAAGCCTTGCAGAAGCTCCTGCAACACCAACCCGGTCGTAACAATGATTTCGCCCTCTTCCAGGGCTTTTCTTAGCGTCGTTACCTGAGCGCGGCCTCCCTACCGAAGGATTGGCAGCGCCCGCTCCTGGCGCCCTACTGCCGTACGACGCATCGAAGGTACCGGCCCTGATTCCCTCGAATCGGTATGCGAGCTATGCCAATTACTGCATGCCGACTCCGCCCTTCACAGTGAACATTCCAGGCCTCGGATCGAATGCCAACGAGAGCGCCTACTGCTCGAGCCCGCGCCAGAAGATCCAGAGCTGGGGAGGACAGATGTCGGTCGATTGGACACTCAATGAAAGTCTGTCGCTCAAGAATATCCTGGCCCTGAGGGGTTACTCCAGCAGTTGGTCCGAGGACAACGACGAGTCGATCTGGCCGGTTGGGCTCGGGATCGAGGGCCTGGATCATCACCAGTTCAGTGAGGAGCTACGAGTCAACGGTCGCTGGGGCGCGCTCCTGGATTACACGGTCGGCGGATTCTATTTTCGGGAGCTGACCGTTTATCCGGCGCACGAGGACCTCCGTTCCGTATTCCCGACACTTGCCGGCATCTTCAACTTCATCCAGAACGATCCGACGCTCGCGCACGACAAGGCAGGGTACCTGCACCTGATCTACCACCTGACGCCGCAGTTCGACGCAACCTTCGGTGCCCGCTTCACCGATCAGGACAAGCTCTACCACTACGTGCGTCTGAATCCCCAGGGCGGGACTGGCGGATCGGCCACCCTGGTGGGCTCACTCAACGGTGCTTCGGCTTACTACCACGCCAATCGTTGGGACTGGCGCGGGAACCTCTCTTACCACCTCACGGATCAGGCGATGGTTTACGGCCAGTACTCCACCGGTTTCAAGGGAGGCGGCGTCGACCCGCGGCCCTTCTACGTGCAACAGGCTGTGCAATTCAATCCGGAGAGTCTGGCCACCTACGAGGTCGGCACGAAGAGCAGCTGGTTCGATAATCACCTGCGGACGAATCTCGACGGCTTTTTCTCGCAATACCGGGATATCCAACTGACGCTCCTCCAGTGCGCAGGTGTGGGCGGGGTACCGCCGGCGTTCGGTACGCCATGTGCGCTTCCGTACAATGCCGGAAGTGGCCACGAGAAGGGCGTGGAGTTCGAGACGCAGTTGAGTGTAGGTGGCTTCCGGGCTGACGCCAATTTGAGCTACATCGACTTCAAGTACGTCAGCCTGAATGCGGCGACGGGCGTGTCGCTGAGCATGGTCACACCATGGACCCCGCGGTGGCAGGGCGGCGCCGGGGTACAGTACACGATCCCCTTCACAGCCGGTTCCTTCACCGGGCGCATCGATGGCACGACACGCAGCGGCATTTATACCAACGCGGTGAATGGCCCCTACAACCATATTGGTGGCTACACCGTATACAACGCGCACCTGATGTGGGAGCCGCCGAAAGGCAATTGGCAGATCAGCGTGCAAGGTAAGAACATCACCGACAAGCACTATTGGCTCAACGTGTTCGACCTGGCGTCATCGGGCGGCGCATCGGTAGGCGGTGTTCCGTCTCCCCCGCTCGAAGTCGACCTCGAGATCAAACATACGATGTAGAGGGAGTGAGTCCTCGACCACGGCGAGGCAATAGTCGGCTTCCCTCCTTACCGAAGGAGTTCGGACCGTTTACGATACTCAGTCGGAGTGATGCTGTAGCGCTGCCGAAACATCCTGCCAAAGCTATTCAGGCTGTTGAAGCCATAGTCGAGAGCGATCGAGCCTACCGTACGGCCGTTGTTTTGCGGCGTCGCAAGAATGCGTGCGCACTCCTCCAGACGCCTGTTCCAGATATAACAGCTTACAGTCTGCTCGAGCTCCGAGAACACACGATGCAAGTGACGCGGAGTCATACCGCACGCGGCAGCGACTTTTGTCGGTGTCAGTTCTGCATCGCGCAGGTGACGTTCGATAAAGCTGATGGCGCGCTGGCGCGCCGCAATCCGCATGTCAGGCGGACGCGCACGGGCGCCGGGCAATATGCCGTAAGCGCCGCCGAGCAGATGTAACAGCGCACCGACCAGATTGTGTCCTGAGGCAGCATCGATTCCGTCGCTGACTCGTCCCCACAGTGACCGCAGAAACTGCGATAATAGCGGGTTGAGGCCCAATCCTTCCGCCATGCGGACACAAGTGGCAGCCTCGGGACAGCCGAAGTGTCTACGCAACAACGCCGCGGGGAAGCCCACGACGAGCATTGCATTTCGCGAGCGCATCTCGGTGTTGTAGGGACGGGTATTGTCGAGCAGTGCGAAATCACCGGGCCGGAGTCGTACCTCGCGACCACCCTGCGCATGGAGCGTCTCGCCCTCTACCTGCATCTGCAGGAAGAAATACGGCGCAACTGTCTGGCGCACGTGCTCGCTGGTGTGCTCGACATGACAGGCGCTCGTCAACAGGCTGCCGATACGGAGATCGCCGAGACGCGCTCTACGCAGCTCCGGTGCGAAATCTTCCGCGTGCAGAGGCTCTGCTCGTACCGGTGTGTAGGTGCTGGCGGCCAACTCATTCCAATAGGCCAGCCGCCGCTGCGGAGCTACGTGTGCCGCGATGAAAGACTCGATCTGTATGGTCCGCCCGCCCGTTGACACTGTCGATCCCCTTCTCGCTCGAACAGGCTCTACATGGCCCGGCGATTGTTCATGCAGTGATCTGTGTTGTAAGACCAAGCTCGTGGATCATCCGCTCGCGCATGATGAACTTCTGGACCTTGCCCGTGACAGTCATTGGGAACGCATCGACGAAGCGAACGTATTGCGGTACTTTATAGTGCGCGATCCGGTCCTTACAGAATTCCTGGATCTGCTGCACGCTTACCTGCATGCCCGCGCGAACCTGCACCCACGCGCAGAGCACTTCTCCCAGAGCTGGATCCGGTACACCGAAGCACGCCACCGCCTGGATCATGGGGTGTCGGAAGAGGAACTCCTCGATCTCCCGCGGATAAATGTTTTCTCCGCCCCGAATGATCATGTCCTTGATCCGGCCGACGATGTTGCAGTACCCCTCGGCATCGACCGTCGCGAGATCTCCGGTGTGCATCCAACGTGCAGCATCGATCGCCTCGGCCGTCCTCTCGGGCTCGTCCCAGTAGCCGTGCATGACCGAATAGCCACGTGTGCAGAGCTCGCCACTCACCCCGCGAGGCACAATGCGTCCGCGTTCATCGACGATTTTCACTTCCAGATGCGGATGAACCCTGCCGACGGTCGAAACCCGTCGCTCGACCGGATCCGCGACATCCGACTGGAAGCTGACAGGGCTCGTCTCAGTCATGCCGTACGCGATAGTGACCTCGCGCATGTGCATCCGCTGGACAACACGTTGCATGACTGCAATGGGACACGGCGAGCCGGCCATGATGCCGGTGCGCAGACTGGATAGGTCGAAGCGATTGAAATCGGGATGATCGAGCTCGGCTATGAACATGGTGGGCACACCATATAATGCTGTGCACCGCTCAGCTTGGACCGCTTCGAGTACAGCGAGTGGATCGAACCCCGCGCTCGGATAGACAGCCGCTGCGCCGTGGGTCAGACAACCGAGATTTCCCATCACCATCCCAAAGCAGTGATACAGCGGTACGGGCACACAGATGCGATCGGATTCGGTGATGCGCATCGCCTCGCCGACCTGGTGTCCATTGTTGAGGATGTTGAAATGGGTTAGCGTTGCGCCCTTAGGGGCGCCGGTCGTGCCGCTGGTGAATTGAATATTTATCGGATCGTCCGGTTGCAGTTCCTCGGCAATCTGCGCAAGGCGAGCGCGGTGCCCTGAGGGAGCGAACGAGCTGACTTCCGCAAACGACAACACGGCCGGAAGCTCGCTCCGCTCCAGGCTGATAATCGCGCGCAGCGAAGGCAGTCGTGCAGTCTCTAAGGGGCCTCTGCCACCTTCGATTTCGGGCGCCAGCTCGCGCAGCATGGCGAGATAGTTGCTCGATTTGAAGCTCGAGGCGGTCACCAACGCTTTGCAGCCCACTTTGTTCAACACGTACTCGAGCTCGTGCACCCGATAGGCCGGATTCACATTCACGAGGATCAGACCCAGTTTGGCCGCCGCATACTGGGTGAGCGCCCACTCCAGGCAGTTCGGCGCCCAGATGCCGATGCGCTCGCCCGGTTCGAGCCCCAACGCGAGCAGGCCCGCGGCGAGGTGATCCGCCTCGCTGTTGAGCTCACCGTAAGACAGTCGGCGTTGCTGATGTCGGACAACAATAGCGTCGCGATCGGGCCACCGCTCGGCCGCACGCTCCAATGCTCGGCCAATCGTTTCGTACATCAGCGGCGGCGCACTAGCGCCGCGTACGTAACTCGGATTGTCGATCACATCCAGTGTCCTGAACCGGGGCCCCGCAGGCGGAGCAGTGGCGCGGAGTTCCAGACTAGCGTGGGTCAGTAGGTACGGCGCACGTGAAGTTTTCGGCGTTACTCGAGTCACCCGTGCCGCGATAGCGAGCTGTTTGCGGATACGGACACAGTGGGCGTGTCAGCGCCTTCGTGGGCTCAGTCACAGCGGTTCCTGTTCCGATGAGTCTGGCCGGGGGAGTGCTTCGCTCGACCCAGACTTCCAGGGCCGTAAGAATGTTGTGCTCGGCGTCCACGGCAGTCGAATTGCGAGTATTGCCAAAATCATTCGGGCCGATGCCGCCCGCGCAATGCGCCATACCGGGAACGAGAAACAGGCGATAGAAGTCCGTCGGGTCCGCGTTTGCGTGCCGGGCATCGGCAAAACGACTGAGGAAGGCACGGACACTTTCGTAATAGTCGATCGAATTCAGCGGCGAAATGGCGGCATCGCCCCAGCCGTGGTACTGAATGAGCTTGCCGCCATTGGCGCGAAACGAACGCAAGTCGGGATTGGTGGAATTGAGCACCGGGCCGGCCTTTACATCTCCCAACTCGACGTCCGTATCGAAATTCAGCGTGCGGAAATCCCAGCTCGCCTGTTCAAACACGGCCTGTCCGTAGTAGGAATTCCCAAACATCGCCTGGAAGCCGGGCGGCAGTATCCACGGCGACCAGCCACCGGGAATGGCTTCGGTGCCCATGGGGTATCCCGGGAAGATCTGCGAGCCGGTGCGTGGATTTTTCGGGCCGCCATAGATTTTTCGCAATGTGGTGACTTGTCCCTCCGTGAGACAGTCAGGTGCGTCGCCCGCTTTGCAAAGCATGGAGCCCGGCTCGAAGTGGCAGGCCCGCGGATCTTCGATGAGGCCGTCTTTCACCCCATCCAGTGCATCGCACGAGGCGAGCACTGCCTTCTGGATGGCAGGCAGCTTCGTGGCAGGGATCGGGGCCTGCGCCAACGCCTGTTCATTCCAAACGAAGCCCGTAAACAAATGCGACCAGTTGTTCGCCGGCGCTCCGGCGATGATGCCGTCGAACTCCTCAGGGTAGCGCTGAGCTTCCATGAGGGCTTCCCGGCCCCCATCGGAGCAACCGCTGAAATAACTCCGCGTCGCCGCGCGGCCGAAATGAGCGCGCACGATGGCCTTGGCCTGAACGCTGGTCTCATGGACGGCGCGATAACCGAAATCGATCAGTTTCTCCGGGTGACCTATCGCCCAAGGTGCTTCAGGCACGGGGCCACTGCTTACATGGCCATCGTCCGTTGCGGCAACCGCATACCCGCGCCGCAAAGGGTCGGCCATGGCGGTCAGATCGATCGATCCCGCCCATCCGCCATTGCCGACCTGCAAGTACTTGCCGTTCCACCCGGAGGCCGGAAGCCACACCTGCAGGCGAATCTCAGAATCCTTCGTGGGCCGCGTGATGGCTTGCACTTCGCAACGCGCGGGAGCCATGACGGCAGGCGAATTCCCAAAGATGGCCGGCGATGGGATCGAGCCCTCAGGGAGGCTGATGGCCGAGATAATCTTGGTATTCGGCAACTTGAGTGCCAAGAGCCTGGAACAGGCCTGATCGGCCAATGCCGGTTCGATCGCGGCAAAGAACAACGCGCCGGCAAGAAAGCGGGTCAGCATAGCGGGTCTCCTGAAGGATCTCTCCAAGGGCACGTGCAATGTGCCACTGGGTCGGGCAAATCGAAGCCGCACGAGCATGCGGAGCCTTCGAACTCGCCCATGCGTGTCGAAGTGCACCGAATTTTGTAGGTGAATCATTGCTGGCCGCGCCACGCGTGCCTCGCCCCCCTCCAGCGTGCTGGATACAGACCACAATATAACGAACGTTAGATATACGTCAATTGCGGCTGGCGAACGCTACCAGAGGGTGAGTCGGGTATGCTTCCGCCCTTGACCTCGGTGCGGAACGACTTTCTCATTGGGACGACACGTGGCGCCTCGAACCAAAGCAGCGGGAAATAAGCGGAATACCGCGGACGCAATTCTGGAAGCGGCGGAACGCTTATGCGCTATGCACGGTATAGAAGCGATGTCGATCCGAGACGTCGCCGCCGCGGTGGGTGTCAGTATTCCCGTCATCTACCATCACTACGGATCCAGGAGCAATCTGCTCCGTACCGTCGCGCTCAATCGCTTCAGCGAAATCGGTCGGGAGTATCAGCAACTACTCGCGAGTCTGGAAGCGCAGGAGTCGCCTGCTGTACGCGACATCATTCGCGCCGTTCTGCAGCCGGTCAATCAATGGCGGAGGCCGGGCAGAGAAGCGTCGCTGCAGTTCTACGCACTGGCGCTCGTGTGTCCCTTGCCGGAAGTGAAAGAGACACTGGATGTCGGAGTCGCAGGGTTCTATCGGGTCGTGGCACTGCTGCAGCGCGTGTTACCGCACCTCACCCATGAGGACATCTGCTGGAAGCTGTGTTTCACGATCAAGCTCTCGCACCTGAACGCGTGGGATGCCACTCGGCTCACCTATCTGTCCAAAGGGAGTTGTAGCGGATCCGATCCCGATGAAGCGCTTGCGCGCGCCATCGCCTTTGCGGAGGCCGCCTTTCTGACACCACCGGCTCCCCTGACCGCGAAACAAGCAGTCGCTCGCGGCAGAAAGGCGCGGCGTCGGCCGAAGAAATAGACGGCAGTTGCACCCGGGCGGCCTTTGAGCATATCAAGGGATCAGGGCGGCGGTCCGCCCCACCCCAATCAGACTCCGTCAGTGTGCTGTCGCCAATGACTGCACCGCGACTTCGTGGGCTGCAGGCTTGCGCACTTTGAACCACATGGCATAGAGCGCCGGCAGAAATAGCAGGGTCAGCACCGTGCCGGCCGCTGTGCCGCCGATCAGCGTGCAGGCCATCGATCCCCAAAAGACCGAGGTGGTGAGCGGAATGAAGGCCAACACTGCCGCGAGCGCCGTCAGGAGGACAGGTCGCGCGCGCTGCACCGTGGCTTCGACGACCGCATCATAAGGATCCAAACCCTGGACTTCATTCGTGTGGATCTGCCCCATCAGGATCAAGGTATTGCGCATCAGAATACCGGACAGGCCGATCAGTCCGAGAATGGCATTGAAGCCGAACGGCTGATGCAGAATGAGCAGGATAGGGACTGCCCCCACCAGTCCCAGCGGTGAGGTCAGGAATACCATGGTCATCGCTGAGAGCGAGCGCGTCTGCACGACCAATACCAACAGCGTCAGGAGCACCATGATCGGCAAGACGGGTAACAACGCGGAGTTCGCCTTGGTCGAATCCTCGATGTTGCCCCCAGTCTCGATAGAATACCCGTCTGGCAGACGCGAGATGATCGGTGCGAGTGCTTTCGCGATTTCCATGGAGACCTCGGGCGGCTGCATGGCTTCATCGAAGTCGGATTGCACGGTGATGGTCGGCGTACGATCGCGCCGCCTGAGGATCGGATCCTCGGGACGGATCTCGACGTGTCCGATCTGACTCAACGGGACCACGCGGCCCGTGCGGCTCGTCAGCGTCAGCTCGCCCAGTCGTGCCGGGTCGAGGCGCTCGGGGCCAGCGCTGCGCGCCACCACTTCCACCGTACGGATATCCTCCCGAACCTGAGTCACCGGTACGCCCGTCAACAGGAACTGAAGCTGTTGTGCCGCCTCGCCGGAGCTCAGCCCGATGAGCTGCAGCCGATTCTGATCGAGCACGAAATGGACTGTCGGGGTGCGCTCGCCCCAGTCCGCGTTGACCTGGCGAGTATGCGGATTGGCGCGCATGACGGCCTGGACCTGGTTGGCAATGCTACGCAGCTGTCCAGGGTCGGGGCCCATGACACGGAAGTTGACCAGGTAACGGGGATACGGGCCGAAGATGAGCTGCGAGACGCGCACACGGGCCTCCGGTGCCAGTCCCCGGGCGATCCGCTCGCGGAGCCGCACCTTGAGTTGATCGCGCGCGCGGGCGTCGGGAGTCAGGATGACCAACTTCGCGAAGGCAGGGTCCGGCAGCTCGGGGTTGTAGGAAAAGAAGAAGCGTGGCGCCCCTTGGCCAATGTAGGTGGTGACGATCCTGGCCTCCGGTTGTTGGCGCACCCATTGTTCTACTTTGACGGCGGCGGTGGTGGTCGCCTCGATGCTGGTCCCTTCCGGCATCTGCACCTCGACCAGCACCTCGGGCCGATCGGAGCTCGGGAAGAACTGGCGCTTGACGAAACCCATCCCGAGCCCGGCAAACAGGAACACCGCGACCACCATGCCAGCGACTTTGAACCTGTGATCCACTGCCCAGGAGATGAGCCGACGCAGCTGTTGGTAGCGCGGTGTTGAATAAATGCCGGCGTGACCGCCGCGCACCGGTGCGATGTCCGGGAGCAGCTTGACACCGAGATACGGTGTAAAGACGACGGCCACCAGCCAGGACACGATGAGAGCAAAGCCCACGATCCAGAAGATGTTCCCTGCGTACTCTCCCGCCGTCGACCGGGCGAAACCCACGGGGGTGAACCCGATGATCGTGACCAATGTCCCCGAGAGCATCGGAGCTGCCGTATGACTCCAGGCGTAGGCGGCAGCCTTCAACCGGTCGAAGCCCTCTTCGAGCTTCACCACCATTATTTCGATTGCGATGATCGCATCATCGACCAGGAGTCCGAGGCCGATCACGAGCGCGCCCAACGTAATCCGGTCGAAGACGCGGCCAGTGAGGAGCATGACGACGAACACCGCCGCCAGTGTCAACGGCACGGCCGTAGCCACTACGATACCCTCCCGCCAGCCGAGACTGATGAGGCTCACGATCATGATGACGGCCAGGGCGACGAAGAATTTGAGCATGAACTCGCCAACTGCCTCCTGGATGTTCACCGCCTGGTCGACAACCTTGGTGAACCGCACACCCGCGGGCAGTGTACGCGCGAGCTGTTTCTCTTCTGCATTCAGCGCGCGACCCAGATCCAACCCGTTCCAACCGTCCTGCATCACGACCCCGAGTACGAGGGCAGGCTCGCCGTTGTGGCGGATCAGAAAGGTCGCCGGGTCTTCGTACCCCCGTTTGACCTCGGCGATGTCCGCAAGTCGGAATGTCCGACCGCCGGCGGCGATCGGGGTATCGCGGATCTTCTGCAAATCAGTGTAGGCGCCATCAAGGCGCATGAACACCTGCGGCCCGTTCGTGTCGATCGAGCCGGCGGGCGTCACGGCGTTTTGACGTTGGAGCGCGCCAAAAATGTCTGCCGG
>Ga0070665_100002435_pt1 | contig 20517 bp, 21 predicted proteins | sample KBSS13metaG_FD_65862 | JGI IMG/M metagenome (GOLD analysis project Ga0070665, IMG submission 65862) | Switchgrass rhizosphere microbial communities from Kellogg Biological Station, Michigan, USA - KBS S1-3 metaG | ecosystem: Host-associated > Plants > Roots > Rhizosphere > Soil ...
ATCGCGCTCGGCACACCGGGCGAGGAGGGCGGCGGCGGCAAGAACATCATGCACCGCGAAGGCTTCTTCGAGGGTATCGATGCGATGATGCTGGTCTATCCCGGCTTCGACAACATCGCCCATTCCCGCTCGCTCTGCGTGACGCGCGTGCAGGTCGACTACCACGGCAAGGCGGCGCACGCGGCGGCGCGGCCGGAGCTCGGCATCAACGCGCTCGATGCGCTGCTGCTCGCCATCAACGGCATCAGTGCGCTACGCCAGCAGCTTCCGTCCGACGTGCGCGTGCATACGATCATCACCAAGGGCGGGACCCTCCCGCAGGTCGTGCCCGACCACACCACGGCGGTGCTCACCGTCCGCGCCAACAACCCCGACACCTTGAACGCGGTCATCCCGCGCATCGATGCCTGCCTGCAGGGCGGCGCGCAGATGACCGGCGCGCGGCTCGAACGGACCTGGCGCGACAAGCCGGGCCGCGAGCTCTTGAGCAATGTCGCGATGGCGGAGAGCTTCGACCGCAATCTCAGGGCGCTCGGCCGTACGACGCGCCCGCGCGACGAGCTGTCGGGCGCCTGGTCGGGCGACACCGGCAACGTGAGCTGGTTCGTGCCGACCATCCAGCCGCAGATGGCGATGACGGCGCGCGACGTGCCGCCGCACAGCCACGAGTTCCATGCCGCCTCGATCGGGCCGGCAGCGGACGCCTGCATCCTCGATTCGGCCAAGGCGATGGCCATGACCGCGATTGATCTCGTCACCGACGCCGCGCTGTTGCAAAAGGTTCGGGCGGAATTCTCCGCTGCGTAGCAGGAGCCTTGGCGTGACGGCACGGGACAATTGGGGCTGGCGGGCCCGTATCGGCATGTTCATTGTCGGCAACGAGGCCATCCCCGAGGCCGAATGGTGGGCGATGGCGCCGCCTGGCATCTCCATCCACGCCGCCCGCGTGACGGCGCGCGCGCCCTGGGCGCGCTGGCGCGACGACCGCAGCGGCGTCGAGCCGGAAGAGGATCTGCTGCGCGGCGCGCGGCAGTTCGCGGCGATGCGTCTCGCCGCCGTCACGGTCGGGCACAGCTCGAGCAGCATCCTGGGCGGCAAGGGCTGGGACGCCGCGACCGTCGCGAGCCTCTCTCCTGTGGTGGGAGCGGGGACCATCGTTTCGACCAACGGCCTCGACACCCAGGTCGCGCTTCGGGCTTGCAGCGTGAAGCGGCCGTTCCTGGTCCTGCCGCCGTGGTTCAACGACGACACGGTGGCCGCGGGCCTGCGCTACTATGCCGACCACGGGCTCGCGACAACGGGCCATCTGCGCTACGACCCCGGCCGCAAGTGGCGCGACCTCGCGCCGGGCGAGCTGGTCGGCCAGGGAATGGGGCTCGAGCAGGAAGTCGAGCCGCTCTACGCGCAGATCCGGGCAGCGTGTCCTGCCGAAGCAGACGGCGTGCTGATCGCCGGCACGGGCTTCCGCTGCGTGGCGATCCTCGAGGCCTTGGAGCAGGACCTGAAGCGGCCGGTGATCTCGGCGAACCAGGCGAGCCTCTGGCACGGCCTGCGCTCGGCCGGCGTCCATACGCCGATCGACGGCTACGGCAGCCTCCTGCGCCTTTGACTGTTTTTTGCTGGGGGCGCGTCACTGGAGTGACGCGCCCCCAGCGAAAGCATGATCATGAGCGCGCAGGATGCGCGCGGTCCAATGACGTCATTCCACGGTGACCGATTTCGCCAGGTTGCGCGGCTGGTCGATGTTCGTGCCGCGCTGCAGGGCGACGTGATAGGCCAGAAGCTGCAGCGGGATGTTCAGCAGGAGAGGATCGAGCTCCGGCTCGAGGGCGGGAATCTCGAAAGACCGGTCGAACGGCGTCGCCGCCTCGCCGGGATGGGTGATGGCGATCACCGGCCCGCCGCGCGCCTTGATCTCCTCGACCGTCGAGATGTTCTTGCTGAAGAGGTCGTCGCGCGGCAGCACGATGACCGTCGGCGTCTGTGGCGAGATCAGCGCCAGCGGACCGTGTTTCAGCTCCGACGCCGGATAGGCCTCGGCATGGAGATAGCTCACCTCCTTGAGCTTGAGCGCCCCTTCGGCCGCGACGGCGTAGCCGGCGGCGCGTCCGACGTAGAACGCATGGTCGGCGCCCGCGAAGGCCTCGGCCAGCCGGGCGATCTCGGGCTCGCGCTCCAGGATAGCGGCGATGTGGTCCGGCAGCGCCTGCAGCGCCTTGACCAGGCGTGCACCGCTGGCGACCGAGAGATCGCGCAGCCGGCCGAGATGGATCGCCAGCAGGGCGAGCGCCACCGCGCTGGAGGTGAAGGTCTTGGTCGAGACAACGGCGACCTCGGGACCGGCATGGAGATAGATGCCCTGACCGCACTCGCGTGCGATCGTGCTTCCCACGACGTTGACGATGCCCAGGATGCGGCCGCCCTTGCGCTTAATCTCCTGCACCGCCGCCAGGGTGTCGAACGTCTCGCCCGACTGGCTGACGGCGATATAGAGCGTGTCGCGCTCGACGACGGCATTGCGGTAGCGGAATTCCGAGGCGGGCTCGGCATGCGCGGGGAGGCGCGCGAGCGTCTCGATCAGGTGCGCGCCGATCGCGCCGGCAAGGTAGGCGGCGCCGCATCCCAGTATCTTCACGCGCCGCACGTCGAGCAGGTCGCGCGCGGCGAGCGTGAGGCCGCCGAGATGCGTCGTCTGGAAGCGCGTATCCAGCCTCCCGCTGAGGGTTCGCCGCACCGCCTCGGGCTGTTCGGCGATCTCCTTGCGCATGTAGTGGGTGTACTCGCCTTTGTCGAAGGCCTCGTCCTTCCACGGGATCGTCGAGGGCGTCTTGACGGTGGCCGCGCCCTCGAGCGTGCGCGTCTCGTAGCCGTCGGCATGGACCGACGCGATCTCGCCGTCGTCGAGATGGACGACGCTGGCGGTGTGGCGGACGAGCGCCGCCGGATCGGAGGCGAAGAACATCTCGCCGTCGCCGATGCCCAGCACGAGGGGGCTGCCGTTGCGCGCCACCACCAGCGTGTCCGGCCGCTCGGCATCGACGACCGCCAGCCCGTAGGCGCCGACGATGCGCTCGAGCGTGGAGGCGACGACGGTCTCGAGCGGCGAGCCGTCGTCCATCAGCGCGATGAGATGGGCGAACACCTCGGTGTCGGTGTCCGACGTGAAGACGCAGCCGCGCTCGATGAGCTGTGCGCGCAGCGCCGACGCATTCTCGACGATGCCGTTATGCACCACGGCGTAGCGCCCGCTGGCATCGCAATGAGGATGGGCGTTGCGGTCGCTCGGCTCGCCATGGGTTGCCCAGCGCGTGTGGGCGATGCCGAACGTCCCCTTGAACTTCTGCGGCTGCAGCGCGTCGAGCTCGCGCACGCGGCCTTTGCGCCTGGCGATCCGCAGCTTGCCCTTGCTGCCGACCGCGATCCCGGCCGAATCGTAGCCGCGATATTCGAGCCGATGCAGGCCCTCGAGCAGGATGGGGGCGGCCTGACGTTTGCCGATGTAACCGACGATTCCGCACATGGGAGTTCCTAGCCGTAGACGATGCGGCGCAGTTGCCGCCTGGAGTAAGCCGGCGCAGCAAAACGTCGGCGCGACAGCTCCTGTTCGAGGCGCTGGAAGATCAAGGCGTTCGACAGGCCCTGGCGCTGAAGCTCCAGGTGGCGTCGTCGAACGAATTGCTCCGGCTGCTCGCCCAGGAACGACAACACCTCGCCGATCAACCGTTCGGCCTGTCCGCGCTCGAGTCGTGTCGTTCGGGCGAGATAGTCCACCAATTCATCCAAGTCGGTCGGCTCGGTGTTGTTCACGCCAATCTCCTGGAATCGCGCTTCCTGCGGAAGTGTTTTGCCCGAAATCGGGCAAAACATCCGCCAAAGCTTGCCCACCAACCGATGCGGCGCTGGCCCTCAACTTCGGCCTCTCCCGAATGCCTTGTGAATCGGAGCATGCAAAAAATGATGGTTTTGGTGTCCGCATTCGGCTTAGGCTGAGAAACCACATTAAGGGGAGCACATGGCCAACGACCGTCGTACCCTTCGAGCGCTCGCCGCCCTGCTGCCTGCGGGCGCGCTGGGCCTATCGATGAGTCTGGCGGCGGCCGATGCCGGCGCTGCGAAGGTCGACGGAGCCGACCAGCCGGCATCGACTTCGGTCGCGCAGCGCCTCCAGTCGATCCGCAATTCGGTTTCCACCGTCGTGAACGAGGCGGCGAAGGACTCCGACGATCCGACCGTCGATCGCGACATCCAGCTCGCCTGGTGGGGCAATGGCGGCTGGCGCAACGGCGGCTGGCACAACTGGGGCAACGGCTGGCACAACGGCGGCTGGGGCAACGGGTGGGGCAACGGCGGCTGGCACAACTGGGGCAACGGCTGGCACAACTGGTGACGTCCGATGGCCGTCGCGACACGCGCGGCTGGGCGACCTGAAGTATCGACCGTCGTCATCCAGCCGACAGCCTTCTGCAACATCGGTTGCACCTATTGCTATCTGCCGGATCGCAACGACAAGCACGTCCTGGCGCAGTCGACCGTCAGCCGGCTGTTCACCGAGCTGTTCGAGTCCGGCTGGGCCTCGCCGGAGCTCACCATCATCTGGCACGCGGGCGAGCCGCTCGTCGTGCCGACCGGTTTCTACCGCGAAGCGTTCGAGACGATCGAACGCCTGAGGCCTCCCTCGGTCGCCGTCCGGCATGCCTTCCAGACCAACGGCATGCTGATCGACGCCGATTGGTGCGCGCTGTTCCGCGAGTGGAACGTCGGGGTCGGCGTCAGCATCGACGGCCCGCAGTCCCTGCACGATGCGCATCGCAAGACGCGGCGTGGCGAGGGGACCTTCGACAAGACGATCGCCGGAATCCGCCTGCTGCGCCAGGAGAAGGTGCCGTTCCACGTGATCTCGGTGCTGTCGCGCGACAGCCTCGCGATGCCCGACGAGATGCTGGCCTTCTATCTGTCCGAAGGCATCGACCAGATCTGCTTCAACGTCGAGGAATCGGAAGGATCGCACGTCTCCGAGCTGTTCGAGGGCGCCGAGCTGCGCCGGCGCTACGAGACCTTCCTGCGGCGCTTCTGGCATGCCTCGCAGGCGAGCGGGAAGGTGCGTTTCCTGCGCGAGATCGATCACGCCATCCCGCGTGTGTTCCGCCCCAACGAGGCGCCCTCGCGCAATATCCAGGTCGAGCCGCTGGCGATGCTCAATGTCGACAGCCGCGGCAACGTGTCGAGCTTTTCGCCCGAGCTGCTGGGGCTGAAGAATGCCCAGTATGCGGATTATCTGCTGGGCAACATCCATACCCATTCGCTGGCGCAGATCCACGATGCCTGCCTGCAGTCGCCGATGTTCCGCGACATCCGCACGGGCGTCGAGGCCTGCGCCCGCGGCTGCGAGTATTTCTCCGTCTGCGGCGGTGGCGCCCCGGTGAACAAGCTGTTCGAGACCGGCAGCTTCACGGGCACGCGGACCTCGTACTGCACGCTGACTCAAATGGTGCCGACCGATCTGCTCCTGGAAGCGTTCGATCGGCTCGAACAAGGTTTGGCGAACGACGCCACCAACGGGGCAACGACGCCCGGGCCGCAAGCCGCCAGCCCTATCGCCGAGCAACTATCGAGGGTTCCATGACCAGATTCCTGCCGCTTGCCGTTGCCGGCGTTGTCGCCGCGACCGTTTCGTTCGCAACCATCGGTGCGCAGGCGCAGACGCCGCCGGCAGGCCAGCCGCCAGCAGGTCAGCCGCCGGCCGCCGGCGGCCCCGGTGGGGCTCCGCCCAATTCCGCCGAGGCTCCCCCGCCAGGCATGCCCGACGGTCCGCGGCTGCCTTTTCTGGTCGTGACCAGCATCGAGGTCCTGCGGTCTCCACGCGGCGGCGGCATGGACATCATCCGGGCGCGCGGCCTCGCGTCATCGGGCGGCTGGAGGGAGCCCCATCTCCTGCCGATTTCCAGCGGCGCCTCGGTGGACGGCACGCTCGACCTGATCTTCCAGGGCGCTTCGCCGTCGCAGGCCGCGCCCCCGGGCCCGTTGATGACCGTCGAAGCCATCCTCCCTGTCGAGAACGGGCATCCCTACAAGGCCGTTCGCGTCCGCTCCGCGACCAACGCGATCACGCTGAAGACACTGCCGGGCTACCAGGAGATCGCCGCACCGAAGGAGGATTGCGCCAAGTGCATAGGCAAGACCTTCGTCGCCAAGGGCGCATCGGCACCGGCGGGAGTGGCCGCATCGGATATCATGAACGAGGCGGACTTCACCTATCCGATCCGCGTGATCCGGCCGACGGACGGCATTCCCAACTACGTCTACGACCCGAACAGGCTGACGATCGTCCTCGGCGAGGACGGCCGGATCGTCGACGCCGCCTGGGACTGAGCTTCGCGGCCGTCGGGTCGGCATTCCCGATGGCCCCACTGCATGACGGTGGAGGGTAACGCAGGATGTCTTAGGTCATGCCGCCGGGAGCGTGGCTCTCCAGAGCCGCGCTCATAGACGCTGACTTTGGCGCGCCGAACACACCTGATCATCGTCTTGTCGGACCGCGGGCGTCCCGCCCGCTCATGATCATGAGCGGGCGGGACGCCCGCGGTCCGGCAAGACGAAGCGCAATACCTCCGCATGAAAGAGTCGCGGCCTCTCAGGGCCGACCGTATCGCCACGCGGGCTGCCGTCGACAGGAGGCGCGCTTGCACAGTGGCCGAGGCGGAAGCGATCGCGCAAAGTAGCCCGACAACGAAGGCCCGCCCTGCACGAAGGCCTGTCGGGAGGAAATGGATGAGACGCCGCACTCTGGTCGTCCGTGCGACGGCTGTCGGCAATCTCGAGGCGCCGGCGCTTTCACCTTGGCACGATGAGTAGCAGGGGCGGCTACGGCGACCGGGCCTGATCCCATGACATCCGACGCCGGGAAAGGCGGGCTCTTCACGATCAGCGGACGGCAGTGGCTGATCCTGCTGATGGTCCAGCTCGCCAACATGCTGTTCGGCATGACGATCACCCTGGCCAACCTGGTGCTGCCGCAGATGCGCGGCAACCTGTCGGCGACGCAGGAGGAGATCTCCTGGGTGATCACGCTCAACCTGGTCGCCACCGCCGTCGCCACGCCGATGACGGGCTGGCTGTCGAGCCGGCTGGGCTGGCGCAACCTGATGTTCTTCACCGTGCTCGGCTTCACCGTCACCTCGCTGTTGTGCGGCGTGGCGACCAGCCTGGAGGCGCTGATCTTCGCCCGCGTCGCGCAGGGGGCGTTCGGCGCGCCGATCATGCCGCTCGGCCAGGCCATCCTGCTGGCGACGTTTCCGAAGCACCTGCAGCCCGCCGCGCTGGTGATGTGGGGAATCGGCGCGGTGTTCGGTCCCGTGCTCGGCCCCATCCTGGGCAGCATCGCGACGGAAGCCTACGACTGGCGCGCCGCCTTCTTCATGATCGTGCCGCCCGGGATCTGCGCGCTGGTCTGCATCTGGTTCGCGCTGCGCGATCATACGGCGCGCACCTCCATCCGGTTCGACTGGGTCGGGTTCATCGCCCTGTCGGTCGCGATCACGGCCGTGCAGCTCATCCTCGACCGTGGCCACCGGCTGGACTGGTTCGAATCGGGCGAGATCATTCTGTTTGCCTTCATCGGCGCGCTGGCCGCCTGGATCTTCGTCGTGCATTGCCTGACCGTGCCGGCGCCGTTCCTCAATCCCCGCCTGCTGCTGGATCGCAACTTCAGCATCGGCGTGCTGCTCGCCTTCGTGATGGGGATGCTGAACTTCACGAGCCTGGTGCTGTTCCCGACCCTGCTCCACGATCTGCGCGGCTATCCCGACAATGCCATCGCCGGATTGATCGCCGCACGCGGCCTGGGCAACTGGACGGCCTTCCTGTTCATCGCGCAGTTCACCCGCATCGCCCCGCGCCTGGCGATCGTCTGCGGCATGGCGATCCAGGCCGCAGGAGGCTTCTGGATGGCCCAGTTCGACATCAACCTGACCGACTCGGACGTGTTCTGGAGCAACCTGCTGCTGGGCCTCGGCCAGTCGATCGCCTTCACGCCGATGACGGTGATGGCCTTTTCCACGCTGCCGCCGCGTCAGGTGACGGAAGGCTCCGCCGTCTTCACGCTGATGCGCAATTTCGGGTCGAGCCTGTTCATCTCCATCGCCGTGCTCGTCGTGAGCCGCTCGACGGCGTCAAACTATTCGCGGCTGACGGAAGTCCTCACTCCCTACAACAAGAGCCTGTCGATGCCGGGCCTGCCGCTGCAATGGAGCCTGGACAGCACGAACAGCCTGCTGCGCCTGTCGAACGAGGTCCTGCGTCAGGCTGCGATGATCGGCTACGTGAACGCCTTCTACCTGATGGCCTTCACCGCCCTCGCGGCGGTGCCGCTTGCGGTCCTGATGCGCCGGGTGAAGCGCGAGCCGTAAATCGGCCGCTTCAGTGGCCTGCCTTGGCAAGCTCGAGGAGGCGGCTCCTCGCTCCGTTGGCCAAGGCTCCTTGGACCTTCACCCATCGTGCGAGCGCCCGCTTCTGATCGCCATCGGGCTGTTCGGACTCCTGCGGGCGGATCTCGCGGGCGGCCGAATTCATCGCGAGGATCAGGCGTGGCAGCGCGCCGTCGCTTTTCGATATGATCACCAGGAAATAGTTCAGGGACCTCGAGCAGGCCTCGGGCGGGATCGACAGCAACTGGGCGCCGTCGCAGTCGGCAAGAACGCGCGCCACCGCTTCCACCTCGTAGCGATAGGCCAGATCGAGCTCCGCCGTGGCCGCCTTCAGCACGTCGTCGTCGAAGAACATCCTGACGTTCTTGCTGGCGGCCCAGCGGGCCGGCGTCTGCTCGGCGTCCGCGTTTGCGGTCGACAACGCGAACAGAGCGAGGGCGAGCATGACAAGGCGATTCATTGTGCACCGGAAAGGGGGTGGGGTCGTCGGGAACGTTTGGGGCTCGCAGGATGGCTGTCGTCATTGGACTTCACCTGCCTCCAGATAGCGCCCCGGGCGAGAGACCGGAAGCGGCAACAATCCCGGGCGAGCGGGAGCGCAGCGGCCATTTCACGGATAGCTTACTGGCGCCCGCCCCTGGAGCGACCTAGGCTCGGTCCACCATGGAAGATGATCTTGAAGCGCTGATGTGGGCCACTCTGGAGCGCTGCGGGAGGAAGCCCGAGGGCTATCGCCTGGACGCCAGGCATCCCCTCATCGCGCTGCTCATCAAGGAGAACATGCTGCAGCGGCGTAGGAGTGGTTTCATCGTACTGACGGACAAGGGCCGGTCGATTCTCGAGCTGAGACCGAAGGAAAACATGAAGCGCTCCAGGCCGGCCGGCCGGCGGCCTCGTAAATCGGGCCAACCGGCTCAACCTGTCGACGCGTGAGGCGAGCCCGGGACGGCGTTATCGCGCCATGACGCGAGCGAACAAAAGTCCGACGGCGCCGCCGCCGAGCAGGCCTGCCATCATGATCAGATAACGATCGAAGATGGAGCCGTAGTAGGCATATTCGAACACGGCAACGGCACCGACTGCCATGCCCGCGAACGCTCCGACGATCGCCCATTGATGGGCGCGTGGGCGGTCCTTCCACTTCACGCGCATCGCTTCCTCCCGCGTCGATCCCAGCGTCGCACACATCCTCGACGGTTGGCATGCGAATATCGGGCCGGCGCCGGCCGGCATCCGTCCGTACATGACAAAGAATCAATGAAGCGGAAGACCCGGGGCAATCCGCGGCGAGCAACCATCCGACGACAGGCGCATGGGGCGCAGGAGGGTGCGATGGCTTCCGGGGGGAACGTGCAACAGCATGCGTTAGCGGGAGTCGCCGGCCCCGTAGGCCGACGGCTGGCTTCTCTGGGCATCACGGCAAGGGCCGACGTCGATGCATTCTGGCAACTGGCAAGGGTGCGGGACGGAATCGACCGCGATCAGACGATCGTCGGTGGGACGGGCTCGGTGAACCAGTTTGCGGTATTGCTCGAAGGTGTCGCGTGCATCTCCAGCCGGCACGCGGATGGGAGTCGGCAGATCCACGCCTTCCGCTATCCGGGCGATTTCTTCGGCTTCGATGGCTTCCTGTTCGCGCGATCGGCGGAACCCGACGACGTGCAGGCATTGGCGCGCTGTTCTATCGGCATGATCGATCGCGATGCCCTGGAGCAGGCGATAGAGCGTCATCCCGCTCTGGGGCGGGCGCTGTGGCGAGCGGCCCTCGTGGACATGCGCATCCTTCGTCAGCGCAAGGTCGTCGGCCGGCGGCCCGAACCGCAGCGGGTGGCCCATCTCCTGTGCGAGCTGCTGGCCCGGCTCGGACTCGACGGCGGCGTCATCCCGCTCGCGCCGACAGACATTGCCGATACAACCGGGCTTTCGGTGGTGAACGTCAACCAAATCTTCCAGGAGCTGCGCCAGGTCGGCGTCCTCTCCGAACGGCATCCCTTGGAGGTCGTGAGCAAGGAGCGTCTGCAGGAGATCTCTGCCTTCGACGGTCGCTATCTCGATTTCGGCGGGCCTTCGTCCCGATGGGACCTGCGCATCGACGAGTGAGGCCGAGGCGGGGGCTTCCGCCGGGTTACTACCGAAGAAGCGGCGCGCAGCCTTTTGCCCAAATGCATTCTCGCAGATGCCGCCGTAGCAATATCTATTGTCTGTGTGTCGGGAAGTGCGGATCTCAGCGTTGGGGGCGTTGATGCCGGCAGCCATTAAAGCGAATTCAACAAGAGGCTCGGCAGCCGGGAGCCTGACGCCATGATGGCGGAACAGGGCGGCACCGGGATCGACCGCGCCAGGCCTTCGTCCCTGGAAACGACCTATTTCGGTCATCAGATCAGCATCGAGCCGGTCGAGTGGGGGTTCCTGGTATCGGTTGCGGATCCTCGTTCGGGCGTGCGTTTTACCGCCGTCAGCAAATCGGCCATGCAAGCGCTGGAAAACGCCTTCGACGTCATCGACGACAGATTGAGCCAGTAGAAGGATCGCTCGCGCAACCGGCGGCGAGGCGCTCCGGGCCGCGCCGTCGCCGAGGCATTCGCGGTCAGATCGAGTCCGCCTCCCGCGCGCGTTCCTGCAGGTCGCGGTCAACCTGCATCTTGAAGTGCCGCAACTCGTCGCCGTTGAGCTGCTCGCGGCGCAGCGCCAGGTTGCTCATCGGATTGGTCGGCCGCCCGTTCTCGAGGATCTCGAAATGCAGATGCGGCCCCGTCGAGCGGCCCGTCGAACCGACGAAGCCGATCACGTCGCCCTGCTTGACCCGAGCGCCCGCGACGATCCCCGGCGCGAAGCCGGAGAGATGGCCGTACACCGTAGCCAGTTTGGGCGCGTTGGCGCCCGGCGCGTGCTCGATCTCGATCCAGTTGCCGTAGCCGCCTCTCGGTTCGGCGCCCAGCACCACCCCATCCCCGGCGGCGCGGATCGGCGTGCCCAGCTCTGCCACGAGATCGACGCCCTCGTGCATTGCCATCTGTGTGCCGAAGGAACTCCTGGCCGCCGGCGCTCTCGGCGCCAGGCCCATCTTCAGCCCGAGCGGCGTCGGCGTCGGCGGGTTGAGCTTGATCGCCGGGTTGGTGCGCGGTCTGGATTGCGCTTGCGGGCCGCCGACGGGCCGTGGCGCGGGTTGTGGCGCAATGGTCCGCTGCGGTGCGCCCGCACCCGAAGGCTGTTCGAACGGATCGGCGCGCATGCCGAAACCCGAAGAGATCGAGATGGTCTCGAGCGGCAGGCGGATGCGGGGTGCGGCCGTGTTCTCGCCCGTCGACAACCAGAAGCGATCGCTGGTCGGTTGGCCCGGCCGGAAACGGTGGATCGAAACCTTGCCTTTGGCCTGGGTGTCCAACTCGGCCCACAGCACGCGGCCGGCCTCGATGGCGTCGCCCGCCGCGGTGAAGCGGCGCTCGTAGCGGACGTAGAATCGATCGCCGTCGCGCAGCTCGCGATTGAGGTCGATGCCGGCGGCCAGCGCATCGAGCGCTTCCACCATGGCCGCCGCCGGGACGCCGGCCTTGGTCGCCGACTCGGCGAGCGAACCGTGCATCACGCCGCTTGCCGAATAGCGCCGGGTGAACGGCAGGTACTCGCGCAGGCGGGTGTCCTCGCAGCCGCAGCCCAGCATGCGCTCCTCCTCGGCGGAGACCGCCCAGCCCGGCGATGCAGCGGAGCTCCACAGCAGGGTGGCCAGTGTCGCCATCGACAGTAACCTGTTCATCCGGCCTCTCGGGAGATGGTGCTCCCGTTCTCACAGTATGGCGGCCCGCTCGGGAAGGGAGGGTTCGGGGTACGTCCTCGGGGACGGCATCCGGCCGAATGGTTCGCCGTGCTCACACCGGCCTTGCCAAGTGCCGGTGGCGCGCTCGATGCTCGCGCAATCCCCATCATGGGAGGCAAGGCAGATGGCGGTTCCCGCAGAAGGCGAAGAGACCAGAGCGCCGCCCTTCATCGTTACTCCCGAGCGACGGGCACGGCCGCTCAACGTGGTGGGCACCCAGGTGACCGTCCTGGCCTCCAACGATGCGACGCGGAGCTATGGCATTACACTGCAGAGCGGCGACGAAGGCGCGGGGCCACCGCCGCACAGCCATGACTGGGATGAAGCGTTCTATGTCTTGAGCGGCAGGATCCGGCTCCTTTGCGGCGGGGAGGCCCACGAATGCCTACCGGGCACTCTGGTGCACATACCCCGCGGAACGGTGCACGGGTTCCAGTACGGCAACGGTGGCGGCCAGATGCTGGAGATCACCGGAGAGAAGGCCCTGGCTGCCCGGATGTTTGCCGCCGTGGATCGGGAAATCCCGGCAGGCCCGCCGGATATCCCGCGCCTGTTGCGGGTTCTGGGCCAGAACGGCGTCACTGTTGCCGGCCCTGCCTAGACGCCGGTGATCGCGGCCAGGCCGCGCCCGCTATGCCACTCGCAAATGGTTCGCCGACCTGGCTTTGCGGAGTGCGCGCTCGAGCCGTTCTTCCTGCCGCGCCCAGCGGGTCTCTTCCGCTTCCGTCCGCTCGTCGAGCGCCTGCTGCGCCTTCTCCAAGTCGGCAAGATTGGCCTGATGGGCCCGTTTGCCGGCCTCGAGGGCAGCTTCGGCCGCCGCCATGGCGCGGTCTCGGCGTTCGCGCTCCTTCTTCCGGGCGGCGGCTTCCTGGCGCGCCTGGCGGTCGCGGCGCTTCTTCTCGCGGGCGAAGGCCGATGCGGCCTCGCGCGTATTCCTATTATCGACCGGCTTCGTCGGCCGGTGCGATTTCGTTCGCGGCCTGGGCGTCGTCCGGGCGGCTTCGCCCGAGCCCAGATGGGTCGGCAAGGCGGCCTGTTCGCCGAATGCGGCATCGGTGCCGACTGGCCGCCGGAGAACCACACCGGGCTTCGACATCGTCGCCGCGTCGACCCTTTTGTCTTCGGTCTGCTTCGCAAACCCCTGGTGGAATAGATCGCTCTCCGCACCCCAGGCGTCCAGCGCGGCCTTCATCGACGGGGCCGCAACGGCGAGGTCGAAGAAGCCGGCCGAGGTCACATAGGTCTTGAGTTTTCTGGCCACGACGTCGGTCGCCTGGTTCCGCCGCGGTGCCGGCAGCATCGGTGTGCGACGCTACACCTGGCAGAATCGTCGGGCGCGGTCAGTTGACCGCCGAAGACGCATCACAGTCCCGCGCCAGCTCATCCTCGAGATCGAGAAAAACATCTTCGAGCATGTCGTCGACGTAGCTCGCGACGGCCTTGTCGACCGTCTTGCGGCCGATGCCGTGTTTCCTGGCGAGGCGGTCGAGCAACTGCTTGATCGCCGACGCGGTCTCGATCTTGTCGCGCTCGATATCCTCGATGAGGTCGATCGGGTCGCGCCGGCTCATGTTGTGTGGCCAGTGGCCGGGCAGCGGAAATTGAACAGCCATCTGCGACTCCTCCGAGTGGGGACTTAATGCCGCAGTCGCCAGAATGTTCCGAAGCATATGAGTCCATGGCAGCCCCCGATCGCAAATGGGGATGCGACCGGGGGCCTGACCGCCAGTAGCGAGCGGGTGCAGACGTACCAACGGCTACGGATATTCTGGATTGCAAAGGTGGTGCTGTCTCAGCGCATCGGTCCTGCAGGCCTTGAATCGGCCTGTCCATTGCGGAGTACCTCTTCGTCATGATGCCCCGGTCGACCCCGGGCGCTCCGCGTCAGGCTGGTCACACTATGGCTTGCGCGGCCTGTTCTTCCTGCGCTCGCGTAGATTGTGTCGCCACCTGCCGACGATCATCATTATCCCAAGGATGAGGACGCAGAGCCCGAATGCCGCAAGGGAAAGGAAGAGCACGCGTTCGAGGATGTCTTCCATTTGAGATTGTAAAACCACGCTTCCAATGAACGGTTTCGTAATCCCGGCCGCGCCGAAGAAGGGCGCGGCGCGACTGGCACAAAGGCGGCTGGCCGGCTGAAGCTTTCAATGGACCTGGTTCGCGGGGCCTCGCACAGGTTCGCGCTGTGCTCCAGGATCAGCCTCGCGCCAACCTCGCTTGCCCTTGCCCGAACGTTGCGCCCGCATCGAGTTCGGCGGCGTCTGCCGTCAGGGTGGAATCGATCCCGGATTGCGTATCCATGCCGACATACAATCATCCAAACGAATGCCGCGTCCACATCAATTTGCATTCAGAGTGACTGACAGAAGGAAGGCTGCCTCTGGCGGCATATCAATCGACGGTCGGATCGATTTTGGCGATCTGGCATTGAATAAAAGAAGGCCGGTCGCTTGGGGAACGACCGGCCTTCGTGGAGAGTCCGCCTGGGGTGTGGGTGTCGAAGCCTTGGGGTGGGTGGGAATTAAGGCTGGGACAAGCGGCCTGGGGAGCCGCTAGCGAACTCTCACCTTACTGTAGCGCCAGCAATCAAGCAGAGCCTGTGTCAAAATAGGGGCCATTCCCCAATACGCAGGTCAGGAGAAGGCTAATGCAACGGCGGCCGCGATGCCGGCCCAAAGCAGCAGTGACATCAAGAAGATGCCCAGGGCGGCTCGAGGCCACTGCCATCCCATGGAATGCGGCTCGGTCAGCGACGAACGAGCTTCCAGATGCTGAAGTGTCATGGACGACTCCCTCAGACACCCCAACGCTCGCCGCAAGAAATGGCTGCATTTCGCCAAGCGGGTTGCAACTTCCGGTCTTTATATTGCTGGCGCCCGTTCGCGCCGAGGCGCGAGGCCATCGCGATCCAGAGCAGGGGCCCAGTGATGTCCTGGGCACCCGCCCCGGTCCGCTCTGATTCTAGAGACGATCAGTAGTCCCAGAAGGCCGGCACCCAGCGAAACGCGTCGCCGGCGACCGCGACCCGGCCGACGGACGGGAACGGCAGGTGAGTGGCCACCAGCGTCTCGCCGCTCACCGCCAATTCACGCAGCAGACGGATCCGTACGCGGGCCGCCTCTTCGGGATCGTGCTCGAAGCCGTTGTGCCAGTCGGGGTGCTCGAACCCGACCGGGAATATGGCGTCGCCGGCAAAGGTCAGCCGGTCGCTGCCGGACGCCAGCCGGACCACGCTGTGGCCGGGGGTGTGGCCGCCGGTCCGATGGACGACCACTCCCGGCGCCACCTCGTACTCCTCCTGGAACGTCTGTATCTGGCCGCGATACTCGTTCAGGAACTGCGTGGCTGCCCGCCGGAGCACAGGCGGCACCGGCTTCGGCATGACGGTGTGCGCGAAATCGGGCGATGCCCAGAACGCGACCTCGGCGGCCGCCACGTGGATACGCAGGTCCGGGCGCAGCCGGTCCTTCATCCCGTCGACGAGCAGCCCGCCGACATGGTCCATGTGCATGTGGGTCAGCACCACGTCCGTCACCGAGGCGAGATCGATGCCGGCGGCCTCCAGCCGCTGGGGGAAATGCCCGGCCCGCGGGAAGCCCGGGTATTCGCCGCCGAGTCCGGAGTCGACGAGGATGGTCCGGTCGCCGCTCCGCACCACGAGCACGTTGAGCGGCCAGTCGAACTTGTCCGGCGGCAGGAACATGTCCTCGAACCAGGCGGCCCGGGCAGCCGGATCGACATTGGTCGCCAGCGTCTCGGTCGGCAGCAATAGCACGCCGTCGCTGACCACCAGCACGTCGATCTCGCCAACCCGCAGCGCGTAACGCGACGGGACCAGCTCGTCGGGCACCGGTGTGCCCGCGTGTGAAGCGATATCCAAGCTCATGTCTGTCTCCTGCTGATCGCCGCGTTGCTCGCGGCATCGACGACGCTACGGAGAGGCGTGTTTGCGGTCGATTGGATCGAGGAAGAGGGCGAGCCATACCGCGGTATAGGGTCCCTTCCGACCCTATACCGAGGTTCAGGTCGGCCGACTTTTCAGCCAGTCCAACTCACTCCTCCGCACGATACCGGGGAAGAGGCGAAGCGCACAGTTTCTCGCCGGCCGCCAACGCGTTTCACGGCGGCACGACAACACGACCTACCGCGCACTTCGCTCAAAGGACTGCTCCCATGGCAAGCGTCACGACCAAAGACGGCCTTCAGATCTTCTACAAGGACCTGGGTCCCAGGACCGCGCAGCCGATCGTCTTTCACCATGGCTGGCCGCTCAGCTCCGATGATTGGGACACCCAGACGTTCTACTTCCTCGGCAAGGGGTATCGTGTCGTGGCTCACGATCGTCGGGGGCATGGCCGCTCGAGCCAGACGGGCGACGGGCACGACATGAACCACTATGCCGCGGACGTCGCGGCAGTCGTCGAGCATCTCGATCTCCGCAACGCCATTCATGTCGGGCATTCGACCGGGGGCGGCGAGGCCACGCGGTATGTCGCGCGCCACGGCAACGGACGCGTGAGCAAGCTGGTGCTGATCGGCGCCGTCCCGCCGCTGATGCTGAAGACCGCGGCCAATCCGGGCGGCTTGCCCATCGAGGTGTTCGACGGCTTGCGCAGGGACCTCGCGGCGAACAGGTCGCGCTTCTATCTCGATCTCGCGAGCGGCCCCTTCTACGGGTATAACCGTCCGGGCGCGGAAGCCTCCCAGGCCGTGATCTGGAACTGGTGGCGCCAGGGCATGATGGGCGGCGCCAAGGCGCAGTACGACTCGATCCGCGCCTTCTCCGAGACTGACTTCACCGAGGACCTGAAGAGCATCGCCGTGCCGACGCTCGTCCTCCACGGCGATGACGATCAGATCGTTCCCATCGCCGACTCCGCGCTCCTGTCCGCCAGGCTGCTGAAGAACGGCACGCTCAAGGTCTGCAAGGGGCTTCCCCACGGCATGTGCACGACCCACGCCGATCTCGTCAACGCCGAGCTGCTCTCGTTCATCGGCGGCTGACGGCTTTTCCCGACGTTCAACAACTGGAGTAGACTCATGCGTCTCGTCATCATCGGTGCCGGCTTCGCCGGAATGTATGCTGCACTGTCCTCTGCAAGGCTGCGCGAGATGAGCAATGCCTCGCCCGGGAAGCTCGAGATCGTGCTGATCTCGCCGGAACCGAACCTGGTGGTTCGCCCGCGGCTCTATGAGCCCAAGCCGGAAACGCTGACCGCCCCTCTCGATCGCGTTCTCGAGGCGATCGATGTCAAATTCGTTCGAGGCAGCGTCGAAACGATCGACAGCAAATCCCGCGAGCTGGGCGTAGCGACCGCCACGGGCGCGCGTGAGACGATCCGCTATGACCGGCTGGTCATCGCCGCGGGCAGCCGGCTGTTCCGGCCGATCATTCCCGGCCTGGCCGAGCACGCCTTCGCCGTCGACCAGCTCGCGGACGCGATCAAGCTCGACCGCCACCTGCACGGCCTGGCGGATCGGCCGGCGGGAGCGGCGCGCGATACGGTCGTCGTCGCCGGCGGCGGGTTCACCGGGATCGAGGTGGCGACGGAAATGCCCGCGCGGCTGCGCGCCATTCTCGGCAAGGAGGCCAGGCCGCGCGTCGTGATCGTGGAGCGCGGCAATGTCATCGCTCCCGACATGGGGACGGAGGCTCGGCCGGCGATCGAGGACGCGCTGCGCAAGGTCGGCGTCGAGACCCGCCTCGGTGCCGGCGTTGCGGCCCTGGACGACTCCGGCGCAACGCTGAGCGACGGGACGCGCCTCGAAAGCGCGACCGTGATCTGGGCGGCCGGCATGCGCGCCGCGCCGCTGACCGCTCAGGTTCCGGCCGAGCGCGACAACTTCGGTCGTCTGATCGTCGATCGCGACCTGCGCGTGTCCTCGGTGCCGGGCGTCTTCGCCACCGGCGATGCCGCGAAGGCAGCCTGCGACGATCGCGGCAACTTCGCGCTGATGTCGTGCCAGCATGCGACGCGGATGGGCGCCTTCGCCGGCCACAATGCTGCGGCCGAGCTGCTCGACGTCGCGACCAGGCCCTATCACCAGGAAGCCTATGTCACCTGCCTCGACCTCGGAGCGGCAGGAGCGATCTTCACGCGCGGCTGGGACCGCAAGGTCGAGCTGGTCGGCGAGGAAGCGAAGAAGACCAAGCACGAGATCAACACGGTGTGGATCTACCCGCCGCGCGCCGAGCGTGCCGCCGCGCTGGCGTCGGCCGATCCGGAACGCGTGACCGACCTCTAGCTCCGCTCGAGCCGCTTCGACTCCCTCGTCGTCCTGAGCGTAGCGAAGGACCTCCCGCCAACCACGCGGCACGTGTCTGATCGCTCGGTGAGATCCTTCGCTGCGCTCAGGATGACGGGGACGAACCACAAACCACGAACCAATGAGAGGACACATCATGCCTGCCCACGACGAGAGGGTCGTCATCGTCACCGGTGGAAGCTCCGGCATCGGCCGGGCTGCGGCTTTGAGCTTTGCCGGGCAGGGGGCCAAGGTTCTCGTCACCGGTCGCCAGGCGGCGCCGGTGGAAGAGATCGCCGGCAGCCATCCCGACATCTTCGGCATGGTCGCGGATGTGGCCACGCCGGAAGATGCCGCACGCACCGTTGCCAAGGCGGTCGAGCTCTGGGGCGGCGTGGATGTGCTGGTGAACAATGCCGGGGCGGGCGCCATCCTGGCGCTCGCCGACGCGACGGCCGAGCAGATCATGAAGATCCTGGCGGTGAACGTCGTGGGGCCCAGCCTGCTCGCCTCGGCGGCGCTTCCTTTCCTGTCGGCCGCGAAAGGAACGATCATCAACGTATCGAGCACGTTCGGTCACAAGCCGGCGGCCGGCCTGTCGCATTACGCAGCCAGCAAGGCGGCCCTGGAACATCTCACCCGTTGCTGGGCGCTCGAGCTCGCGAGCCTCGGTGTTCGGGTCAACGCCGTCGCGGCCGGACCGACGAAGACGAATGCCCTGACAGGGATGATGGGACTTTCGGCCCGGGAAGCGGCGGCCGTCGAGGAGCGCGAGCGTGAGCAGGTCCCGCTCAAGCGCCGTGGCGATCCGGACGACGTGGCGCGCTGGATCGTTCAGCTCGCCGATCCGGCATCCGACTGGGTGACCGGTCAGGTGATCGATGTCGATGGCGGCCTGTCCGTCGCCTGAGCGCCTTCCGGCTATCTGATCAGGATGCCCGGCAAATGGATCGCCTGTCGCTCGACGCGCTCATCGGGTCGCCCCTCTGGCAGCTCGATTTCGTCGGCCTTGCCTGCATCGTCGTCTGGCATGTGATTCCGAGCCGGCGCTCGACGACACGCCTGGTCGTCCAGATCACCGCCTTTGCGCTGATGACCGCCATCCTCGTCGTCAACGGGCTCTCGCCCTTCGCATCGGCGGCGGCCGATGGCGCTGAGTCGACAATGCCGCTCCTCGTCTCGGCCAGGCTGCTGTGGTGGATCCATCTGGCCTGGGCCCTCATCGGCTCGGTGCGGATCTACCTCGTGCTCGATCGGCATCCGCACGAAGCCCGCCTGTTGCAGGACATCGTCGTCGGCGTGGTTTACCTCGGCGTGGGCTTGTCCATCCTGGCATTCGTCTTCGGAATCCCGATCGGGACTCTGGTCGCCACGTCCGGCGTGGTTGCCATCATTCTCGGGTTGGCGCTCCAGAACACCTTGGGCGATGTCTTCTCCGGCATCGCGTTGACGCTCGGGCGGCCCTATGTCATCGGCGACTGGATCGCCCTCAGCGACGGCATCGAGGGCCGGGTCGTCGAAAGCACCTGGCGTTCGACCCATATCCTGACCGGCTCGAACAACGTGGTCGTGCTGCCGAACAGCGTTCTCGCCCGGCTTGGCGTGACCAACGTCAGCCGACCCGACGGAACGCATCTCCTCACGCTGACGATACGTGTCGCGCCGACGCATCCGCCGTCCGTGGTCGTGGAGCTGATGCAATCGGTCCTGTTGAGCTGCGGTTCCATCCTGACGGATCCCTCGCCGACTGTGGCGCTCAAGAGCCTCGACGCCGCGGCCCTGGGCGTCGAGCTTCAGTTCAGGGTGGCCAGCCCGGCCGAGCGGACGCGCGCGCGAAGCGAGGTGCTCGATCTCGTCTACCGGCATTGCAGGTCGGCCGGTGTGGGCCTGGCGTTGCCGCCGGAGTCCGTCGTGATCAAGGCCGGTTTGCCTGCCGAAGAACCCACCCGGCCGCTTGCGGGCGAGCCATTCGAGCTCATCGACGCGCTGCCGCTTCTTGCGGCGCTGACCCGCAGCGAGAAGCTGTCGCTT
>Ga0070665_100002436_pt1 | contig 20503 bp, 25 predicted proteins | sample KBSS13metaG_FD_65862 | JGI IMG/M metagenome (GOLD analysis project Ga0070665, IMG submission 65862) | Switchgrass rhizosphere microbial communities from Kellogg Biological Station, Michigan, USA - KBS S1-3 metaG | ecosystem: Host-associated > Plants > Roots > Rhizosphere > Soil ...
CTGCTCGTCGTGGCCGACACCGACACGCTGAAGACCCTGCCGTCGCGCGAGCTCAAGGCCGGCTATGCCGAGGTGGTGAAATACGGGCTGCTCGGCGATGCCGAGTTCTTCGAATGGCTGGAGGGGAACGGCGCCGACGTGCTGCAGGGCGATCCCGCTGCACAGGTTTATGCGATCAAGCGGTCGTGCGAGGCCAAGGCCGCCATCGTCGCGGCGGACGAGCGGGAAGGGGGGCAGCGGGCGCTGCTCAATCTCGGCCATACATTCGGCCATGCGCTGGAGGCCGAGAGTGGCTTCGGCCATGTGCTGAACCATGGCGAGGGCATCTCCATCGGCATGGTGATGGCCTTCGACCTGTCGGTCCGGCTCGGCCATTGCCCGCCCAGCGACCTGATGCGGATGCGCGCCCATCTGCGCACGCACGGCCTGCCGGTCTCGCCGCCGCATGAGGTCGAGTTTTCGCCCCATGCGCTGATCAAGCGGATGCAGAGTGACAAGAAGGCAGAGCGCGGGCGGCTGACTTTCGTGCTGGTGAACGGCATCGGCCAGGCGTTCGTCGCCAAGGATGTCGCCCAGAGCATCGTCGAGACCGCTCTGAGCCACGCTCTGGCCGCATGAGCGGAACCGCAGTCGCCGTCACACTGTTTGTTTTCGCCGCCGGCATAGTAGCGGGGTTTTTCCTCTATCCCGGCGCCTTGTGGCTGCGGCAGAAGATCAGGCCGGACGATCCGGACGAGGTGCTGCGCACCGCGATCGAGGAGCATACCAGCGACGACGAGATCGAGGCGGCCGAGGTCAAGCAGGAGCGCAAGATGCTGCGCTCGATCCTCGACCTCGCCGAGGTGACGGTGGTCGAGGTGATGACCCATCGCCGCCAGATGGTGACCATCGACGCCGATCTGCCGGCCGGCGAGATCGTCGACGCCGCGCTGGCCAGCCCCTTCACCCGCCTGCCGCTGTGGCGCGGCGAGCCCGACAACATCATCGGCGTGCTGCACGCCAAGTCGCTGCTGCGCGAGGTGCGTGCTGCCGGCGGCAAGATGGCAAATTTCGCGATCGAGGAGATCGCGTCGCCACCCTGGTTCGTGCCCGATGGAACCAGCCTGCTCGACCAGCTCCAGGTCTTCCGCGCGCGGCGCGAGCATTTCGCCCTGGTGGTCGACGAATACGGCTCGCTGCTGGGGCTGGTGACGCTCGAGGACATATTGGAGGAGATCGTCGGCGACATCTCCGACGAACTCGACACCCATGTCGCCGGCGTGTTCCTCCAGCCGGACGGCAGCTATATCGTCGACGGCACCGTCACGGTCCGTGACCTCAACCGCGAGTTCGACTGGGAGCTGCCCGACGAGACCGACTATTCGACCATCGCCGGGCTGGTCATCTACGAATCCCGGCATATCCCCGAAGTCGGCCAGACCTTCACCTTCTTCGGGTTTCGGTTCGAGATATTGAAGCGCCAGCGCAACCAGGTCGCGACGATTCGCGTGACGCCGCCGGGGTCAGCCAACCCGAGTGAGTAGGTTGGCCATGTCGTCGGCGTGCTCTTCCTCGACCTTGAGGATGTCGACCATCAGCTTGCGGGTAGTCGGATCGTCGTCGCCGACCCAGCGGATGATGTCGGCATAGGTGTCGATGGCGATCCGTTCGGCGATCAGGTCTTCCTTGATCATCGAGATCAGGTCGGTGCCCGGCGCATATTCGGAATGGCTGCGGTCGGCGAGACCCTTGGGATTGAAGTCGGGTTCGCCGCCCAGCTGCGTGATCCGCTCCGCGATCCAGTCGGCATGCTGCTGCTCCTCGCCGGCATGGACGAGGAATTCGGCCTTCACCGATTCCGAGTGGATGCCCTTGGCCATATAATGGTGGCGCTTGTAGCGCAGGATGCAGACCAGCTCGGTCGCCAGCGCCTCGTTCAGCACCTTGATCACCTGCTCGCGGTCGCCCTTGTAGCCGGCGGTGACCGCGCCGTCCTCGATGCTGCGGCGGGCCCGCTCGCGGATCGCAGCGAGGTCGGAAATGAAATGGCTCATGGAAAGGCTCCCTGCCAATGGGTGCACACGGGGCGGTGCAATGGGTTGTGCCCCATTAACCCGACGCATGACGGGGCGTTCCGATTTGACCGACCGATGGGCGGCCGCAAGCCAGAGATGATTTCGGGAAGCGGCCGGTAACCTTTTCAGCCTTCGCTTGTTTGATTCGTATCGGCAGAGATAACCGCCCGTGCCGCAATCGGAGGAGGCAATCGTGCGCAATTTCACCGCTGTTTCGATGGCGCTCGCCGCCTCCGGCCTCCTGTTCGGCCTCGGCCCCGCGGCCCTTGCGCAGACCTGGGTGGAAACACATCCAGCACTGGTCGATGCCAGTAGCCGCACGGCGGACAAAGATGTGCGGGCGGATATGAAGCCCGATGAAGTCCAGTTGCCGTACCGGGAAGCGCGCCTGCGACCGGACGACGACCTGACACAGGACGAGGATACCAAGACTGTGAAAGGGTCGTTGGACCATCCCGCAAACGCGGGCGGCGAATCGAGCCGCCACGAGTGAACGCCCTGACGAGCAAATGACCAGGCTATAAATTCTTGATGACTGAATTCAGGCTGCAAATTCCAGACACAACGCTGCCGCCCGGCAATCGGCCAGTGCCGCCCGATCCCGATAGGCCCTTACCGATCACCGAGCCGCCCAAGCCGGTGCCGATTCCCCGGCCTGAAGACCCCAGGCCGGTCAAGGAACCGCCACCCCTGCTGAACTGATCAGCCGCGGCGCTTGCGGTTCTTGCGAGCGGCATAGCGCGCGTCGCGCGCCGCTTTCTGAGAAGCCCTGAGTTCTTCCAGAGCCGCCTTGCGGGCGCGCTCCTCGGCATTTTCGGCTTCCTTCGCCGCTTCGGCAGCGAGCCGCTCGGCTTCGCGGCGGGCGGCCTCCTCGGCTTCGCGCGCGGCCTTGGCGGCGCGTTCGGCCTCAAGCGCGGCTTCACGCTCGGCGCGCTTCTTGGCCTCGCGCTCGGCGCGGGCGGCCTCGATCGCCATGCGGGCTTTCACCTTCTCGGGGTCAACCTGAGTGAGCTTGGCCCGCAGCCTTTCCAATTGCTGCTTCTTCGCCTCGGCTGAGGCTGTCTTACGATCGTCGAAACCTGTCTTGAAACCGCTCATCTCTCTCTGCTTTTGATGTCGTGCGCCTTCGCGACTCCCGCGCGGGCGACGTACCGTCTCTGGCCGGACGGATAGAACCGACGCGGCGAACATGCAAGGAACAGTCTGGTAAAACTGCCATCCTCCAGGCGCATAGATACATTATACGCCCTTGGCGAAAACGAGGCTGCGATTATTCGCCGGCATCGTCACGATTTCGGTGAGGCGGAGCCCATGTCCCGCCGCCAGCGCTACGACATCCTCCAGATTGCGCACGCCCCAGGACGGGTCGCGCAGCTGAAGATCGAGATCGAAGCGCCGGTTGCTTTCGGCCGTGTGCTCGCCGCCCTCCTTATAAGGGCCGTAGAGAATAAGTACACCGCCCTGCGGCAAGCTCCGCGCCGCGCCGGCCATCAGCCCCTGGCAGGCCGACCAGGGCGCGATATGAATCATATTGATGCAGACCACGGCTTCGGCCCTTGCTACCGGCCAGACCGGCGCCGTCGCGTCGAGCCTCAGGGGCGGTTCGAGATTGCCAAGGCCGGCGGCTTCACGATGCGCGGCGATGGACAGCAGCGACCGCTCGTCGCGGTCGGTCGGCTGCCAGGTGAGATGGGGCAGGGCGGTGGCGAAGAAGGCGGCATGCTCACCCGTCCCGGCGGAGATTTCCAGCACAAGGCCGCAAGGCGGCAGGACGCGCTGCAGCACCGCGAGGATCGGCTCGCGGTTGCGCGCCGTCGCAGGCGCATAGGCACGATGATCGGTCATTGGCGGGCCGGCGATCCGTGACGCGCGATCACCCTAAATCTGGTCGCGGCACCGCGCCTTGCGGCTGTGACAAATGCGTGTGAATTGGCGCAGGAATATTCGCACTCCGGCGATACTGAGATACGGTTGGGCAGATCAACACTTCGTAAGCGTAGTTCGTCGAATAAATGCGGCACAATGGTACTTTCGTATGACCCGGCGGGTCGGCATTTTGTTGTAGAATTAACCAACCGGCGGTATCTAGGGCTTCGCGATCAGGAGAATATGGTGAGGGACAGGCGCTATGGATAACGGATTGTACAAAGTCCGTTTTGAAACGCCGCGCGGCAACGGGACCGGTGTCGTCGTCCTCCGGGACGGGAGTATCTGGGGCGGCGACTCCAGCATGTTCTATACTGGCACCTACACCCTGGATCAGGGCGCCTTCACCGGAAAGCTGGTCACCAATGTTCACACGATCGCACCGCACAAGCCGTCGATCTTCGGCCGCGATATCGTCCATATCACGCTGAAAGGCACATTCAGCCGCGACTTCGGCGAGGTGACCGGTTCGGCCCGCGAGGTTCCCGACGTGGCTTTCAGGGCCGAGCTGAGCAAGTTGAGCGCTTAAGTCCCGCGAGGCGCTTTATGCGCCGGTCGTCGTGGATCGGCGGTTCATCGAAATTCATTATCATCCGGACACCCTGAGGTTGTAGAGGGGCCAGACTAGCCGCAGCGTTCCGTCTTGAGTCGGACGCTCGCCCCCGATGCTCAGGAACTCGACAGAATCGCGACCATGTCTGGAATCATTTCACTCTCTGACCAGCGCGCACTGCGGACCCGCGCGGCGATCGTCACGGCGTTCAATCAGCTGCTGTTCGTCAAAGGCTATGATGACATCACCCCGGCTGAGATGGCGGAAAAGGCCGATGTCGGGCGCTCCACATTTTGCGGGCACTATTCGGGTAAGAACGCTCTTTCCAATCCCGAATGAAAAGGCAGGCCTTCATCGCGACAGCGACGGGCCGCCGACGCATTTGCCGTGGAGCGTGTATTCCCCGATACCGGGGTCAGGTCCCCACCCATCCGTCATCTCGACTTTCCGCCAGGATATTCTTTCCGGGTCGCGTCCATAGAAACGCGGTGCGATCTCGATGAGGGGCGAGATGTCTTGCTCGATCGTTTCGATGATCCAGTCGTAGATCAGCGGCGGAGCACCGGGGCGACGGCACAGCCGCTCAAAATAAAAGAAAGGGTCGATGCCGATATAGATGTTTCCGCGTACCCAGTCGCCTCGGCGCACTGTCGTTGGCGGCTTGTCCTCCTGGAAGATCGCGATCCCTGGGTCGATCACCCACCAATCCTCATCCAGATGCGTGACTTCCGCAACGATCTCATAACGGCTTTCAGCGATATGCCTGAGGCACCGCTGCCGTGGAGGCGGTGCAGAAACCAGCTCCAATCCATCCGTGGGGTAGAATTCAAGCGCGAAAGATGCGGTGTCTCCGCACGCGAAGTCGCCGTAGTTGCCGTCCTGGATGATCCAGGCTGCGATGCCGATGGCGACTGTGTCGATCATGGTGCCCTCTAATCCCTGAGCGGCAGCGCGATCGTCACGGTCGTGCCGACGCCGGGCTTGCTCGCGATGTCGAACGTGCCGCCCAGGCGGGCGACAAGCTGGCGGCTCAAGGGCAGGCCGAGGCCGGTGCCCTGGCGGCGCTGGACCGGAGTGCCGACCTGGCCGAAGGGCTGCAGCGCCTTGGCGACCTGCTCCTTGGTCATGCCGGGGCCTGTGTCGCTGATCGCGAAGCAGGCTGACCCGTCGCGCGCGCCGACGGTCAGGCCGACCGTGCCGCCGCGGTCGGTGAACTTGATCGCGTTCGACATCAGGTTGATGACCACCTGCTTCAGCCGGACCTCGTCGGTCATCAGATGGCGATCGTCGAGCCCGGGCTCGACCGTGATGTCGAGCTTCAGCCCCTTCTGCAGCGCCTGCTGCTCGACCAGGCGCTCGGTGAAATCGGCGATATAGCGGGGCGAGACCTCGGCGATGTCGAGGGTCAGCTCGCCAGCCTCGATCCGCGCCAGGTCGAGGATCTCGTTGACGATGTCGAGCAGGTGGTCGGCCGAGCTTTTGATGTCCTGGAGATATTCCTCGTACTTCGCATTGCCCATCGGCCCGTAGACCTTGGAATTGATCACGTCCGAGAAGCCGATGATCGCGTTGAGCGGCGTGCGCAGCTCGTGGCTCATATGGGCGAGGAACTCGGACTTGGCGGCGCCCTCGCGCTGCAGCGCCGCGTGCGCCTCGGCCAGATTGTCGGCCAGCATCGATTTCTCGTCGTGCAGGATCATGCCCCTGACCGACGAGCGATAGAATTCGGCGATGATGACCAGGTAATTCAAGATCAGGACGAGTTCGACTATTGCGATGAAATTGCCGATCAGCTGGCCGTGGATCAGGGCGGCGATGCCGAACATCACCATCGCCGGGATGACGAAGACCAGCGAGGCCGGCGGATGAGCGGGATAGGAGCAGACCGCGCCGGCCGCCATCGCGTCGGTCGACAGTACCGTCACCGCCAGCACCACCGGGTCGTCGGTGATGAACATCGTTACCGCCGAGACGCCCCACCAGATGCCGAAGGGCAGGAAGCGCAGGGTGAAGCGGCCGATCCATTCGGAGTTGGTGTGGAGCGCGGGCCTCTTCTGGAACTGCCACCAGTCATAGGTGCGGTTGGCGCAGATCAGCAGCGCCACCGTCGTCCAGATCGCCGGCAGCCAATTGCGCATCAGATAGGTCAGCATGATCCCGTACAGGATCGAATTGAAGATCGAGGTGCCGATGCGGAACGACTTGGGATAGAGCAGGGCGGCAATCTCCGCCTGGACCAGGGCGGGCGACTGGGCTGCCTTGAGATAACCCTTCAAGTTCCTGAGTTTCATCGATGCATGCTCTGTGGGAAGCCGCAGGTTTGCTTGCCTTGACCGGCGATCATATGTGCAGCAGGAGAAGTTATCCGGCGGTTAGCTGTCGGAACCGCCGGCGACCTGGGAAAGTTCGGTGCGCGGCCAGGGGCGCGGATTGTGGCTTTACAGCCGCCCGGCTCCCATGTGTCAAATATGGCAGGCGCAGACCGGGAGGAACCCATGGCACATGTGGCCCCGTATCACACCAACGCGACCGAGGATGGGCATGCTCATACGCATGTCTATCACGTCTGCGACGAATGCCAGGACGGCAAGCGGATCAAGCCTGAGCACCGGATCGAAGGCACCGGCGGCAAGCAGCGCTGCAAGATCTGCCAGAACCTCGAATCGAGCATGTAAGCCCTATCAGCCCGCGATCGCGATCGGTGGCAGCTTGTAGTTCTGGCTGAGGATTTCCGCCCGCGGTTGATAGGTGCGCAGCACCAGGTGGAACGGACCCTCCGGCACCGGCAGCCAGTTGGCCGGCCCCTCATCCGGCTGCCGATGCTGGATCCGGATCTCCAGCGATCCGTCGGGTCCGTGAACCAGTCCCGGCATTCCGCCCTTGATGGCATAGCGCCCGATCGGGTTTTCGATCAGATGCATGATCGGGCTGTAGGCCGTCAGCGACCAGAAGGCGTCAACCGGCGGCGCGCTGTCCTTAGGGAAGCGTAGAACATAGTTCCGTGCCCCGCTCAGCGGCTGGCCGTCGGGTCCGCGATCGGCGTTGAAATAGAGCCCTTCCTCGGGGATATGGGCGCCGGGGCCGTATTTGTTCGATGAGGCGCGCAGCAGCGGGTCCTTGGGGAAGCCGACCATGCTGAAATTGACGAACCAGCCGTTGATCACCGTGCCGTACTGAACCGTCTTGATCTGCTTATCCGCCGCCGGCACCGCAGCGGCGAAGATGGCGGCCAGTTTGGTGTCGGCCGAGGGATGGGCGCCCGGTGCGATGCCGATGGCGGCGAAGCGCTTCAGATGGGCGACATCGTCGCCGCGCGGCGGATCGGCGGCCAGCCGTTGGCACAGCTCGTCGAAATAGCCCGCGCCCGCCGGCGACAGGTCGAGGATCGGCGGCAGCTGCACCTCTTGTTTTGCGATCGGCGGCCGCGCCGACTTCGGGAAATCGGCCAAATCGCCGAAGGCGTATTGCCCCTGGATCGCGCGGACGGCCGGCATGTCCGCCTCATCCGCCACGAAGGTGCGGGCGAAGGTCATGACGTCGTTGGTCGGGGCAGGGACCGCCTTCACCCCGGCCGGCAGCGCGCCCTTCCAGTCCGGCCCGACGATGGCGTAAGCCCCAGCCTTGGTCCCGGTGGCGCGCCGGCCGACATAGGCGAAGCAATCGCCATACATATCGATCAACTGGATCGAATAATACCGGTTGCCGACACCCGGCACATGCAGCACCTGCGGCCCGGCCCGAAGGTCGAGCCACGTATAGCCATAGATCGTATCGACATTCGGCCCACCCCCCGGCGTGGCCGGCGTCGACAGCGCCGACTGCACGACGAACTGGTTGATCGGGTTGCCTTGGGCCTTGTAGGCGTCGAGATAGCGCCCGAACATCACCAGCGGATAGCCCCAGATATAGGCGTCATGCGCCAGGGCTTCGGCTGTGTCCGGCATATCGGCGAGAACGGGCAGGGCAGGGAGAAGGCTGGCGGCCAATCCCGACCGCAGGACACCGCGCCGCGTAATCCATTGGGAAACCGACATCGCGCTACCACGCCTCCCTGACCGCTATTCTTGATTCTGGAGGCGAGCCTATCAGACACCCAACCGTCCGTCGCCCGTCCGGTTCACTTTTGCCGCCCGCCCTGATATCAAGCCCGCACGGATGGGTGGTCGAGTGGTTGAAGGCTCCGGTCTTGAAAGCTGTTGGGGGTGCACCCGCCGTGAGTCAGTGGACTGATAATTAGGGTTGTTGTTACAAAGGGTTAGTGGCAGGTCAGCGGTAGGCGGCGAAGGGCGAAAAAACGACTCATAAGCCTATCGTTAGCAGCGCCGCAGAGTCGGTATGGAAGAGTGTCCGAGTGGTTTAAGGAACTGGTCTTGAAAACCAGCGACGGGGTGACTCGTCCGTGGGTTCGAATCCCACCTCTTCCGCCATCAACCGAGTAATGGCTAAGCTCTTGATTCCCATCGCACAGTGATAGACTGTGGCTCCAGGACCGGGGGATGGGGAAATGGCTAACAACACTGAAGACGCACAGGCGAAGGAAGCTCCAGTTGGCTCCAAGGTCGAGGCCGCGCTGAGGAAGAAGCGTTCGCAACGATCTTTTCCAGCCTCGACGTTCGAAGAGCCGGTGGACTTCGCGAAGGCCGTTTTCCGCATCGGGAGTGGTCAACCCGTCAAGCGGCTAACTCTCTTCGACCAACTGGGTAAGTCGCCTGAGAGTGGCGGGTCGCGGCAGCTGATCATCAATTCCGGCAAGTACGGCCTTACGCGAGGCGGGGTTCAAGCGGACAATATTGAGCTGACGCCCGAGGGATTGCAGGCCGTTGATGAGCAGGTCACGCCACGCGAGCAAGCGCGGGCTCGGGCTGAGCTCGCGATCACGCGGATCGAACCCTTCCAGAAGCTCTACGACAAGTTTGTTGGAAATAAGCTCCCGGCGAATGCCGTCCTAATCGACGCGGCGAAGGACGCCGGTATCGAGCCCGACCACGCAGCCGAGGCTGTGGACACTTTTGTCGTGAACCTCAGATTCGTTGGCTTGCTCCGGACGCTCTCAGGAGCGGAGCGGATCATCTCGCTCGATATGCTCCTGGGCGAGCTACCAGCAGCCTCCATGGCGCGTATGCCGGCTGCTGCCGTGGGCGTGCAGTCCACGAGCATCATCACATCCGATCACGCGAACTTCGAAAGCACCTGCTTCTACATCGCGCCCATCGGTGAGGACGGCTCGGAGCCGCGCAAGCATTCGGATCTGTTCCTTGGATCAATAATCGAGCCCGCCCTTGAGCCTTTTCAATTGAAGGTGATTCGAGCAGATGCCATCGACAAGCCGGGTGTAATCACACGCCAGATTATCGAATACATCATGCGCTCTCGCCTCGTGATCGCCGACCTGTCATTTCACAACCCGAACGTTTTTTACGAATTAGCTCTTCGCCATGCGGTAAAGCTCCCGATAGTTCAGATCGTGCGGGCGAGCGACAGGGTTCCTTTCGACGTAAATCAGATGCGGACGATCCAGATCGACACAACGGATATCTATTCGTTAGTGCCTCGGATGGACTTGTACAGAGCAGAAGTCGCCAATCAGGTAAGGCGCGCACTGGAGCCCGATCATGTTGTGGACACACCAATTTCGATCTACTTCCCGAACATGACCGTTACGCTGTAACCGGTGCGAGGTTGTGACGCTCCTCCGTGGCGAGGTTAAGGATCGGGTCTAACCCGCGTGGATTGCTTACGGCAGGCTTATCCTCGGTCGGCGTATCTGGACCAGCCAGAGCAGCAACATCGATTTAGCCAGCAAGCCCAGCAAATTCAGGGTTTGCCGTTCCCGACTACCGCTTGTATCAGGGTCAATCACGCGGCAACCTCCCTTACGCCAAATCGGCCAATGGAGGAGCGATGCTATGGCCGTCTCGGCGACCGAATACGAAACGCTGAGGGCTTGGTCCGCCAAGTTCTTAGAGCAGATATGGCCGTTGCCAACTGGCCTGTCTGCAGATTCACATCCGATTGCCGTTCTTGATGCGATGGCACAAAAGGCACCCGCCAGAGCCAGACAAGGCCTTGGCATGATGATCGGAGATTTGATCGAGGACACAGGCCGCCTTCCGGCGAGCGAAGTGAAGCGTATAGACGCGGAATTCGCGAATGCTGGCCTGCCAACACTGTCGGAGATGCGCTTGCGATTCATGCGGCGGGTAACCCGCATCTTGAAGCGCGGTTCGATCCGCAATGATGAAGATTACTATCTGATTAGAAACGCGGTGGAAGGTCTTGCCGCGAATGAACAGGAACGCCTCTGGGAGTTGCTGACCGACTATGAATCGCGAAGTTCGGCAACGAAGTAAAGCAGCACCCCACGCCCGAAGGCGCAGGGTGCTGAGGGCAGGTCATGCGCCGATCCAGAAACGCACCCTGCCGGCGACGGATGTTCATAACGAGGGTCTCGCCGCTTAACCTCGGCCCGGTGAGGTCCTCCGGGCACCGCTTCGCACTACGGGCGTAGCGGTTTTCTTACCCACCAAATTCCCACACGCGGTCCCGCTGCCACATGCCGAAGACGCCATCGGCATGCCAGCGCCGCACGCAAGCCATGACCACGGGCATATCAATCCTATCGAGCGTCCCGGCGTCGATCCCGGCCTGAGTCTCAGCCTCCCAGGCTTGCAGACTGCCGTAGGCAATCTCGATGGGGGAGCGCGGCGCACGGCGCGCCTGCTCCAGGCGTTGGACCCGGGCGAGCATAGCGCGGACTGACATAGCGTCAGACTTTCGCCTTGCTCAGCGCCGCCTCGATCTGGGCGTTGGTCATGCCGCCCTTCTCGAAGTGACGCCGAAGCATCGCCCTGCGGTCGTCGCGATTGATGGGCTGCGACCGTTCAAAGTCAGCATCGGCAGCGGCCACCGGGGCAGAAACTTGAACTGGCGCGCCATAGCTGACGCGCGGTCCCATGCCATCGCGTGTGAACTTCCCGCTCATGCTGCACCGTCCTTTAGCGCCTTCAGCTTCTTCCCCAACTCCACAGCGGCCAGGAGGTTGGCGTCCGAGAGGAACTTTCGCCAAGCCGCCCTCTCGAAGTACAGTTCCACCAGCCGCGCCCGCTGGGCTTCGGTAAGACCGTTCTTCACCGGCCGGTTTTCGTGGTCGTCGTGATTGTTCCTCATTGCCCGAGCACTCCCATGCTGGTTAGCAGGGCAAACGCCTCAGCCCTGACGTGCTGGTCGCTGGACTCGCGCAGCGCCGCCATGCAGGTGTCGGTTATGAGCTTGCGGTCAGCCCCATCGTCGGCATCCAAGCCTGCCGCCAACTTCTCGGGGGGCATCCTCATGTGCGCCAACATCTCGGGTAGAGACATTGGAAGAACCCGAATGATGACGGGGCGGTCATGGACGATCCGGCGCGCAAAGCCCTCAGCTATCCGCACCGCCCTATCGTACTGGTCTATCGGCTCCACGAAGACGCGCTTGCCGTCAAGCGTGGTCATGACAAACAGGTCGCCCGGTCCTGGCGCCATGGTAGCGACGCGATTGCTGCCCGTGGTCCAAAGGTCGTGTTCTGAAAGATGCATCAGGCTACCTGCTTGGCTTCGAGAATGATGAGTCGCTGTTCCAATTCCTCGACTGACCGAATGGTCGAGACAGACTGAAGGCAGGCGATGAGGGTCTTGCCGGTCTCGGGGTCCACCTTCCCCTCAGCAACAGCTTGAAGGATTTGCTGCGCCTGCTCCGACAGAGGCACGTCGGGGTTCAATTCGAACTGCACGCGCTCGCTGTTCGCCTTCAACGGCGGGCATACCCGCGCTAGGATCAGAGAGCATGCTTGAAGGTCACCCGCCTTCGCGGCCTCAATGGCGACGCGCAGTACTTCCGGCGCTTCATCCGCTAGCGCCTGGGTCATCTTGGTCCTTCGATCTAAAACTCCAGGGGGCCTGCCCCTCGGGTTGGGTGATGGGCCGCCTTTCGTCCAGGCCGGGTTTCCCCGCTTGGGTGCAGCTTCAAAACCCTTCATCCATTCCGGCTGCGTTAATTCACTCATGGTCCTGAGTACCTTGATCTGTACAGCCGGCGATCAATTGCCGGACATGACGAAGGCCTTCTCGGCTGCCGTCTTGGCGTCGCGAAGAGCCCTGGCCTTGTGTGGGGGCGCGCCCACTGCTTTTTCCAGCTCCTTGAAGACCAGTCCGCCGCGCTCCTCGATCATCACCTTCGCGCTCTGCATGGCCTTGAGGCGCTTGGCCATCTGCGGGTTGTGGCGCTCGTGATAGAGACGGAGCAGAACCTTCTGCATCTCCGGGGCGATGCCCGAGAGCATGGCGGGAACGCCAAGCACAGCGGTGGCAACAGTGTGATCGCCGTCGTCAATCGCCTGCCGGATAACCTTCATGCGGTCGTCGGTCGTCAGACCTTTGATGTGACCGCGAATCTCGGTCGCGACCGAGTGCGCCGCCTTGCTCTCGACGGGCGCGGACAACTCCTTCTCGATGGAGGCGATACCCTTCTCCAGATTGCCGCGCACGCTGTCGAAGCCCTTGGCGATGCGCCCAAACTGCTTCTGGGCAAGGTCGTCGGTCGCGATGATCTGCTGCGCCTCGTTCCAGGTCGGGTTAGTCTTGGCTTTCTCGCGCGCATTGTGGACAGCCCCAATCGCCCGATACGCCTCATCGAAGGCGGTCACAGTCGGCGCTAAAATAGCCTCGGTTTCGGAGTCGTATCCTTCAATCTCCTTCACGTTGTCAGGATGTAATGCGGGAGTAACTCGGATATCGATATTGTCAGACATGATGCAGTTGCTTTCGGATGAAAAGTTATGAGCTGCTTACATAGTACAAAACTAGCAAATAGGTCCGCAACTAGATCAATTACTTAGGTCAAGAGAACAACAAATTGCATATTTGTTGGGCGATGACTTGCGGCAATACAGGGCGGCTGCAGCGACAGCGCGGTGGCCCCGCTATCCTACCGGCGGCGGGGACACGCACGCGCCCCAGTGCCCGGCGCTGCCGCCCCACGCGGCGCGCTGCTCCCGCTAGCGAACCCCCTCCCACAGTACTGGGGAAGGGGAGCCGGGGGTGGGTTGGGGGTTAGGGTTCGCTACCTATAGGGCTAAACCCCCTAGCGAACCCGAGTTCGCTGGGGGAGCCGGGGCTTTCGGGGGTTCGCTGGTAACGCTTTAGGGAACCCCGAGCGAACCCCGAGCGAACCCGGCTACGCTAGCGAACCCGGCGGCCCATCCGCCCCCTGTGGGACATCGACAGGACGAATCCAGACGTTACCGCTGTCCGATTTAATCACCTTCTCCTGCATCAGCCGTCCCTCGGCGAACAGTCGCTCAACGGCCGCCAATACCCGATCCTGGGTGATCTCGTAGGTTTCCTTCATGTCGGGGAGCTGACCCTTGAGGCTGTTCTTGCTCGGGTAGTTTCCCGTCCGCACTTGGTCCGCTACCCACTGCCACATGAACTTATTGTCGGCGGCAGCGGTCTCTGCGTCGATGTCCCGAATGCCCTTGCCCTTCTTCGCCGTCTTGTCCTTGCCGGCCGGTTCAACCTCGGTCTGCGAGGGGCTGACGATGAGCGAAGTGATCGCATCGCCATCTTCATCAAAGCCAAGTTGGATGGCTTGCATCATGAAGCCGAAGACCCCGCCGCTTTCGCCGTCCTTTACCTTGGTCAGAACGAACTGGGCGTCTCGGTGTCCGGCATTCTTGTCGTGTTGGCATTCCACGACGAAATCCATGGCGGCATGGAGACCTGACCAGCCGCGCATACCTCTCGCCTGATCCTTGCCACTGTGGTGGATGACGAGAATGACGCCGCCGAGGCGGTGCTGTAGGTCGCGGAAGATGGAGAGCATTTCGCCCATCGCGCTGCTGTTTTCGTCGATACCATTCGATGCGTGCGCCAAGGTGTCGACGCAGAGCACGCCGCCCGCCCAGCCGTTCTCGGTCAAGGTCGCCACCAGCTTGTCGCGGTCAGCTTGATCACGGAGGTTCATGGGCTCCACGATGACGGCGACGTTGGTACGAACATCGTCAGGCGGGATGATAGAGAACAGCACGTCGGGGTTTCGTTGGGCTGCCTGCGTCAAGCGCCATGCCCTGACCCGATTAGGAATGCCACCCTGGCCCTCGAAAGGGACATAGACAGCGGGTGCGGGTCTCACGCGCCGTCCGAACCAATCCAGCCCATTGGCGATATGGGCGAGCGCGTCCAGCGTCAGGAACGATTTGAAGGTGCCGGAGTCGCCGTAAATCGCGCCGATGCCAGCGTCAGGGATAATCCCCTTCACCAGCCAGCGCAGCGATGGGAGTCGATCAAGGTCGCCGTCCAGGAGTAGGTGAAAATGGCGCTGGTTGTGCGGCGGTGCCTGCCAGAATAGGCTCGACGCCAATTCCCGACCATGCTGAACCTGAGCGGCATCGTTCGCCAAATGCTGCGCCGCGAGCCCGAGGGTCGATTGCGCGTAATCGGCCCGCCCTGCCTTATCCCTCTGGCCTAGGTTGGATAGGCGGAACGTGCGCCAGCATTCGCCGGGCGATTCGCTATGAGGCATAAGCAGCTTCACCAGAGCCAGGTCGGCCTCGGATTGCGACGGGTATCGTCCTTCCCAGTCACCTCTGAAAAGCCTGCCAAGTTCTCCCCCATCCAGCGAAGCGCGCCCGGCTAGTGCGTGGTCGGGGTCATCGTCGCCAGATAGGTCAAGCTTGGCGGCTGGCGTGGACCCCATCTCCATGACAAGGGTGTCGAGCAGCTCGGGCCGACCGACGATCGGACGGTCGCGCACGACATTGCCAGTGCAAATGATGAACCGCTCTTGGCTGTAGACCTCAACACCGTCGCGGGACCGCCGGCCCCTGCCAATGTTCCCCTCGACCCAGACATGCAGCCCCAGGCCTGACCGCGAGCGCTCGGCGTAGCTGTCGAACGTGGTGACGATCTTGTCGAACCGTTCGATGTGTTTGGCGGGGGTGTGATCCTTCACGTCCAAGTCGATGCACGTGAAGGGGTCGCTGGCCGTGAGCACGAACCCGACATGCCGACCGTCGGCCTCCGCTGCTCGGCAGGCGCTGTCGAAATCGGTCCATGAAGCCGGATCTTTGACGTTCGCCCGCTGACCGTTCGTCATCAGGGGCGACTTGTCGGGACCGGCGACGCACCATTGTGGAAGCTCCCGAAGCGCTTGTGGCAGGCGATCCATCGGCCGCGCGTTTTCCTCTGCATCCGGCCGTTTTTCGTGATCCAGCTTATCGTGGGCTTGCAGGCCAACGCCGGCATGCAAATTGTCCAACACCGTCATGCTGATGCATCCGACGACGAACGGTTATTGAGTTTGGCGTTCGCGAGCGCGGCGCTGTAAGCGCTCGTGCTGGCGTACAGGCGCTTTTCAAGCCACTCGACTACCTTCGATCGGAGATAGCGGACCGGAGCTTGCGGCGCGTTGCCGAGCTTCAGGAACTCAGGGCCTTTGCCCTTGTGGCGCCAGATTTCGAGGGTGTTCGGCTTGATGCCGAGCAGAGTGGCCGTCTGCTCATTGTCGAGCAGGTTATCGAGATTGACTGATTGAGACATTGCGGGTGACTCCGCGACAAGCGTTTGACTTGCGCTGTGATCACCAGCACCAGATCAGCCGAATGCTGGTCTGGCAGTGTCCGGGTCCTGGGGGACTCTCACCCTTGTTCCACCGGCCGCGTTTCCTGGATTGTTCCTCGTGGGCGCGCCCCAGTAGGCACGTGCTCCCATAAAGGCGGGAACGGCATAGCTTTACCGGGGGGCATTTAAGTCAGGCAAGAAACTTTTGCACATGGATCAAACCGCACCGCGGAGGTGGCCCAACAGTAGGCCGTCGCGGTGCTCGGCGCTGGGGGCCGCTACAGCCGCGATTAGCACCCCGCTGCCCCAACACCGGCGGCAGCGGGGAAACGCGGCTGTACGCGGCGGCTACGCGGCCTGTGCGCGAGGTTCTAGCCGCTCCACATTCGCGCTCGCGGCGATGGTCTCCTGCTGCTCGATCCAGTCCGCGATCTTCTGGGCCTCAGGCGCGAGCCACTGAAGATTGGTCGTGTCAAAATAATGTTCCGCAGTCACATCGCGAGTTAGATGGTTCGTTAACAAATCAACGCGAAATTTCTCAATTCTGCACGAGCGTATGGCAGTATTCGTGTAAGTACGGCGAAGATCATGTGGAGTGATGTGATTACCGGATACCTTGCTCACCTTCTTCATGATGTCGCGCGAGTCTACGATGTGACCGGCCTTTCCCCATGACGGGAACACATACGGATTGCCGGTGACCTTCGGGCGGGCTTTGAGCAATTCCACCGCCTGCGTCGAGAGCGGCATGGACACCGGATTGGAGTTCTTCGGGTTCGGGAGATGGACATAGGCGTCGTCCAAATGCACCTGATCCCATCGTACAGATGAAGCTTCTCCCATTCGAAGACCTGTGAGGATCAGGAAACGCACGAGATCGATGCTCGACATGGTGTCCCGATTGTAACTCCCGGCCCGCCATTGGCTGAGCGCCAGCCAGACCGCGCCAACCTTGTGGTCAAGAATGCGGCTCGTGCGGGCCTTCAGTCGGACTCGATCATCCTTAAGGGAATCGACCGGGCTGCGGTCGCAGATCGGTGAACCGTCGGCCCGCCGGTATTGCCGGCCAGCATATCCGAGAAGCGCGCCCAGGACCGCGAACGCTTGATTGGCTTGGCCTGGTGCGCCCTTTTTCCCGCGCAGGCCCTTCGTCAGCATTTCGCGATAGCGCTTCTTGCACATGTCCTCAGTGATGGAGGCAATTGGCTTGGTTGACCACGCCTCAAATGTGGTCCGCACATGCCGCTCGATAGCTTCGCGACTGCTCGCCTTGAGCTTGCCGGGGCGCGCAATGTAAGCGTCGCAGACCTGTTGAAGTGTTACCCTTGCAACTTCCTCTGCCTTCCTTGCCGCGCGCGGATCGATGCCCTTGCGCATGGCGCGCAGGTGCTCGCGGGCTTCGTCGCGCGCCTGATCGACGGTGAACACGCCATAGGCCCCGATGGTGATGCGGGCGGCTGGCGCGGTCGTCCCCTCAACCCGGCCCTGTACGATGAACGTGAGCTTGCCGGTGGGCGTTACCCGCACGCCAAAGCCTCTCACCTCGGTATCCCAGTGAAACTCATCTTTCGGACCCGACTTGATCCGATCGACATATCCTTTGGTCAGTTTTGCCCTATTCGGCTGGCTGTTCATTTTGGCCTCCATAAGCAGCTCATAAGCAGCAACGGTAAAGCTGCGGCAATTTGCTTACGGCTTATCGCGAGGGCCAAGCAACTGATTTCGTTAGGTAATATGGCTACTTAAAGATACGTAAAGCTATGCCAAGTTCGTGGCTGACAAACTTGAAAACCGGCGAGGGTGCAAGCTCTCCGTGGGTTCGAATCCCACCCCATCCGCCAGTTAACCTGCCTAATTGTTTGTTTTAGAAAGATATTTTTAAAGAACTCCGTTTGCGTCCCACACAGAGATTTGGTTGGAGGCGGTTTGGCGCGGATGTAGACGGACTGTCGCGCCCTTTTGAGCTCGGACAGCAGCAGCGTGAAGAGGCTGATGATCTGGTTTGGAGGCAGCCCGCCGACGAAGCTCACGGCATCAGTTGATGGCGACGCAGCCGTACCGGTTGTGTCGCACGCCCAAGGCGTCAGGACGCAGCACGGCTACGGACCAGGATGCCCGGAGATCGAGCTTGACCTTCGCCGCAATAGATAAGCCGACATTGGGCGCCATAAAGGCCTGGCGGCTGTCTAATTAGGTGCATTAAGGCCTGCGCCTCAGGATTCGCACCTATGGCGGCTGCTCCCGCGAGGCGACTAGGGTGCCGATCTTCGCTGTCCGGTAAGAGCGTCGTTTAGGGCCGGTGGTCGGCCGCGCGACCCAGCCACGGTCTCTCGCCTACGCACCGCTATAAGACGAACCGCTCCGGAAAGGAGCCACCGAATGAATCGCTTCGTTCTGTTGATTGGCGCGGCCTGTTGGCTCTGCGCAGGCCCAATATTGGCGGCCACTCAGGCCACACAGCAGCCGCCACCTGGCGCACAGGCGCCGCCACCTGTCACACAGGCACCGCCGCCACCGCCGCCATGTGAAGCCGTGACACGAGGTCCTCTTCGTGGGGCTGGTCGAGGTGCCGCCGGAGGTGCTGCCATCGGCGCCATGGCCGGAGATGCCGGCAAGGGTGCCGCCATCGGCGCGGCAGTCGGTGGTGTGGGTTCCGCGGCCCGGAGGGGAGCGGCGCGCCGCTCCGGATCGTGCTCCTGATGCTCGCTCCGCGTCGCACGCGGAGACAATTCACATTATCAGGGAGGCTGTCATGAACAGGATGGTCGTTACAGCGGCCGTAATCGCCGCAATCGGAGTGGTGGCCTATGCCCAGGAGCTTTCCAAAACAGCACCGTCGGACGCGAAAATCGCGCCGGGGAAATGGGAGGTCGAGCGCGTACTCTGCTCCGATCTTCTGAGCGCAACGGATGACGATCGCGCGTCGGCTGCAATGTTCTATTTTGGCTATCTCGCAGCGAAAACCAATATTCGCGTCGTTGACGTAAACAATCTTTCCGACAACATCGCGAAAGTCATGAAGCAGTGTTCCGCGAAGCCGAACGAGCCGGTGCCTCAGGCATTCAGAGAGGCGCTCGCTTCCGGGCAATAGGAGGCTAGCCGCAACAAGCCTATCCGCATGGTGACAAGCCACGTAGGCAGTAATCCCGCTAAACAGGTCCTGAGGGTGAAATAATCGTTGGGATAACCTGGTTTTAACGGTGGCTCAGCTATTTAAAATGACGGACATCTAAATCGCCGAATGTTCCGGAGGCCGCCGTGGAAAGCACATCAAATCTCAGAGCAAAAGCCGCCCGGTGCCGAAGACTTGCTGAAGGATATAAAAAGCAAGGCAACCAGGTAGTCGTCGAACTGCTCGCGCTCGCGCGCCAGTATGATCAGCAAGCCGATGCAGTCGATAAAATGGCTAGTTTCGTTGACGATCTGGGGAAGAAGGACGGAAGGGATCAGCAGACCAGCATCTCGGGGCGCCGGGCGATATAAATATCCTTCCGCCGAGCCAGATGCTCGCCGCGCTCAAGCTCGGTGAGTTCGGCGCGGATCAGGTTCTTAGAGCTGCCGGTCCAGTTCTGACACCCAAATTTTGGGTATGGCCCAAGCTTTAGGCATCCCCATTTACGAGTCCTTCCCGGTTGAAGGAGGGCATGATGGAGTGCGAATATTGCCGTCACTGCGCGTTACTGATCCGTCCCGGCGATGCCCGCTGGACTGCGCGCGAGCCCATTGAACATTGGCACTATGCGTGTGCGGAGGAGGCTGGTCTGGTGAGATCGGTTCCTTTCGTTATTCCGAAAGTGCGGAATGACGCGGCCTACCTTGCTCAAGCCCGGCACGGGATACGCCGGGGGTAGTCGGTTAGGCGGCGGGCGCATTTGCGGTGATTTTGACGCTTGCTGCCGTTGGCTCTGCGATGCATCTTCAGAACATGACGAAGTATCTCATTTCCTTTCCGAGCGAAGCCATGGTGCTGACGGAAGAGGAGTTCCCGGTTGTCGCGGCCGCGGCCCATGCGGTGATCGAGGAAGCCAAGGCGGCCGGCGTCTACGTGTTCGGCGGCGGAATCGAAGAGCGGGTCGACCCCGTGTTGGTCTCCCGCGACGGGTCGGTGTCCACTGAAATTTATCCCGGCAGCCGCCTCAAGGGTGGGTTCACAGTGCTGGAGTTGCCGACGCGCGAGGATGCCGTGGAATGGGCAAGAAAGATCGCGGTCGCCTGCCGTTGCTCGCAAGAACTTCGCGAATTTGGGTACGACCCGGCAAGCTAGGTGATGAACCCATAAATGGGATTCCCGAATCAGCGTAGTCGTGATTCAAGCTCCCCAACGGGAGGTTGAAGATGGCGCGTTTTGATTTGACGGATTTTGAGTGGTCAGTGATCGA
>Ga0070665_100002437_pt1 | contig 20499 bp, 22 predicted proteins | sample KBSS13metaG_FD_65862 | JGI IMG/M metagenome (GOLD analysis project Ga0070665, IMG submission 65862) | Switchgrass rhizosphere microbial communities from Kellogg Biological Station, Michigan, USA - KBS S1-3 metaG | ecosystem: Host-associated > Plants > Roots > Rhizosphere > Soil ...
CTACATGCGAGCCGTCGCGCAGCGAAACAGGCGCACGGGTTCGAACCCCGGACGCTATTCAGGAGAGTCAGATGGTCGCCATTCGTTTGCGTCGTGCCGGTTCCAAGAAGCGTCCGTACTTCCGCATCGTCGTCACCGATTCCCGCGCCGCCCGCGACAGCTCGTTCGTCGAAATCCTCGGCCACTACAATCCGCGCACGCGTCCCGCGCTGGTCGACATCCAGCGGGAGCGCATCGACTACTGGATCGGCAAGGGCGCGCAGCCGTCGGATTCGGTGCGCACGCTGATCAAGCGGCACCTGACGCCGGTGGCCGCGGCGCCTGCTGCGCCGGCCGAGGCCAAGTGAGCACCGGCGCGGCGAACACCGGCGTGCGCGCCGTTGTCGAAGTGCTGGCCAAGGCGCTGGCCGACGCGCCGGATGAAGTGCGAGTGACCGAAACGCAGCATCAGAAGGTGACGCTCATCGAGCTGTACGTGTCGCCTCGCGATATCGCCAGGGTGCTGGGCCGCGCCGGCCGCACGGCAGCCGCGCTGCGCACGCTGGCTGCGACCGCTGGTGAAAAAGACGGCAAGCAGGTCACGCTCGAGATACGGGAGAGCCGGTGAAATTGCAGGATTGCAGAATGGCAGGATTGCAGAAAGGGAAGGTCGAAGGATCTCCTTCCCTTCCTGCAGCTTTGCAATCCTGAGATTTGCAATGGCGCCGCGATGGCAAGACATGGCCGTGGTCGGTGCCATCGCCAGAGCGCATGGCATTCGCGGACAGGTGATCGTCAATCCGGAAACGGATTTTCCGGACCAGCGGTTTCAGGCCGGTAGCGAGTTGTTCATCGAGCGCGGCGGCCTGGTCGAAGCGCTCAGGGTCACGACGGTGCGGTTTCACCGGGAGCGGCCCGTCATCGGGATCGCGGGCGTCGAGACCATGAACGATGCCGAAGCGCTGGCGGGATTCGAACTGCGGGTCCCGGTCGACCGCCTGGCGCCGCTGCCGCCGGGCACGTTTTATCGTCACGACCTGATCGGATGTCAGGTGATGACGCGCGACAGCCGCGCGGTTGGTCTCGTCCAGGACGTCGAAGGAACGTTGAGCGGCAGCCGGCTCGTCGTGAACAGTGCGGACGGCGAAGTGTTGATTCCACTGGTGGCGCCGATCTGCGTCGAGGTCGACCCGGTGGCACGACGGATCGTGATCGACCCGCCGGAAGGGTTGCTCGAGGCGAACAAGTCCGGCTAAAGCCGGACACTACCGGAATCTGGGTGTGCAAGGTTTCGCGCGAGTCTGGTTTCGGTAGTGTCCGGCTTCAGCCGGACCTTCGCATGATGACTGTAGACATCGTCACGATCTTTCCGGCGATGATCGAGCAGCCGCTGGCGGCTGGAATCGTCGGACGTGCGATCGAGCGCGGGCTCCTGGACGTGAAGGTCCGCGACCTGCGCGACTTCACGACCGACCGCCATCGGGTCGTGGACGATGTGCCGTACGGCGGCGGGCCGGGGATGGTGCTCAAGCCGGAGCCGATTTTCCGGGCGCTGGATGCGATTGCGGCGGAGCGGGGCGGCGCGCTGACGGTGATCATGACGTCGCCGCAGGGCCGCCGCTTCACGCAGATCGAGGCGGAGCGGCTGAGCGGGCTTCAGCACATCGTGCTGCTCTGCGGCCGTTACGAAGGGTTCGACGAGCGGGTGCGGGATCGGGTGACGGAAGAACTATCGATCGGCGACTACGTCCTGACAGGCGGAGAACTCCCGGCGATGGTCATCCTGGATGCCGTCGCGCGGTTGGTGCCGGGGGTCGTCGGCGACGAACAGTCGGTGGCGCAGGATACGTTCAGCCGTGGACTCCTGAACCACCCGCAGTACACGCGGCCGGCGACGATTCGGAGTACGGGCGCGGCGGGCGAGCGGGACTTGGGCGTACCAGAAGTGCTGATGTCCGGAAACCACGCGGAGATTCGCCGCTGGCGGAAGCGTGAGGCGCTGGCCCGCACGCTGGCTCGACGGCCGGATCTACTGGACGCGGCCTCGTTGGACGAAGAAGAAGAGCGGATACTTCGGGAATTACGGGAATTGCAGGATGGCGGGATTGAAGGATTGCAGGAAGGGAAGGCGGAAGAGTAGAACGGTTTTGCCTTCTGCCATCCTGCAATCCTGCAATCTGCAATGTTTATTGGGGGTGAGTGATGAGCGCGATTGAGTTGGTCGAGAAGTCGCAGTTGGCCGAGCGGCCGGCGATGAAGTCTGGCGATACGGTCAAGGTGCACGTCAAGGTGCGCGAAGGCGACAAGGAGCGCATCCAGGTGTTCGAGGGCGTGGTCATCGGGATGCACCGCGGCGGCACTCGCGCGTCGTTCACCGTGCGCAAGGTGTCGTTCGGCCAGGGGGTCGAGCGCATCTTTCCGCTGCATTCGCCGACGATCTCGAAGGTCGAAGTGACCCGGTCGGCCAAGGTCCGGCGCGCGAAGCTGTACTACCTGCGCGATCTGAAGGGCAAGGCCGCGCGCATGAAGGACACGGCGAAAGCTTGAAGAGAGAACTTAGAAGTTAGAAATGAAACGTGAAAACTTCGACTTCTAACTTCTCCCTTCTCACTTCTAACTTCTGAAAGTGACCCGAGTCCCTGCCACACGCACGCTCGAGAACGCGCTGCGTCGGGTGGGTTTCGTGCACGTGGCCGGATGCGACGAGGTTGGACGCGGCTGTCTGGCCGGTCCCGTCGTGGCAGCGGCCGTCGTGCTGCACCCGGACCGCCACATTCCCGGCGTCTGCGATTCCAAGACGGTGCCTGCCGAGGAACGCGAGCGTCTCTACGATCGGATCCTCGGCACCGCCGTCGCGTGGGCCGTCGGCGCGGCGGATCCGTCAGAGATCGATCGCATCAACATTCACCAGGCATCGCTGCGCGCGATGCAGCGCGCCGTGCTGCAGCTCGCGCCGCTTCCCGATATCGTCCTCGTGGATGCCTTCCGTGTTCCCGACCTTCCGATGGCGCAGCGCGGCGTGCCGCACGGCGATCGGCGCTGCTCCGCCATCGCCGCAGCGTCGATCATCGCCAAGGTCACGCGCGACCGGCAGATGTTGGACCTGCACGGCCGCGATCCCCGATACGGTTTCGACCGCCACAAAGGTTATGCGACGGCCGATCACCTCGAAGCCGTCGCCCGGTTCGGCTACTCGGAAGTGCACCGCCGATCGTTCCGCCCGTCTACGCTGTTTGATACGATGGACTGAGCCTTCACTGTGCCGATCGATCGCGCCGCCACGCTCAGGAATGCCGAGAAATTGATCCGGCAGGGCAAGTTGCCCGACGCCATCACGGAGTACGTGCGCCTCATCGAGGATCAGCCCGGCGACTGGAACCTGCAGAATTCGCTCGGCGACCTCTATTCGCGCGCGGGACAGCTTGACAAGGCCATCGCGCAGTACGGCCAGGTCGCGGATCATCTCAACGAGGAAGGCGCCGGCGCGAAGGCCGCGGCGCTCTACAAGAAGATCCTCAAGCTGAAGCCCGATCACGAGCACACGCTCGTGCAGGTGTCGGAGATCCTCGGCAATCAGGGGCGCTATGCGGACGCCCGCTCGCATCTCAACACGCTCATCGAGCTGCGGAAGGCCAAGGGCGACACCCGCGGCGCCCTGCAAGCCAGGGTTCGCCTCGGATCGCTCGACCCTGAGGACTACGAAGGCCGCCTGACCGCCGCCAGCGCCCGCATCGAGATGGGGGACAAGGCCGGCGCTCTCGAAGATCTCAAGCAGATCGCCGGGGAACTGTCCGACAAGGGCCGCCAGTCCGAGGCGATCGAGGTGCTTCGCGAGGCCGCGAAACTGAACCCGGAAGACGACGACATCCGGGACAAGCTGTTCGACGTCTATTTCTCGGCGCGCGATTTTGCGCGCGCGCGCGAATGTGCGACCACCGTCGAACAGTTCCGCATGGTCGCCGCCGCGCTTGAATCGGAGGGAAGAGCGGACGAGGGGCTCGACACGCTTCGAGACGCGGCCTCGGCCAACCCTGACGACGGCGCGCTGGCCGCGGAGATCGCACGCGCGTATATCGCGAAGGGCGACCTTGCGACGGCGGGCCAGTACCTGACCGCCGAAAGCGCCGGTGACGATCCCGAGTTGCTTCTCACCGTGGCGAACATCCGCCTGCGCAGCGAGCCGTTCGACGAAGGCGTGGCCATCGTGCGCCGCCTGCTCGACCGGGACCCCTTGAGCCGCGAGCGGATCGCTCAGCTCGGTTGGGACGTGGCGGAACACGCTCCAGAACCCGGGTTTCAGGTGATCGAGCTCGCCGTCGAGGCAGCGATGTCGCTGGCGGACTGGCCGGGCGCGGCCGCCGTTCTCCAGGAATTCGTCACGCGCGTGCCCAACCACATTCCGGCGCTCATGCGGCTGGTCGAGATCTGCGTCGACGGCGGACTCGAATCGACGATGTACAGCGCGCAGGGGCAGCTGGCCGATGCCTACATCGAAGCCGGCGCCGCCACCGAAGCGCGATTCATCGCCGAAGATCTCGTCGCGCGCGAGCCGTGGGACCGCTCGAACATCGAGCGTTTCCGCAAGACCCTGGTGCTGCTCGGCGAGCCGGATCCAGACGGCTTGATTGCCGCACGGCTCAGCGGCGAGTCGCCGTTCACCAGCACGGACTTGAACGGAGAGTCGCTGTTCGACGACGTACCGACGCCGCCGGAGCCCGAACCGGAACCCGAACCGGGCGAAGCCGAGTTCGAACAGCTGCTCGCTTCCGTCGCGGCAGCCGAGGAGACTCCGAAGCCGGCGAAGCAGAAGCCGGCGCCGCGGCGCACACACGAGGAGCAGCAGTTCGCGATGAGCGCGAACGCCATCGATCTCGACAGCATTCTCGGCGATTTCGAGTCGGCGCCGCCGCCGCCGGTCCACGCCAGCTCGGAGGATGTGGAAGTCGATCTCAGTGTCTCGCTCGACAGCATGGAGGCGCCGGTCGCACCGGTGCCCGCTCCAGCGCCGGAGACCGATCTCGACAGCGTCTTCGACGGGATGCGCACGCAGCTGGCCAAGCGTTCAGGGCTCGACGAAGCGGAGAAGGAGTACAAGCGGGGACTCGCGCTGCGAGCGGCCGGCGACATCGACGGCTGCATCCAGGCGCTCGAGAAGGCCTCGCGCGCGCCGAAACTGCGATTCGGCACGTCGTGGCTCATCGCCAGGCTGTATCGGGATCGCGACAAGCTTCCCGAAGCGCTCGAGTGGCTCGAACGTGCGTCGAATGCCACCGCGCCCAACCGGGACGAGTCACACCAGCTGCTCTTCGAGCTCGCGGACGCGCTCGAGAAAGCCGGTGAGTTCGCGCGCGCGCTCGCCGTCTGCATCGAGCTTCAGTCGGATGCCGGGTCGTACCGCGACGTGGACGCTCGCATCGATCGCCTTACCAAAGTCCAGGCCGGGAGCTGACGCTGCTCCGCAGGTTTCTCTACGTCGTGTTTTTCGTCCAGGTCGGCCTGCTGCTCCTCGTGATGCCGTGGTGGCCCGCTTTCTGGGAACACAACTATTTCGCGATGGCCTGGCCGCGGCTCGGCATCCTCCTCTCGAACAATTTCGTGCGCGGTGCCGTCAGCGGCCTGGGCATCGTCAACCTGTTCGCGGGGTTTGCCGATCTGGCGCTTCTTCTTGGCGCCCGGGACTCGCGCGCGGTCTCTTTGCGTGATGACACGCGATGATCTGCCTGGTCACGGACCGGCGGCGCCTGTGCGCTGACGAGACCGCCGGAGCACGGCGCGCGTGCCTCGCCGGGCAGATCCGCCATGCCGTGGACGCCGGGGTCGATCTGGTGCAGGTCCGCGAGAGCGATCTCGACGCCGGGCCGCTCGCGGCGCTCGTCTCCGAACTGCTCACGATCGCGAAAGGGACCCCGACCCGCATCGTCGTCAACGATCGCATTGACGTCGCGCTGGCGTGCGGAGCCCACGGCGTTCATCTGCGCGGTGATTCCATTCCGGTTCGCGCCGCCCGTCAGATCGCTCCGGCGGGTTTTTTGATCGGGCGATCCGTGCATCGCGTGGAGGAGGCCGTCGCGGCCGGCGACGCCGACTATCTCATCGCCGGCACGGTGTTTCCGTCGGCGTCAAAGGGAGCCGGCGCGCCGCTTCTTGGTATCGAGGGCCTGGCGGCGATCGCGCGGGCGGTCGATCGGCCGGTGCTGGCCATCGGCGGCATTACCGACGAGCGGATCGATGCGGTCGCGTCGGCCGGCGCCGCGGGCATTGCGGCGATCGGCCTGTTCATTGCGACAGGCGACGCCCAGACTGCCGGCAGTTGCCGGGCGATGCCGATTCGCGGGATCGTTGATCGTGCGCGCTCGCGGTTTGACACGCTCAAGACCGCTTTCTAACATATTCTGGTAGCGCGTCTGTATGGCTCCTGAGCGCACGTCCAGCGGGTTCGGCGGACGGCTTCGCGACGCTCGCGAGCGCCGCGGCGTCTCGCTGCGCCAGATCGCCAACTCGACGAAGATCTCGGTCGGCGTGCTCGAGGCGCTGGAGCGCAACGACATCTCCAAGCTGCCCGGTGGCATTTTTGGACGCGCATTCGTTCGGTCCTACGCGATCGAAGTCGGGCTGGATCCGGAAGCGACCATCCAGGACTTCATCACGAATTTCCCGAAAGACTCGGTGATCGCCGGACATCCCACGTCCGATCGGATCGAGGATCGCGTGGCCCTCGAAGGCGATCGCCGGACCGCGGGCACGTTTCTCTGGATGATTGCGATCAGCGTGCCGATTGTCGTGGGTCTCCTGTACTTTGCGACCGTCGGGCGGCAAGTGCCGGAACCGGCGCCAGAACCCGTGGCGGTTGTCGAGAAGCCGGCTGTGCAGGAGCCTCCGCCCGCGCCCGTGCCGGTTCCCGAGGCGCCTGTCTCGACGACGCTGGACAGCGCGTCACGTGCCGCGGCTGCCACACCCACCGTGGCTGCCGCGTCGAGCGCCGCACCGGCGCGCGCGGCAACCGACGCGCAGCCGGCCGCGACGTCCGGTGATCAGCTGACCGTCGTGCTGACGGTCAAACGCCCGTGTTGGGTGTCGGCGACCGTCGACGGCCAGCGGTCGATTCAGCGGCTGCTGCAGGCTGGCGAGCGGCAGACCGTGACCGTGCGCCGCGAGATGGTGCTCACCGCCGGCGACGCGGCGGCGATCGCCCTGCAGTTCAACGGCGCGGACGCTCGCGCGCTCGGAAAAGCGGGCCAGGTCGTAACCGCCCGGTTCAGCCTGACCAACTACAAAGACTATCTCCAGGTTCCCTGATGGGTGCGACCCCGCTGCTCGATCTATTCAAACGAGGTGAAGTGGAGCGCGACGTGCGCGTGCAGGCGGCGCAGGGCGCGTTCGCGCCGCGCGCGCACGAACAGCTCGCGATTCTCGTTCATCTCCTCGAAGATCCGGATCGAGAGATCCGCGAAACGGCCGAGGAAACGATCAACAAGATTCCGGTCGAGGCGCTCGAGAAGTTTCTCGCCCGGTCCGACGTGCCGGTCGATCTGCGCGAATTCTTCGGCGATCGAGGCGTGTTCCCGGCGGAGATCCCTCCGATCGAAGTCGAACTGGACACTCCGTTAATCGATGCCGGAGCTGTCGAGGGCGAGGAGCCCGCCGAAGAGGAAGAGCGCCTTTCGGGCACGCAGGAGCTCGCGGCGATGAATTTTCCGCAGCGGCTCAGGGCTGCGATGAAAGGGACGCGCGAGCAGCGCGCGATTCTCATCCGCGATCCGAACAAGTTGATCTGCGCGACGGTGCTGAGCAGTCCGAAGGTCAGCGTGCCGGAGGTCGAAGGCTTCGCGCGCATGCAGAACGTCTCTGAGGACGTCCTGCGGATCATCGGCAGCAATCGCGCCTGGCTGAAAAGCTACGGCGTCGTCCTGGCCCTGACGAAGAATCCCAAGACGCCGTTGACGATGTCGATGAACCTCATGTCGCGGCTGACGGCGAAGGATCTCGCGAAGCTATCGGTGGACCGCAACGTCCCCGAGGCGCTGCGCATTTCGTCGCGCAAGAAGGTCGTCGCGAACCAGTCCGGCAAGGATTAGAGCGACATCGGCTTCGAGCTCGGCCGTTAGCTGAGACGGCTTCTTTACGCCATCAGGTTTTAGCCGTCGCTTACACTGAGCCGCACATGTCAGGGGAGCGCGGCGACGTCACAGAGTTGCTGGCGCGCTGGGCGGATGGCGATCGTTCCGCGCTGGACGGCCTGATGCCCATCGTCTACGCGGAGCTCCGCAAGATCGCTGACGGCTACCTCCGGCGGGAACGAACCGGCCACACCCTCCAGCCGACCGCGCTCGTCAATGAAGCATGGCTGCGCCTCGTCCGCCAGGACGGCCTCCAGTTCGATCACCGCAAGCAGTTCTACGCGCTGGCCGCGCAGGCGATGCGGCGGATTCTCGTGGACCATGCGCGCGCCGCCCGCGCGGACAAACGGGGCGGCGGAGCGGAGAGAACGCCGCTGACCGCTGACGTCGGCACCGGTGCCAATCGCACCGTCGAACTGCTGGCGCTCGACGAGGCGCTCGATCAGTTGTCGCGTGTGAGCCCGCGCCAGGCGCAAGTCATCGAGCTCCGGTATTTCGCAGGGCTCACGGTCGAGGAGATAGGTGCAGTGGTCGGCGCCTCGGCGGCCACCATCAGCCGCGATCAGCGCACCGCGGAGGCCTGGCTTGGCCATGTGATGTCGCAGCCGCCCCCGGCTTGAAAAGTCTGCCGTGCGATTCCGCTTGTCTGGAGAGGTCGTGGTACGACGATGATGCCGCTGACTGTCCAACGATGGCAGCGTCTCGAGACGCTCTTCCTCGCCGCCATGGAGCTGCCGCCTGTCGAGCGAGAGTCGTTCCTCGCCCGCGAAACTGCCGGCGACGTCGAGCTCCATCGTGAGGCGGCCGGTATGCTGGCGCACAGCGGCGACGCCGGGAACGCGATCGCACGGGCGATCGAGGCGGCGGCGCTGATCGCCGCTCCCGACAGCTTCTGGATCGGCCGGCGAGTCGGCGCCTACCGGATCCGGCGGCAGATCGGCCGTGGCGGCATGGGCCTCGTCTTCGAAGCGAGTCGAGATGACGACGAGTTCCGGAAGACGGTGGCGGTGAAGATTGCGCCGCCGTGGCACGACGCGGCGCGCTTCGCGGAGCGGTTCCGGGTGGAGCGTCAGATCCTGGCCGACCTCGAACACCCCAATATCGCGCGCTTCTTCGACGGCGGCACCGAGGCGGGCGTGCCGTACTTCGTGATGGAGCTGGTCGAGGGAGAGCCGGTCACGAAGTACTGCGACCATCACAGGCTGACGCTTCGCGAGCGCATCACCCTCTTCCGCCAGATCTGCGCAGCCGTTCACTTCGCACACGAATCGCTCGTCGTCCATCGGGATCTGAAACCGTTGAACATCCTCGTGGCGAGCGACGGCACGCCGAGGCTTCTGGACTTCGGCATCGCGAAGCTGCTCGACCCACTCTCGGATCGGCAGACCACGTCTACAGTCGACGCGGTCTGGACGCCCGACTACGCGAGCCCTGAGCAGGTGCTCGGCCGGCCCGTCACGACGCGCACGGATGTCTACTCCCTCGGTCTCATCCTGTACGAGCTCCTCACCGGCGAGCGCGCGCAAATCGCCGATACGATCACGCCGGTCGCGCTCGACCGTGCGATCTGCGAGCAGGAGCCCTCGAAGCCCAGCGACCGCGTCGCGGCCGGCGGCGCCTTCGCGACCGCGCGGCAGCTTCGCGGCGACCTCGACACCATCGTGATGACAGCGATCCGAAAGGAGCCGGAACGGCGGTACGGGACGGCGGCTGCGCTCAGCGACGATCTCGAGCGCTACCTCGAAGGCCGGCCCATCGTCGCGCGGCCTGGAACAGCGTGGTATCGAGCAGGGAAGTTCCTCAATCGGCATCGCCTCGGTGCTGCCGCCGCCCTCCTGATCGCCGTCAGCATCGGCCTTGGCGTTGCCTCGACGCTCTATCAGGCGCGCCGCGCTGAACGCCGTTTCCAACAGGTCCGTGCGCTGGCGAATGCGTTCGTGTTCGATGTGCACGACCAGATCGCGACGCTTCCGGGAGCGACTGCGGCACGGAAGGCGATCGTCCAGACCGCTTTGACGTACCTCGAGAGCCTCCGGCAGGACGCCGGCAGCGATCCGGCGCTGACACGGGAGCTTGCGGCGGCATACCTGAAAATCGGGTCGGTCCAGGGCGTTCCTCAGCAGGCCAACCTGGGTGACAGCGCGGGTGCGATGGTCAGCTTCTCGCGCGCACAGGAGTTGCTGACACCGCTCGCTGCACGCGGCGATCGCAGCGCGGGCCGGATGCTCGTCTCGACCCTGACGTCGGTCGCGGTCGTCAGCGAAGCACAGGGCAAGTTTCCGGAGATGCTGGACGCGCTCGCTCGCGGGAAATCGATCGGCGATCCGCTGCTTGCCGCCATGCCCGACGATCGGCAACTCCTCGGAAACATGGCGGAGCTGTCCGAGGCGACGGCGCGTATCGCGGTGAGCCGCGAACAGTATCGCGACGGGCAGGAGGCGGCGACGAAGGGCGTGGAGTTCAGCCGCCGGCTGCTGAATCTCGATCCGGGGAACCGGGATTCGCAGGATGGGGTGGCCTCGGCGTACAACGCGCTCGGTCAGGCGCTTCACAGCGATCTGAAAATCCGCGAGGCGGTCGAGAATTTCCAGGCGAGTGCCGGCGTTCGGGAACGCCTCGTGGCAGAAGATCCGCAGAACGGCGAGTACCGGCGCCGGTTGCTGATCAGCTACGGTAACATCGGCGACGCGCTTGGATTCCAGGCGGGGCGGAACCTTGGCGACTTCGCCGGCGCCGCTTCCTCTTACCAGAAAGCGATTGCGTTGGCCGAGTGGGCGCGCGACAAAGATCCGCAGGATCGCCGGGCGCTCTACGACCTGGCGACTGCCGGCTACCGCCTCGCCACCATGGAAGACTACCTTCGTGACTTCGACGCGGCCCTCGCGCGCATCGCGGACGCGGAACGTATTGCCCAGCGTCTGATGATCGAGGATCCGAAGAGCAGCCGATACTTGTCGCTCGAATCATCGGTCGACCTCGTATTTGGTGAGACGCTCGGAGACCTCGGCAGGAACGATGCGGCCGTACAACATCTCGCCCATGCTCGTGTCGAGGCAGGAAAGCTTCCCGCCGGTGTGCTGAAACGTAACCTCACCGTCGTCTCGAGCCTGCGGCTGGCGGAGGCACAGGCGCGGGCTGGGACGCCCGATGCGGTCCACGTGGCCGACGATGTCCAGCTCGACGTGGCGGCGAAGCCCATGCCGGTACCGTTCAACGACGCGCTGGTCCGGACGGATCTCGGCCAGCTCTACGCGCGCATGATGGCACGCGGATGGCCGCCCGGCCGCGCGGTGCTTGCCGAAAAGGCGGCCGCCAGCCTCGAAGAGGGCATTGCGCGTTGGCACGCGATACGGCTGCCGCCGGAGCTCGATTCGCGTCGTGAAAAGGAAGTGGCCGCGGCGGAGACGACGCTCGCCAGTCTCAAAATGCAGCCGGGCCCCCACATGCCCTGAAAAACCGGCGACCTTTTACCGCTTGTCGAGATGCGGGCCGATGCGCATCAACAAGGAGTAAAAGGATGTTCTCAGTACAACTGCCGTCGCGGCGAATCGCCATCGCAGGTTTCCTCGCCCTTCTGCTTGCCGCCGGGGTGTTCTCGAGGCACGCGGGAGCCTTCAACCCTCAGCCCGATCCGCCCGGCTACGGCATGGTGGGCATCGCCGACGGTCAGACCGCTCGTCTCAACATCGTGAACGTCGGCGTTCCCGATCCGACGACCGGGATCCCGCCGGGCCCATGCCGCGCACGGCTGCAGTTTGTAGACGCCGACGGCAACGAGCTCGTATCGCGTGGTGTTGCACCGGAGATGGGGCACGCGAAGTTTCTCGACTTCACACCGAGCTTCGTTCCGGTCGACACAGCAGCCGGTGCGCCCCTCCGTGCCGAGATTCGTGCCGTCGTCCTGACCGACAACGGCGTACCGCCGGGGCCGTGCCGCCTGACGCTCGAGATCTTCGACAACATCACTGGCCGCTCGGAGGTTGTGATTCCGCCGGGTCCGTGCCGTGGAGCGGCCTGCCGGATTGTGCAGCCTTGAAAACAGATTTGAGGTCCGGCTGAAGCCGGACACTACCGGCTTCTGAACCGCCGTACTTTGTTGCGGTTCCCGCATTCCTTCATGTCGCACCAGCGCCGCGTGCGGTTGCGCGTCGTGTCGAGAAACAGCCAGGCGCATGATTCGTCGGCGCAGAGGCGGACGCGCCCGATCGCGTCGCTCGTCAGCAAATCGACGGCCGCGCGCACGACCGGGTCGAGAATCGGCGCGGTCAGGTGTGACTGATCGGAGGACGCGAACGCGAGTTCGAGACGGTCGCTCGCGCGCTGCAGACGTGCGCCCGAGAACGACGCCTCGACGTGGGCGTTGACCGTCGCCAGGTCCGAGGCCGCGGGCGTGCGCCCCGAGACCGCCGCTGACATCACCCGGTAGAGCGCTTCGCGCAGCGTCAGCGCTTCTTCTAACGCCTTCCGCGCTATGGCGGGTTGTCGATCGGCTTCCCGCTGCAGGCGCTGCGCTGCCGAGCGGCCGATCACTCCCCGCGTTTCGGCCCACGACAGGAGATCGCCGAACAGGTTGACATGTTCCTCGGCGGCGCCGCCGCGGCTCCCCACGGTGTTCGTGAAGTCGACGGCGAGCTGGCCGCCGCAGAAGTCCCAGGCGTAGCCGGGCTCCGATCGTGTAACCATCAAAAACCTGTTGACAGGTTACCACGCCTTCGATGTAACCTTCAAAATGTATTTAGAGGGTTACATGATCACCGTCCTCGCCTACGCCGCGATTTACCTGATCTGGGGCTCGACCTACTTCGCGATTCGCGTCGCCGTCGGCGCCATCCCGCCGCTGCTGCTGATGGGGATTCGCTGCGCGATTGCCGGTGCGCTGTTGCTCGTGTGGGCAGCGGTCCGCGGCGATCGCGCGAATCTTCGGCAGTGGCGTCACGCCACCGTGGCGGGCGCGCTGATGATCGCGTGCACCTATGGGGCTCTCGCGTGGGCGGAGCAGCGCATCGGTTCCGGTATTGCCGCGCTCCTGTCGGCGACGTCGCCGCTCTGGCTCACCACGCTCGAGTGGCCGAAGCGCGGACGTCCCGCGCTGACGACCATCGCCGGCCTGCTCCTCGGCATCGCCGGCGTGGCGTTTCTCGTGGCGGGCGGTTCCGCGCGCCACCTGAACCTGACGGCGGCAGGCGTGCTGATCGCCGGGACACTCGCCTGGGCCGCCGGCTCGCTCTACTCGCGTCCACCGCGCCTGCCTTCGTCGGTCGCGCTCGGGGCCGGCATGCCGCTCGTGCTCGGCGGCGTCATGCTGCTGGCGGCCTCGGTTGCCGTTGGAGAACCGGCGCGGGGCGCTGCACGAGACATCACGCGCGCGTCGCTCTGGGCGCTGGCCTATCTGATCGTGTTTGGATCCCTCGTCGCCTTTACCGCGTATTCATGGTTGCTCCGCGTCGCGCCCGCATCGCGTGTGGGGACCTATGCGTACGTGAATCCGCTCGTGGCGGTGGCACTGGGCTGGGGTGTGGCAGGGGAGCCGGTGACGGCGGCGACCGGAGTCGCGGCCGCCGCGATCGCGGCGAGCGTTGCGTTAGTCCTGCGAGGAGGGCACTGAGGCGAGGCCGCGCTGTTACTTCAGCGAGCGGCGCTGGATGTACTCGCCCTGAATGAGCAGGTAGGTCACGTAGTACTTGTAGATGTTGCTCACATAGGTCACCGTTTCTCGTCCGATGCGTTCGCTGGCGATTCGCTCGACGTTGTTGAACCACACGTTCTGATCGAGACCGCGCTGCGTCGCTTCCCGCTGGAGCTGGCGAATGCGTGCCGGGCCGGCGTTGTACGCCGCAAACGCGAACAGCACCCTGTTGAGATCGTCCATCGGCTCCTTCGAGTAGTACCGATCGACGATGCTGCGGATGTACTTGACGCCCGCATGGATGTTCGGCTCGATCTGATGGATGTCTCCGACCTTCAGGTCCTTGCCCGTCTGTGGCATCACCTGCATCACGCCGATGGCGCCGACCGCGCTGCGCGCGTTGTGATCGAGGCGCGACTCCTGGTAGCCCTGCGCGGCCATCAGCATCCAGTCCATGCTGTACTGCGAACCGTATTTCCTGAAGAGCGCCACGAGCGTGGTGAAGCGCTTGCGGCTGGCATCCGCCGCGGCGCCCTTCACATACTGGGTGTTCAACAGGTAGCGCCGGAAGATCATCCGCGAGTTCAGCGAATTCACGCCGTTGGAGTCGAGGAAGTCGTTGAGCGCGATACCGAGCTTCGGACTATCCTTCCTGATTGCCCAGGCGATTTCACCGCCAGTACGGAGCGTCACCGTCGGGTACAGCCTGAGCTTCGGCCAGAGCCGCTGCCAGAACCACGCCTCGTAGTTGTCGACGACCAGGATGTCGACGAGCCCCGCATTGGCCATTTCGAGAAGGTCCTCGTCTTCCAGTTCCTCGGGAGCCGGGGTCAATTTGACCGGCGCCTTCCCGTCTCGAACGAGGCGTGCGTTCAGGGCCACCAGGCTGTCGTAGTAGCTGCTGGACTGGCGGACGAAGACTTCCTTGCCGGATAGGTCGTCGACCGATGTGATCACTGGGCCGTCCGGTCTGGTCACGACGATCTCGTCGACGCCCGCAATCCACGGATCGAGGAAATCGACGGTCTTCAGGCGATCGGGGGTGACCGTGAGATCGGCCATGATGACGTCGCCCTTGCCGGCCAGCAGGGCGGGAATCAGTTCGTCGCGGGACATCGGCACGAACTGCACCGCGAGTTTGAGCTGGCTCGTGCCGAACTTCTTGTTCAGCGCCTCTTCGAGCAGCATGCCCTGGTCGTAGGCGGTTCCGCGTGGCGTGCCGCGATCGATGAAGTACAGCGTGCGGCTGTAGGACGTGAGGACCCGGACCATGCGACGCTCGACCATGCCATCGAGATCGCCGGTCCACGGTTTCATGATCTCGTCGAGCGGCAGTCCGATGCGCCCCTTTGCTGTCGGCGCCTGGGCGCTCGCGTCCAGGGCGAGGAGCAGCGCCGCAACGGCAAAGCAGCCCGTCTGCATCAGGCGGAGTCTACAGCGGTTTCGGGACGGATCGGCTGGCGTCTTACCGCTTCTTCTGCTGGCTTCGCGCCGGTTTCCCGGAGCCCTTCTTCTTTCCGCTCCAGTCACGACGCATTTGCGCGAGCCCTTCCATGTAGACCGTCGCCCGCTCCCGTTCCTCTTCGGACGCCATCGACTTCAGCAGGTCCAGCGCCTTGGCTAGATCCTCATGAATCGTCTGCTTCGTGGTCCTGAAGTAGAGACGGCGGATTTCCGCGTGCTTGTCCGCGGCGCTGAGCATGGGGAGCTTCATGAAGGCGGTCTCCGGTGGCGTCTCAGCGACGCGCGGAATTCGTCGAACGATCGGGTGTTGAGGACATCGGCCGGCTGAAGCCACGCCCGGCGCGCGACCGCGGTGCCCCAGCGCAGGAAGCCGAAGCCGTTGCGGGAGTGCGAGTCGCTCGAAATCACGATCGGCACGCGGCGTTCGCGCGCAAGCGCCGCGTGGACGTCGTTGAGATCGAGGCGGTGCGGCTGGCTGTTGATCTCGATGGCCGCCCCGGCGCGCGCCACGGCATCGAGGACGGCGTCGACGTCAATCGGATACGCCTGACGTTTCAGGAGCTTTCTGCCGGTCGGGTGACCGAGGATGTCCACGTGCGGGTTGTCGATCGCACGCAGCACGCGATCGGTCATCTCCTGCCGCTCCTGGTTGAACGCCGAATGCACCGAGGCGACGACGATGTCGAGGGCGGCCAGGCAGTCGTCCGCGAGGTCCAGCGATCCGTCCGGCAGGATGTCGCATTCGACGCCGGCGAGCAGACGGATGCCGAGGCCCTCCGCGTCCACCGCGCGAATTCGCTCCGCATGGTCGATAGCGCGCCGTTCGTCGAGGCCGTTGGCCATCGCGAGCGACTGACTGTGGTCGGTGATCGCGATGTACTCCAGCCCCGCCTCCCGCGCAGCGATCGCCATCGTCCGGATGTCGTCCTTGCCGTCCGTCTCGGTGGTGTGCATGTGCAGGTCGCCGCGAAGATCGCCGACCTCGAGAAGGCGCGGAAGGCTGCGGGCGGCCGCCGCTTCGATCTCCCCGCGCAGTTCGCGGAGCTCGGGAGGCACCCAGGCGAGCCCGAGCGCATCGTAGATGTCTTCCTCGCGTTCGCCGGCGACACGGCCCTCGTCAGCGATGCGAAACAATCCGTATTCGTTCAGCTTGAAGCCGAGACCGATCGCGCGATCGCGCAGCGCGATGTTGTGCGCTTTCGACCCGGTGAAATACTGCATGGCCGCGCCGCGGCTCTCCGGCACGACGAGGCGCAGATCCGCCTGGAATCCGCCCTGCACGAGGACGCTGGATTTGGTGTCGCCGTGGCCGAGCACGCGCTCGACGAGAGGGTAGCCGACGAAATCGTCCATCAGCGTCGCCGGCGCTCCCGTTGCGAGCAGATCGAGATCGCCGCACGTCTCGCAGCCGCGCCGGAGACTGCCGACGGCCTCGATCGTGGCGCCCGGCGCGCGCTCCCGCAGGTACTCCTGCAGCGCGGTCGAGGCCTCGTGCGCGTGAGACAGCAGGTGGCGGCCGGCGAACCGCTTGCGCTCGTCGAGCGCTTTCAGGATCAGCGCTTCCTTCTTCGCGCCCATCCCTTTCAGCGCGCGGATCCGGCCGTCGTGCGCCGCGCGCTCGAGGTCGTCGAGCGTTCTGATGCCGAGATCTCGATAGAGCGTGGCGACGGTCTTCGGTCCGACGCCCTGCAGATGCAGCAGGTCGAGGATGGTTGGCGGGAACTCGGCGACCAGTTGCCGGTGAAACTCCGTATCGCCCGTCTGACCGATCTCCCGGATCCGGGCCGCGAGGTCCTTTCCGATGCCCGGAATCTCCCGAAGGCCGGCCTCGTCGAGCAGCCCGAGCTCGTGCGGATGGTTGCCGGCGATGTCGGCACAGTTGTGGTACGCGCGGATCTTGAACGGGTTTTCGCCCTTGATCTCGAGGAGATCGGCGGTCTCTCTGAGGATGCGTGCGATCTCCGCGTTATCCAATCCGCAGACCTTCGGTTTCGATGCGATAGTCGAGGAGTCTGGCGCCGCCGGCCGCCAGCGCATCGGCAATGGCCGTCCGCGCGTGGGGTGGTCCGTAGCAGAAGAGACAGCCGCCGCCGCCTGCGCCGCACACCTTGGCCGCCGTCGCTCCCGCCGCCTGCGCACGGGCGATGAGCTCGTCAATCGCCGGCGTCGTGACGCCCGGCGCGAGGCGCTTGCGGTTGTCCCATTCGGTGGCGATCTGCCGGCCCACTTCGTCCCAGTCCGCCCGCTCGAGCGCCTTGCGCATCGCGACCGCCGTATCGCGGATCCGTTCGAAGCAGTCGAAGACGTGGCGGTCGCCGTCCGTGTGGCGCTTGGTGATCTCCCAGTTGTTCGTGCCGGAGTTCCGCGGCGCGCCGGTGTAGGCGAGCACGATCCGCTGTTCGAGCTCGCGCGGATCGACGCTGATGGCCGTGCGGGAGACGCCGGTCACGCCGAGCTCGATGGCGGCGATGCCGCCAAACAACGCCGGACGGTAATCCTGCACGCCGGTGGGTACGCGAATCGTCTGGCACTCCACGTTCATCGCCACCTGCAGCAGGTGCTCGGGATCCGATGAGCCGTTGGTCCAGCGCGCGAGAGCGCCGCAGCACGCGATCGTCAGCGCCGATGAGCCCGCGATGCCTGCACCGGCGGGCGATTCGCCGCGCGTGGTCAGCGTCGCGTTCTCGAGACGGTAGTGCCGCGCGAGATGCGCCAGCAGCGACAGCTCGCCGCCGCCGTCGAGCGCCGACCAGTGGCTGGCGCGAACTGTCCGATCGGTGTCGATCGATCGGAGCTCGACTGCCGCGTCCGTCCGTGCCGTGATTTCCACGTGCGCCCGCAGGCTGATGGCCGCGTTGAGCGTGGTCGCGCCGTCGTGAAAAAGATACAGCGGCCAGATGTCGATGGTGCCGCCGGCCAGATCGATGCGCGTGGGAGCAGACGCCGTGAGTTGCACGTGGCAATTATAGTCATCACTCGACGGCGACCCTTGGCGGGTCATCGGCCCGGGTGGCGCCGGGCGTGGCTCGCGTTAGAATCTTGGTCACATGCCGAGAGCGCTTCGTCGAGAGATCGGGCAACTGCTGATCGCGGGATTCGATGGCCACCAGATTCCCGCGGAGCTCCACTCGCTGGCTCGTGAGTTCGGCCTGGGCGGCGTCATCCTGTTCGCACGCAACATCGTCGAGCCCGAGCAGGTGGCGGAAGCCGCGTTCGAGGCGTCGCGAATGACGCAGGAGCTCCCGCCGTGGGTCTCGGTAGACCAGGAAGGCGGCCGCGTCGCCCGGTTGAAGGCGCCGTTCACCGAATGGCCTCCGATGGCAACGCTCGGCCGGAGCGGCGACGTGAAGCTGGCGGAGCGTTTCGCGCGCGCGCTCGCGGTGGAGTTGAAGGCGGTCGGCATCACGCTGGACTACGCCCCGGTTCTCGATATCCACACGAACCCGAAGAACCCGGTGATTGGCGATCGTGCGCTGGCCGAGAAGGCCGAAGAAGTCGCCCGGCTCGGAAGCGCCATCGTGCGTGCGCTGCAGACGGAAGGCATCGCCGCCTGCGGCAAGCATTTTCCCGGTCACGGAGACACCAGCACCGACTCGCATTTCGAGCTGCCGCTGGTCGAACATTCGCCGGACCGGATTCGCCGCGTCGAGTGCGTCCCGTTCAAGGCAGCGATCGAGGCGGGGGTCGCGACGATTATGACGGCTCACGTGCTCGTGCCGGCGCTCGACGAGGAGCGCCCCGCATCGCTGTCGAAACGCATCATCACCGACTTGCTTCGCCGCGAGCTGCAGTACGGCGGAGTGATCCTGAGCGATGATCTCGAAATGAAAGCGATCGCGTCGGGCTACCAGGTCCCCGAGGCCGCCGTGATGGCCATCGAGGCCGGTTGCGACGGCGCGTTGATTTGCAGCGGCGATCATGCGACGCAGGCGGCGGCGCTCGAAGCACTGATTCATGCGGTCGAGCAGGAACGGATCCCGTATTCCCGCATCGAGGATGCCCTTACCCGCCAGAGACGGGCCCGGGAACGCTTTCTCACGTCGCCCGTTGGCTCATCGAAACCGGCGACAGGACGAGCGCTCCGACAGGTGCTCGGCCGTGAGGAGCATCGCGCGGTTGCCGACGAGATGGCGCGCTTCCTGTGATGCGCAAGCCACGCGCGCTGGCGCCGGGCGATCGCCTGGCCGTTGTCGCCCCAGCGAGCCCGTTCACGTCCGAAGAGTTCGACAGCGGCCTGCGCGAGCTTCGAAGGCTCGGGTTCGAGCCCGTGTACGACGACTCGGTGTTCGCGCGGCAGCGCTACGTGGCCGGAGCGCCCGCGGTGCGGGCGGCGGCGATTCACGCGGCGTGGCGCGACTCCTCGATCGCGGGGCTCATCGCCGTGCGCGGCGGCTACGGCAGCGCGCAGGTGCTGCCGCTGCTCGATCGCGACGAAGCCCGGCGCGCGAACAAGCCGTTCATCGGGTACAGCGATCTGACGTCGATGCTGACCTATCTGACGCTGGGTTCCGGCTGGGTGTCGTTTCACGGACCGATGCTGGCGGGACGTCTCGGCCGCGGGGCCGCTGGCTACGACGAAGATTCTTTCGTCCGGGCGCTCTGCCGTCGCGAGCCTCTCGGCGAGCTTGCGCCAGCCGGCCTCGAATCCATTCGGCCCGGTGAAGCAGCCGGCATGCTGCTCGGCGGCACGCTGACGCAGTTGCTGGCCTCGCTCGGCACACCGTACGCGTTCGACCCGCCTCAAGGCTACGTGCTGTTTCTCGACGAGGTGGGGGAGCGGCCGTACCGATTGGATCGCATGGTCACCCAGCTCACGCAGGGCGGGTTGCTCGCCCGCGCGTCCGCGGTCGTGATCGGCGAGCTCCCCCGGTGCGACGAGCCGTCTGGAGATCCTGCAGGCCGGGCCGTGATGGCCGATCTGTTCGCCGACTTTCCGGGACCGGTGCTGATCGGGTTTCCATCGGGGCATACCGCCGGGCCGGCGATGACGTTGCCCTTCGGGGTCGCCGCGCGTGTGATCGGCGGCGCCACGCCGCGCCTCGTCATAGAGGAGTCTGCCGTTGAGTAATCTGAGAGTCAACGCGTGAGTCGCATCCATCTAATCGGTGTCTGTGGCACGGCCATGGCGACCCTTGCCGCCATGCTGAAGCGCAAGGGACACGACGTCCAGGGCTCCGACCAGGACATGTATCCTCCGATGAGCGACTTCCTCGCCTCGGAAGGCATCCGGACGCTCGTCGGCTATCAGCCCGCGCACATCAACGGCGATCTGGACCTCGTCGTGGTCGGCAACGCGATTTCGCGGGGAAACCC
>Ga0070665_100002438_pt1 | contig 20495 bp, 21 predicted proteins | sample KBSS13metaG_FD_65862 | JGI IMG/M metagenome (GOLD analysis project Ga0070665, IMG submission 65862) | Switchgrass rhizosphere microbial communities from Kellogg Biological Station, Michigan, USA - KBS S1-3 metaG | ecosystem: Host-associated > Plants > Roots > Rhizosphere > Soil ...
CACCCCCACTCGGTCTCGGTCGGCACGCCGACCTCGGCCACCTGGGCGCGCTCTTTGCGCAACGCCAGCTCGACGCACTCGCGCGCGCGGCGGGGATCTCGGCCGGCCTCCCTGATCGGGTACGGCTCCGGCTCCGGGGGCGCCTCGAGCTCGGTGTGCGCGGGCGGCGCGGGCGGTACGAACAGTAGCCGCGGGACTGGTGGTCGGCGGTGCGTCGGCCGCTTGCCTTGCGCCCACACCAACGCCACGGCGAACAGGGCGACCAGCAGGGTGAGCAGCAGGGCGGCGGGCACCGAGACCCACCACGCTCCCACCCACGCCACCAGCAGGCCCAGCAGCCAGCAGGCCGCGGCCCGGTGCCGCCGGGACCGTACCTGGCCCCGGCCGACCGCCAGCATGCCGGGCGTGACTTCTGTGTGCCTGAACTCCTCTTGGCCTACCCGGAGCTGGAGTTGGCCCCACTTCATCATCTGGTATGTGGCCATCGGTGACGCGCCGCCCCCGCCGCCGTACCCGTAGCCTCCCCGGCCGCGCATCTGGCGCTGCATGTGCATGCGCTGCATCTGCGCGGCCATCGCCTGCTTCTGCTGGGTTTTCAGCAGGCCGATGTTCTGTTTGACGTCGGCCTCGACCTTCTGCTGGAGCGCCCGCCACAGGCGGTACTGGCCGTTCAGCAGCCGGTGCGCGATGTGTGTGTCGGTCAGGTCCTCTGTGCGCCACCAGCGGCCGAACTCGGTCCGCAGGTGGCGCGCTCCGGCGGCCAGGGTGCTGCTGGTGGTCACGCCTTCCACCTGCTCAGATGTGGGTGATCAGCAGATCGCCGATCGTGTTGCCGGAGGTTCTGATCAGCCCGAGGGAGAGCCCGATCAGACCGGCGGACGTGCCCAGCCACACCCCGCACAGCGCCCCCATGGCCACGGGGGTTTTCAGGTCGGATCGGCCGCACTTGATCATCGCCAGGTAGAGGGCGAGCAGGCACAGGCCCGCGATCGCCCCGGACACGCCTACCCGTTCCCCGCCGGTCAGCGGCGGGCGGGCGGCGGATGCCGCCGCTGTCCCGGTGCCGGCCTCCAGGGCGTACTGGCCCACCCCGTCGCCGAGCGCTGCCGCGGCGCCGCCCATGACGCCCAGGATGCCGCCGCCCAGAAAGAGGAGTGCGGCCATGGCCACCCCGGCGAAGAAATGGATCTTTGGTGTGGGGTCTCCCCCGCTCTTCCACCGGCCGATTTGGTAGAAGAGGGCGACCAGGCCGAGGGCGACCGCGCCGATTCCGCCTGCGGCGGCTCCCGTGGTGTTCATGATCAGACTCCTGTCAACAGGTGGATGGCGGCGCGTCCCGCCCGGTGCGCGACGGCGACGGCCAGGGACCAGGCGGCGACCGCGGCGGCCAGGCGCAGCACGAAGCCGAGGTAGGGGACGGCCCACGCCCGGCGGAGGAGTGCGACGGCTCCGCGGGCGAGGCCGCCGGCCACCGTGCCCAGCACGCCGCCGGACGGAAGCGCCATCAGCGCGGCCAGCACGAGGGCCGGTAGCAGGACCCACCCCAGCGGGGCCCACGGGCCCTCGCGTGCGGCGTAGTGGGTCATGCGGTCTGCGGGGCTCTGCCCGCCCCACGTCGCCAGCAGCGCGAGGGCCAGGGCCGGGATGTTGAGGCCCAGGCGCAGCCACCGCAGATCCAGGTTTCGTTGCTGGGCTGCCGCGTAGGGGTCGGGCAGGTGCGCGGCGATGACTGCGCCGATCTGCGCGCCGATCTCGGCCGCGGCGTGCATGGCGTCGTGGCCGTGCGTGTCCCACGCCTCCCGCAGCTCTTCGCGCACGTCTGCGGTCCGCCACCACTCTTGCCCCGCCGACCCGTCGTCCCCCAGGTCCTCGCCGGTCGCCAGGGGCGGCAGCGGCTGTTTCACGGACGGCGGTTCGGACGGCATGGGAGGCGCGTCGGCCGGCAGCGGCTGGCCGTCGGGGTGGATCGCGGGCGGCAGCGGAACCTTCGTCGGAGGCTTCGAGGGGCCGGTGCGCGGCGCCTCGGGCGGCAGAGGTGCGGGGCCAGCCACCGGCTCTTCATTCTCCTGCGGCATTTCACCCCACTCAACTTCCCGGGATTGCGCGCGAATTGAAAAGCGCAAAGGAAACGGCGCCCCCGGAAGCGAGGGCGTTCCTCCCACGATGGCGCCCCTTCGATAACATTTCGACCCTGAATTAATTGCACACATTACGCGACATAACAGACAGGCCCTCGCGTTTGTGCAGGTCAGAATGCGGGGGTTGGAACCTCCGGAGGTTAAATCCCCTCTCCCGCAATTCCCGGTCAGCGGCGACGGTAGGGCTCCACCAGGCCGTTTCCCCGCGGCGGACAACACAGTCCCCGCGGGGCCACGGCGCCGCCGTCTTCCGACTCGGCCGGAAAAGGGAGCACCTGAATGAGAATCAGAAATCGTCTGGTGACACTCGCCGTGGCGGCCGGCATGGCGCTGACCGGCGCTGTGGCACTGGGCGCTTCAGCCGCCTCGGCGGCCGGCCCGGCCCCGCAGTTCGCTTCGTGCCAGCCGTTGGCTGGCACGTTCACGCCGACGGTGAACGGGCTGCGGATCCGATCGGGGCCGGGCACGGGCTACCGGATCTACGGGCTGCTGTACAAGGGCGACCGCATGAAGATCACGAAGTCGGTACGGACACCCAGCGCGGGCTGCTGGTTCAAGGTCCAGCTCACCCGGCGCAGCGCGGGCGGGCTGCCAGCCGGCTTCGCCGGGTGGGTGTACGCGTCTTACCTCCGCAAGGTGTGACAGCAGCCGGGGGCGGCCCGCCGCGACGCGCGGACGACTCCGCCGCGCGCCCCGGGACGTGGCCGTCCGACGGCCGCCCGCGCCCCGCGCGCCGCCGGGCCGGCGGGCCCTTGACCCGCCAACTTCCCCGCCCGAAGGGCGCGCTGGGGCCGCCGACCGCGGCGTCCTCCACGCCGCGCCGGCGGGGTCCGCGACACGGGGCGCGGACCTCGCACCCCTACAGCCACGCCCGGCAGCCGGCCCACGGGAAACCCCCGCCGCGGCGCCGTACCGCAGCGCCCGGCCGGGATCCCGCACAGCACCGAGATCGGGACGAACCGTCAGAAACAAGAATTCAGGAGGAGTTATGGACCTGTCTGAGAACGCGGGCACGTCGGGCCGGCCGAGCCGGAGGGCCGTGGTGTCCGCCGCGGGCGCCGCCGGGGTGATAGCGGTGCTGCGGCCCGGGATCGCCGAGGCGGCAACTGCCACGCGTCCCCCCGCACCCGCGAGGGCGGCGCGGGGGCTGATACGTGGCGGCGTGCGGCAGTACGCCCGCCCGCGGATCGCGCCCGGCTACAGGCTGGTGCTGCCGGCCAGTGCCGTGATCCTCCCGGGAGGCGGCACGGCGTCGACTCCGGCGGCGTGGCCGCACGCCCCCCGCGGCGGGCGGGCGGTGGATCTGGGGGAGATGGCGCCGGGCGGCTCGCCGACTCAGGCCGCGGTGCTGGCCGGATTCGGCAACCGGGGGTGGTACGAGATCCGCGACCCGCAGGGACGCCTGGTCGACCGCCGCGACTGGAACGCCATCCGGCTGCCCTACCTGCGCCTGAACCAGGAGTGGGGCGCCAACACCGCGCACCCCTACTGGGGCGCTTTCTACTGCGTGCGTCTGGAGCCGGTCTCCCTGGCCGTCTGACGGCCCCATTCATCCCCCGGGGCCGCACGGCCCGCACACCCTTCATGTACGGAGCACGACGCCATGTCCGACCACCTCGACGGGTACACCGCCAGATCCCAGCCTCAACTCGACATCAGCGACGTCTACCTCTTCCGAGGGCAGACCGGCTTCCCCGTGTTCGTCATGAACGTCGCCCCGCTGAGCAGCAGCAACGAATTCCACCACGAGTGCACCTACACCTTCAGCATCGACCGCACCGGCGGCGCCGTCCCGGACCTGGCCCTGCGGGCCACATTCGGCGACGCCGACGCGGCCGGCCGCCAGCCCTTCACGCTGACGGCGTCCACCGGCAAAGCCGCGAACGACCCCTCCGCCGCAGGCCGGGTCGTCGCCTGCGGCCACACCGGCGAGACCATCACCGGCAGCGGAATCCGCGCCTTCGCGGGCCCCGCAGCGGACCCCTTCTACATCGAGCCCACCGTCGTCACGGCCGTCGCGACTTCCATGCAGACCGGCACAGCGCTTGACCTGAGCGGCTTCGACCCCAGCACGGCACACAACTTGTTCCAGGGCACCAACGTGCTGACGATCGTGATCGAGGCGCCCCCCGCTCTGCTCGGGGGGCAGGGAAATCGAATTTCCTTCTGGGGAGCCACCTGGGTGCCGACCGACGACGGGACGGGACGGCGGCAGGTCGACCGCGCAGGAGAGCCGCTGCCCAGCACCCTATTCGGGCAGGATGATCCCTACGGCGCCGCCCAGCCCGCCAACGACGTGGCGACCTACGGGGCGCTCTTCCAGAGCATGACGGCTGCGGCGGTGGCCGCGAACAACAGCTCGCCGAAACCGCAGGCGTACGGCGCAATGGTGGCCGCGGCCCTCCTCCCGGACGTCCTGAGCTACACGATCGGCACCGAGGCGTACTGGTACGCGAAGCGGCAGCCCGGCCGGCTCTACGCGCGCAACGGGCGCGACCTCCTGGGCAATCACGCCAACGAGGCGTTCCGGTTGGCCCTCAACATGCCGATCGACGACGGCCTGACCGCTGCCAACAACGGCACGTTGAGGTCGGCCTTCCCGTACCTGAGCCTGCCGGTCTGAGGCCGGACCGTTTCCCCGTACCCGCAACCCCCAGGACGCCCCATGCACCCCAACCCCGCCGCCGAGGTGCCGCTCGCACTGAGGATCCGGGTCGATGTCCAGTACACGATCACGGACCGCCGGCTGCTGATGCTGTGGGCCCGTGGCCTGGCCATGCAGTACGACGTGTCCCTGCCCGCCGACGTCCCCGACGCGGTCCGCACCCTGCTCCCCCTCACCACCCCCGACGAACTGGATGCGCAGGCGGCAACCTACGGCCTGGTGATGGGCGACACCGTCGTGACCGCCACCGTGCACCCCTGCGGCCTCGACCCGGACGAGGGCACGGTCGTGCTGGAAGTGACCGAGCCCCCGCCCACTCCGGCGTACGGCAGACCGCTCCACGCGGTACCCGACCCGGTCGACGAGGCCCCGGAACAGCAGACCTGAACGGTCCGCACCCGGGCCGGGGCCGTACGGGCAACGCCGCACACACATCACAGACGGGGCGGGCCTCCGACCCCCGCCCCTGGCTGGGCCCGTCCGTCCATGCGGGCCCAGCCCCCAAACACCGGCGGAATGCACCCCTCCGCCGGTACCGGGGGGCACACCGGGGCCGTCGCCCCCCGGCAGGGCCCGCGGGTGAGACCGCGGGCCCTGCACCGCCGGACCTCACGGCGAGGTCCGGCAACCACCGGGGCGCGGACCCGACTCCTGCCCGGGTCCGCGTCCCGGCGTCACCCGCGGCCCGCCCACCGCCGGTCGCGACGCCCCCACCCTGCTGTTCCGCCGTCTGTCGGCGGGTACGATGAGAAAGGCCCCGCCCATGCCCACCGACATCAACCCGCAAGAGTTCGCCGGGCTGTTCGAGACTTTCGTGCATTCGGCGTGGCGCCTGGAGGTTCGCGGGCGTTACGCCAGCGACGAGGACGATCCCGCCTACGGACAGTGGCTGCGCGGCGAGACGCCGCAGTGGGACCTGACCACACCGTACGCGCGCACCATCCGCCACCAGATCGGCGGCGGAGCCCGCGTCGAACGTGCGCGGATCCTGGACACCCCGCCCACGACCGGCCAGCTCTACCTCCTGGCGCACGGTCAGAAGAACGAGCTGCTGGGGGAGGACGTGCGCTGTCTGAGCAGGTCCTCCGCCCACCGGCTCAACCTCCCCAACGCCGATTTCTGGATCTTCGACGACCGGCAGGTCGCGCTGCTCCACTTCGACGACGAGGACTGTCTGCTGGGGGCCACAGTCATCGAGGAGCCGGACGGCGTCGGCAGGTACCGACGCGCGGGGGCCCTCGCCCGCCGGCACGCCATCCCCTACCGGGCATATGCCATTCCGCGCCGGGTGTGCGCCGATCCCGGCAGACCCCGGGGGCTCTGACCCGCCGTGACCGGCACGCTGAGATCCCCTGACAGCCCGGACGTTTACACCGTCACCGGCCCCACCGCCGTGGAATGGCTGGCCAACTCGTGGCCGGACCTGTACCGGCGGGACTGGGCCGCGACCCCCTACGCGCACCCCGGGTGGCTCCTGGGCTGGGCCGCTCACCTCCCGCCCGGTTCGGGGCCGCTGCTGCTGCTCGCCTTGGATGACCGGCTCGGGATCGCTGCGGCGCTCCCGCTGGCCCGCACGTCCCGTCCGGACGGGACGACCCTGATCACTGTGCTCGCGCCCGCCGGCGAGTACAACGGCCCGGTGGGCCCGCGGGCGGGCGGGCACGATGTCGCCGCCGTCCTCGCCGACTCCCTCACCGCGCTCGCCCAGCACGGGGCCGTACGCCTGACCAATATCCCCCTCAACTCCGCGCTGGGGCGGGAGCTCGCGGCCCGGCCGGCCTGGCGGCACACCATCGCGGAGACTGCGGTGGTGCTGCTGCCGTGGGACCGGGCCGCGCTCCGCAGCTCCGACCGCCGCCAGCACGACCGCCGCGACCGCCGGCTCGCCGCCGCCGGGCACCGCATCACCTACCAGCGGGCACGCCTCGGCCCCGGTCGGGCCGGGGCCGACGCCGTCCGCGTGCTGGAGCGGCTGCACGCCGCCCGGTGGCCGGCCGAAGACGGTGCCGGTCCGCGACCCGACTGGGCCGCGATCCTGCACCGCATTCCCCCTGAGGACGGGTTCGTCGGACTCCTCCTGCTCGATGGCCGGCCGGTGGCCGCGCAGCTCGTCCTGACCCGCTACACCGGCGCCTACAGCGCACTGGCGGCGATGGACCCTGCCTGGTCCCACCTCGCGGTCGGCCACGCCCTCCAACGCCTCCTGATAGCCGACCTCACCGCCCACGGGTGCACTGCCCGGGTGCCCCAGTGCAACCGGCTCGACCTCGGCCCCACCCGCCCAGAGCAGCGCTCCTACAAATCCCAGTACGGGCCGCTCTGGGGGAAAAACGCGACATTCGCCCTGGACTCCACCCCAGCGGCGGAGCTCCCCCGCCCTGCCCCACTCGGCCGATACCACAACCCCGAAAACCCCGAATCCACGGAGCTCCTGTGAACACCACCAAACGCCGGCGACTGCCGGCGGCCCGAACGGTGACCTGCGCCGCCGTCCTGGCCGTCGTGGCCGCCGCCGCGTCCTGCGGCACCGACGACAAGGGCCCGCGCCCCGTCCCCGCGATCCCCCACACCAGCCGGGGCAGCTGCGTCCTGGCCGGCCCGGACCGCTGCGTGACACCACCTTTGACACAGGCCCAGGCGCTCGCGCAGATCGCCAGATACGTGCAGGTCAACAACCGAGCCAACGCCCTCGCGTACACCGGCCACCTGGCCCAGGCCGGGGCGCTCAACGCCACCATCGAGACAGGCCCGCTACGCGCCCAGTCCCTCGCCCAGTACGCGGAACTCAAAGTCGAAACCGCCGCCCAGAAGAAGACCCACCACCCCTTCTACTACGTCCACAGCACCGTCTACGTCCCGTCCCAACTCCCGCCGGGGCGGGCACAGTTGCCGTACTTCTTCGCGGTCACCCACGAGAGCAAGTACACGGTTCTGCTGGTCTTCGTGGAAGGCGTAGACAGGGTCTGGCGGAATGCAGCCGCGATCTGGACGACCGGGGCGTCCGCGCCCTCCATCGCCGTCGACCCCCAGGGCTACGCCACCGCCGTCGACCCCGACACCGACACCCTGGCCATGACCCCGAACCAGCTGCCCCAAGCCGTCAACGACAACTACATCACCGGCGGGCGGGGCTCCGGTCGCCAGTTGGCCGCGACCGAAGTCGCCAAGACCGACCGCACCACCATCAGCGGATGGAACCGGGCACTACGCCCGTACGTCCACGCCGAAGCCCTTCCGGACAACGACCCGTACCGGGCGGTGTGGGCGCTGAAACTGACGGGCGGCGGCGCGCTCGTCATCGCCTCCCGGATGTACGACCAGCACTTCAACGGCATCCCCCAGCCCGGCAACGGCATGGGTTACATCCCCATCCCGCCGCACAGCGACGCCCGCACCTGGGTCGACGAGGCCAGCAGCACCAACCTCGCCGAGTCCTACACCTGCGTCGACGTCGCCGCCATCCCTCCCCGAGGACACGGCCTGACCCAGCAGACCGGCGAGGACTGCGAAATGGTCCACGCCTACGGCTGACCGCCGGCCCGCGCGCGGCCGAGTCCGTCGGTGACCGCGCGCACGCGGATCGCGGCGACCGGGCTGGCCACCCCATCCAGCAGCCCCCGACCGAAGGGAGAGCCGTGAAACGTCACGCCGCCGGCACGGCCGTGATCTGTGCCGCTGCCACAGTCGCGGGTGGGTTCGCCAGGGCCGCCCGCCGTCGCCTCCGCAGGCTCCCCGGCTGGAGCGTCGGCGTGCGCGCAGCCCGCGGGGCCGTCCGCATTGTCGACCTCGCACCCCGCGCCCGGCGGGTCTTCGACACGCCCGGGGGCGGCACCGCGGCGTGCGGCGCGCTGGGCGCCGCCGCCCTCCTGACGGCCGCGATGTCAGTCAGCGGCCACACAGTGAACAGGTACATGTGGGCCGGGGCGGCGCTACTGCCTGTGGTCGCCGGGCCGGTCCGCCGGGCGGCCGGGGCTGCCGCGCGGAGGTCTCGGCGGGCCTTCGAGCCGGTGAAAACCCTGGCCGTCGTCACGCCGACCGCGATCACCGGCGTAGATCCGATCTCGGGCGTCCGTCCGCCGTGGCACACCGCGATGCAGGGCGCCTGCGTACTGCCCATCGTGGTCACGGCCGCCGCCCGCGGCAACCCCGCGCTGCGCGGCGCCTTCCCCCGGACCGACAACCCGTCGACGGATTCGCCGGCCCCCGCGGGCCCGGTGCCCCGGCCGAACCGAGCCCCGGGAGAGTGACCCGATGCCCGCCTACCGGCTCACCATCCGCACCCTCACCGGCGACAACGCGGTCCGCCATATCACCGGTGACCCCGGGGACCTGGCCCAGGAGGTCCACCGGCACGTCCGCGGACTCCTCGGCAGCGACCGAGTCACCATCACCCTCGACCCCGACGCGCTCACCGGCGAGATCACCAACCACGGGGCGACGGCCGGGACCTTCGCCGTCGAAGTTGCCCCGGCAGCCGATCGGCGCCCCCGCGATCCCATGCACGGCTTCACACTCCGCGACCTCGACCAGATCACCCGCACCGCGATCCAGCGCCGCAGCGCCTACTACGCGTGCGACATCGACGAGCGGTACGCGGCCGGATGGCACGCCGCAGTCGAACTCCTTTGCACCAGCACCGAACCGCCCACCCGTCACGACCTCATCCGTGCCGCCTGGGACGCCGCTGACTACGAGACCCGTCGCACCGCCGAGCACCGCGGCGTCGGGCGGAGCCGCGGCGACGGCTCCCGCTCCGACGGCGCCACCGTGAAGTTCTGGGCCTACTGGAACCACATCACCCCCAGTCCCGAAGCCGCCATCATCGAGCGCACCGCGCTCTCGCAGATCTGGCCCCGCCTCACCCCGGGCCAGCAGGCCGTTCTCCAGGCCCTCGCCGCGCACGACGACTACGACCTGGCCGCCGCCGCGCTCAGCATGTCCCGGGTGACGTTCTACCAGGCCATACACAAGGCACGGCGGCGGTTCCTCGCACTGTGGCTGGAGGGAGAGACGCCGCGCCGCGGCTGGAGAGACCGTCGCCGCACCACCCCGCAAACCCAACTCCGCTCGGTGTCGGCGCACATCCGCAAGCGGCGCCGCGCGGGAGTGGCGACATGACGCGCCCCTCCGAGATCGACGCCGCCGAGACCCAGCGCATGGTTCTGCGCGAGACCCTGCGCCCCGCCGTGCCCACGTGGATGCGGGGGCTGCGCAACTGGCACGTCGAGGACCTACTGGCCGCGGCCGCCGCCGACTCCCAGACCGTCGCCACCCATGGCGACGATCTCCAATACGGCGGCAAGCACTGCAAGGACACGTTCCACGCACTCGCCCGCGGACTCGCCATCACCGCGCTCCAGGCCGACGGCGGCGTGGACTTCCTCGGCCTCCACTGGTGCGCCATCCCCCACTGCCGGGCCGCGACCCGGTTCGACCATGCCGAGGACACCGGCGGGCCTGGCCACGAGACCAGGCCGGCCCCCGACCCAGCGGGAGGAGCAGCCTGATGAGACAGCCCAAGTGGGACGACCCCATCGAGAGCATGCGCGAATTCCTGAAGTTCGCCGTGCCACTGGCCGCCGCCGCGGACCCCCTCGCCAAGCGGGCCGAACTGCCCGCGGACGAACTGGGGCTCTGGGAACCGCGGATGCGCGCCCTGATCGGGCGCGGAGGCGAAGCACTCGTCGGCTACGGCGACCAGCTCACCCACACCGCGAGGTACCCCGCCCAACGCAAGCTGGCCCGGACGGCCGCCGGCGAACTGGCCTACGGCATCGCCGCCGCCGCGCTCCTGCGCATCCACGAACTGCGTCAACGGTCCGACTGGGAGCTGGAGCAGATCCGCGCCACCCCGCCGGGCCACCTCCAGCAGGGTGCGGACACCGCGCGGTTCGGGGGCGGCGCCCCGGGAGAGGCGGCGCGCTCGATCGGCGCGTGGACCACCGTCCTCGCCCTCCTCGCGCTTCTGGCGGAAGGCGGCGCCGACTTCCAGGGAATGCACTGGTGCGCGGTATCCGGCTGCCCGACCACCGCGTGGTTCGACCACGTTGACGACATCCGCATCCGATGGGGCCAGCCGTGAACGACCAGTCCACCCGTTGTACGGTGTCTTCTCCTTCTCCGACTCCGGCTCAACACGGCCACGCAGGATTCCCTACCGCAGCCGGCCGCGCCGCCGCCGCGATCGTCGACCGGCTCGCCCGCGGCATCGGACACAAGGCCGCCGCCGCCTGGGTCCACGCCGGTGCCGTCCTTGCCTGGACCGGGCGCCATCGGATCCTCGGCGACATCGGCCCGGCGAGCACCGTGCCCGGAATGCGCCACAGCCTCAGGCGCCTCGCCGACGCCCACCCGGCGCTGGCCGCCTTCACCGACCCGGCAGCCGTAGCCCTGTGGGACTGCAGCATCACTGATCAGGACGCTGCCGCGATCCGTGACCTGTGGGCCCAGCACCCCCTGCACGACCCCGAGTTTCGCCCCCACGGCTATCTCCTCGGCAACGCCTACCAGGCGCTGTCGCAGGAGTCCCGCAAGCACCGGGCGCTGGCGCAGACCCCCCGCTACGTCACCGAGCTGCTGTTGGCGCTGGCGTTCGGGCCGGCGGCCGATGGGCACGGCACGATGCGCGGATTTCGCGTGATCGACCCGTCGTGCGGGACCGGACACATCCTCATCGAGTCGCTGCTGGCAGCCGCCACCTGGACGCCGCAGGGGCGCGCTGGCCAGTACGTCGACACGCTGGAACGGATCGGAGCATCCCTGCGGGCTGTGCACGGTGTCGATCTCGATCCGTATGCGTCGCTGATCGCCCGTCTGCGACTGATCGTGATGGCGACCGCGATGTGCCGTACTCACCGGACCACGCTGCCCACGCAGTGGCCGATCAACGTGGCCGCCGCCAACGCGCTCCTGGATCGGGAGCAGCCGCTGCTCGCCCGGGGCCGGTACCACGCCGTCATCGCGAACCCGCCCTACATCACGCCGAAGACCGCCGCCGAGCGGGATGCGGTCCGCGCCGCCTACCCGCAGGTGTGCCACGGCAAGTACGCGCTGTCCCTGCCGTTTCACCAGCTGTCCACCGAGTTGCTCGTGCCCGGCGGCTGGTGCGCCCAGCTCACCGCGAACTCCTTCATGAAGCGTGAGTTCGGCAAGCCCTTCATCGAGGGCTACCTGCCCCGCTTCGATCTGCGGTGGGTCATCGACACCTCCGGCGCGTACATCCCCGGGCACGGCACGCCCACGGTCATCCTCGTCCACCGCAACCAGCCTCCCGCCAGCGGCAAGGTGTCGGTTGTCCGAGGTGGTCGAGGGGAGCCGTCGGTGCCGGCGGATCCTTCTCGCGGTCTGGTCTGGCGCGCCATTGAAGACAGCGTTCACCAGAAACTCGCCTATCAGCGCCTCGCATCCGCCACCGAGAGCACGCCTCAGCAGCCGCCTAAGGCTGTGGGGGTCTCGGCGGACATAGTGCCCGGACGGCCCGTCCAGCCGTCACCCTTCGAACTTCTCGGAGGCGCAGCGTGAACGGCCCCACCACTACCCACCTGTGGCACGGCTACTCCATGGATGATCTCGACCGCCTCGCCCGCATTGCCGCGGTCCGGGCGCCGGGCGGCCGCATTCTCGACCCGCGGGACCGGTACGAGACCGCCTGGGGAGCCATCGTCGAGCGCTTGGCCAGTGCCGACACCCGGCCCGGCGGCGGCCACCTGGTCGCCATGGGCGCCGCCGCGGTCAACCGAGCTGGCCAGGACCACCGGCACACCTGGGGCATGGCCCGCACCTGGGGCTCCGCCGAAGGCGACATGGGCGGCTACCGGCGCTACTGGGAACTCGCGCGGCGTTCCACCGCCGCACCCGAGGAGGCGGTGGTCGACCGGACCGCACTCCGGCAGATTTGGCCGTGCCTGTCCGTCACGCACCAGCAGGTGCTCTACGCACTCGCCATCCACGACGGCGACCATCACGAGGCCGCACACAGCCTCGGCAAGTCGCTGCCGACCTTCCGCTCCCACCTGAAAAACGCACGCGCGGCCTACCGGGCCCTGTGGCACGAGCACGAGACGCCGTCGCGAATGTGGGGGAAGTCCGGGCAGCAGGGCCGGCGCACAGCAGCTCAGGCCCTCGCCAACCGCCGCCAGCAGCGCTCACGACGAGCCGCCATGGCTGCGTGACCCGACCAGCCGGGATGGCGCAACGGCAGACGCCCCCGCCTTAAAAGCGGTTCACCTGCGGGTTCGAATCCCGCTCCCGGCACGAACGTGAGCCCTCCGACCTGGCGCTGCCGCCCGCCGGATAGGCGAGCGGTGCATCCTGACCAGCGCCGAGAGACAAACGCCCGGCCCGCACCGCGGCCGGCCACGGTCGCCCAGCGAAAGAAGCCCGATCATGATCCCCGACCCGGTTGCACTGCATGCGGTCCCGCACGCCGTCGCTGGCGCCGTGCTGTCCGACGCGCACGGGCCGGACCTCACCCAGGCCGCGAAAACCGCAGCCGCGGAGTGGTCCCGCGCAGACGGCGCCCTGGCGCGGGACACCCTCCTCGTCCTCGGTTCCCTGGTAGCGAGCTCGGGGCACCGGCATAAGTTGCACTGGAGGACCAGGGCGTGGCTCATGTAGGGGGGTGGGTCGGGTTCGGGGGTGTCGGGGTGCCACAGCGGTACGGCGACGACGCCGGGGTCGACTGGTTCGGCGGGGCGGCCGAGGTCGCCGAAGGCGAGCACTTCGTCGTGGGTGCGGGCGCATGCGGGGATTCCGACGGTGCCGTAGATCTCCACGATTGCGGACTGGGTGGTCCAGTCCGCTGTGGGGTGGGCGATGCAGATCAGGGAGCCGGGGGCGAGCGGCGCGGCCAGGTCGCGTACCAGGTCGTATGCCGCCTGGCCCGGGACGAGGTGAAGGAAGTCGAGGATGACCGCGATCGGCTGGGTGAGGTCGAGCGTGTCGCGGATTTCGGGCATGTCGTGGAGTGCGGCGCCGCTGAGCGGGTCGCCCCGGACGATGACGGCGGACCCTGCGGGGGCCGCGGCGAGCAGGTCGGCGGTGTGGGTGAGGACGACCGGGTCGTCGTCGACGTAGACGACGCGGGCGGTGTGGTTCGCGTCTAGGGCGACGTCGTGGATGCCGGGCGGGGTGGGGATGCCGGGGGCGACGGCTAGGACCTGCCGCAGTCCGGACCGCCGCACGGCGTGGCGGACCGCGCGGTGGAGGAACGCCTGGTTCTGCCGGGCTGCGGTGGCAAGCAGCGGGGCTGCTTCCAGGAGCGAGGCGGCGGCGGCCCGGTCCGCGGCGAAGTTGACATCGCCGCCCAGGAGGTGGTTGCGGATCCGGGCGGGGTGCGACCTGCTGGTGTTGATCCGGCCGAAACCTGGGAAATCGGGGTGGGCCTGCCGGACGTCGGGGCTCCGGGTGAGCGGGGGGAGGTCGCCCATCGTGAGGTCTCCTGCGATGAGCAGCGCGTAGAGGAGGTCCATGGCGGGGCCGGGGTAGCGGGTGATGTCGTGGCGTACCACGGCGCTGACCTTGCCCAGGCGCCGGTAGAGGGTGGTCTTGGAGATCCCGATCCGGTCGGCAACTTCCTGTTTGCCGGCGTCGCCCGCGCCGAGCCAGATGCCGCTGGCCAGCCATGCCGCGGCGGTGCGGCGCAGTGCGTCGCCCTGGGGCAGCTTGGACATCGGCCCGAGGGTTTCTTCTGCCCAGTCCCGTGCTCGCGGGTGGTCGAGGATGTCGGCCAGTTGTATCCGGTCGTCGGTCGCGGCCGGTGCCGGCAGGGCGGCCAGCCGTACCGCGAGGTAGAGCGCGGCGCGCTGCCAGACGTTTGTGGTGTCCAGGCCCACGCGGCCGGCCAGGGTGGCCAGGCGGGTGTGCAGTGTTTCCTTCGTCCACCCCAGCAGCCGGCCCCCGATCTCCGGGCCCCACCACAAGGTCAGTGCTGCCGCTTCCAGGAGGTCTGCGCGTTCGACCGTCGACAGGTCGTCCAGGGGTTGGAGGACTGCGGAGGCCCACATGCGGGCGTCGGTGCCCAGGCGGGTGGACAGCGGGGGTCGGCCGTCGTGGACTCGTATGCGGGTGCCGCGCTCCACACCGCGGGCCTGCGCAAGGGCTTCCACGGCGGCTTCGTACGCGGAGGCGGTGCTGACCCACGGCACCACGGTGCTGACTCCCGCGGCGCGGTCGGCGTGGACGGCGGGTTTGAGTACGGGTGCCAGGCGTGGCCGGTCCTGTGTCATGGGCCAGAGCACGATGACCTGCCGATCATTGGCCGGGCACAGCACGACCAGTCCGGTGTCGGCCACCGCGTCCTCGGCGTCCGCGGCCATCGCCGCCCTCTGGCTTTCCTGCTGGCACTCGACGACCGCGACGCTGCCCGCGCCGGCGGCCACCAGGCCGGGGACCAGCGGGTTGATCGTCCGTCCGGCGCGTATCAGGTCGCCGCTCATGAGGTGTTGCAGGGCGCTGACCCGCAGGTCGGCGGCCACGGCGGTGAGCTGGTGTTCCCGCTCGGACACGCCGCCGGCCCACAGCAGCATCCCCACCCCGAAGGCGATCTCCGACAGGATTTCCTGCTCAGTCTTGTCGAAGGGCCGGCCCTTGCGTTCGGCGATCAGCAGGCCGGATCCCGGCCAGCCCCGGCGGTCGGCGGCCGGGCGGGCGCCCAGTGCCAGGACCGCGGCGTGCGGGCCGAGCAGCGGCCCCGGCACGAGGCCCCGGGCGACCAGTTCCACGTCGTCCGGGTCCAGTCCCGGCACGGTCGTCGCCTGGCGTCCCGGGCCGGCCGGGACCGTCCGTATCAGTGCCCCGTCCGGGGCGCACCGCCGGATCAGCCGGTCGGTCTGTCGGTCGCCGCGTTCCCCGGCAGCGGCGGCTTGCAGTGCTCCCCGCACTCGCCGCCGGACGGCATCCACGTCCAATGCCATACGCACACAATAGGACGGTTTTCGCAGGTGGGGGAGTCCTGTCCGCCCCGGTTGGTGCCCTGTGCCCGGTGTCCGGCGAGCGGGGGCGGGCCGATGTGTGCTCAACTCCCGCCGCCCGCTTGGTGGTCCGGTCCGCGGGCGGGGCGCTGTCCGGGCGGGTGGTTTCCGGGAGAGGGTGCCGACCACCCCACCAATGGTTCATCGTTCAATCAATTTTGGTTCGAGTCCCGCTTCACAGGGGCCCCGGTCCCATCCCCGCGCGCGCTGCCGGCTCCTAGCGTCGGCAGTACCACGAGAGGAGGCGGTCCCGATGACCAGCACGTACACAGCCGATCCGGGGGCCGCGGCCACGGCGGCCGGCCCGCACACGGGCTGGCAGGAACTGCCCGCAGCGGGCCAGCCGGCACAGGACGCACGCGCCCGCACCCGGTCCACCCTCACCACGTGGGGGCTGCCCCGTCACCTCGTGGGCGACGCCGAACTCGTCGCCACCGAACTGGTCACCAACGCGGTACGCCACGGGCGCGGGCCGGTCCGCCTGCGGCTGGCCCTGGAAGACCAGCACCTGGTCGTGGCCGTCGCCGACTGCGACCCGCACCCTGTGGACCCCGCCGCCCGCGCCGCCGACGACGACGAATCCGGCCGCGGACTGGCCATCGTGGCAGGACTCTCCCAACACCACGGATGCACCGTGAACGGCCGGCGGAAGGTCATGTGGGCCGCCTTGGCCACGACCGCGACCGGTGTGCGCGTGGTGCCGCCGCCCACCCCGCAACCGGCCCCTCCGCCCGCCCCCGCAACCGGGGAGTCCGCGCGGGCGCCCGCCGATCCCGCCCTGGTCGCCGCGTGACCACCACCCACCGGTCCCCGGCACCGGACCGCAGACCGCAGGGCACGCCCAGGATGCGGGCCACGCCCCGCACCGGCACCGGCACCGGCACCGGCACCGGCACCCGACCTCACCACCCGCCGCCCCCGGCCCCGGCCCTGCCGGACAACAAGGCCAGCACCGGTTCCGGGTAGCGGCATCCCTTTCCCACCCACAGACGGGGGCGGTCCCCGACCCCCCGCCCCCCGGGCCGGGCCCGTACCGGATCACGGACCCGGCCCCCCGAACCGCCGACGGGCACGCAACCCCCGTCGGCGCGGGCGGTGCACCGCCCCGGGCAGGGCCCGCGTATGTGGGAGCGCGGGCCCTGCCCCCACACCCACACCTACCCCATGTCGAGAAAGAGCAGCCCCATGCCGACCGACATCGATGTCCCCGCCCTCCACCGCCTCGTCAACGGTTTCACCACCCGTTCCGCCTGGCGCCTGGAGACCCGCCGCCGCTACGCCGGCAACGAGACCGATCCCGCCTACGACCAGTGGAGACGCGGCCAGAAATCCCAGTGGGACTCGACCAGCCCGTACGCACACGCCGTCCGCGCGCGGGCCGACCACGGCGCGACCACCGAGCGGGTACGGATCATCGACGACCCGCCCACCGAGAGCCAGCGCTACCTCCTGGCCCACGCCATCGGCCACGCCGAACTACTCGGGGAAACCGTGCTGTGCCTGCCCCGCCCCCAGGCCGAGCGGATCGCCCTCCCCGCCGAGGACTGGTGGCTGTTCGACACCGGCCTGGTCGCCGCACTGCGCTACAACGACGGCGACCGCCTGCTCGGCGCCAGCGTCATCACCTCGCCACCCCACGTCGCCCGGTACACCGCCCTGCGCGCCCTCGCCCGCACCCGGGCAGTCCCCGCCCGCGCCTACGCCGACGCCACCGATCCACGAAGGCCCTGACCGTGACCAGCACTACCAGCACCATCGGCGCCCCCGGGCCCGCGCCCAACCCCGGGCCGGGCCCGCACCAGGCCGCCCACCACCCGGCGCTGCTGACCATGCCCGCCGTACTGGGATTCCTGCGCGCCCACCGCGCCGGCGCCGACGTGCCCCCCGAATACCTGGCCAACCTCGGCCCGCGGGCACGCGAGCGGGCGGTGTCAACCCGCGGCCTGAGCCAGGCTCTGATCGCCGCCATGGTCGGCATCGACGTGCGCACCTACAGAGATTTCGAACGCCAGGGCGTCTCCGGCGCGGCCGTGATACGCGCGGTGGCCGGAATCCTCGGCGTCAGCCGCCCCCAGCATGCCGCGATGTGGCGGTGGACCCGCCGGCTCGTGCCGCCCGAGCTCCGCCCACCCGTCGGCCGCGTCGACCCCGCCTTCGCCGAGCTGGTCACCGGCACCACCCCCGCACCTGCGGTGTGGCTCACACCGGAGTGGGACGTGATCGCCAGCAACCAGCCCGCGGCCGAGCACCTGGGCCTACTCGCCCGCACCGGCGTCAACTGGGCAACCGCGATCCTCGGGCCCCGCGGCGAGGCACGGGGCGTGGTGGCCGACTGGCCCGGATGCGCACGGTGGATGGTCGCCGCACTGCGCATGGCCACCGTCGACCCCGACCGGACCCACCGGACCGCCGAGGTGGTCTGCGAGGTCCGGCAGCACCAGCCCACCGCGCAACTGTGGGACTCCTCCGCTGACATGCGCGAGGGCCCGGACGGGATGATCCTGCGGGCCGTGCTGCCCAGCACGGCCCGCCCGGTCGACCTGCGGCTGTCCGCCCTGCACCGCGGCGACAATCGGCTGGTGGTGCTCCGGCCGGCCGGGCCCCCCACAGGCACCCCGACCCCGCCGACCCTGCCGGGCACCCGATGACCACCCCCGCCCGGCGGCCGAACCAACACGACCAGTTGGCCGAACGATTCGAGACCGACCGCCCCCGTCTGCGCACGGTGGCATACCGGATGCTCGGCTCGCTGGCCGAGGCGGACGACGCCGTCCAGGAGACCTGGATCCGGCTGAGCCGCACCGACACCGACACCATCAAGAACATGAGCGCCTGGCTCACCACAGTCGTCGCCCGGGTGTCCCTGAACATGCTCCAGTCCCGCAAAGCGCGCCGCGAGGACCTCGTAGCCGAGACAGGCGCCGCCGCCAGGTCCAGGGGCGACGCCTCCCGTCCATCGGAGGCGCCTGCCGACCCGGAGCAGGAGGCGCTGCTCGCCGACTCGGTGGGCCTGGCCCTGCTGGTCGTCCTGGACACGCTGTCCCCCGCCGAGCGGCTGGCGTTCGTGCTGCACGACATGTTCGCGGTCCCGTTCGAGGAGATCGCGGCCATCGTGGACCGCTCCCCCGCCGCCACCCGCCAGCTGGCCAGCCGCGCCCGGCGCCGGGTGCAGCAGGTCGGCTCCGAGCCGGACATCGACGGCCCGGGCCCCAAGGCCGTCCCCGAGGAGGCCGCCTTCGCCCCCGCCGGCCAGGCGGGGAAGGCGGACCTCGTACGGGCCTTCCTGGCCGCCTCCCGCGAGGGCGAGTTCGAGGCGCTGCTGGCGATCCTCGACCCGAACGTCTTGATCAGGGCCGACCAGGCCGCCACCCGGCTGGGCGTGGAGTCCGACATCCGCGGCGCCGACGCCGTCAGCCGCGTCTTCGCCGGGCGCACCTGGTCTCCGGTCCCCGCTCTCATCGAGGGCACCGCCGGCCTCGTCTGGGCCTACGAAGGCGAGCCGCACGTGGCATTCCGCTTCAGCATCGACGAGGGCCTGATCACCGCCATCGACATCCAGGCCGACCTGGACGGGCTTGCCATCACCATGTGCTGACCCGGCGTCACCGGCGCCATTCCGCAGTGGCCTGGTCCGTGCCCTGAAAGGGCCCGGACCAGGGGGGCAACGTTGTCAAACGCTGGGTGACGAAGTGTCAATACCTTCGTAATGGTCATACAAAGGAACCCCTGCAGGACCGATACGCACAAAATTGGCCACTACGATGCGTCATCTCGCCGCGACTGCCGAGCGAGATGACGCAATCCTGCACTGCAACTGGGGGACAAGGTGTTGCGCACGCGCACGCCGCGATGGTCCGGCCGACCCGCTGGAGCTCCGTCGCGCCTGGGATCGCTGAGGGCCGTCCTGATCGTTCTCGCGGTGGTACCCAGCCTGGCCCTGATACTGCTCTGGGCGATCAGCTCCGACCGCCTGTTCACCGACTGGCAGACACAGAGCCGGCAGGACGACCTCGCCTCCCGCGCGGGTGTCCCGGCCAATCAGCTGTACATCGCGCTCCAGGACGAACGGCTGGCCACCACCGAGACGCTGAACGGCCGGTCGGCGTCCTCCGTCGGCCTGCCCGCCGTCCGCCGCCGGACGGACGCGGCCGTGCGGGCCGTCGACGCGCTGTCGTCCCTGGACTCCTCGAAGGCGGGCGCCGACGTGCGCCAGGCGATCAGCGCCACCAACCGGGACGTGCAGCAGCTCGTCGGCATCCGGGTGGCGGCCGACCGGCAGGCGCTGTCCCAGGCCGCCGCCTTCACGTACTACACCGACCTCCTCTCGGACGACATGAACGTCTTCGAGGCGCTCAGCCAGGCCCAGAACGGCCAGGTGGTGTACTCCGCCGGCAACCTGGTGGACCTGTTCTGGGGCGGGGAGATGCAGTCGCGGGAGTACGCGCTGCTCGCCCGCGACAAGGTGACCACCGCCGACCGGGTGCAGCTCAGCCAGTGGATCGGCACCGAGCACTACCTGATCGACATCAAGGTCGACCCCGTCCTGGCCAAGGACGAGGCGACCGAGCTGCGCGCCATCACCTCCGGCGCGGACTGGCGGGCGATGAACTCCGCCGAGGCCGCGCTGATGACCTCCGCGGCCGACTCCGGTCCCACCTCCACCGAGACCAAGCAGGCCCGCGCCATCTGGCTCGGCGGCGTCGAGCACACCCAGCCGAAGCT
>Ga0070665_100002441_pt1 | contig 20491 bp, 19 predicted proteins | sample KBSS13metaG_FD_65862 | JGI IMG/M metagenome (GOLD analysis project Ga0070665, IMG submission 65862) | Switchgrass rhizosphere microbial communities from Kellogg Biological Station, Michigan, USA - KBS S1-3 metaG | ecosystem: Host-associated > Plants > Roots > Rhizosphere > Soil ...
CGCGGTGACCGATTGCGCCGTCAGCGCCGACGGCCGCTTCATCGTCACCTCGTCATTGGACGAATCGTTGAGAATCTGGGACACCGGCAGCTGGACTGTGCGGCAGACCTTGTCTGCGCAGTGGCAGGACACCCGTGGCGGCTGGCTGGTGCGACGCACACCCGCCGGCCATGCCGCGGCCGTCTGGGCCTGCGCGGTCAGCCCTGATGGACGTTTCCTGGCGTCAGGCTCCTCGGATCAAACCGTCAAGATTTGGGATGCGGCCACCGGCGACGAACGCGCCACGCTCCACGGACACACCGCAGCGGTCAACAGCTGCGCGTTCAGTCCTGATGGGGCGTCGATAGTCTCCGGCGGCGCCGACCGAACCGTACGGATTTGGGACTGCGAGAGCGGCGCCGAGCGGCTCGTCATCGACGGGCACAACCACGTCGTCAACCGATGCGCGTTCGGCGCCGACGGCACGTGGATCGCCTCGGCGTCGGCCGACGGCACATTGAAGACGTGGGATGCCGCCACCGGCGACGCGCTCGCCACCAATGTCGGGCACACGGATTCGCTGACCGACTGCGCGGTCGCCGGCCCTCACATCCTGTCGGCCTCGCTGGACGGGACGCTCAGGGTGTGGGACGCCAACATGCGATCGCAGTCGGCACCACCGCGGCAGCATGGCGGCTGGGTCAACCGGTGCGCGGTGAGCGGGAATGCCGACGTCATCGTGTCGGCTTCGTCCGATATGACATTGACGGTCTGGGGCGAGGCGATCAACCTGCCACTCCGGGTTCTTGTCGGTCACGAAGACGCCGTGAGAAGCTGCGCCGTCTGGTCATCGGGGCGGGAAATCGTGTCGGCATCGGCTGACAAGTCGCTGAAGATCTGGAGCGGCTCGGACGGCACGGCGCGCTTCACGCTGCTCGGCCATCGCGATTGGGTGAACGGCTGCAGCGTCAGCCCCGACGAGCGGCTGATCCTGTCGGCCTCCAGCGACAAGACGCTCCGCATCTGGGACGCGCGAACCCGCGCCAAACGGTTGCGGCTTGTGGGGCACGGCGATTCGATCAACGCCTGCGCATTCAGCCCGAACGGCGAGTTCTTCGTCTCCGCATCAACCGACACCCTGCTGAAGGTATGGCCGCTGCGGCTCGCCCGGGACGCCTGGGAGGCGCCGCTGGCGGGCGATCACAAGTTCACCGAGCAGGACTGGGAGCGCACTCTGAAGCCTCTCGTGCTGAAGGGACACACCCGCGCCGTCAATGACTGCGCCGTCGCGCCGGACAGCTCCTTCGTGGTCTCAGCCTCATCGGATCGAACATTGAAGATCTGGAAGTTGTCGCAGGGCGCCTCTGCGCCAGGCCCGTCCGGAGGGGCGCATCGCACCCTGACTGGTCATCGTGATGACGTGAACGGCTGCGCCGTGAGTCCAGACGGCCTCTTGATCGCGTCGGCGTCGGAGGACAAGACGCTGAAGATCTGGGCAATGGCCAGCGGCCAATGCCTGACGACGCTCCACGTCGACGGGGCCCTCTCGGCCTGCGCATGGTTTCCCGATGGTGAGCGTCTCGTCGCCACCGGCGCTGCCGGCGTCTACTTTCTGGCGCTGTCTTCCAGGTGAGGGACGCGAACGATCCGATCACTTCGAGGAAATAGAAGCGTAGATCAGGAATCCGATGATCAGGGCCAGCACGAGCAGCGTGACCTTGATCCAGCTGTACGGCCGCGAGCCGGCAATCGTGCCGGTGACGCCGTTGGCGACGACCTGGTAGGACTTCGCGCCGTAGACGTAGGTCATCAACCAGACCGGCGCGAGGATGTGCTTGAACGTCTGATCGTGCAACGTCGCGTTGACGACCAGGTTGCGCTGCGTGTCGCCCGGCACCTGTTCGGAGCACAGCCGTCGCAGCTTGTTGATCATCGCCTGCCGGCCTCGTTCCGCCGCCGATGTGAGATCGATCTGATACCGCTCCACCGTCCACCCGGCGAGATACCCCGGGTCGAACGGCACGAGCGAGCTGGTCGGGAACGGCTCGATGCGCCGCAGCTTTCCCGCGTCGACGCCGACCGACGCACAAATCAGCTCGTCGTCGAAGGTATGCGAGAGCTCGCCCGAGACCGGCGTCCACTTCACCTTCTGCACTCGCTTGTTGTTCTCTTGCACGTAGTAGAACGTGCCCGAATCTGCGGTCCAGCGCGCGTCGGCTTTCGCGTCGAACGTCCAATACGGAAGGTAGATGCCTTTGACCGTGTCGGTGAGCGCCTTCGCGTTCAGGTTGTTCGGGGCAAGCCACTGACGGCCGTACCACTGGCGGATCAGATCGCGCGCCTGCGATTCGGAGATCTTCAGCGGCAACAGCGACTCGGGCCGGAACGGATCCTTGACCTCCTCGTAGGGGACGAGCGCCGTCGATCCACAGAAGTCGCAGCGCCGGCCGACCACCTCGGCGTCGAAGACCGAAATCGCCTGGCAGCTCTGGCAGCGAACCGAGGTCTTGGGCGCTTGCCATCCGCGCGACGAGTCCGGCGCGGCGTGGAGCGCGGACTCGAGATCGTGCTCGACGATCAGCGTGTCGGCGCCCTGCGTCGTCAGCTTCGCCGGCGACTCCGTGCCGCAGAACGGACAGATGAGCGCCTGCTTGCCCGGATGCCAGTTGGCCTCAGCGCCGCAGGCGGGACAGTGAAATTTCTGGCGGGCGGATGCAACCGGATCGGTCGATCCGTCCGCCTCAGGAGTGGTCGGTTCGCTCACGAATCCGCCGACGGCCTACTTGAGGAACTCGGCGAGCGCGCTCTTCGTGATGCGCCATTGCGTGCCGATGCGCTTGCCCTTGAGATCGCCGGCCTCGAGGCTCGACACCACGTCCGCCTCGGACACCCCGAGCGCCTTGGCGGCATCTGCAGGGCCCATCGTTTCCGGAATGCCGGAGGCTGCGGGAGCGGCAGCGGCGGGGGTCGCCTGCGCCATGACGCCACCCGGTTGATTCAGCATCTGCTGCGCCATGGACATGCCCACCGCGATCTCGGCGCCGACGCCGGCGACTCCGGAGCCGCCTTTCTCCATGCCCTGCGCCATCTGATACTTGACGTAGTCGTTGAGGTTGCCGACCGCGGCCATGCTCGCGCGCTTGTCGATCGCCTCCTCGACCTCCGGCGGCACCGAGACATTCTCGAGCACGAACGCCGGCATCGCGATCCCATACTTCTCGCTCAGCGCGGGGTTGATCAGCGGCAGGAGCGCATCGCCGAGCTCGCTGTACCGGGTCGCGACGTCGAGGACGGGAACCTTGCTCGACGCGAGCGCCTCGCTGAACACGCTGACGATTCGCGATCGCATGACGTCGGCGAACTCGTCGAGCCGGAAGTGATTGTCGGTGCCGGCGACTTCCTTTAGAAACTTCGGCGGATCGACGATGCGGAAGTCGTAGGTCCCGAACGCGCGCACCCGGACGATGCCGAAGTCCTGGTCGCGGACCATGATGGGGTTCGACGTCCCCCACTTGTTGCCGGTAAACAGGCGCATCGTCAGGTAGTAGACGTCTGCCTTGAACGGGGACTCGAACCCGTACTTCCAGCCCTTGAGCCTCGAAAGCACCGGGATGTTGTCGGTCGTCAAGGTGTACTTGCCGGGGCCGAACAGGTCGCCGTACTGACCGAGGTAGACGAACTGCACGTTTTGCGACTCGCGGACGATCAGCTGCGCCCCGTTCTTGATTTCCTTGTCGGCGTCAGGAAATCGAAACGAAAGCGTATCCCGCGAGTCGTCGTTCCACTCGATGATGTCGATGAACTGCGAACGGAGAAAATCAGTCAGCCCCATCGGTGTCCCCTTTCGGCCAAGGCGCCCATTCTGCCACACGGACCCCGGGTTTAGTTCTCCTTCGGCCGCTCGGCGCGATCGACCACGAGGATGTCGACCGGCCCCTTCTGCGAGTCGAGCTTGAGCCCGAGCTGTTCCCGCACGGCGGTGAAGAGGGAGGGGCCTTCCGGGTCGATCGGCGGCAGCCCCATCGCGCGGGCCTTCCGGTCGTAGCCCGGCGGAATCTGGTCTGGCGTCCAGCGCAGCGTGAACGCGAATTGATCCGGCAGTCCCGTTCGATTCTGGACGACGCGGTCCAGCACGGTCGAGAGCCCGTCGGCGAGCTCGGTCAGCGTCGCGCCACCCGCCAGGATGGTGCCGGGCATCGCGCGCATGGCGCAGGTCGAACGGTTGCCTGGCGCCTGAGCATCGCCGCTTCGGCCGCGGCCACCGGCGTCGGACTCCTCGCAGTCGGACCCCGACCGCTTCAGCTGCGGGCCGAAGGAGCCGTCGCTCTTGGCCAGCACGAGGGCGTAAATCGACATTTCCTTCGCGTCGATATGGGTGGCGAGCCCGAAGCGCTCGACGAGCAAGGCCCGCAACATCAGCGGCGCCCGAGTCGAGGCTCCTTCGGCCTTCGCGACGATATCGAAGCGGTCATGGCCGATCCAGGCCGGACCGCCCGTCACCTGGAATTCCTGGAGCTGATAAGCATTCCGGATCAACTGCTGCAACGTGACGTTCGTCGCGACGAACCGGCCGCCGGGCAACATTTGAATCAGCTGTTTGCCGTCACCGGAGGTGTTCACCTTGATCGAGGCGACCTCGAATTGCTCCGCCGCCGGCGCCTGGCCGGACGCCGCCGGCAGGCTTGGCGCCGCGAGGAGCGAGCCGACCGCGGCCAACAGGACAGTTCTGGCGTTCACTGGGCGTCCTCCCTGTGAGATTTGAGCATGCGAGCGATGTCCGCCTGCCGGAAGAATTCGGCCCAGCCAATCGCGTCGGCGTCGTGTTTGCTGTCGCGGATGGTCGGGTCGGCGCCGGCCTCGAGGAGCAGGCGGACGGCTTCGGCATGCCCGTGCCAGGCCGCCAGGTGCAGCGGCGTGACATCGGCATCCCAGTGCGCCCAGCGGGCGTTGGGATCCGCACCATGCTCGAGCAGCCACTGCACCGCCGCCACGTCGTTGCGCTTGGCCATCAGGTGCAGCGCGCCGCCACGCGGATCAAGCAACGCGGCGTTCTCGTCGAGCAGCTGCGCGGCCGTGTCCCACTCGTCGAGCGCCAGGAGTGCGAGGAGATCGATCGAGCGGCCGAGCGGCGGACGGTGTCCGCGAGCCGCGCTGATCAGCTCGGCCGACGTCATCGCCCGGATCTTCTCCATCACCAGGCGATCGGTATCCGGGGCCGTCGCATAAATCGCGACTGGCTGTCCCGAACCGTCCACCGCCAGCGGATCCGCACCGAGCTCCAGCAGGAGCGCGATCATGTCCGGGCGGTCCTTCAGGACCGCGAAGTGCAGCGGCGTCCGGTGATTCTCGTTGCGGCTCTGCCGCCGGTTGAGGGCTGAGGGATCGGCGGCCACCATCCTCCGCACTTCGTCGGAGAGGTTCAGCGCGATCGCCGAGAAGATATGGTGCCGGGCGCCGCGGCTCACGAGAAAATCCGCCACGGCGCGGTGCGCGGCGTCGTCTCCAGCGTCCCAGCAGGTGGCCCACCCGATGACCTCGAGATCGTGGTCGTCGCCATGCCCGACGACGTCGCCGCCGGCGTCGGCCAGCCGGCGCACGACGTCGAGGTGACCGCCCGCCGCGGCCCAATGCATCGCGCAGGTGTTGTCGCCCGTCTCACGGACGTTTACATCCAGGCCCCGCTGCAGCAACAGATCCACCGAGGCCAGGTGCGGCGCGGCCGCGTGCAACAAGGTCGCTCCGTACGGCGCCTGACGCGCGTGCAGCCTGTCGGGATGCTGGTCCAGCAGCGAGGCAAGCCTGTCTGCGTCGCCGTTGCGCGCGGCGTCAAAGAGCTGGTCGTCGATCGTCGGCGGCTCGATGGGCGTCATGGGCGCGGCAACATCTCCGGCACCGCCTGGAAATGTAGCGCGCAGACGCAGCCGCGACAACCACAAAACCGCCGCCCAGGAATCGAGGCCGATTCCTGGCGGCGGGTGACATCAAAGGTGTGCGGCTATCGCGACCGTACCTGGAAGACGTAACTCCCGACGATGTCGACGGCTCCGCCGGCGTTGCGGCCGGAGAGGTCGAATGAATAGTGCTGCGGCTTCAGCACGCTGGCCGGAACCGCCACCGCGATCGTGGCCGGATGGGTCGACCGTGGCGTGAGAACGCCGCTCCGCCACAGGGCCCGGCTCGTGGCGGGGTCCTTGAGCGCCACTTCGTAGCGGGGAAAATCGACAGATTCGAGCGTCAGGTCGAACGCCACGTTGCCGGAGCCGGACTCAAGCGCGATCGCCGGCACCGGCCCGGCGTCACGCGTCTGCGGCAGCAGCACGAGAACGGCCGGCGCGGTCGGCAGAATCGGCGCGGCCGTCTGCGCCGCGCGGATGCGATCGAGTTCCGTCCTGGTCGCGCTGTTCGCGGCGCGCTGCTCTTCAAGTTGCCGGGCCAGATCCTGCGCCCGGCCGCCGAGGACTGCGCCTTCCCGCTGCGCATCGCTCAACCCGCGCCGCAGTCGAACATCCTGAAGGAGCAGAAATCCGCAGGCAACCAGCAGCATCGCGGCCGCAGCGAGCGACGAGGTCATTCGCCAGCGGGGGGCGACGCGCGCATCCGGTTCGGCCCGTCCCGAACGCTGCGGGACCGGCGCGGCGGACCGCGCGGCTTGCGAGGCCGCGTTCCCGGCAGCCTGTGCAGACGCGCGATCGGCGGCGGCGAGAAGGCGTTCGGCGAACTTCACCTTCTCGCGCCGGCGGGGCGACGCGAGGTAAAACGACTCGAACCGCTCCAGAATGTCGCCCTCGAGGGTGCCGCTGACATAGGCGTCCACGAGGTCGTTCTCGACGCACTGCAAGCGGGCGGCGAACTCGTCGACGACGATGCTTTGCTCGTCGAGGAGCTCGGCCTCTTCCTCGGGCAAAAGCCCCAATAGATAGCGAACCAGCTGCTGATCGCCCCGAATCGATTCACCCGGCACAGACATATGCACCCTGAACGCGGCCCACCTCTGTAGGACTCGAGACCGTCAAGTCTTTCAACGGGTCTTACAGCAGGTGGCGACGCACGTCTCGAGGGTACCTCTGATCCGGCACGCACGGATGCCCAGTGCGTTCATGGTGATGCCCAGCTTCGCGGCCAAGTCCCGACGGCGGTCGATTCGCTGCCGTTGCGCATCCCGGTAGTAGTCCACGACCAGCTCCCGCTGGTCCGGCTTCAGGGTCTGCAGGCAGCGATCGAGGCAGTCGAGCCGTCGCTCGTGGACGGATGCGGCGTCGTCGGCCTCCGCGGTCCGGCCCCATTCGATCGACTTCACGCCGCGCACCTCGTCGAACTGCACGGACCGCCGTCCCCGGCGAAGATCCTCGAGCAGCACGAATCGGGCGATGGTGTAGCAGTAGCGCGCCGGTGGCGTCGTCGCGATCGAGCCGGACTTCTCCAGGGTCTTGCCGATGCGATTGAAGGTCTCGTCGGCCAACGCGTCGGCCGTCGGCCGGTTGCGCCGATCGAAGTACGCAACCAGCCGCCGGCGCATTTCCAGATAGGTCTCACCGTGCGAATCGGTTCCGTCGTCCAGCCATTCGAGGAGGCGGGTGAAGGCAACCTGCGTGAGTGTGGGTTCCTCTCGCTCGACTTCTTGTATAAGCACGTCCATCCTGCGTATTCGCCAGTTTTTTTGTTCAGACGCTCGTCCGACGACTTTCGTCTCAAGCGCCGAACGATTTATTTTGCCTGGGCCAGACTCGTCGCGGGTTGACAGCCAGCATGCAAGACAGGTGACCTTTTGTGATCACCGACCCCTTGCGACAAATTGGCTCTCTATGAAAGAAGCTGCGACGAAAGACCGCGGCTTCAGTTTCGCAGCACGTAAACGGCAGGTGAAGCAGGTAAGCGCGAGAGAGTCCCGCGGAGATGCGGCGCGCGTAACCTCGCCATGGCGGGATCGCGGGGACAAAGTCGATCGGTCGGAAGGTTCAGTCAGCTCGCGGGGATGGATCGGAACTCAGGCGGGACAGTATCGACGCCCTCGAGTGCAGCGAGAGTCAGAGCCAGTTGTAGGGGAGTTGTAAGGGGTCGTTGTAAGGGGTGTAAGGGGTCTGACACCTTGTAAGGTGTCAGACCCCTTACAACTTTTGCGTTTGCGGGAATCGCGTCGTGCCTAGTTCTTCTCGCCGGCGAACGCGTCACACGACACGTTCGGGTTCCAGTTGGTGAACGTGCCGTTCGGATTGTCCTTCCACGCCCAGACATGCAGCGTGTAGAACGCCGGGAGGTTGAACCGATTGGGGCTGTCGAACAGGTGAAAGAGCTGCCCGAAGAGCTCCGGCGGCGCGGTGTGCTTCGGGTCGGCCTCCCAGGCTTCCTTGGTCACGAGATAGTCCACACCAGTCAACTGGAGGCGCCCACCCGGCAACGGCTCATAGAGCAGGATCTCGGGCTTGCTGATCTCGATCTCGCCGTCCACAAAGGCACCGTTGACGAAGTGCATACCCATCGCGCCGAACTCTCCTCCGCTCACGCAGCCAAACTGCAGCACGTGATCCGCGTCGGGGGCGTGCTGGAACTGCGCCGTCAGCCGCCGAACAGCCTGGACCAGCGCGTTCTGCTGCTTCTTCTGCTCCGGTGTCGGCTCGTGATGAGCCGCGCTGATCGTGTGCGAATGGTCATCCTGCGCCAACGCGCGAGACGGCCCGGCGCCCACGAGCAGCAGCGCGCCGATGATCGAATGCAGGAATGTCGTCGCGAATCGTCCAATCTTCATGTCAGAACCTCCACGGTAAACGCACGGGAACGGTGAGCAGCGGACGCGAGGGCGTCGCGCGCGCTCGTACGTCTACATAGGAAGAGGCGGCAGATTTCTTTCGGTGAGGGCTCGCGGTCGGATGCTACGAAGCGCTTCCGCTGCGGCTGGCACTCGCGGCCTTCGCACGATACATCGCGGCGTCCGCGGTGCGGAGCAAATCCTCAGGTCGATCGCCGTCACGGTCGCTCATCGCGATGCCCACGCTCGCTGACAGCTTTACCTGGACGCCGCCGTGCGCGAACGATCGATCGAGGTCCCCCTGGACGCGGTCGGCCATGGCCAGGACCGCGTCTGCGTCGATGACGCGCTCGAGCAGGATCGCGAACTCATCGCCCCCCAGGCGCGCGACCGCGTCGCCGGGACGCACGCATCGCCGCAGCCGCCGGGCGGTCTCGACCAGCAGGCGATCCCCCACGAGATGTCCGAGGCTGTCGTTGAGCGCCTTGAAATGATCGAGGTCGATGAACAGGATGGCAATCGAGCCGCCGACCTCGCGGGCGTGAAGCACCGCCTCCTTGAGCCGATCCATGAAGGCCGACCGATTCAGCAACTTCGTCAGGCCGTCGTGCGTGGCGCGGAAGGCGAGCTGGTTCGCCCTCCGCTTTTGCCGGGTGATGTCGCGAAGGAATCCGGTGAACAGCGGACCAGCGGCCGACGAGATCTTCGTAATCGAGAGCTCGGCGGGGAATCTCGTCCCGTCGGCCCGCATCCCGACCACCTCGAGGCGTCGCCCGGTGACGCCCTCCCCTCCTGACGTCCGGCAGTGTGCCAGCTGCTCGCGGCAGCGCGCGCGCTCGGCTTCCGGCACGAGCACATCGACCACGGGCCGTCCCACGATCTCGGCCGAGCGATAGCCGAAGGTGCGTTCCGCCGCGGGGTTGAACTCGACGACGCGAGCGTGCTGATCGACCGTGATGATGCAGTCGAGGGCGGCGTTGAGCATGCCGGCCTTGCGCGCCTCGCTCTCCTGAATCTGGTGCTCCATTCGCTTGCGCGAGAGAAACTGCCCGACCTCCGCGCCGATTGCCGTGAACATCCACAGCAGGTCGTCGTCGGGCCGGCGGACGCTGCGCGAGAAGAACTCGAACACGCCGAGCACCTCGTGGCCGACCGAGATCGGGAACGCGAAGGCGCCGTGCAGTCCTTCGGCGGCGGCGGCCTGGAGCCGCGGCACGTCGTGCTCCTTCAGCACGTCCGGGATCCATTGCGGCGCGGCGTACGCCCACACGTGTCCCGGCAACCGTTCGCCCGGCTCGAAGATCCGGTCCCGGCTGATGTGCTCGAACCGCGGAAAGCGGGTGGCACGCTGGCACCGGATCTCGGCGCAGCGCAGCCGTCGCGCCTCTGGATCCACCGACCACCACAGGCCGATGTCCCAATCGAGATCCGTGTCGATGACGTCGATGATTCGCTGAATGGCCTCTTCTCCGCTGGCGGCGTCCGCGAGCACGCGGGTGACGGCGTGTTCGGCGTTTCGGCGGCGGAGCGCCGCGGTGCGTTCCGAGATGGTGGCGCCGAGCAACAGCCCCGTGGTCGCGACGACGGCGAGGAACAGCTGTAGAAACAGCAGGTGGCCGGCGACATCGCCGACCGCGTACGGACCGAAGCCCTGCACGGTGCCCCAGATCGCGATCGAGGCGGTCACGATGTTGGCGGCGGCAGCGCCGGCCGTGCCGAACCGAATCGCGGCCCAGATCAGGAACGGAAAAACGATGTATTCAAGGGAATGGTGGGCCGCCGCCGCGTCCCTGAATGGCCCCGCAAAGACACCGGCGCAGGTCACCGCCAGACCGGCCAGCAGCAGCGCCAACTCGCCGATGCGACGGCGCGGCGCATCGCGCCAGGCGTACCAGGTCAGCAGCGCCGGGACGATCAGCAGATCGCCGGCCGCGTCGCCGAGCCACCAGGTCACCCACAACGGGCCGAATGCCGTCCACGGCTGCACGCCCCCGAGGCACAGGCTGGTGACTCCGATCGTGGCGGCGACGAGGGTGCTCGCCAGCGCGCCGAACACCACCAGGCCGAGCGCGTGCTGCAGGGTGTCGAGGGTCTGCTCGAAGCGCGCGAAACGGCGCAGGAGCCGCGCGGCAATGATCGCTTCAAGCGTGTTGCCGCCGGCGATGGCGAGGGCGACGAGGACGGGCTCGTGCGTGGTGACGTTGGCGAGAAACGCGCCCAGTAGAATGCCCGGCCACACTCGAGGGCCGAATACCAGCAGGGCCGACAGCGCGAGACCCGCCGGCGGAAAGATCGGCGTGACCTGCTCGGCGGTGAGTGCCACCGTGAAGCCAAGCTTCGCCGCCGCGAGATACGCCACGGCGATCGACGCGATCGCGGTCAGACGTAGCGAAGTCTTCATATGGCGCGCCCGCGCTCACCTGGAGACGCTAGGGCAAATCGGCCAACCCGCGCACCTCGACCATCACGGTGTTCAAGCGGGAGTACAACGCGGCCGAAAACCGTCCGTCGGCCACCCGCGCGAACAGCGGTGCGCGCGCGAGCGCCAGCACCTGGACGCGAGGGCAGTGTGCACCGATCCACTCGCCGAGCCGCTCCTGCTGCCGCGCGTCGAGGCGATCGACATCGCGGATCACGAGCGTGCCCGAGGTCAAGTCCGGAACGTCGGCGACCTGATCCGGGGCCCACCACACGACCGGCGCGCGTACGCTCTTGTCGATCCGCGCCATCGCGGCTGCGGTGAGGTGAAGGGCTCCGATGAGAAGCCCGTTGACGGGCAACGTGCGCAGAATCGTCCACTCTGCGAGGGGTTCACTCGAGATCTTCACGGAACGCCGCTCATTTTCGAAATCGGCTCTCGATGGACGCGGACATGACGGACCACCCTTGATGAGGCGTGAGGTTTCAGTGAAGAGCCTCGACAGAGTCTCTATCCTTGCCTTCTGAGGGGTATTCAGCACGATGGAGGCGACTCTACTGTTCGCGTCGCAGGACGCCAATCGGGAACATCGCACGACGGTCTAGGGAAGATCCCTAACGGGATGGGTGTTGTTGACCTGTAAGTATTTACAGGTCAGGAAGGCGAGCACGAATCAGGCGTTGTCCAGCCACCCTTTCAGGGCGGCGTACTTCACGATGTCGATCCGGCCGTTCAGACCGAGCTTCCTCATGGCGTTCGCTTTGTGCGCCTCAACGGTCTTGACGCTGACCGACAGGCGCGCGCCAATCTCCTTGTTGCTGTAGCCCGAGGCGATCAGGCGAAGCACCTCCGACTCCCGCTCGCTGACTGCCGTCGCGGGGCGGCTCACGCGTTTCCCCGGCTTGCCGACAAACGCCGCAGTGACCCGGGCAGTCAGTGCGGAATCGAGATACTGCCCGCCGGCGGCGGCGGCGCGAATCGCCTGGAGCAGCTCGGTAGGAGCGCTCTGCTTCAGCACGTAGGCCGACACGCCCGCGCGCAGCAGCTCCTGCAGGTAGGCGTCGTCGGCATGACGCGTCAAGGTGACGATCGCCGCGCCCGGCTGCAGCTGCTTCAAGGTGCGGGTCGCGACCAGCCCGTTCATCCCCGGCATGGAGATATCCATGACGATGACGTCGGGCTTCAACGCCACGGCGCGTTCGACGGCGCTGTTGCCGTCGCTCGCCTCCGCGATCACCTTCATGTCCGGCTGACTGTCGATCAGCAGCTTCAGGCCGTGACGCACGGTCACGTGATCGTCGGCCAGCAGAATTCGGAGGGAGGGTTCATGCATGGTCGGCCTGGTGCGTTTCGACCGGGGCGACGGCCATCCGGACGAGAATCGTCGTGCCCTTGCCCGCAGTCGATTCGATTTGAATCGTCGCGCCGACCAGCGAGGCGCGCTCCTGCATGCCGGACAAGCCGAGCCCCTGGCGGGTCGTCCCGGCGTCGCCCGGATCGAAGCCGACGCCATCGTCCTCGATGATCAGCACGACCTGGTCGGCGCGCCGCTCCAGGATGACGTCGACATGCTTCGCTCGCGAGTGCTTGGCGACGTTGGTCAGCGCTTCCTGCGCAATGCGGTAGAGCGTGGTCTCGGCCTGGGAGGTGAGACGGCCGTCGGAGAGACCCGAGGTGTGCAGTTCGGCGGCGATGCGCGCGCGCTTCGACCAGTTCTGGATGTGGGTCGCCAGCGCGGCCTGCAAGCCGAGATCGTCGAGCGCGGTCGGACGGAGCTCCCAGACCAGGTGATCGACGTCGCGATCGAGCTGGTGGGCCACCACCTCCAGTGCGTCGAGCGGTCCGCGCAGGTCGGCCCGGCCGCGGCACGCCTCCTTGAGCGACACGATCCGGTGGCCGAGCGCGGTCAACTGCTCGCCGAACTGATCGTGCATCTCGCGCGCGATGCGGCGGCGTTCGTCTTCCTGGGCGAACACGAGCTTGGCGAGCAGTTCCGTGCGCGCCCGGTCGGCGCGCTCGCGCTCGCCGATTTCGGCGCGGAGCGACTCGTTGGCGCGCGCGAGCTCCGCCGTGCGTTCGCGAACCCGGACTTCGAGCTCTTCGTGGGAACGCCGCAGCAGTTCCTCGGCCTGTTTGCGCTCGGTCAGATCGAAATGAGTGCCCACGATCCGCACCACCGGTCCGCCCGGCTCGCGCCGCACCGGAAAGCCGCGCGAGAGCACGTGAACGTAGCGGCCGTCCTTGTGCCGCAGCCGGAACTCCGCCTCGTAGGTGGGCTCGCCGCGGGCGACGCTGTCGTTCGCCTCGTCGGCGCGCGGCCGATCCTCGGGATGCACCAGACGCTCCCACGCGCTGATGTGCGGTTCGATTTCGTCTTCGACATAGCCGAGCATCTGCTTCCAGCGCGGCGAATACACGACCGCGTTGGTTTCGATGTTCCAGTCCCAGACGCCTTCGCGGGCGCCGGCAAACGCCAGCGTGAGCCGCTCCTGGCTTTCGCGCAGCGCCTCCTCGGTCCGTTTGCGTTCGGTGATGTCGAGATGGGTGCCGACGATCCGCACGACCGGTCCGCCAGGTTCACGGCGGACCGGAAAACCGCGAGAGAGCACGTGGATGTAGTGCCCGTCCTTGTGCCGGAGGCGGAACTCCCCTTCGTAGGTCTGGGCGCCTTGTGCCAGGCTCTCGCTCAACTCGTTGGCGCGGGGCTTGTCGTCGGGATGCAGCAGATGCTCCCAGGCGCTGACGTGCGGTGCGATTTCGCCCTCGGAGTAGCCGAGCATCTCCTTCCATCGCGGCGAGTACACGACCGCGCCGGTCTCGATGTTCCAGTCCCACACGCCTTCTTGAGCGCCGGCAAAAGCCAGCGTGAGCCGTTCTTCATTCTGACGGAGGATCGCCTCGGCGCGCTTGCGCGCCGAGATGTCGCGCACGATCACCTGGATGGCTTCGCTCGCGGGCTCGTCGAGGCGCGTGGAGTTCACTTCCACGTCGGTCACGACGCCGTCCAGCCGCACGATCTTCTCTTCGGCCGGCGGCACCGACTGGCCGGCCATCATCCGCCCGATGCGTTCGCGAATGAGCGCGTGGCTCTCGGGATGAAAGACGTCGAAGGGCGACTTGCCCAGCACCTGCTCCGGCGCCGACGCGCCGAACAGACGCAGGGCGGCAGGATTCAGGAACACAAGCCGGTTGTCCTGGCTGATCAGGATGCCGTCCGGCGATAGCTCCACCAGGCGGCGATAGCGGTCGCGGGGCTCGCTCTCCACTTTCTTTCGAGTCTAACACCGGCACCAGCGCGCCATCCTTAGCTCAACGATATAAGATGGCGGACCGTGAACCTACCGGAGGCGGTCGATGCTGCATTTCTTTGAGGTCGAGGGCGCGCTCGTCCGCCGCTGGGTGCCCGGTCAACGGCGCGTCGCCATGGAGGTCTGGAACGGCGACGGCTGGATGGCCTATTCAGATGTGGACAATGTCTCTCGACGCGGTCAGCGTTTGAACCGCGAACAGGCGCTGGCATTGCTGCACCGCGTGCGCGAGAGCACCAGCGCGCTGGCTCGCTTTTCCGACGAGGAGGCGGGCGTGGCGCTCTCCTCCCGCCAGAGACGCGCCTGACGCGCACCGCCTCAACCCGAACACTCTCACTCCGCAAAGAAAACGACTCGGCTCGCTGCGCGCGCCGGATCAGTACGTCGCCAGGAGATCGGCGGCAACAACAACAACGGATCATCGGCGATGGTCAGGAATCCGGACGGGATACCGACTCTGTGCAAATGGAGGCCTCTGGCGCAGGCTCTGTGAAAGGCGTCCCTTGCGCCGGTGTTACAGTTCTGATCCAGCTTAGACGGACGTGGTGGTGGTGAGCAGGTAACGATCCCAGAGGCGGCGGCCACCGCGGGGCAACGTGCGCCGGTCGAACGAGGCCGGGGTTCGACGGTCCGCCGGCGGCAACGGCGCGGTCAGGTACGACGGCAGGGCGACGACCAGACGACTCGCCACTTCGAAGAATGCACCGGCGCGATGAATATCAGCCGCAAGGCCAATGTCGCCACTCTTGTCGTACACGATCGCGCGAGGCGGTGTCTCCGTGAACTTCGACAGATAGACCAGATGGAGGCCGTTGTACTCGGAAAGTCGTACGTCCGTCACAATCAGATCGTACGCTGTCTCGCTCAACTGCGCGCGCGCCGACTTGAATGAGCGGCTGCTGTCGACCAGAGCTGACCGTGATGCGGCCTCCACCAGTGCGGCCGACAGCACCGGATCAGGTCCCACGATGAGCACGCGTCTCGCGATCGCGACGGGATTCATGAAGGGTGACAGAGGCCGACTCGAGTGCACAGAGCCTACACCGAAATGCTTGCGCAAATTTACGCAATTTCACGGTCACTGAACGCAGCCGATCGCTTAAACTCAGCGGAGTTTAGTCGTCCGCAGGGATGACTTCCCGGTGAGGAGGCCGGAACATGCTTACCGATTCTGAGATCCGTCGGCGCACGCAACATCGACCCGCGTTTCAACTGGTGCCGTCGTGCGATTGGCGGGCCCTGCTGCTCACCCGAGCCAACCTGTTGGTCAACGGCCCAAAGGACGCGCTGGAAGCGTTCGTTCAAATCGCGCGACCCGAAATGCGTGAACCGATTCGATCCTCCGCCGCTTCTCTGCCGCCGTTCCTGGTGGGCGCCCGCACCCTGATCCTGGGCGAAGTCGAAGCGCTTGAACGCCGCGACCAGCTGCGTCTCCGGCGCTGGTTCGACGAGCGTCAAAACAAGGATGTCCAGGTCGTCTCGCTGACGACGGTGCCGCTGTTTTCGTTGGTCGCCGCGAAGGCGTTCGACGCGGAGCTGTTCTATCGGCTGAACACGATCTTTCTCGAGGTCCACGCGGCCTGAACCCGCGTGTTGGACCGCACCCAGCCGCCCGGCGCGCCTCCGCCGGTCGGTCAAGTTCCCACCAACCGTTTGCCGCGGATTCTCAGCAGAGGCGCCGGCTCGAGTCGGCCGAACGGTTGGGCGTTCCCTCCTCAGTGGCTCTCCTTGGAGCCACGCTCGTAGAGATACTTTGTGAACCACACCAGCGACAGCAGCTGACCCCACTCCGACACAATGTTCCCGACGACCTGTCCGGCCTTGCCATTGGCGTCCATCGCCGCGTACCAGGCGATCCATCCGATCCACGTGATGACGAGCACGATCGTCAGCGAGTGCTCGCGCACCCAGTCCGGCCCGAGCCCGCGCAGCGGCTTCGGCAGCCGGCTCTCGACTGATCCCTTCTCATACCAGAACTTGGTCGCGACGACGGTGACGAGCGACCCGAGCCAGTCGGCGATCGAGTTGCCGTAGAACGAGCCAAGATGGGTGTCGGGGTCCGACCGTAGGTAGAGAACGAGCCAGACGATCAGCGCGCCGCCGATGACGAGGCTCAACGAGTGATTGCGGATTCCGGAAGCATGACGGCGAGGCATGGCGCGATTCTACCGGTCGGGGGCGGCTACGGTCCCGGGCGGCCCATCCGTTCGCGCCAGTCATCGCGCTTGCCGCCGGACCGGCGGCGCAGCACAATGTGAAGTCGATGCGTACCGCGATCCTCGCTCTGCTTGCGACCCTCTGTCTCGAGACGCCGGCGCTGCGCGCGCAGATCAAAGCACGCCTGCCCGATACGCCGATGACGCCCCCGTGGGACAAAGGCATCCAGCCGATCAGCCGAGAGAGCTACTGGAACGCGGTCGAATGCGGCAAGCAGGGCGGCGCCCGCCCGGCCTGCGTGTTCTACGACGCGGACCTCTGCAAGAACGACGACTTCACCCTCGCCATGTACACGCCGTACAAGTCGGTCGCCTACGAGGTCTGGCGTGTGGTCCGCGCCGGTCAGCCGCCGCCGACGCCGTCATACGGCGAAGCCCAACGGACGCGCGTCACGCTCGGCGTCACGCTGACCGCGGGGTCGAAGAACGCGATTACCGACGTGGTGATCAAGCGCGGCGGCAAGACATTCCCGCCGACCGCCCGCGCGCTGGAAGCCACCGGCGGAAAATTCACCTTCGACTTCTCGGCGTTCGCACCGACCGCCGACATCACCATTGAAGTGGCCGGAAAAACCGGCACCCGCACCTGCACCGTCGAGCAGCCGGTGCTGACGATGTTCCGCTGAGGAGCCATGATGCAGCCTGTCGCTCTCGCCTTGACGTTGACGACGGTGCTGTTCGCCGGTCAGGCACCCCGGCCGGTCACGCTGATCTCCGAGGTGCGGGCCGCGATCGCCGCGCACGACCTCGCGCGCGCTGAAGCGCTCGTCGTCCAGCGCCGCGCGCAGCAGGGCACGACCTCCGAAGTGATCGAGGCGGTGTCGTGGCTGGGCCGCGGCGCCCTCGCCGAGGGCCAGGGCGATCGCGCCGAGCAGTACGCGGCCGAGGCGCAGCGGCTCGCGCTCGCGGCGCTCGGTTCGCGTCCGATCGACGAGGACGCGAAGCTCGTGAGCGCGGTCGGCGCGGCGATCGAGGTCCAGGCACAGGTGAGCGCCAACCGCGGCGCGCGCAGCGACGCGATCGTGTTCCTCGAGCGGGAGCTCAACACCTACCGGACGACGTCGCTCTCGAAACGCATCCAGAAGAACATCAACCTGCTGACGCTCGAAGGCCATCCGGCGCCGCCGCTCGAGCTGTCGGAGTCGTTGGGGGCGCCCTTGTCGGGCGCGACCGCGAAGGCGCTCGAAGGCAAGGTCGTCATCCTCTTCTTCTGGGCGCACTGGTGCCCGGACTGCAAGGCCGAGGGGCCGATCCTGGCGAAGCTGTACGCGAAGTACCAAGCGGAAGGCCTCGCCATCGTCGCGCCGACGCAGCGCTTCGGCTATGTCGCCGCCGGCGCTCCGGCGCCACCGGACGAAGAGCTCCGCTACATGGGCGAGGTGCGGGACAAGTACTACCCGTTCCTCGCGGGCGTCCCGGTCCCGGTGAGCGTCGCGAATCACCAGCGCTACGGCGTGAGCTCGACGCCGACCGTGGTCATCCTCGACCGACGGGGCATCGTGCGCCTCTATCACCCCGGACAGCTGACGGAAGACGAGCTCGAAGCGCAGCTCCGTCCGCTGCTCGCCGCTTCGACCGCCGCCCCGCGCTGAATTCTACTTACCGTTGTAGCGGACGAGCACGGCGGTGACGTCGTCGCTCTGGGCTTCGCCCGCGCAGAAGGCGTGGACGTCGGCGAGCAGGGCGTCGAGCACCTGCTGCGGCGACTCGCCGCGGTGCGCGTTGGCGCACGCGATCAGGCGATCGTCGGTGAACTCCTCGCCTTCGGCGTTCATCGCCTCCGTCACGCCGTCGCTGAACAGGACGATCAGGTCGCCGGGCTCCAGGGTCAGCGTCTCTTCCTCGAACGACGCGGTGTCGAACAGTCCCAGGACGACGCCGCCGGTCTCGAGACGCCGGATGCCGGACGCCGACACCAGCAGCGGCGCGTTGTGGCCGGCGTTGCAGTAGGTGAGCGAGCCGTCCGGCGCGAGCATGCCGTAGAAGCTGGTGAGAAAGCGCGCTTCGATCGCGCGGCGGAACAGCCCCCGGTTCAGCCGGGTCATCAACGGCGCGGCGCCCTTCTGGTAGGTGGCCTCGGCGCTGAACATGCCGAGCACCGCGGCCGCGAGCAGCGCAGCGGGTGATCCCTTGCCCGCCACGTCGCCGATGATGAAGCCGAACTGGTCGGTCGGCAAATCGACGTAGTCGTAAAAGTCGCCGCCGACGGCGCGACAGGCGATCGATGCGGCCGCGGTCGAGAAAAAGGCGCCTTCGCGATTCGCGATCGGCAGCAGCGACTGCTGAATCGCCGCCGCGACCCGCAGCTCCTGCTCGAACTTCGCCTTGTCGAGCGCTTCGCGGTAGAGGCGCGCGTTCTCGATCGCGAGCGCCGCCTCGGCCGAGAGCGTGTCCAGCGCCGAGTGCGCGTGGGCGGAACGCAAGGCGCCCCGCTCCCGGCTGTCGAGATACAGCACGCCGATGATCTCGTCGGCCCCCTTCTGCTCGGCGCGCTCGACGTAGCGCACCAGGCGCAGCGGCGTGCAGAGCACGTGGCGGATCCCGAGCGCCACGGTGCCGGTGTGCAGCTGCGCGAGATCGCCGTCGAGCAGGTCCTCGACGATGGTCTGCTGGCCGGTGGAGAACACGGTTTCCGGAATCTTGCGGCTGGTCTCGAACGTCCGCCCCGACAGCGTGACCTTGCCGCGCGCCCGGGCCAGCTTGAACTCGAGCTGCTGCTGGTCGCGGTTCGCCATCATGATGAAGCCGCGCTCGGCGCCGGTCACCTCGATGGCCGAGTCGAGCACCATCGCCAGCACCTCGTCGAGCACCCGGCCCGACCCCAGCGCGCGCAGCCCTTCGAGGAGAGCCGCCATCTGACGCAGCTCGCTCGCGGCCGACACCGCGCTCTTCTCCACCGACGGCGCCTCGTCGTCGACGAAGAAGACGATCTCGGTGTCGCCGGCCTGCCCGAGCCGAATCTGATCGCCGTGCGCCAGCACCCGCTCGCTGTGTTTTTCACCGTTGACGAAGGTCCCAAACCGCGACTGCTTGTCGCGGATGATGCAGACGCCGTTCTCCAGGCTGATCTCGGCGTGGACGCGCGAGATGTCGGCCCCCGGCAGCCGGAGATCGGTTTCGGTCCGGCGTCCGATGGTGAACAGCGGTTTGTCGATATTGACGATGCGGCGCCCGAGCGCGTCGGTGACGACCAGGCGGGGGGCAGGGACCACGTCGGACATGAGGGGAGGAATTATAAGCCGTAACTTCCACCCCCACGCGGCTGCCGCGTTGAGGGGCCCGGCTTCCACCCCAGCGCGGCTGCCGCGCTGGGAACCCCGGTTTGACGGCCGGCCCGCCCGGAACATATGCTCCTTGTCGATCGTCTACAGGAGCACGCATGAAGCATCCCAAGAGCGACCTGCTGCAGGGCACCCTCGACCTGCTGATCCTCCGCACCCTGGCGTCGGGCGACATGCACGGGTGGGGCATCTCCCAACGGCTGCAGCAGATTTCCCAGGACGTCCTGCAAGTGAACCAGGGATCGCTCTATCCCGCGCTCTACCGGCTCGAGCAACAGGGCTGGATCGAATCCTCGTGGGGCGACTCGGAGAACAACCGGCGTGCGAAGTTCTACGCGCTGACGCGATCGGGCCGGAAGCAGCTTGCGGAGGAAACCGCGAACTGGGAGCGGATCACCGCCGCCGTCGCGCGCGTCCTCCAGCACGCGTAGGGTCCGGCTAAAGCCGGACACTACCGGAACTGTGGGGTCCGGCGGAAGCCGGACACTACCGGAACTGTAGGGTCCGGCCGAAGCCGGATGCATCGGAACTGTAGGGTCCGGCTG
>Ga0070665_100002442_pt1 | contig 20489 bp, 20 predicted proteins | sample KBSS13metaG_FD_65862 | JGI IMG/M metagenome (GOLD analysis project Ga0070665, IMG submission 65862) | Switchgrass rhizosphere microbial communities from Kellogg Biological Station, Michigan, USA - KBS S1-3 metaG | ecosystem: Host-associated > Plants > Roots > Rhizosphere > Soil ...
CTCGATCTTCTTCCCCGCCACCGTGTCGCCGTACTGCTTCATGTACGCCTTCATGCCGGCTTCGATCTGCTGGCCGTAGGCCGCAAACGGGCCCGAGAACTCGGCGATCACGCCGACCTTGACGGTGTTCTGGGCGAAGGCGGGCAGCGCGAGGCATGCGGCCAGCAATGCTGCGGCGCGGAATCTGAGCATGGAAACTCCTGGGTTAGCGTGAGACGAATCCGCCAAGGGACGGTCCGGGCGGCGGCATTGTATACCTGCCGAGCGCACGTTCGCGCCGGGAATCGGTCGCGATGCTTCGGCGATTGCGCAAAAGCGCGAACTCTCGCCCGATGGCCGTGTCAATTGGCCGTTGCGCCCCTGCTATGATGGCCGCCCTTCGACTTCCCCTGCGCCCATGCATCCGCTCCTTCGTTCTGCTGCCGGCATTGCCGCGCTGATCGTTGCCGCACTGCCGGCGCATGCCGCGCCGTTCGCGTACGCGTCCAACGAAGGCTCGTCGTCGATCTCCGTGATCGACACCGCAACGGACCAGGTCGTCTCGACGCTCAAGTTCGGCCAGAAGCCGCGCGGCATCGCAGTCGCGCCCGACGGCAAGCGTCTCTACATCAGCGACCAGTCCGCGAATGCGCTCGTCGTCATCGATCTCGAGCGCAGCGTCGAGGCCGCGAAGGTCGCACTGGGCGATTCGCCCGAGGCCATCTATCTGTCAAGCGACGGCAAATGGCTTTCGGCGGCGATCGAGGAGAACGATCAGGTGCTGCTGATCGACACCGGGACGCTCACGATCGCGCGGCGCATCAAGATGAAAGGCAAGAATCCCGAGCACGCGGTCTTCAGCCCTGACGGGCGCTGGCTCTACGTAAGCGCCGAGGAAGCCGACTCCGTCGACATCGTCGACGTTGCGCGCGGCGAGGTCGTCAAGTCGGTCAAGGTCGGCGACCGGCCGCGCGGCATCGGCTTTCTTCCCGACGGCAGTCGAGCCTACGTCGCGGCGGAAAATGCCGACACCGTGAACGTGTTCGACACCGCCACGCATGACATCATTGCGCGGATCAAGGCAGGCAAGCGCAGCAACGGCGTCACCGTGCGTCCCGACGGCAAACGCGTCTACGTTTCGTCCGGCGGCGACGGCACCGTGCAGGTGATCGACACCGCGAGCAATGCGATCGTTGCGACGATTCCCGTGGGCAAGCGGCCGTGGAACATGGCGATCACGCCCGACGGCCGCAAGCTCTACGTGGCGTGCGGGCGATCCGACGACGTTTCCGTCATCGACACCGAATCCAATCGCGTGGTCGCGACGGTCCCCGTCGGCAAGCTGCCATGGGGCGTCGCGATCCGCTGAGTGCGCGGGCTAAAGGGCGTCGTTCAACAGCCCGTGCTGCGTGGCGATGCGAACGAACTTGGCCGGCGTATCCGCGTCGAGTTTCTGGCGGATGATCGTCTGGTAGTTCGCGACCGTCTTGTAGTTAAGGCAGAGCTTGTCCGCCACCGCGCGAACCGAGTGTCCCTGCGCGAGCAGGCGCGCGATCTCGAATTCGCGGTTCGACAGCTTGCGCAGTAGATCGCCCTGTCCGCTCACACCGGAAAGTGCCAGCGTCTGCGCGATATCGGGACTCAGGTAGCGCGTGCCTTGCGCCACCTGCAGCACGGCCTCGACCAGGACGTCGGGCGCGCTTGCCTTGGTGACGTAGCCCATCGCGCCCGCCGACAGCGCGCGGTTCGCGAAAATCGGCTCCTCGTGAATGCTGAACGTCAGAACGCGGGCCGTCGGCTCGCGCTGGAGGAGTCGCCGCATCGCCTCGATGCCCGAAAGGTCCGGCAGCGAAATGTCCATCACCACGACATCGGGCAGCCATTGGCAGAACGCCTGATACGCGGCTGCGGCGTTCCCGGCCTCCGCGACGACGCGGACATTGCCCGAACGCTCGAGCAGACGCCGATATCCTTCGCGCACCACCGCATGGTCGTCGACCAGCAATACCGAAATCGCTTCGCTCATCGTTCTCTCCCGCTTGTACCGCGCACCGGCAAGACGGCGCGCAGGCGAAACCCGGCGCCCGTGCCTTCGGCCTCGAAGCGCCCGCCGAGCGCCTCCACGCGTTCGCGCATTCCGACAAGCCCGAGGCCCGTCTGGTTCCCGCTGACCGCTGCTCCGATGCCATCGTCCCAAACCGTCAGCACGACGCTCTCCTCGCCATTGGCCTCGGCAACCGCGGGCTCGAGGTGAATCTCGACTTGAGTAGCCCCGGAGTGTTTCGCCACATTGGTGAGCCCTTCCTGGACGACGCGATAAAGCGTGATGTTAACCGCTTCGTCCCATACCCCGCCATCCTCGGGCGCCGAAAGTGCGAAATGCACGTTGGGCATCCGCTCGCGCCAGCCGTCGACGCAATGCTCCAGCGCGGCAACGAGGCCGAGCTCGTCCAATCCCGCGGGGCGCAGCCGCGCGACCGTATTGCGCACCGTCGCCTGGACGTGATCGGCGATCCCGATGATCGAGACGGCCGCGCGATGGATGTCCGGCGAGCGGCCGGCGTCGGCGGCACGAATCGCCACGGCATCGACCTTGATCGCGTTCAGGTACTGACCGAGCTCGTCGTGCAGTTCGCGGGCGAGGCTTCGCCGTTCGTCCTCCTGGATCCGCACGATCTCGCGCGCCAGGCGCTGGTTGGCTGCGAGCGCATCCCCACGCTCCTTTTCCGCCACGATGCGCCGCCCGAGCTCGTCACGGGTTTCGACTATCCGCCGATGCGCATACCAGACGAGCGCCAGCGCGGCGAAGAGCAGGACGCCCGGCACCTCGTCGATCTGATAGCCTTCATGCGACCGCATGAGCTCGATCCATGTCTCGCCCAAGTTCAGGAACATGCTGAACACCGCGAACGCGATCGTGGCGGCAACGATCTTCCACACGTCCCGCTGCTCGCGGGTGCGATTGTCTTCGATTCGATCCTTCATCTTTCCGGTTCCGGTGTGTCGGAGAGCGATCGGGACAGCGATCGCTTGTGCGCGATTCGGGAATCATTCCCGCTCGCACGAGGGCCACAACAACCCAACGACGCAAAAGTAATGCGATGCTTGCGCGTCCGGCCTGTTCGACGCGACCTCGCTCGGGTAGCCGGCCCATAACGATACTACGAGGGATCGATGTCGAATCTGCGCCGCACGCCACATTGGGTCCTCGCGGAGCTTGCCGCGCTCGGCGTGGCGCTCTGCATCCCGTCCGCGTGGGGTGCCGACAATCCCGCCGAAGCCATGGAGCTGCCGGCCGTCGAAGTGATCGGCACGACGCCGCTGCCCGGTCTCGGCACGGCACTTCGCGACGTGCCGGCGAACGTACAGGTCTTCGGCAATCGTGGCATCGCCCTGCAGCGGCCGGCGACGCTCGCGCAGTTCCTGGACGAGCACGGGACGAGCGTCAATGCCAGCACAGGCCAAGGGAACGCGTACCAGCCGTCGATCACGTTTCGCGGCTTCGCGGCGTCGCCGCTCCTCGGCACCCCGCAAGGCATGTCGGTCTTCCAGGACGGCGTGCGGATCAACGAATCCTTCGGCGACGTCGTGAACTGGGACCTCGTGCCGCCGTCTGCGATCTCCAGCATCCAGATCATTCCAGGGTCCGCGTCGGCGTTCGGGCTGAACACCCTGGGCGGGGCGCTTGCCATCTATACCAAGAGTGGCGCGCAGTTTCCCGGAACGTCCGTCTCGCTCTCCGGCGGCTCGTTCGGAAACGCGGAGGCGACGTTCGAAGCGGGCGGGCGCACGGACAAGCTCGACTACTTCGCGACGGGACGCTTTACCGACGACAACGGCTGGGCCGACCACAATCCGAGCCGCGTGAAGCAGCTTTTCGGCAAGGTCGGCTATCAGGACGAGATCACCGACTTCGACGTCACGGGGACGTTCGCGGACAATTCGCTCCAGGGCACGCAGACGCTGCCGCAGTCGATGCTGGGCAATCCGAAGCAGGCCTACACGTACCCCGACCTCAACGTGAACAAGCTCGCCTTCGTCGCGGCCAAGGGCAGCCGCTTCCTGAGCGACGCGCTGCTCCTGGGCGGCAGCGCGTACTACCGGAAGTACAAGTCGTCGAACACCAGCAGCAACGTCAACGACGACTACGGCGAGTTCGATCCGCGGACCGGCGAGATCATCACGAACGAAGCGCTGAACGACCAGTCGACCATCGACCAGACGAGCTTCGGGCTCGGCCTGCAGCTGACGGCGAGCGGCCTTGCAGGGGGAGTCAAGCATCAGCTCGCCGTGGGCGCGAGCGGAGACTTCGGCCGCACGCGCTTCACGCAGCAGGAGCAGGCCGCGAATTTCACCGCCGACCGCGGCACGGTCGGCACCGGAAACTACGCCGTCGTCACCGATGCCGATCTCGACAACGATTACTACGGGCTGTTCATCACCGACTCGATCGCATTGACCGACCGCTGGACGCTCACGCTCGGCGGCCGTTACAACTACGCCCGGATCATCATCCGCGACGCGACCGGGGAGGATGAGGGGCTGAACGGCACTCACAACTTCTCGCGCTTCAATCCGACCATCGGCATCAATTTCAACCCCACCCCGGATCTCACGACCTACGCCAACTACAACGAGGGCATGCGTACGCCGACGCCGATCGAGTTGACCTGCGCCGATCCCGCGGCACCGTGCAAGCTGCCGAATCAGTTCCTCTCCGATCCCCCGCTTTCGATGGTCGTGTCGAAGACGTTCGAAGCCGGCGCACGCGGCAAGATCGGCGCCGCCGCCACGTGGTCGTTCGCCGCCTACCGCACCAATCTCGACGACGACCTGCAGTTCATCGCGAGCGGCGCCGGCGCCTCCAACGCCGGCTATTTCCAGAACGTCGGCAAGACCCGGCGTCAGGGTGTCGAGTTGAACCTCGGAACACGCGTGGGCGATGTGTCTTTCGATTTCCGGTACAACCACATCGACGCCACCTTCCAGTCCACGTTCGTGGCGTCGAGTCCCAACAACTCCACCGCCGACGCGGACGGTGCGATCCTGGTGCAGCCGGGCAACCGGATTCCCGGCATCCCCGCGGATTCGATCAAGTTCCTGGCGGCCTACGATTTCGGCGACCACGGCACCATCGGCCTCAACGTCCTCTACGCCGGTCCGCAGTACGCGATCGGCGACGACAACAACCAGGATTCGCATGGGAAACTGCCCTCCTACACCGTGCTGTCCCTCGACGCGCGGTACCGGATCACCCCGGCGTTGCAGTTCTTCCTGCAGGTGAACAACCTGCTCGACCGCCGGTATCAGAACTTTGGGCTGTTGGGCTCGAACGTCTTCACCGGCCCCGACGCAAGCTTCGGCCCGGCGCAGGACATCGCGGCGGTGCCCGCGCAATTCCGTGCGCCCGGCGCGCCTCGCGCCATTTTTGCGGGTCTGCGCTATGCGTTCGGAGACGCCGCCGCGCGCTACTGACGGGTGTAACGGAAAGCAAGCCGACATTTCGCCGCGGTACACTTGGGCGATGCCACCTCGTTCGGCCGCGGCGCGCGCGCCCAACTCTTCACCCCCGCCGGATTCGCCCGATCGACGGCGAACATTGCAGATCCTCGGTGCACTCGGCCTTGCGTCGTCCCTGCTGCCGCGTTCGATCGTCGACGCGCGGGCCGACGGGCCCGGCGATGACGTCTGTGCCAGCGGTGCCCAGGCATTGCCGCTCGTCGTACCGGGAAGCCGCGGCTATCTGGGCCGGCTCGAACCTCGCGGCGCGCCGCTGACGCTGATCGCAGGACAGGCCGGAGCGCTACCTCCCGGCGTCGTGCACGGCGGGCTCGCCTATCGCGTGCGCCATGGCGGCCGCGATTTCATCAATCCCACCTTGGTCGCGCATCCCGGCGAGCACCTGCGGATCTCGTTCGCCAATCGCCTGGCCAATCCGACCATCGTGCATTGGCACGGCCTGACCGTCGATACGCAGAACGACGGCAGCGGCATGCGGGTCATCGCGCCGGGCGAGGGATACCAGTACGACTTCGAAGTTCGCGATCGCGCAGCGCTCTATTGGTATCACCCTCATCCGCACGGTCAGACCGGCGAGCAGGTCTATCAGGGGCTCTACGGCGCGATCGAGGTCGAGGACGAAGACGATGCCGCTCTCCGGCGCGCGCTGGACGTCGAACCCGGCAAGACCGAAATCCCGCTCGTGCTGCAGGACCGGCGCACAACGGGTGGTTACAAGGCCACCGAGGCCGATCGCATGCACGGATTCCTGGGCGACGCGATGTACGTCAACGGGCGTGCATGTCCTTATCTGGACACGGCGACGCGCCTCTATCGCTTCCGAATCCTCAACGCGTGCAACGCGCGGACGCTGTGCATCGCGTGGCGAACCGCGTCGGGCACGCGCATTCCGATGACGGTGATCGGCAACGACGGCGGCCTCTTGCCAGCGCCCCAGCCTGCGCAGCAGGTATTCCTGGCCGCGGCCGAGCGCCTCGATGTGCTCGTCGACCTGCGCGACGCCTCCGTCGGCGAGACGATGGTGCTCGAATCGCTGGCGTTCGATCCGATGCACGCGGAAATGGAAACCCCGGCACCCGCGGTGGATCATGCCGCGATGGGTCACGGTGCCGCGCCGCCGGCAGAAGATCACAGCGTGCACGAAGGCCACGTGCATGCAGGCGCATGGCCCGAAGGCTCGGCCCGCGCCCTCATGCAACTGCGCGTTCGAAGGCGGGTCGCCTACGATCGTCGTGTGCCGGCGACGTTGTCGGCCATCGCGCCCATCGACGTCGCGGACGCGCGCGAGCGGCCGTTTCGCCTCGGCTTCAACAAGGGACGCTGGCGCATCAACGATCGCGTGTTCGTGATGGGCGAAACGCCGATCGAGGTTGCGCGCGACACGACCGAGGTGTGGCTTCTGCGGAACTACCACACCAGCATGCCGCACGCCATGCACCTCCACGGATTCCATATGGACGTGCGCGAGCGCGAGACGTCGCCGGATTTCATCCGCGCACTTGCCGTCGATGCGCAGGGACGACTGCCCACCGATTTCGGGCGCCGCGACACGGTGCTGGTTTGGCCCGGCGAAAGCGTGCGGGTCGCGATACGGTTCGCGTTGCCATTCAACGGGCCGCAGACCTACGTCTTCCACTGCCACAACCTGGAGCACGAGGACGGCGGGATGATGCTGGGCGTCAAGGTGGCGTGACCGCGCCCGCGACGCGTCTTCTCCTTGCGGGCGGCGGGCACGCCCACATCGAAGTGCTTCGACGGTTCGCGCTCCGACCCCCGGACGGGGTCGAGCTGGCTCTGGTTTCGACGTCGGATGCAATGCTTTACTCCGGCATGACACCGGCCGTGATCGCGGGGCATTTCACGCTGGCCGAGGCGCAGATCGCCTTGCGTCCACTCGCCGCGTCCGCGCGCGCCCGCTTCGTCACCGACACCGTGGTCGCGCTCGATCTCGCGGCGCGTGTCGCAACCTGCGCGAGCGGTCGCCGCGAGACGTTCGACGTGCTTTCGCTCGACGTGGGATCGGTGCCCGACCGCTCGCTTCCCGGCGCGAGCGAATTTGCCGTCGGCGTGCGTCCGCTGGACGCGCTCGTGAATGCCTGGGAGGTGTTGCGCCGCGACGCTCTCGCCGATCGCATCGGCAGGATTGCCATCGTCGGCGGCGGCGCCGCAGGCGCCGAGCTTTGCCTTGCCATGCAGTACGCGCTGCAGGCCGCATGTGGACCCCGGGCGCCCCGGATGGTCCTCGTCTCCGACCATCCGCGCCTGCTTCCGGGTCATGCGCGCGGCGCGCAACGGCGCATCGAGTCGGTCGTCTCCGCGCGGGCCGAGATGCACCTGGGATGCGCCGCCTCGGCGATCGAGCGCTCCGGCGTGCGTCTCGCCGACGGTCGCAGCGTCGAGGCCGACCGTGTCATCGTTGCCACGGGCGCGCAGGCACCGCCATGGCTCGTGGCGGCCGGGCTTGCCTGCGACGCGCACGGCTTCGTCCGCATCGATGCGAGCCTGCGCTCGTCGTCGCATCCGTTCGTGTTCGCGGCCGGCGACTGCGCGACATCGGAGGATGCGCCGCGACCGAAGTCGGGCGTCTACGCCGTCCGGGCCGGGCCGCCGCTCGCGGAAAACCTGCGGCGAAGTGCACTCGATCGGCCGCTGGTCATGTACCGCCCGCAACGGCGCGCACTCGCGCTCATCGGTACCGGCGATGCCTGCGCGATCGCATCGTGGCCGCCCCTCGCGGCCGCAGGCCGATGGGTATTCCGCTGGAAATCCGGCATCGATCGGCGCTTCGTCGCGCGCTATCGCACCGACCACTGATCTGCCGCGGTTATGATGCGGCGATGCCCCGCCTCGCCCTGTCGCCGCTTTTCGCGTGGCTGTTCGCCATCGTCGCGGGCGTGGCGGGCGCGCAAGGCGACGATCCGATCGTACTCGATCCCCGCCAGGTTTCGGCGCACGTGTGGTTTTTCCAGGGCGACTCGAACGCAGCCAGCGCGCGCAACAAGGGCTTCATGTCGAACGCGGGCTTCGTCGTGACGAGCGACGCCGTCGTCGTGTTCGACGCGCTGGGCACACCTCCGCTCGGCCTCGCGATGATCGCGGCCATCCGCAAGGTCACGCCGCTCCCGATCCGCCGCGTCGTGGTGTCGCACTACCACGCCGATCACATCTACGGCCTGCAGGCGTTGAAGGGCGCCGGCGCGGAAATCTGGGCGTATCGGAAGGCCGAGGCCTACATCAACTCCGGACAGGCCGTCGAGCGCCTTGCGCAGCGCCGCGCCGAGCTGTCGCCCTGGGTAGACGACAAGACGCACGTCGTGCCGCCCGACGTGTGGCTGGACGGCGACACCGATTTCAAGCAGGGCGGCATCACCTTTCGCGTGATCTATACCGGCGGTGCGCACTCGCCCGAGGACATCATGATGTTCGTGCTTCCGGACCGCGTCCTGTTTGCGGGAGACCTGATCTTCGCCGGCCGCATTCCCTTCGTCGGCAACGCCGACAGCAAAGGATGGCTGGGCGCGATGGACCGAATGCTTGCGCTCGATCCGGCGGTCGTCATTCCCGGCCACGGCCCGGCATCGCACGACGTGCGGCGCGACCTGACGCTCACCCGCGATTATCTGCTCTACCTCCGGGCGACGATGGGGCGCGCCGTGCATGAGCTCGAGCCGTTCGAGGACGCTTACGCGAAAACCGACTGGTCGCGCTTTGCCTCGTTGCCGGCCTTCGCACAGGCGAATCGCACCAACGCGTACGGCACTTACCTGCTGCTCGAGCAGGAAGAGCTCGCGGCGACGCCCCGATGACGTCCGCCAACGATCCCGTGCTGGCGGTCGCCGTGCGTGCGGCACGGCGCGCCGCGAGCGTGATCGCGGACGCGTCGCGCGATCTCCGCCGCCTGCCGACCTTCTCCAAGGAGCATGGCGACATCGTGTCGGCCGCCGATGGCGAGGCCGAGCAGGCGATTGCCGCGACGATTGCCGCCGCATTTCCGGATCACGCGATCCTGGGCGAGGAGGCCGGCGAGGTTCGCGCGGGCAACGCAAGCTCACCCTATCGGTGGATCGTGGATCCGATCGACGGCAGTCTCAATTTCGTGCACGGATTTCCGTACTACGCGATATCGATCGCGCTTGCGAAGAACGACGAAGTCACGCACGCCGTCGTGCTGGATCCGGTCCACGACGAGCTTTTCACCGCGGTCAAATCCAAAGGTGCCCATCGCAACGGCGCGCCGATGCGGGTGTCCGCATGCACGCGCCTATCGGCGGCGCTCGTCGGCACGGTTTTTCCGACGCGCAAGAGTCCGAAGCTCGCGAGCTACGTACCGGTGTTCACCGCGCTCATGTCCCAATGCGGCGGCATCCGCCGCGCCGGCGCGTGCGCGCTCGACCTCGCGCACCTCGCTGCGGGACGGCTCGACGGTTTCTGGGTGACGAGCCTGCGCGCCTGGGACGTCGCAGCGGGGGCGTTGCTGGTGACCGAAGCCGGAGGCCGCGTGGGCGACTTCGCGGGTGGGCTCGAATACCTGCGCACCAACGAAGTGATCGCCGCCGCGCCGGGATTGTTCAATCCGCTGCGCGAGTCGATCGTGGCCGCCCTTCCATCGTGACATCCACCACGCGCGGGGAATGCTGCCGCATGTTGGGAAGCAATGTCAGCGCAAGCAGGGTGACGGCCGCGATGCCCGCCATCGCGAGCAGGAGCGAGCTGAATCCCGCCGCCTTGACCACCGGACCCAGCAGCCACACGGCGAGCGAGCTCACGCCGAACGCGACGGTGAGCCGCATCCCCGACACCCGCGAGCGCATGCGGTCGTCGACATAGCGCACGATCATCGCGTCGGTGAACGGTATTGCGCCGAAGACCACGATCATGAACAGCACCATCAGCGCATAGAGCGCCCAGCCCTGCGCGTACGCGGCCAGGGCGAACAGCGGCACCTGGAACATCACGATGCCGAAATAGAGGTACTTGAGCGGCACACGGTCGATGAGCGAGCCCACCACGATCTGCGCCAGCGAGCCCGCGACGTAGACGAGCGCCAGCAAGATGCCGAGCATGGCAGGATCGGTGACGATGCCCACGAATCGCTCGCGCAGGAGCTGGCCGTTGCCGTTGGTCGTGAAGTTGAACAACAGGCTCGCAGTGACAGAGGCGATGGTCAGCACGGTGAAGATGCGCGCCAGGAGCGGCGCCGGGAGCTCGGCCTGCGTGGCGCTGCGCTTGGCGGGGGCAACCTCTTCGACTGCAGCGACGCGCGCGAACAGGATGCCGCAGGCGATCGCGATGAACGCCGGGACGATGAACGCGGCGCGCCAGCCCGCGTACTTGACGAGGAACCCGGTGGTGACGGCGGCGAGCGCTACACCGAGGTTGCCCGACAGGCCGTTGATGCCGATCGTGAGGCCGGGACGCGACGCTCCGCGCACCAGCATCGGGATGCCCACCGGGTGGTAGATCGACGAGAACGCGCCCATCACGGTGAGCGCCGCCGCGAGCTGCCAGGGACCCTGCGTTGCCGACACCAGCAGCATCGACGCGCCCATGCCGAAGAAGAACACCAGCATCATCGGCCGCCGCCCCCAGTGATCGCCGAGCCGTCCCGCGAGAAGCGAGCCGAAGCCGAAAAGGAAGAAGGCGCCGACCCCGTAGGGCATCAGGTCTTCCCAGCGTGCAATGCCGAAGTCGGCGGCGATCGCGCCGACGGCAGTCGCGAACACGAGGAGGAACATGTGATCGAGCGCGTGCGCGACGTTCAGCAACAGCACGGAGGCGCGGGAAATGCGGCCACTCATGCCGTCATTCTACTGCGCGAGCGCCAGCAGCTGATTCCATAGCGCATCCGGCACCTCGACGCCGGTCGCCGATGCCTTCGCGGCAAGGTCGCCGCGCCGCGCGCCGGGAAGCCGGACGCCGGGATCGCGCGTCATTTCGGCGACGAGCGTTTCGATGCGCTCGAAGTAGGTTCCTCGTCCCGCCATCGCGTCGGGATCCACCGCAATGAATGCCTGCCCGATCCGCGGCCGATTGCCGGCATCGACGAAAAACGAATCCGCCTCGAAGCCGAACGCGGCGCCAGTCAGCGCGCACGCGAGTAGCTCGACGATCAGCGCAAGCATCGCGCCCTTCGTTCCTCCCATCGCGAGCATCGAGCCCGTCAGTGCGACCTTGGCATCCGTGGTCGGATTGCCCGCGGCGTCGAGCGCCCAGCCGAGGGGAATCGCCCGCCCTTCCTTCGCGGCGATCATCACCTTGCCGCGCGCGACTTCGGAGAGCGACAGGTCGATCACAAGGGGCGCCGCCTGCGCGCGCGGAAACGCCGCCGCGATCGGATTGGTGCCGAACACCGGATGCCTGCCACCGGCGGCCGGCATCGCTGCGGGCGAATTGCCGAGCGCCAGTCCGATCATGCCGGCGGCAGCGATGGGACCCAGGTGATACGCAGCGACGCCGAAGTGATGGCTGTTGGTGACGCCGGCGAAGCTCACGCCGAATTCGCGCGCGCGACGGATCGCCTCGGTCACCGCCAGCGCGCAGGCGGGAAACGCGAGTCCGCTACCCGCGTCCACGAGCACGGCGCCGCCCTTCTGCCGCGCGATGACCGGCACGACCCCGCCGTCTGCGCGCCCGTTGCGAAGATGCGTCGCGTATTGCGGAATGCGCGACATTCCGTGCGAGGCGAGCCCTTGCGCTTCGGCCTCGACCAGCGCTTTCGCCGTGGCCTCCGCCATCGCCGCATTGGCACCCGAACGCGAGAGCGCACGCGTTGCGACCTCCTGCAACTCGGCGAGCGAATGGAGCGCCATCGGGGGCTGCCGAATTAATGCCCCGCGGCCAGCGCGGCGGCGACCTTCTCGGCGATCAGCGTGGAAACACGCACGTTGCTCTCGTGCGTGACGCCGGCGATATGCGGCGTCAGGATCAGGCGGGGGCATCCCGCGAAACCCGACGCCGCGGCAAGCGGCTCGCGCTCGAACACGTCCAGCGCCGCGCCGCCCAGCCTGCCCGCGCGCAACGCCGCCGCGACGGCGGTCTCGTCCACCACCCCGCCCCGCGATGTGTTGATCAGGATGGCATCCGTCTTCATGGTGGCGAGACGTGCCGCGTCGATCAGGTTGCGCGTTGCGTCCGACAGCGGAACGTGCAGCGAGAGAACATCGGCTTCCGCCACGACTTCGGCAAATGTGCGCCGGGTCGTCGCTTCCTCCGCCCAGGCAGCCGCATCGGCGGGCACGTGCGGATCGAAGCCGATCACGCGCATGCCGAGCGCACGCGCGAGACGTCCGGTCAGCCGGCCGATGCCGCCGAAGCCGACGAGGCCCAACATTTTTCCGCCCAGCTCGCGGCCTTCCGAAAGCGCGGCGCGCGGCCAGCGTCCGGCAGCGACGTCGTCCGTCGACCCGTAAGCCCCGCGCAACAGCAGCATGGCCGTGCCGATCACGTATTCCGCGACGGCCTGCGCGTTCGCCCCCGTGGCCGGAAGCACGGCGACACCGCGCGCCTCGCATGCGGGCACATCGACATTGTCGAGTCCGACGCCAAGCCGGCCGACGGCCTTGAGCCGCGGAGCGGCGGCGAGCAGCGCGGCATTCACCTGGGTGCGATTGCGGCAGATCAGCGCGTCGGCGTCACCAAGGGCGTCTTCGAGGTCGGCGCGCCGGTCGACCAGCGTCTTGTCGTAGTCGACGTCGAATCGCTGCGCGAGCGAGGCGACGGCATCGTCGTCCATGAACTCGCTGATGACGATCCGCACGGCTACTTGGCGAAGAGTCGATTCATGTCGGCGAAAGCCTTGAACTCGATCGCGTTGCCGAATGGATCGAGGAAGAACATCGTCGCCTGCTCACCCGGCTCGCCCTTGAACCGCGTGTACGGCTCGATGACGAACTTCACCTTTGCCGCAGCGAGGCGGTCGGCCAGGGCCTGCCAGCGCGCAAGATCGGTGACGACGCCAAAATGCCGCACCGGCACGTTTTCGCCGTCGACCAGGCTGGTCGCATCGGACATGCTGGCCTTCGCGACCTTGTGCGCGACGATCTGGTGACCGAAGAAATCGAAGTCGACCCAGTCGTCGCTGCTGCGGCCTTCGGCGCAGCCGAGAAACTCGCCGTAGAAGCGGCGCGCTTCGTCGAGGTCGGTCACCGGAAACGCAAGGTGGAAGCGGGGATAGTCGGGTGTGGGGAGATGGGGTGTCATGACGGTGCTTTCACGATTCAAGACGGACGGGGCGTACAGCAACGCGTCAGCTTTGCATGCCCCACTTGCGGACGGTGCGCGACTCCACCAGGCGGAATACGACGTTCTCGACGACGAGACCGATGACGATTACGGTGAGCAAACCCGCGAAAACATTGGGTATCTCGAGCTGGTTCTTGTTCTCGTAGATGAACCAGCCGAGACCGCCGGAGCCGGAAGAAACGCCGAACACCAGTTCGGCCGCGATGAGCGTTCGCCATGCGAACGCCCAGCCGATCTTGAGTCCGGTCAGGATGGAAGGAAACGCCGCCGGTATCAGGATTCGTGCGACATAGCGCAAGCCGCGAAGTCCGTAGTTTCTGCCGACCATCCGCAGCGTATTGGACACCGACAGGAAGCCCGAGTGCGTGTTGAGCGCCACCGCCCAAAGCACGGAGTGCACGATCACGAAAACGATGCTGCCGTAGCCCAGGCCGAACCAGATGAGCGCCAGGGGCAACAGCGCAATCGCAGGCAACGGATTGAACATCGATGTCAGGAGCTCGAGCAGGTCGGTGCCGAGGCGCGACGAAATCGCAATGACGGTCAGCACCGTTGCGCACACGATTCCGATCGCGTAGCCGATCAGCAGCACGCGCAGCGACGTTGCGACGCGCGAGAATAGCGTCCCGCCAAAGAACCCCTGGAAGAACGCCTCGATCGTCGCGGAAAACGTCGGGAACAGCAGCGGATTGTTGAGCCAGCGCGCGTAGCCTTCCCACAACAGTCCGAGCGCGATGAGAATCGCGAGCTTTCTCACCCAACCCATGTTGGCGATGCGCTCGCCGGTCGACAGCGGCTTCTCGACCACGCCGTACGCGCCCGTAGCGGGCTCCAGCACGCGTTCGACGCGCGAATAGGGCATGCCGTCGTCCTTCATCGCGGCGTACCCCGCGGCCGCGCTCGGGGCGACGGCTTCGACGAGACACCCCCGCAGTCGAGTCGGGCGACCATGCTCATGTGTGCGCGTCCTCGACAGGTTCGGCGAACAGCATGTCGTGGATGCGCCTCTCGAGCGAAGCAATGATGGCGCCGTCCGTTCCCGGCGGGACGCTGTTCAATTCCGCCTTCACCTGCCCCGGATGCGGCGACAGCAGCAGAATCCGGCTGCCGATCCTGATCGCTTCCGGAATCGAGTGCGTGACGAACAGCACGGTGAAGCGCGTGCCTTCCCACAGCTCGAGCAGGTCGTCCTGCATCTTGCGCCGCGTGAGGGCGTCGAGCGATGCGAACGGCTCGTCCATCAGCAGGATGTCGGGCTCCATCGCCATGCCCCGCGCGATGGCGACCCGCTGCTTCATGCCGCCCGAAAGGGTGTGCGGATAGTTGTCCGCAAACTTCTCGAGGCCGACGCGCGCGATGACGTCGCGCGCCTTTTCCACCGCCGCGCGGCCCGCGAGGCGACCGCTTGCCGTCAGCGGGAACATCACGTTGCCGAGCACCGTCCGCCATGGCAGCAGTTGATCGAACTCCTGGAACACCATCATGCGATCGGGCCCCGGCGGACCGATCGCGGCGCCTTTCATCCGGATCTCGCCTTCGACCGGCTGCAGGTAACCGCCAACGGCCTTCAGCAGCGTCGACTTGCCGCACCCCGAGGGGCCGAGGAGCACGAAGCGATCGGAGCGCATCACCTGGAAGTCCACGCGATAGGTCGCGGTGACGAGATACTCCTTGGTCTTGTATTGCAGCGTGACGCCGCGAACGTCGAGCAGTGGCGCCGGGCCCGCGCCGACGGCAGGATCGTTTACCGCGGCGCGCATCAGCTCTGCCATGGCAGGCGGTCCAGATCGACGTTGCCGCCGCTCACGATGATGCCGACACGGGCGCCGGCCACGTCGATCGTACGTTCCAGAAGACACGCGAGCGGAACGGCCGCCGACGGCTCGATGACGATCTTCATGCGCTCCCACGTCATGCGCATCGCACGCACGATGGCTTCCTCGCTGCAGGTGCCGAACGCCGTGACGAACATGCGCAGCGCGGCGAGCGTCCGCGGCGCCAGCGTCGTGCGCAGGCCATCGGCGATGGTCGTGGTGGGCGGCAGCGGCTCGATCCTCCCGCTTGCGAAGCTCAGAGCGGCGTCTCCGGCGTTGGCGGGCTCGGCGCCATAGACCGCGATGCCGGTCCGCGTGCCGCGCGCCGCAATCGACGTCCCGGACAGGAGGCCGCCGCCGCCGCATGGCGCGATCAACGCATCGAGCTCCTCGGTTTGCCGCAGAAGCTCGAGCGCCGCCGTCCCCTGACCGGCGATGACACGCGGGTCATCGAACGGATGGATCATGGCGGCGCCCGTCTCGCGCTGAACCTCTGCGCACGCCGCTTCCCGCGCGGCCACCGTCGGTGTGCACAAGCGGATCGCCGCGCCGAAGCGCGCCACGTTCGCCTGCTTCACCTTCGCGGCGTTATCGGGCATCACGACCCACGCCGGAATGCCCCGGCGGCGCGCCGCGTACGCGAGCGCCGCGCCATGATTGCCGGACGAATGCGTCACGACGCCACGACGCGCCTCGTCGTCCGACAGCGAAAAGACGGCGTTGCACGCGCCGCGTGCCTTGAAGGCGCCGATCCGCTGGAAGTTCTCGCATTTGAAAAAAAGCGACGCGCCGGCCTCGGCATCGATCGACGACGACGACAGGACGGGCGTGCAATGAACGTGGGGCGTGACGCGGGCGTGCGCCGCGTGAATCGCGTCGAGATCGGGAAGCGCGAGCGCATCGCGCACGCCCGGTGCGACCTGCATCAACTTCCGGACAATCCGTGGACGTTCGGAAAGAACATGTCCTTCCACGATTCCGGACGCGCCTTGATCGAACCGGTTTTCGCCATGAACTCGGCGAACTTCTGGACGTTCTGCGGCGCCGTGGTGAAGACGATCTGCGGGTCGTTCAGCATCTTCACGATGTTCTCGACGGTGTCCTTGTCTTTCGAGATGCGCAGGTACGCCGCGGCGGCCGCGGGCTTGTCGCGGTTGATCTGTGCGGTGGCCTCGTCCAGCGCCTGCGTGACAGCGACATACACCTTCGGATTCTCGCTGCGGAACTTGCTGGTCGTCCAGGCAACATTGAACGTCGAGGAGCCGCCCAGCACGTCGTAGCTGTCGAGCACGACGTGATTGCCGGCGCGCGCGAGCTCCTGATACTGAAACGGCGGCGAGCCGAAGTGCGCGTCGACCTCCGACTGGCCCGAGAGGAGCGCCTGCATGGCATCCGGGTGCGACAGCGTGACGGTCAGCGGGTCGAGGCGATTCTGCTGCCCCGCGCCGAAGGCCTGTTCGGCGGCCATCTGCAGGATCACGGCCTGAACCGAAACCTTCACCGCGGGAAGCGCGATGCGATCCTTGTCGGTGAAATCGCGGATCGTCTTGACCGCCGGATTGCGGGTGACGAGATAGAGCGGCATCGAGTTGAGCGCCGCGATGCCGCGCACATCGAGGTTGCCGCGCGTGCGGGCCCACAGCGTGACCAGCGGACCGACGCCACCCGATGCCACCTGCAGACTGCCGGACAGGAGCGCGTCGTTCATCACGTTGCCACCCGCGAACTTCGCCCAGTTCACCTTGAGGTCGAGGCCGGCCGCCTTGGCGTGCTTCTCGACCAGCTTCTGCTCCTCCATCAGCATCAGCGTCAAGTAGCCGATGCCATATTGCTGCGCGATGTTGATCTCGCTCATCTCCGCTCGCACCGGCCACGCGAGTGCTGCAAGCGTCAACAGGAGCGCGGCCGTGAACGAGCGATGCATCCAAACCTCCCAGGTGGCAAACCGTGGGAATTATAGGCGGACCGCACACGGACGGTCGAAACGAGCGAATCCGCCGGCCTCCGCGCGGTGTGCCGGATGCCGGGAGCCGGTCGGCCTACGCGCTCTCGTAGAGCCGCGTCATCACGAATTCGCGATGGCCGAGCGCCTCCGCAGCGGTGAGGCGGCCATTGGCGGTGCGAAACATCATGTCGAGCAGCCTGTCGCCGGCGTCGCTCATCGTGATCTCGCGCTGCAAAAGCCCGGACGTGTCGACGTCGACGTGCTCGCTCATCGTGCGAACGGTGCGCGGGTTGGCGCAGATCTTGATCACGGGCAGGATGGGGTTGCCGATGACGTTGCCTTGCCCGGTGGGGAAGAAATGCACCGCGAAGCCCGACGCCGCGCAGAGCGTGACCATCTCCGCGGCGGCCGACGAGCTGTCCATGAACCACAGTCCGGGCCTGGTCGGCATCTCGGCCTTGTCGAGCACGCCGTCGACGATGCATTTGCGGCCGATCTTCTGGATGTTGCCGAGGGCCTTTTCCTCGATCGTCGTCAGGCCGCCCGCGATGTTGCCCTTGGTCGGCTGCGATTCGGACAGGTCGGTCGTCTTGTGGCGATTCACGACCTCCTGGTAACGGTCGAACACGCGCATGAAATCGGCCCGTACCTTGTCGTCGCGGCAGCGCGCCGCGACGATCTGCTCACCGCCCGTGAGCTCGGTGGTCTCGCCGAACACGAGCGTGCAACCCGCCTCGTAGAGCTTGTCGAACGCGTCGCCCACCGTGGGATTGGCCCCGCAACCGGAAGTCGTGTCCGATTCTCCGCACTTGGTCGAGACCCAGAGCTCGTTCAGCGGGCACAGGACGCGATGCTGCTCGCTCGCGTCCTGCAGGAATTGGCGCGCCGCTTTCGAGGCCCGCATGATCGTGTCGTGATCGCCGTGGAGCTCGATGCCGAAGCCCGCGACCGGCTTGCCGGTGGCGGCGATTCCGTCCGCAACCTTTTTCGTCCAGCCGTCCTCGATGCCGATCACCACCACCGCGGCGACGTTCGGGTTGCTGCCGGCGCCGATCAGCGTGCGGAAGTGCAATTCGAGATCGGCGCCGAACTGCAGGCGCCCGTACGGATGCGGAATCGCAAGCGTGCCCTTGATGTTGTTCGCCACGGCTTCGGCCGCCGTGTTGGACAGGTCGTCGACCGGCAGGATGATGACGTGATTGCGCACGCCCACCCGGCCGTTCTCGCGGCGATAACCCCAGAACGTGTTTTCCATGTCGGCTACCAGCGCTTGGTCTTGATGTTGTGAACGTGGGCGTGCTCGCCCTTCCTGATCGGCGCGACGACCTTGCCGATATCGACGCCGTACTTGATCACCGTGTCGCCCACCGCCATGTCCTTCAGCGCCACCTTGTGACCGATGGGAATGTCCTGCAATGACTCTAGACTGATCGTCCGGTTCTCGTCCAGGATCAGGCCGGTCAGGTGCGCGCCGGCCTTCAGGTTCTCGACGACGACAACCGCGACGGAATCGTTCGGATCGTGCAATACACAGTGGATCATGCGGGAAGCTCCGGGAATGACGGACGGCTGGCCCCGAAAGTGGACCGTTCGGGCGATCGCATCCTAGAAGGTGTGGTGATCCAAGTCAACTAGATCATCTATATCATTTGCATGACTACTTGTCGCCGATTAGACTCTGTCGATGGGACCTTCTTCCGATGCCCGCGCGCTGCACGACGCCGATGTCGCCGCCGCGCCACGTTCGACGCCACTCTACAAGGAGGTCAAGCGGCGACTCATGGAAGCGCTGTCGATCGGCGAATGGCGGCCGGGTGACGCCATCCCTTCGGAGCCTCGGCTCGCCACCCGTTACGGCATCAGCATCGGTACCGTGCGCAAGGCTATCGACGAATTGGCCGCGGAGAACATCCTGATACGGCAGCAGGGCCGCGGCACCTTTGTCGCGAGCCACAACCGCGACCGGATGCTGTTTTACTTTTTCCATGTTGTGCCCGAGACCGGTCCGAAGGCATATCCGGAAGTCGAAATGCTGGCGTTCGGGCGCGGCCGCGCCGATGCCCTGCAGGCGGGGCGCCTCGGAATTGCCATCGGCGCACCGGTCTTCCTGATCCGCAATCGCCTGTCGCTGCGGGGCGAGCAGATCATCGTCGACGACATCGCCCTGCCCTGTGGACGCTTTCCTAACCTGAACGGCAAGCAGTTCCGCGAGCGGCCGTCGACGATATACAACCTGTACCAGGAGTCGTTCGGGATATCGGTCGTGCGCACGAGCGAGCGCCTCCGCGCGACGCTCGGCGACGGGGAAACCACCGCGCTCCTGGGGATCGCGTCCGGCGCGCCGCTGCTCCAGATCCGTCGCGTGGCCTACACCTATCACGACGAGCCGGTCGAATACCGCGTCTCGCTCGTCAACACGGCGCGGCACGAATACTGGGCCGACATCGGCGCCGTGTAATCGCCTCAGGCGTCGCGACTGCGATGCGCGACCAGGTCGATCTCGATCCGCGCGCCACGCGCGAGTCCGGTTACCCCGACGCAGGTGCGTGCCGGTCGCCTCGACTCCGGGAAATACGTCGCATAGACCGCATTCATGCGCGCGTAATCGTCGTCGAAGAAGCGCAGGAACACGCGCACCGCTGCAACGTCGGCGAGCCCGAGCCCGCAGCCTTCGAGCACCGTGACGAGGTTCCGCATCACCTGATGGGTCTGCTCCTCGATCGTCGCGGGATACGGCGATGTGCTGGACGTGCCCGTGAAAGGCATCTGGCCGGTCACGAATACCCAGCCGTCGGCTTCGACCGCATGGCTGAACGGCGCCACGGGATCCGGTGCGCCGCCAATCATGTGAAACAGAAGCGCGGACATGCGACCGGAATCCTTCGATGCTAATCGGGACGCAGGCGTCAGAGCTTGGGGATGCGAAGCGTCTTGCTGATCATCGCCGTGCCGGAGAGCACGAACAGGAGCGCAAGCGGGTGCAGCGTCCA
>Ga0070665_100002443_pt1 | contig 20487 bp, 12 predicted proteins | sample KBSS13metaG_FD_65862 | JGI IMG/M metagenome (GOLD analysis project Ga0070665, IMG submission 65862) | Switchgrass rhizosphere microbial communities from Kellogg Biological Station, Michigan, USA - KBS S1-3 metaG | ecosystem: Host-associated > Plants > Roots > Rhizosphere > Soil ...
CTGGGGACTGGGGACTGGGGACTGGGGACTAGCCGAGAGTAGCTAGCCCCTAGCGCCCAGCCCCTAGCCCCTAGCTAGCGCCTAGCGCCCAGCCCCTAGTCCCCACGGAGATACTCCCGCATCTGATGCTTCCAGTACGGCCAGTCGTGCCCGCCGAGCGGGCCCCAGTCGTCGAGGTGGTGCGCGATGCCGCGGTTGGCGAGGATCTCCGAGAGACGGTACGACTCGCCGCTGTGCTCGAACGGCCCTGTGCCGGTCGCGATGTGGATGTCGCAGCTCGCCAGTTGCCCGAGCGTCCACGGGTCGCTCAGATTCGCGAGGTAGTCGACCGGGTTGTTGAAGTAGAAGTTGTCGTCGTAGGCGCCGTTCATGAAGCGCTTCATGTCGTACACGCCCGAGAGCGCGAAGCAGCGCTTTACCACGTCGGGGTGCTTGAAGAGCGTATTGGCGGCATGATACGCGCCGAGCGACGCGCCCATCGTCCAGATCGCCGCGTCCGGCGACTGACAGTGGTGCCGCGCGAACGGGATCACTTCGTGCCGGATGTACTCGTCGTACTGGCGCTGCATCCAGCTCCGGTGCAACGGGTGCGCGCGGCGGTTGGCGAACGAGTCGCCGTGGTTGACGTTGACGCAGAAGCACTTCACCCGGCCGGCGTCGATGAGCTCGCCGATCGCGCCGACCAGGCCCTGGCGCTCGTATTCTTCTTCGTCGCCCCCGCTGGTCGGGAACATGATCATCGGCGGGCCCCAGTGGCCCAGCACGACGACGCCGAACTCCCGCTCGGTGCGGTGAGAGTACCAACGATGATATTCGCGGCGCATAGGTAGGGTCGCTCGGCTGAAGCCTTTCCGCTAAGAGTGTAACCCCTGAGGCAGCTCGACCATGGGTGTCGTCGAGTCGGCCGGCAGGCGTTGGCGGTACCCAGGAAAGCGGCTGCTCGCAGAACGGCTGCGGGTAGTAGGATCGATCCTTGACAGCTGACACCGCCAGTGAGACGACGTGAAGGCCGGGTCTCATTGGCGCGTCACCCGCGGCCGCCGGCTTCAGCGCGGCTCGATGCGCACGGTTCTGGTGAGCGTCGCGATCGCGATGGCGGCTGGATCAGCAACGACCGCGGCGCCGCTTCTCTCGACCGCCGCCGCGGTGCGCGTCCTGTCCGCCGACGCCGTGAAGACAGGTCTCCCCGTGCGGCTGCTGGGAGTCGTCCTCGTTGTCGACGCGAAACGGCAGCGTCTGTTTCTTCACGATGGTTCGGCCGGGATTCTGGTCGGCGCACGTTCGCTGCCAGTCGGCATCCAACCCGGTGACACGCTCGACGTGCGTGGCGTCACGTGGACCGGAGGATTTGCGCCCGCCGTCTGGGCCAATGCCATCCAGCTTGGGGGCAAGGCGCCGTTGCCCGTGGCGGACCGTGCGACGGCCGGCCGGCTGATTTCCGGCGGCCTGGCGGATCAATGGGTCCAGATCGAGGGCATCGTTCGATCGGTCGTGCGCGAGGGCGACGACACGGTCGTGGGGCTGGCGATCGACGATTGGGAATTCTCCATTCATGTCCCGGCGGCCGCTGCGCCAGCCGCGGATCTTCTGGTCAACACCCGCTTGCGCGTCCGCGGCGTTTGCGCCGTCGAGATCGGAGAACGGGGCACACCGGTCGACGTTCGGCTGCTGGCGCCCAACGCCGAGGCGTTCGACGTGATCGAGGCCGGCATCAGCGAACCCTTGCGTCTGCCCATCGTCCCGCTGCAGCGTTTGAGGGAGTTCAGCTCGCAGGCGGAGCTGGGCCGGCTGGTTCACATCCGCGGGGCGGTTGTGCTGCAAAGACCGGGGACGTCCCTGTTCGTCCGCGACGCGACCGGCTCGATCTTTTGCGAGACCCACTCCACGACCCCCGTGGCCGTCGGCGATGTCGTCGATATCGTCGGGTTCCTGGGCATCGAAGACAATGCGCCGAAACTGGTTCGCGCCACCTACGAACGCCGATCGTCCGGGGCACCACCGGCGCCGCGGACGGCGACCGTGGCGGAGGTGTATGGGGGACGGTTCGTGGACGACCTGTTGCGCGTCCAGGCCGAGCTGATCGCCGTCGCGGATGACGCCTTGACGGTGCGGTCCAAAGACGTGATGTTCGTGGCGTCACTGGACAACGGGCGGCTGAATCTGTTGAATCTGGCGCCTGCCAGCGAGGTCGAGCTGACGGGCGTCGGCATCGTCGCGTTCAGGGACGGCAAGGTCAGCTCGTTCAAGATGCGCTTGCGTTCGATCGACGATGTCCGCGTCCTGAAGCGTCCGTCGCCGTGGTCGCTGGCGCGGCTGATGGGAAGCCTCGCGGTACTGGCGGCAGTCGCGATGCTCTCGGCGATCTGGATTGTGGTGCTTCGGCGTCAGGTCCGAGGGCAAACGGCGACCATCCGCACCGCGATGGAGGCCGCCGAGGCAAGCGCCCGCGCCAAGAGTGAATTCCTGGCGAACATGAGCCACGAAATTCGAACGCCGATGAACGGTATCATCGGGATGACGGATTTGGCGCTCGACACGTCGCTCACCGACGAGCAACGTGAGTATCTGGCGACGGTCAAGAGTTCGGCCGCGGGGTTGCTCGTCATCATCAATGACGTACTCGATTTCTCGAAGATCGAAGCGGGCAAGATCGAGCTCGATCCGGTGGTCGTCGATCTGCGCATGTTGATGACCGATATGCTGAAGCCGTTCCTGCTCGCGGCACAGCAAAAGGGGCTCGCGATTCGGACGCAGGTGGACGACGACGTCCCGGCGGTCATGGCCGATTCGGTGAGGTTGCGCCAGGTGTTGCTCAATCTGGTCGGGAACGCGATCAAATTCACCGCGGTGGGTGAGGTGGGCGTCCAGGTCGCGATCCGTCCAGAGGAGCAGCCGCCGGAGGCGAATCGGTTGTGTCTGCATATCGTGGTGAGCGACACTGGCATCGGCATCCCGCTCGAGAAGCAACGACTGGTGTTTGAAACGTTCACGCAGGCCGACGGGTCGACCACCCGTCAGTACGGCGGCACGGGGCTCGGCTTGTCGATCAGCGCGAAGCTGGCCACGCTGATGGACGGACGGCTGTGGGTTGAGAGCGAGCCGGGGCGTGGCAGCCAGTTCCATTTCACGGCGATGTTGGACCGCGCCCCTGCCAGGCGCGGTGCCATGGGCCGTTCGCTGCGGTCGGCTGGGCCTCCGGCGCGTCGCCTGAGGGTGCTTCTTTTCGAGGACGACGTGATCAACCGCATGCTCGCGACCAGGGCGCTCGAGGCGCTCGAGCACGTCATCTTGCCGACCAGAGACAAGGGCGTCCTGCTCACCGCCTTTGACGATCGCGGGGTCGATCTGATCGTGATCGACGCCGACACGCCGCACCTCGATGCCGCTGCCGCGACGGCTGCGATTCGCACCCGCGAGGCCGGCACCGGACGGCACCTGCTCGTGGTGGCGCTCGCCGCGTACGTGACGGCGGCGGATCGGGAACGCGGACTGTCGGCCGGCATCGACGGGTGGGTCGAGAAGCCGATCGGCCTCGCTCAGTTCGCCGACGTCATCGGCCGTGTCTCGAGCATGAGCCCTGAGCCGCAACCCGAGATCGACTGAAGCCGATGCCTCTATGACCATCCTCTGTATCGCCACCTATTTCAAGGGCGACCCCTTTCTGCGCGAGTGCAAGGCGCAGGGCTGCACCGTCCTCCTGTTGACGACCGACAAGCTCACCGGCGCGGAATGGCCGCGCGAGTCGATCGACGAAATCCATTCGGTGCCGCGCGACGCCAGCGACGAGGCGGTCCGGCGGCACGTGGACAAGATCGCGCGGCGTCACTCGATCGACCGGATTGCCGCGCTCGACGATTTCGACGTCGAGCTCGCCGCCATGCTGCGCGAGCACCTGCGGGTGCCGGGCATGGGCCGCACCACCGCCAGCCGCTTTCGCGACAAGCTCGCGATGCGGATGCAGGCGCGGACGCTCGGGGTTCCGGTGCCGGAGTTCTCGGCGGTGTTCAACGATCAGGCGGTCGCCGATTGGGCAGCCCGGGTGACGCCGCCGTGGGTGCTCAAGCCGCGGTCGTCGGCAGCCGCGATCGGCATCAAGAAGGTCGACGATCGCGACGGGCTCTGGCGGGCGCTCGACGCCGCCGGCGACGACCGGGCGCAGTGCGTGCTCGAGCAGTTCGTGCCGGGCGAGGTGTACCACGTCGACTCGATCGTCTGGGGCGGCGAGGTCGTGTTCGCCGTGGCGTTCAAGTACGGCCGTCCACCGATGGAGGTCTCGCACCAGGGAGGCCTGTTCGTCACGCGCCGGCTGCCCGACGATTCCGAGGAAGCGCGAGCGGTGCTGGCGATGAACCGCACGCTCCAGCAGGGGCTGGGTCTGCGCCGCGGCGTGTCGCACACGGAGTTCATTCGGGGGTCGGGTGGGGTTGTGTTCCTGGAAACCTCCGCGCGCGTGGGCGGCGCCTTCATCGTCGACACCATCGAGGCCGCGACCGGCATCAACCTCTGGCGCGAATGGGCCAAGATCGAGATCGCCGGCGAACACGGCAGCTACACCGTGCCGCCTCATCGCCAGGAGTACGCCGGCATCGTCCTGACGTTGGCGCGGCAGGAAACGCCCGACATGTCGTCGTATACCGATCCCGAGATTGCGTTGGCGATCCGGAAGGACTATCACGCCGGCCTCATCGTCGCGGCGCCGGAGCCGCAGCGGGTGGAGACCCTGATCGCCGACTACACGCAGCGCTTTTACCGCGACTTCTTCGCCACCGCGCCGCCGCCCGAGCGTCCCGTCGAATGATCAAGCGCACGCTGGGCAGTGTCTGGTCGCCCCAACTCAAGAACCGCCGGGCCGTGGACGTGTACCTGCCGGCGTCGTACGCGAGCGGCGTCCGCTATCCCGTCGTCTACCTGCAGGATGGGCAGAACCTCTCGGATCCCGACACGGCGTTTGCCGGCACGTGGGATCTCGACGCGATCATCGACCGGCTGGCGTGGCGTGGTATCGAGGCGGTGTATGTCGGCGTCCACAACGCCGGCCGGAACCGGATCGCGGAGTACAGTCCGTTTCCCGATCCGCGGCACGGCGGCGGCGAGGCCGACGCCTACCTGGCGTTCCTGGTCGAGACCGTGAAGCCGCGCATCGATCGCCTGTTCAGCACGCGGCCCGATCGCGACTCGACCGCGATCCTCGGGTCCTCGATGGGCGGGCTCGTGAGTTTGTACGCATACTTCCGCTATCCGTCGGTCTTCGCGCGGGCCGGCGCGATGAGCCCGTCGATCTGGTTCGGGCAGGGCGCGGTAGTCGACTTCGTTCGCGATGCGCGCGTGTCGCGCGGCCGCGTGTATCTGGACGTCGGCACCAACGAAGGCGCCGGCACGCTGCGCGACGTGCGCCGTCTTGGGCGGCTGCTCGTAAGGAAAGGGTTTCGACGCCGGCGGCTGCCGGCGTTCGCCGGTGCCGGCGGGGCGTCGGGCGAGCGGCGGTCGTCGACATCTTCAGTGCTCCGCTACGTCGAGGATGTGGGCGGCCGCCACACCGAGGCCGCCTGGGCATCGCGCCTCGAGGCCGCTCTCGCGTTTCTGCTCGAGTAGGAGCCCTTTCCGCAGGTGTAGGAGCGTGAACGATCACTCTGGCTGCCACGCTCATGTGACGGCCGCGCCATAATTTCGTCACTTTTATCGCGTCCAATGGTCATGGTGAAAATCGGACCATGAAGCGATACGGATTTCTCGTCGCGGTGTCGCTCGCCGCTCTCGCAGCCACGATCAACGCGCAACCCCCGGACGCGGCAGCGGCCGGCAGCAAGCTGACGACGGTGCTGGCCGATCTCGTGAGCGCGCCTGGCGGCGCCGCCGCGGTGACGACCGAAAGCGCCCGCCCGCGGTCGGTCCGCGATGCGATGCAGAGCCGGCGCCTGCGCATCGACGCCAACAACGAGGTGCAGGTCTACATTCTGGTGAGCGCGCTGACCGACGAGACCCTGCGCCAGCTGACCGACGCGGGTGTCACGATCGAGATCAGCGACGCCGCGCGCCGCCGGGTCCAGGCACACCTGCCGGTGTCCCGCCTCACCGCGGTGGCGCAGCTGAGCGTGGTCGACCAGATCCGGCTGCCGACCTACGCGCGGCCGCGCACCGGCAAGGCCCTCACCGAAGGCGACGCCATCCTGCACACCGACACCGCGCGCGCCCAGTTCGGCCTCGACGGCACCGGCGTGCGCGTCGGCGTGGTGTCGGACGGGATCAAAGGCGTGTTCGCGACCGGCTGCACCGGATGCGCCGGGGTGGACGGCGGGCCGATCGCATCCGGCGATCTGCCCACTGCCACTGGCACACGCACGCCGACCGGCGTCCTCAAGGAATCCTCCGGCGGCATCGTCGGCCGGTCGTTCAGCGCCAACGGCGATCTCGAAGGGCTGCCGCCGGCGTCACCGGCGTGCGCGTTTGCCGGCGCCGGTGCCGAAGGCACCGCGCTGCTCGAGATCGTGCACGACCTTGCGCCCGGCGCGAAGCTGTCGTTTGCCAACAGCGATACCGATCTCGCGTTCAACCAAGCCGTCAGTTTCCTCGCCGCGTCGAACGACGTGGTGCTCGACGACATCGGCTTCTACGGCGAGCCCTACGACGGGACCAGCGGCGTATCCCTGAATACGGCGGCGGCGCTCAACAATCCGAGCTGGCCGATCCGCGCGTACGTGACCGCGGTGGGCAACGATGCCGACGAGCACTACATCGGCGCCTACGTCGATTCCGGCGTGGACGGCACGTCGATCGCCGGGATTTCCACGCCGGGCCATCTGCACCTGTTCCAGCGGACCGCCGACACCACCGATGTGCTCGGGCTCGGCGCCCAGCCGTTCAACGTGATTGCGCTGCCGCAGAACGGCGAAGCGGCGATCTTCCTGACCTGGGACGATCCGTTCGGCGGATCGGGCAACAACTACGATTTGTACCTGGTGCAGCAGAGCACCGGGCGGGTGGTCGCCAGCAGCACCGACGTCCAGAGCGGCCGGCAGGATCCGTCGGAAGTCATCGACTACGTCAACACCGGCGCGGCCGATCGCTTCCTGCTCGTCGTGCAGAACGTGCGCGGCGCGGCGCAGCCCAGAAACCTGAACCTCTTCTCGTTCCAGCCCGAGTGCGCCGCCGCCGGGCCGGCGCTGCTGGCACCGCCGCAGCACGAGCGCCACAACTACAACACCGCCTCGCGGAGCATCTCGGCGCAGGGCGACGCCGGCGGCTCTCCGGTGAGCGTGATTGCGGTCGGCGCGATCTGTTCGGCATCCGCGTCGGCCGCCGGCGGCTTCCCGCCGGCTGCGCCCGACGAGTCGTGCCTCGATACCTCCAATCGGACGGCGGAGTTCTTCAGCAGCCGCGGGCCCACGCTCGATGGACGGTTGAAGCCGGACATCGCGGCGATCGACGGCGTGACGATCACGGGCGCCGGGTCGTTCCCGGCGCCGTTCTTCGGCACGTCGGCGGCCGCGCCGCACGTGGGCGGGATCGCCGCGCTGCTGTTGCAGAGCGCACCGTGCCTGCTCAACCGCGCCGCATCGGCCGTTCCCGCCGCCAGCGCGCGACAGACGATCCGCGATCTGCTGATCGGCAAGGCGTTCGCATTGGGCCCCGCGGCCGACAACGTGGTTGGCGCGGGACGCGCCGACGCCTTTGCATCCGTGAGCGCCACGCTGCCGTCGTGGCACGGCGCCCATACGCTGACCTTCGACGCCAACACCACGTTCGGCGCGAGCCTCACCGCCGAGCAACTCGGTTTCGTCGATCCCAACGGCTGCGGGCTCAAGAGCCTGACCTGGACCGGGGGGTGCGGAACCGCGCCGGGAGCCACGATGACCTGTCCCGCCGGCGCGAACGCCGTGTCGGTCGCCGCGAGCAACAACGGCATCACCTACTCAGGCACCATCGACTTCCAGATCGCGATCACCGATTTCGCGATCGGCGTCTCGCCGGACAACGCCTCGGTCTCGGCGGGACAGTCGAGCCGTCACGTCGTGACCGTGGCGCCGCAGGCCGGCGCCTACAACTCCGCGGTGACGTTGAGCTGCTCGAGCGGCAACCTTCCGCCGCAGACCACGTGCGTGTTCGATCCGCCGGCGGTCACGCCTGGCGCCGCGGGCGCGACATCGACGCTGACGATTTCGACGGTGTCGACCGCCGCGGCGGCAGCCGTGGCGCAGGGACGCTCTCGCGCGGGCGCGATCACGACCCTCGCGTCCGGCATCGGCATCTTTCCGTCGACGGTGACGTTCGGCCCGCAGACGATCAACACCACGGCGCCGGCGCAGCTCGTATCGCTGACGAACACCGGTGCTGACGCGCTGAACGTCACCAGCATCACGCCGTCCGGCGACTTCGCCGTCGTCAGCAACTGCGGAACCGTCGTCGCGGCCGGAGCCAGCTGCGGTGTGTCCGTGAGTTTTACCCCGACGGCCACCGGCGCGCGCACCGGCACGCTGTCGTTCGTCGACGACGCGTCCGGAAGCCCACACCAGGTCACCCTGAACGGCACCGGCCAGGCGGCGCCCTCGACGACGGGCGGCACGCCATCGGGCAGCTACACCGTGACGGTGAGCGGAACGGCCGGCACTTCGGTGGCGCACTTCGGCACCGTGACCCTGACGGTCAAGTGAGATGGGGATGACGAGAAGGGTGGTAGGGCGGGAAGGGCAGGTAGGGCGGGCGGGTCGCGTGGGGCGGGTGGGTTGCGCGGCCGCGGCTCTCGTGATGCTCTTCGGCGTCGTGGGATGCGGAAGCAGCAGCACGCCGGCGACGACGACGCCGACCGTGCCGCGCACCACCGACACCTTCACCGGTACGGTTGCCGTTGGCGGCAGCGACTTCCACAGTTTTCCCATCAGCGCGACCGGACCGATCGACGTCACGCTGACTGCCGCGACGCCGTCGACCGTCGTGATGGACATCAGTATCGGCATGCCGGCCGATGGCAAGTGCGTGGCGCTGGCAGGTGCATCCAGTCAGACGCCGCCGGGCACGACCCCGCAGCTATCGGGCATCGCGAGCCCCGGCACGTTGTGCGTGGACGTGCACGACAGCGCGAGCGAGTCAGCGCCGGTCAGCTACACCGTGACGGTTACTCATCCGTAACTTCGGTAGAGCCGCTAACGGTTTCCTGATTCGCTGTTGTATCATTTCCGCGGCACGAGCTTCGTAGACGCGCCCATATGCCGCAGACTCGGCCGCCAGCACCGCCCCCTCCCTGCCCCAAGTGCGGCAGCAATCGGACGACGATCACCGCCCAGTCCGAGGTTCCACCGATGACGTACGTTCGGTGCGAGGCCTGCGGGTACATGACCGCCGTCGTCAAGCGGTAGCGCGTTTTCGCGATGCCGGCAGCCCCTCCGCGCTGCAAGTCCTGTGATGTGCTGATGGGGCGTTCGCACAGCCGGTCGCGCTTCGAGCGGTTCCTGAAACTCCTGTCGCCGCTTCGGCCGCATCGCTGCCCGCGATGTGGAGAACGTAGCTGGCGCCGGCCCGCGCCGCCCGGAGAAGCCTGGTATCCCGATCCCAAGGACCGGTGAGATCGCGCTGAAATTCCTTATGCGCACCCGGCGTAGTACCAGTCATGGTGCGCAAATACTGGTTCACGTTGTCTGCGATCATCATCGTTGCGGCCGGTGCCGTGCTGATCCACGAGTTCGGCAGACCGGCCGAGCTGCAGGTGTCCACCGCGCCGGTGACCGACGGTCCGATGACGCGCCGCATCGTCGCGAGCGGCTCGCTCCAGGCGGTGACGACGGTCGAAGTCGGCTCGCAGGAATCCGGCATCGTCCAGTCGTTGCTGGTCGACTACAACTCATTCGTGCACGCCGGCGACGTCGTCGCGCGGCTGGACCCGGCGCTCTACGACGCGCAGTATCAGGAGGCGCAGGCGTCGCTCGGAGAAGCGGACGCGGCGATCGTTCAGGCGCGCGCGAACGTGCGCGGCTATCGGGCCGCCCTCGACGACGCGCAGATGAAGCTGACGCGCGCGCAATCGCTTGCGGCGCGGGATCTGATTCCACGGTCCGACCTCGATGCGGCGCGAATCGCTGCTGACGAAGCCGCGGCGGACCTCAACGCCGGCCTTGCCACCGTCGCGCAGGCGGAGGCAGCCGACGCGCAGGCGAAGGCGGCCGTCAACCAGGCCGCGGTCAACGTCGAGCACACGATCATCCGATCGCCGATCGACGGCATCGTGATCGATCGGGACGTCGATGTCGGTCAGACGCTCGCCGCCTCGGTGCAGTCGCCGGTGCTGTTCCGCATCGCGGCCGATCTCACGCACATGCAGGTGCAGGTGGACGTCGACGAGTCGGACGTCGGCGCGCTGGCGGCCGGGGAGCCCGCGGCGTTCGGCGTGGAATCCTTCCCCGGCGAGACGTTCCACGGCACCGTGTCGCAAGTCCGGCTGCAGCCGGTGACGCAGCAATCGGCGACCGCGACAGCGGTCGGCAGCGGCACGCCCGCCACTCAACCCGCGCAGACGACTTCGGTGGCGACCGTGGTCAGCTATACGGCGATTGTCGATGTGGCCAACCCGGACCAGCGCCTGCGGCCGGGCATGACGGCGGAGGTCGTGCTCTCCGGGCCGCAGCGGGATCACGTGGTGCGCATTCCCAACAGCGCGCTCTCGTTCCGGCCGCCGTCCGAGGTGCTGACCGCGATCGGCGAGTCTGAGCCGGCGATCGCGCATGGCGCGGGTCAGAGCCTGCGTGAGGTGTGGGAATACGACGGCAAGCGCTTCACGCCGATCGAAGTCCGCGCGGGACTCGCCGACGGCGGATGGACCGAGCTGTTGAGCGGCAACGTGCGAGCCGGCGACGCGCTCGTGACCAGCGCCGCCGTTCGGCGCCGGTCGAAATTCTGATGCCCGATTCTAGATCTCTTGCCGCAGGGTACGCGTGCGTTCCCGGTAGACGAACGGTCCGCACGTGGGGCAATCGAAGAAGTCCCAGCGCTCGACGGGCTTGACGCCGCTGAACACCGTTTCCCGGTAGGCCAGGGAGTCGTCGCACTTCGGGCAGGTCAACACCGGCGCATCGACTTCGGGATTCGATGTGAAGACTGCCGTGCGCTGCCCGCGTCGTTTGCGACCGCTTGATCCAGGAGCGCCCGCGTTCTGGTCTGACATGATCCCACTAACGTTTCAACCATAGCCCTCCCGTCCCAGCTCGTCTGTCAGCTCTCTAACAAACAATCTTCCTCCCGAAGTGATACCGTGCTGTCCATACCCCGGGAGCCACCGCTCGCCTAGCCCTGAAATTAGGGCAGTGCCTGGTTTGCGACGCTCATTCATCGGTCCGGCGACCGAAGAGAGTCGCACGCCATGGCCAAACGTCGATCTGTTGTCGATTCTCATCAGTCTGCGACTTCGAACCGGCTGCTGTCGGTGCTGTCCACCGAGGATTATCGCCGCCTGCAGCCATTCCTCGAGCCGGTCCCGCTCAAGCTCAAGCGCGTCCTGTACAAGCCCGGCGAAGTCGTCGACTACGTGTATTTCCCCGGCGGCGGGTTCGTCTCGGTGGTCACCGTGCTGGCAAACGGCGGCATGGTGGAGGTCGCGACGATCGGCAATGAAGGCGTCGTCGGCTTGTCGGCGGTCGCCGTGGGATACCGCGAGCCGACGCTGACGATGGTGCAGATGGAGACGAACGTCTGCCATCGCATGCCGGTCGCGGCATTCCGGCGCGAGCTCGATCGGCACAGCGGACTACAGGACGTCGTGTCGCGCTTCTCCCAGGCACTGATGGGCGTGATCATGCAGTCGACCGCCTGCAACGCCACCCATACCATCGAGCAGCGGTTTGCCCGCTGGCTGCTGACGGCGCACGATCGAGTCGGAGGCGACACGTTTCCGTTGACGCAGGAGTTCCTGGCGATGATGCTCGGCGCCGCGAGGCCGACCGTCTCCATCGTCGCCGGAACGCAGCAACGCGCCGGCCTCATTACCTACCGGCGCGGGCTGATCACCATCCTGGATCGGAAGCAGCTCGAAGCCGCGTCATGCGAATGCTATCGCGTGACGGCCGATCTGCTGTCGAAGCTGCCGGGCGCCGCGCCTCGTCGCGCGCGGGCCTGACAGAAGCGTCACGCCCCCGCGGCGATCCCCACATCAAGAAACCGACCGGGACCACTCAGGCTCCGTCGTTGGTTTTCTTTGTGCGTTCTTCATGTCTTGGTGTCTTAGTGGTCAAGACTGCCCGAGTGTGCGATTGCATTTCGCGGTCGATTACGAAATAGTGCCCGCGTGGACGGACCAATCACCTTCATCGTGCCGGGCCGGGAACGAACCGACGCGGCCAGCCGGACGCGCGGCGCGGCGGAGCCGCTGCCGGGCGGATTGAAACAAGGACGGGTCAAGCACGGGGTCGACGTCGTGACGCAGCGAGACGGTGCGAGCACCGCCCGCGTCACTGCCGTGCCAGGCGAAGACGTCGTCGTGCTGCGGATTGCGGGCGGACCCGAGCTGGTGCTCCACCCCGAGCACGCGCGCGACCTGATGCTGGCGCAAAGCGTCGCCCGCAGTCGCGGCGCCGAGGCCGACGTCGCCAAGGCCGGCGAGATCCCGGTGCCGGTGCGGCTGCAGTGGCGCGGGCTCGAGCAGGGCGGACAGAGCCGGGGCGCGACCCGCGGCAGGCTCGGCGACGTGATGCTCTCCTCCCTGCACGTCGTGACGGATCTGGTGACCGGTCCGGCGGCGGCACTGACCGCGGCGCAGATCGTCGAGCGGTTTGACGGGCACGTCGATCCCGGCGTCTACCAGTTGAGCGGCGATGCGCTGACGACGCTGAAAGGCAGCGGCGCCAAGCTGGATACCATCCCCGCCGCCGGCGACGATCCGATGCTCGTCCTGATCCACGGGACGTTTTCCGATACGCCGGGCACCTTCGGCAAGCTGTGGACCTATCACCCGGCGCGCGTTCGCAGGCTGTTCACCTTCTACGGCGACCGCGTCTACGCCCTCGATCATCCGACGCTGGGCGCGAGTCCCATCGCCAACGCGATCACCCTCGCCCGGGCGCTGCCGGCCGGCGCCCACCTGCACCTCGTGACCCACTCGCGCGGCGGCCTCGTCGCCGAAGTACTGGCGCACGTGTGCGGCAATGGCGGAGGCGATCTCTTGCCGTTCGCCGGGAAGGCCTATGCGGGGCAGCGCGCGGAGATCGACGCGCTGACCGCGCTCGTGACGACGAAGAAGATTCAGATCGATCGCGTGGTCCGGGTCGCGTGCCCGGCCCGCGGCACGCTGCTCGCATCCAAGCGCCTGGACGCTTACCTTTCGATCTTCAAGTGGACGCTCGAACTGGCCGGCATCCCCGTGGCGCCCGCCCTGGTCGACTTCCTGAGCGCCGTAGCCCAGCATCGCACCGATCCCGAGGAGATTCCCGGCCTTGCCGCGCAGATTCCCGACTCGCCGCTGGTGCAGTGGCTGCACTCGGTGGACCGGCGCCTCGACGGCCAGCTGCGCGTTGTTGCGGGCGACCTCGAAGGCGACTCGGTCACGTCATGGCTGAAGACGTTGCTGGCCGACTCGTTCTACTGGACCGACAACGATCTCGTGGTCCAGACGCGCTCGATGTACGGCGGCGGGCCGCGCGCCACCGACGCCAGCTTCCTGCTCGATGCCGGCGGCAAGGTCTCGCACTTCAACTATTTCACCAACGATCGCACCGCAGAGGCGGTGGTGAATGCGCTGGTCCAAAACGAGCCGCAAGGCTTTCGGACCATCGGTCCGCTGTCGTGGGCGGGCACCTCGTCCACCGGCGTTCGCGGCGCCGCCGACACCGCGCCGCCGGAGAGCCAGAAGCCGGCGGTGTTCCTCCTGCCGGGCATTCTCGGCAGCAACCTCAAGGTCGGCACCGATCGCATCTGGGTCGGGTGGCGTCTGATCAACGGACTCCAGCGCCTCGCCTATCCCGACGCCAAGGAGGTCTCCGCGGACGGCCCGATCGGGCCCGTCTACGACGATCTGCGCGCGTTTCTCTCGGCGACCCACGAGGTGATTCCGTTCGCCTTCGACTGGCGGATTCCGCTCGAGGACGCGGCGCATCTTCTCGCCGACGAAGTGGAGAAGGCGCTGGACGTGCGCGAGAAGACCAAGACCCCGGTGCGCATGATCGCGCACTCGATGGGCGGCGTGCTCGCGCGCACCATGCAGCTGGAGCGGCCCGACACGTGGGCGCGCATGATGGCGCACGAGCAGGCACGTCTGCTGATGCTCGGCACGCCGAACGGCGGCTCATGGGCGCCGATGCAGGTGCTGTCGGGCGACGACACGTTCGGCAACACCCTGACCGCGGCCGGCGCGCCGTTTCACGGGCGCGACGCCCGCAATCTGATGGCGCAGTTCCCCGGCTTCATCCAGTTGCAGGCCGGCCTGCTGGACCCCAAGCTCGGCCTCGATCGGCACGAGACATGGCAGCGCCTCGCCGACGACGATCTGAAGAGCGTCGAAAGCCACAGCTGGTGGCACAACGTGCAGCTCCAGCTCAGGACGGTCGAATGGGGCGTGCCGGCGCAAAGCGTGCTCGACCGTGCGGTCGCACTGCGGACCAGGCTCGATGCACAGCGCGATCATGATCTCGCGCCGTTCATGGACAAGTTCGCGCTGGTCACCGGCCACGCGCACGTCACGCCGGATGGGTTCGAGGAGACGCCCGACGGCCTGGTCTACCTGAACGCGCCCGACGACGGCGACGGCCGGGTCACGCGGCAGAGCGCACTCCTGCCGGGGATCCGGACGTGGACACTCGACTGCGATCACGGGTCGCTGCCGAGCAAGAAGGAGGCGTTCCCGGCGTTTCGTGAGTTGCTGGAGAACGGCGAGACCAAGCGGCTCAATCCGCTTCCGCCTGCCGCGGTGGCGGCATCGCGCGGCGCCGGCGGCGCGGCGCTGGTCCCTCACCTCCGCAGCCGTCCGGCTCGCGCGACCGTGCCGACGCGTCCGGTCCAGGACGAACAGGAAGTGTTCTCCGCCGACCGCCGGGAGTCCTCGCCCGAAGGGCCGGTGTCGCGAGGCACGGCGGTGCGGATCACGGTCGTCAACGGCGACTTGACCTTCATCCAGCTGCCGCTGCTGCTCGGGCACTACCGCTCGTCGCGCCTGACCGGCACGGAATGGGTGATGAACAAGCGCGTCGGCGAGATGGATCGCTCGCTCGCCGCCGGCCTTTATCCGGATGCGCCGGGCACGCACGAGATCTTCGTCAACACGACGGTCGATCCGAAGACGCCGCTGCGACTGCCACGTCCTCCGGCGGTCATCGTCGTCGGCCTGGGCCACGAGGGCAGCCTGCAGGGCACCGATCTGGTCAACACCGTCCGCCAGGGCGTGATCGCCTGGTCGCATCGCCTTGCCGAGAGAACTGAAAAGGATCTGGCGCCGTTCTTCGAGTTGGCCACCACCCTGATCGGCAGCGGCGGCACCGGCATCACCGCGCGCCAATCGGCGCAGCTGATCGCGCAAGGCGTGCGGGAGGCGAACGAGCGGCTCGAAGGCGACGGCTCGGCCGACGCCGACGAGGGGTTGGCGAGCCCGGCCGATGGCGCTGCGGGAGAGAAGAAGCGACTCGGAGGGCAGAAGTGGCCGCAGGTCAGCCATCTGCACATCATCGAGCTCTATCTGGAGCGCGCCAGCGAAGCACTGAGCGCGCTGCAGATGCTGGCGGTCGCGGCGCCGGGCCGCTATCAGGTCGGCGATACGGTCAAGACCGGAATCGGCGCGCTGCGGCGTTCGATCGACGCCGGCTACCGCGGCGCCGCCTACGACTACGTCACCGCGGTCATGGAGAACGACCGCTCCGGGAATTCGTCGATCGAGTTCACGCTGGATACCAAACGGGCGCGCAGCGAAGTGCGTGCCCAGAAGACGCAGCGCAACCTGCTGCTCAGCCTGGTGACCGGCGCGTCGAACGATCTCAACGCCGATCCGCAGATCGGCCGGACGCTGTTTCAGCTGTTGGTGCCGATTGAGATGGAGGCGTATCTCAGCGGCACGACCGATCTGCAGATCGAGCTCGATAGCGGCACCGCCGGCATTCCGTGGGAGCTGCTGGACACCGACATCCAGGGCCGGCGCGAATCGCGGCCCTGGGCGATTCGCGTCAAGCTGCTGCGCAAGCTGCGCATGAACGACTTCCGTCCGCGCGTGGTCGACGCCGACGCCGATTCGAGCGTGCTTGTCATCGGCGAGCCGGAATGTCCGGACAACTACCCACGGCTGTTCGGCGCCCGCGCCGAGGCCCGCGCCGTCGCCGCCTGCCTGATGGCGTCGAATATGCTCGGCGGCGGCAAGGTCCGGGCGCTGATCAGCCCGGACGATCCGGACAAGTTCGGGCCCGATGCCCGCACCGTCATCAACGCGTTGATGGAGCGCGACTGGCGCATCGTCCACATCTCCGGCCATGGCGATCCGCCGGAGATGCTCGGCCCGGAACCGACGAAAGACGACGACCCGCCGCAGCGCGTCGGCAATCCGCGCGGCGTGGTGCTGTCGGACGGGTCGTATCTCGGCCCACGCGAAATCCACAACGTGCGCCGGGTGCCCGAGCTGGTCTTCGTGAACTGTTGCCATCTCGCGGCGCGCGATGCCGGAGAGCTGCTCAAGAAGACGAACCACGTGCGCTTCGCGGCCGGCGTGGCCGAGGAGCTGATCGCCATCGGCGTCAGGTGCGTGATCGCCGCCGGCTGGGCGGTGGATGATGTCGCCGCGAGCACGTTTGCGACGACGTTCTACGGTGCGCTGGTGCACGGCTGCCGTTTCATCGATGCCGTGGCGCAGGCGCGCGAAGCTGCATGGGCACTCGGCGGGAACACCTGGGCCGCCTATCAGTGCTACGGCGATCCCGACTGGAGCTTCACCCGCGACGGCGCCGAAGCGCCGCGGCCGACGCCTCCGGCCGACGAGTTCGCCGGCGTCACGTCGCCGACCGCGCTGCTCATCGCGCTCGAGACGCTGTCGGTCGAGAGCGAATTCCAGGGCGCCGACCCGCAGCGGCAGCGCGACAAGATCCGGTTCCTCTCGGACCACTTCGCGCCGAAATGGGGCCACATCGGCAACATTGCCGAGGCGTTCGGCAAGGCATGCGGCCTGGCCGGCGATGCGGATGGCGCCGTGGCGTGGTACGAGCGCGCGCTCAAGACCAACGACGGATCCGCCTCGATCAGGACTGCGGAGCAGCTCGGCAACGTTCGGGCACGTCGCGCCGGCGCGTCGCGAACCGCGATCAAGAAAGCGATCGCGCTGCTCGAACAACTCGTGGCGATCGAGCCCTCGATGGAACGAGAAAGCCTGTGCGGGTCGGCCTACAAGCGCCTGGCGCTGCTGGAGGGCGCGGCGAAACGATCGCGCGAGGAGGGCAAGGCGATCGCCAGCATGCTGGAGAGCTACGCGCGCGCCGAGGCGCTCGGCAGGAGGGATCACCTGGACTTCTTCTATCCGGCGATGAACCGGATGGCCGCCGAACTGGCGCTGCACGCCGGACCGCGCGCGTTGAAGACGTTCCAGTCCCAGGCGATCGATGAGGTTCGCCAGGCGGTCGCCACTAAGGCACAGGACGATCCCGAGTTCTGGAGCGTGGCCGGCGTGACCGAACTGCGGGTGTACGAAGCGCTGGCGGCGCGCACCCTCGCCGAGCAGCGGGCGTCCATCGAGAAGGAGTACGCCGACCTGTACGGGCGGTTGAGCGCGGCGTCGAAATGGCAGTCGATCTACGACACGGCGCGGTTCGTGTTGCCCAAGTACGCGAAGCGAGCGCCCGCCCGCGAGGCCAAGGCGGCCAACGCGCTGCTGAAGGCGCTGGCCGGGTGGGCGGCGGAGAAGGAACCCTCGACGCCGACCGCTGCGGCGAGACCACGACGCGCCCGAGCCAAGAGATAGATCATCCGCGGATTACGCGGATGGCGCGGATTGTGAGACGTCCGGCGCCGGCCGCGAAGCGGCCGGCCCCGCAAGAGAATCGAACGGCGCGGATACGAGCCACCCAGCGCATCAGGGCTCGTATCCACGCCGTTCGTTTCTCTTGCCGCGCGCGGCTACGCCGCGCCGCCGGACGTCTGTTATCCGGAGAGCCGCTGTCCGGAGTGTCGTGGCTTTCTCTCAATCCCGTCATCCGCGTAATCCGCGGATAAAAAGAAGTCCAACCCGGCGGTTGTCGGCAGCCGGTCGGCTACCGCTTCCGCTTCGCCGCCTTCGGCTTCGACCGCTTCGGCGGCGACTTCTTCGTGCGCGGCGGCGTTCGCTTCTTCACGCGAGGCTTCGGCCTGGCCTTCGGCTTCGGCGTGCGCCGCTTGATCGGCGCGGTCTTTCGCGTGCGCCGTCGCGGGACGCTGGCGCGGATCGCTTCATAGCCGCGCTCGAACTCCGGCTCGGCCGAGCGGGGCTGCGGCGCGCGTGGTGCGGCGGCTCGCGCCGCGGCGCCGCGGCTGGCGAGCGCGTCGGGGACGCCGAGGACCGTCCGGGCGACGGCGTAGAACTTCTCGCGCTCGGCGAGACCGTTGAAGCCGCCATTGATCCGCCTGGTGATTTCGCGAAAGGCGTCGGCGGTGGCCCGATCGGCCAGCTCGTTGAGCCCCTTCTTCGACCAGAACAAGCCGGCGATTCTGAATGCGGTGTCCGGACTTGCCGCTTGCTCCGGGCTCGCGATCAGATCGATGCCGAGGAGATCGCCGAAGCGGCGATAGTTCGCACGCCCCGTGATCTGGATCGGGCCACGTCCCTTGAATCGATGACCGTCACCCGGCTCGGTGTTTCCCAGTTGGGTGGCCAGGGTGGTCGGCGGCTCGTAGCGGCGCTGTGCCGGCGTCGGCCCCCAGATTTCTTCCATGAACCGGAACTGGCCGGACTCGTGCGCCAGCTGCGCCAGGAACGCCGCCGCGCGAGCCGCGGCGTCGATCGCGAATTCGGTCATGGCCGCCTGCAGGACCGGGAGGAACTGGGCGTTCCTCGCGGCCGGCAGGCCGGGCATGATCGCGTGGAGCTCTTCAGAGGTCACCATGGCGGCGCTATACGCTGAACGGCTGCTGTGCCGCGAAGGCGCCCACCGGGCCCAGCGTAAACAGGTTCGGCACCTGCGTGCGCGGCATCTGGGCCTTGATTGCGGCGTGGAGCTTGGCGTAGTTCCCCGAATACTTGCCGTGGTTCCAGACCTTCAGCAGCTGTTCGGTGAACGCGCCGTTGTGGTCGCCGTCCATCGAGGTCTGGTTGTCCTGGCAGCCGGAGATCAGGATCACCGACGCCTTGCAGTTGTTGGCGATGGAGGTCAGGCGGTGACTCACCGCGACATGTGCGAGCGCGGTGTCGGGATCCGGATTCGAGGACTTGCCGGCCGCCTTGGCGACGTCGCGCTGGAGCTTGTCGTAGAACGCCTGGTGCTGGCGGTAGGTGCGCATCGCGACCGCCGGCGGCATCATCTTCGATCGGCCGGCCGGTGCATCGGCCCCGCGCGGCGGCATGGCACGCGTGACGGTTCCGCTGTGACAGCTGTCGGAGAGGACCAGCACCCGCACGCCTTTGGCGAAGCGACTCAACTCCAGATACACTTCGTCGTCGATCAGCTCGCCGTCGTAGAGGCACCAGGTCTCGTCCAGCTTGTCGGTTTCCTCGCCGGTCACGTCCTGGATCTGTCCGCCGTGGCCGGAGTAGGTGAGAAACAGGAGGTCGCCCGACTTCAGGGTCTTGGCGGCCGACCGGACCGCGGCGAGCGCATTGTTCCGGGTCGCCTTCTTGGTCAGCAGCACGGTCGACTTCATGCCGGCGTCCTTGGCAATCGCGGCCATGTCGTTGGCGTCGGTCTCACAGGCGTTGAGCTCACCGCTCCAGCCCTCGTAATGGGCGGCGCTGACGGAGTTCAGCCCGAGGTGCACTGAGACTCCCTTCGGCTTCGCCGTGGTTTTCGCGGTCTTGGTCATGTCTCGCTCCTGTTAAAGATCGCAGGTCTTGATGAAGCTGCGCACGGACGCGTCTGGTGTCTCCCGGTTGAGACGGACGCCTCATTGTGTTTTCAGGTCGCGCCGCACGCAAGGCCTAAAAGGCGCAGGGCGGCTGTTGTCGATCCGGCGGCCGCCCGTTCGACCAGGGTGTGAGGGAGACACGGCGCAGAGGTTTGTTTTGGCTTTCTTGTGACGAAGAATCTCCGCGGTCTCAGACTCCGCGGTTCCTTCTTTGTACGTGCACTGGGTGATCTATGACGACCACGATGTCGAAGGACGGGACGCGGATTGCGTTCGATCGGGCAGGGCAGGGACCGGCGGTGATCGTCGTCGATGGCGCGCTCTGCTATCGTGCCTCCGGACCGAGCGCGTCGCTCGCGGCGCTGTTGACGCAACATTTCACCGTGTTCACCTACGATCGCCGCGGCCGCGGTGACAGCGGCGACACGGCGCCGTACACCACTGAGCGGGAGGTCGAGGACATTGCCGCGCTGATCAAGGAGGCGGGCGGTGCGGCGCACCTGGCCGGCGTGTCCTCGG
>Ga0070665_100002445_pt1 | contig 20475 bp, 27 predicted proteins | sample KBSS13metaG_FD_65862 | JGI IMG/M metagenome (GOLD analysis project Ga0070665, IMG submission 65862) | Switchgrass rhizosphere microbial communities from Kellogg Biological Station, Michigan, USA - KBS S1-3 metaG | ecosystem: Host-associated > Plants > Roots > Rhizosphere > Soil ...
GTAAGTGATCCGCAGCGAGCGTGAGGAGCGCCGTCCTCGACCCGTGGCCGGGCTGCAACCGGTGACGGGGGCGGCGTATGCGGATTGGGACGCGGTGTACCGCGACAACGTCACGTGGGTCTATCGGCTGATGTACGGCAAGGTGGGCAACCAGCCCGACGCAGAGGATCTGACCGCAGAAGTCTTCATGACGGCGCTGCGCCCGCTACGGGTTTCGGCAACCGTGCCCGAGGTGCGCAAGTATCTTCGGATGACGGCTCGCACGGTCCTCGCGTCGTACTGGGGTGACCGGATGGGCCGCCAGGTGACAGTCATCGAGGACGACGTGCCCGAGCCCATCGAACCGGAGTCGGTCGCCAGCGAGGCGCCCGACAAGGTGCGCCAGCTGCTGCAGCGGCTGCCGGACAACTATCGTCGCATCCTGGAACTGCGCTTCCTGCAGGCGTTTTCGGTGCGGGAGGCTGCCAACCAGATGGGGGTGACTGTCGCGAACGCCAAGGTATTGCAGCACCGCGCGCTGCGGATGGCCGCACAGTCGGGTGAGGGGGCGACGTCGTGAGCAACCGAACCGTACGCCGTTTCGTTGAGGGGCTGTTGCGAGGCCAACGCACAGAGTCCGCACGTCCCGACGACTTCGAGGCCGAGCAGATGAAGACCGCGATCGAGTTGCGGGCGGCGCGGTTGGGCAGCGATGCCCCCCGCGAGGAATTCGTCACCGATCTGCATCGCAGGCTGGCGGCCGAGATGGCCGAAGACCAGCCTGCGGTCTCGCATCCACGATGGGCGCCACGCCGACGTGAAGTGGTCATCGGCGGCTCGGTGGCCGCTGCCTCGGCGGCAGCCGGCTTGGTCGTCGGCCGTAATCTGCTCGCGCCCACCGTGACCCAGCAGGCGGCGCCCGTCCAGGGCGAACTCGAGCCCAACGCGGGAACGTGGCGGGCTGTCGGTGCGAGCGCCGATCTACCCGATGGCGGGGCACTTGCCTTCGACCTCGGCTCGGTCAACGGATTCGTGCATCGCAACGACGCCAAGCTGGAGGCGGTGTCCGGTGTCTGCACGCATCAGGGCTGCAAGCTGTGGCTGGACGCGCCGGAGAGCCGGCTGCGGTGTCCCTGTCACTCGACATCGTTCTCGTTGGAGGGGACGAACGTCACGCATCAGCTACCCGTCGCCCCGCCACCGTTGCCGAGGTTCCGGGTACGCGAGATCGACGGGGTGATCCAGGTCTTCGCCCCGACGAAATCCGCCTAGCCGCATACGGTGTCGGTATGACCGACACCCCGTGGGAGCCCCCGCTTGCCGGCACCGAACTCGAGCACTTGCTCGGTGCGCTGGACCGTCTGCGCACGACGTTCAGATGGAAGGTCGACGATCTCGACGCGGACGGACTGGCCACGCGCATCGGTGCGTCGACGCTGACGCTCGGCGGCCTGCTCAAGCACCTGGCGATCAACGAGGACTCCATGTTCACCAGCAAGCTGAGCGGCGAACCGATCGGCGAACCGTGGGAGTCGTGGTGGGACGGCACCGACGACTGGGAGTTCACCACTTCCGCAGGCGATGCACCCGAACGGCTCTATGAGTTATGGGACGACGCGGTCGAGCGGTCTCGCTCGAGGGTCGACGCGGCGCTGGCCCGCGGTGGCCTCGATCAACTCGTCGACGTCTGTTCCGCCGACGGCGAGCACGCGAGCCTGCGCCGGTTGCTGTGTGACCTGATCGAGGAATACGGCCGCCACACCGGGCACGCCGACCTGATTCGAGAGGCCGTCGACGGACGGGTGGGCGAGGATCCGCCTCCAGGATGGCGCCCGGTGTCCAACCGATAGGTTGGGACCGTGCGACTGCTTCTGATCGCCGACACTCATATCCCCAAGCGAGCCCGTGACCTACCCCATCACGTGTGGGACGAGGTAGCGGGCGCCGACGTCGTGCTGCACGCCGGCGACTGGGTAGACCCTTCGCTGCTGGACGCGCTCGAAGCCAAGGCGAAGCGTCTGATCGGCTGCTGGGGCAACAACGACGGCGCGGAGTTGCGGCGACGGCTGCCCGAACGCGCCCACGTGACGCTGGGCGGGCTGCGCTTCACAGTCGTGCACGAGACCGGCGCGGCCACCGGCCGCGAGGCGCGGATGGCCAACGCCTACCCCGACACCGATGTGCTGGTGTTCGGCCACAGCCACATTCCGTGGGACACCACCGCGAAGACCGGTCTGCGCCTGCTCAACCCCGGCTCGCCGACCGACCGGCGCAGGCAGCCGTTCTGCACGTACATGACAGCGACCGTGGAGCACGCCGCGTTGTCAGATGTCGTGCTGCACAACCTGGATCGCCATGCCTGACCGCAAAGCGCGCGTCGCCGACGTGCACGAGATCGCCGCGGCGATGCCCCACGTGACCCGCATCGAGGGGCCGAAGGGAAACGCCATCTATCAAGTCGGTGGCAAATCGTTTGTGTTCTTCCGCACGCCGCAGCCCGATGCCGAGGATCCCGAGACCGGCGAACGCTATGCCGACGTGATCATGATCTGGGTGGAGTCCGAGAGCGACAAGCTCGCGCTCATCCAGGATCCCGGCTCGCCGTTCTTCACCACCGACAGGTTCGACGGACATCTGTCGGTTCTGGTGCGCGCCAAGAACTTACGTCTGATCAGCAAGAGCGAGCTGACCGAGCTGATCCAGGACGCCTGGCTGTCGCGGGCCTCGAAGCGGCGCGCGGAGAAGTGGCTGGCCGAGCGGGAAAGCTAGCTCGGCTCGCGTCGGCAGCGCAAATCAAGCCGATATGTTTGGTCGCCCAATCCCCGAGGGGGCCAAGGGCTTTCAGGAGCTCCTCGCCGGCGGGTGTCATCGAGTATTCGACCCGTGGCGGCACCTCGTGATAGCTCTCCCGGTGCACGACACCATGGCGCTGCAACTCCTTGGCGTCTGATCCACCGGCAGATCGACGCGGGCTACGGCAAGGACGGGTTGGCCCGTGCCATCGAAAGCATCAAGCACCCGGAGGAGGCGGCGTGACAGCAGGCACAGCGGCGTGGTTCGCGCCGCAGATGAACAACGCGAGCCGCGCCGGGGTATCGCCGGGATTCCGCCACCGATGCCGAGTGCCGTTCTGCACCACGGTGTCCCCCGGATGCAGCGTCACCTGGGCGCCATCGTCGAGTTCCAGGACGATCGTGCCGTCGAGCACGACCTCGAAGTCGATGGTGTCGGTGGCGTGCATTCCGGGATCGGTCGGGTCCATGTACCGCAACAGACCGGGAAGCTTGGTCTCGACGTCCGCGAGCATCGCCTCGTCCGCCGCGCCTGGCTGTTCGGCTCCCGGCAGCACGGTGAAGATGCCGAACCGGAACCCGCCGACAGGCGGGAAGTAGGTGCGCCACTCGGGCATGCTGCCGTCGTCGGGAAACTGCGGGCTCTTGTCTGCGCCCCACAACAAATAGGGCTGGAATTGCGGCATCATCTGGGTGACGGTCGGCTCGACCGTCTCGTCGCTGACGAATACTGACTTGCCGGACGCGTCGTGTCCGGTCACTACGCGGCGCACACTCATTCGGTCAGTCAACCACCGTTGGCCAACTGCGCGTGGCAGTGTCTGCGTCATGGAGCAGAAACCGCCCACCGCCACCATCGAGTCGGCAAACAGCGACCACCTCAACGGTCTGCCATTCGATGACAGCCGCGACTTCGAGGACACCGACCGCGGGTTCATCGGCGCGCTCGAACCGTGCGTCATCAAGGCCGCCGACGGAAGAGTGGTGTGGGACAACGACGTTTACGCGTTCCTCAACGCCGATGTGCCGAACTCGGTGCATCCCAGCCTGTGGCGGCAGAGCCAGTTGTGCGCCAAACAGGGCCTCTACGAAGTGGTCGAGGGCATCTACCAAGTGCGTGGCCTGGACCTGTCGAACATCAGCTTCATCGAGGGTGACACCGGAATCATCGTGATCGATCCGTTGATCTCCACAGAGACGGCAGCCGCCGCGCTGAACCTGTACCGGACGCACCGCGGTGACCGACCCGTCGTCGCCGTGATCTATACCCACAGCCATGTCGACCATTTCGGTGGCGTGCTCGGCGTGATCACGCAGGCAGACGTCGACGCGGGCCGGGTGGCAGTGATTGCGCCCGAATACTTCACCCAACACGCCGTCCAGGAGAACGTCTACGCCGGCACCGCGATGGCGCGGCGGGCGGCCTACATGTACGGCGCTGCGTTGCAGCGCGGCCCGCAAGGTCAGGTCGGGTGCGGGTTGGGCCAGGTCGGCTCCACCGGTGAGGTCGCGCTGATCGTGCCAACGGTCGACATCCGCGAAACCGGCGAGACGCACACCTTCGACGGCGTCGAGATCGAGTTCCAGATGGCGCCGGGGACCGAAGCGCCCGCGGAGATGCACTTCTACTTCCCGAAATTCCGGGCGTTGTGCATGGCCGAGAACGCCACGCACAACCTGCACAACCTGCTGACGCTGCGCGGTGCACTGGTGCGCGATCCACACGGGTGGGCCGGCTATCTGACCGAGGCCGTCGACCGCTTCGCCGACCGCGCCGACGTCGTCTTCGCCTCACACCACTGGCCCACCTGGGGCCGCGAGCGCATCGTGGAATTCCTTTCCCTGCAACGGGATCTGTACGCCTACCTGCACGACCAGACGCTGCGCCAGCTCAACCAGGGCTTCACCGGCATCGAGATCGCCGAGACCTTCCGGATGCCGCCCGCGCTGGAGCGGGCGTGGCACACCCGCGGGTACTACGGCTCGGTCAGCCACAACGTCAAGGCGGTCTATCAGCGCTACATGGGCTGGTTCGACGGCAATCCCGGCCGGCTGTGGGCGCATCCACCAGAGGCATTGGCGCCACGCTATGTCGATGCGATCGGAGGCATCGACCGCGTTGTCGAGGTCGCACGGACGGCCTTTGACGAGGGCGACTTCCGTTGGGCCGCTACATTGCTCGACCACGCGATATTCACCGACGCTAATCACACCGCGGCACGCGAGCTCTATGCGGACACGCTCGAACAACTGGCCTACGGGGCGGAGAACGCCGTGTGGCGCAACTTCTTCCTTGCGGGTGCGACGGAGTTGCGCGAGGGCAACTTCGGATCTCCGACGGTGGCTGCGTCGCCGTCCATCATCGGCCAACTGACTCCGGAGCAGATGTTCGACACGTTCGCGATCAACATCAACGGACCGCAGGCATGGGATCTCGACGTCGCCGTCGACATCACCTTCCTCGACGTCGACACGAACTACCGGCTGACACTCCGCAACGGCGTGCTGGTGTATCGCAAGGTGCCTGCGGACAACTCGACGGCCAATGCGACCGTGAAACTTGCAAACAAGCTGCGGCTGTTGACCTTTGCCGCTGGCGACAACGACTCGCCGGGGATCGAGATCACCGGGGATTCCGGGGCTTTGCCGTCGATCATCGCCGTGGTCGACAGGCCCGACCCCAACTTCAACATCATCACCCCGTAGCGATTTCGGCGCGCTTATGCTCGCTGAGCGACCGTTTGCGCGCCGAAATCACTAAGGAATTCCGCCGTCGACGCGGATGATCGAACCGCTGGTGTAGCTCGACGCATCGGACGCCAGAAACAAAGCGGCACCGATGATTTCGGGAGGATTGCCCAGCCGCTTGAGCGCGAAGTGCTGGGCGCCCTTCGTCGTCGCCGGGATGTCCCACGCCTTGCTGATGTCGGTCAGGAACGGTCCCGGCATCAACGTGTTGACCCGAACCGTCGGCCCGAAGGCAAGCGCCAGCCCTTCGGTCAGCGCGTTGAGCCCCGCCTTGGCCGCCGAATACGGCAGCTGCTCCGGCCTGGGCCGACGTGACCCACTCGAGCTGACGTTGATGATCGAACCGCCGCCGTCGGCCACCATCCGCTCACCGACCAGAGCCGACAGCCGGAACGGGCCCTTCAGGTTCAGGTTGATCACGGAGTCGAACAGCTTCTCGGTGACCGAACTCAGCGATTCGTACAGCGGCGACATGCCCGCGTTGTTGATCAGCACGTCGACCTTGCCGAACCGTTCATAGGCGGCGGCCACCAGCCCGTCGATCTCGTCCCAGTGCCCGACGTGCACCTGGTACGGGAGCGCGGCGCGCCCCGTCGCGGCCTCGATCTCCTTGGCGGTCTCGACGCACGTCTCGTACTTGCGGCTGGCGATGATCACGTCGGCGCCGCAGTGCGCGGCCGCGAGCGCCATCTCGCGGCCGAGGCCACGGCTGCCGCCGGTGACCAGTACGACCCGGTCAGTGAGATCGAAGAGATGGTCGGCGTATCCCCGGGAAGTCACAGCAATATGGTGACACGGTGCAATTGCTTCTCATCAGGCATGCGCTGCCGCTGCGTAGCGAACCCGGACAAGGCTCGGACCCTGACTTGTCCGAGGAGGGCATCGAGCAGGCCAAGCGACTGCCCGACGCGCTCGCGCGGTTCCCGATCTCTCGGCTGGTCAGCAGCCCGCAGGTCCGGTCGATACAGACCGCCCAACCTGTCGCCGACGCGCTGGGGCTGACCGTCGAGGTCGACGATCGGCTCGCCGAATACGACCGCGACATGGCCCACTACATCCCGATCGAGCAGATCGCCGCCGAATTTCCCGAGGAGCTGGCGCGCCTGGCGCAGGGGCACCTGCCCAGCAGCGTCGACGAGAAGGCGTTCCTGGACCGCATCAATGCGGGGATCCGGGCGATCGCGGAATCCAGTGACCATGAGGACACGGTCGCGGTGTTCACCCACGGCGGCGTGATCAACGGTCTCGTGCACACCATCATGGGCACCGAGAAGATTCTGTGCGTCAACGTCGACTACGCCGGCATCACCCGGTTGCTGTCGTCCCGCGAAGGCAACCTCTACGTCGCCGCCGTCAACACCACCGAGCACGTATGGGACCTCTTGCCGCGAAACCAGCGATGGTAGACAAGTCCCGTGACCACCTCGCTCGAAGGGCTGGACCTCGACGCCCTTGACCGCCATCTGCAGTCCATCGGCATCGCACGCAGCGGGGAGTTGCGGGCCGAGCTGATCGCCGGCGGCCGGTCCAACCTGACGTTCCTGGTGTTCGACGACGCGCACAAGTGGGTGTTGCGGCGGCCGCCGCTGCACGGGCTGACGCCCTCGGCCCACGACATGGCGCGCGAGTACAAGGTGGTTGCGGCGCTGGCCGACACCCCGGTGCCCGTCGCGCGCGCTGTCACGATGCGCGACGACGACTCCGTGCTTGGCGCGCCGTTCCAGATGGTGGAGCACGTGGCGGGCCGGGTCGTGCGCTACGACGACGAGCTCGAGAAGCTCGGCGACAAGGCTGTCATCAGCGAGTGCGTCGACGCGCTGATTCGGGTGCTCGCCGATCTGCATGCCGTCGACCCCGAGGCCGTCGGGCTTGGTGACTTCGGAAAGCCCACGGGCTATCTCGAACGGCAGGTACGTCGTTGGGGCGGGCAGTGGGAACTGGTGCGTCGCGACAACGACCCTTGCGATGCCGACGTCAAACGACTGCATTCGGCTCTGGCAGAAGCGATTCCGCCGCAGAGTCGTAGCTCGATCGTGCACGGCGACTACCGGATCGACAACACGATTCTCGATGCGCAGGATGCTACAAAGGTGGTCGCGGTTCTGGACTGGGAGATGTCCACGCTTGGCGATCCGCTCAGTGATGCCGCGCTGATGTGCGTTTACCGCCACCCGATGTTCAACATGATCCACGCCGCGTCGGCGTGGGCGTCACCGCTTATGCCCGAGGTGGACGACCTCGCGAATCGCTATTCGTTGGCAGCCGAACAGCCGCTGGACAACTGGGACTTCTACATGGCGCTCGGCTACTTCAAGGTGGCAATCATCGCCGCGGGCATCGCATTTCGAGCCCGCATGGGCGGCGGGGTAGCCGACGATGCGGATGCGGTCGACAAGGCGGTGGCACCGCTGGTCGCCGAGGGCCTGCGCATCCTGGCCTGACATGCGCCGGTTCGTCCGCTTCGCTGTCTGGTCGGTGGTGCTCCTGGTGGTAGCACTGACGGTTGTCAACCTCACCTGGGCGAGGCTGCCTTCGATGCCGCAATCCGACGGGCGGTATATCAGCCTGCCGGGCAAGGACATTCACTACTTCGAGCAGCCCGGCCAAGACCCTCCGGTGGTGCTGATTCATGGACTGCCCGGCACGCACGAGGATTTCGAACGGGTCATTCCACTGCTGCAGGGCAGGCACGTGATTGCGATCGACCGGCCCGGGTTCGGATGGTCGAAGGGCGGCTGGCTGCCATATCAGGAACAGATCGAGCTGGTGCACGAAATGCTCACGCAGCTAAGGCTTTCCCGCGCGGTTGTGGTCGGGCACTCGTTCGGCGGCACGGTGGCGCTCGGGCTTGCGCGCCGGTATCCGCAAGACATCGCGAAGATGATCCTCGTCGCGCCCGGCGCCGGTGTCACCCGCTCGAAGCCGATGGATCGATTCAACGCCCACTACGTTCAGTTCAGTCAGCTGCCGGTCTTAAGCACAGTCATCGACGTGACGGCAGGCAATGTGATCAAACGGCTGATCGCGAGCGGTGGTGCCGCGCATGCGTTCGAGCCGAAGCCAACGGACGCAACATACGCGGCGCGCCTGCTGTCGGTGACGATGACGCCCGGCAATCTGGCCGCGTACGCCTCCGAGCAACTGGAGTTCGACGACACCTCGCGCTGGGTGGACACCAACGTGTCGCAGATTCGCGTGCCATCGGTGATCGTTGCCGCGCTCGACGACAAGCTGATCAGCATCGACCACGCCCGACGGCTCGCCGAGACTCTGCCGCTGACGCGACTGGTCACCGTCGACGGCAACCACATGATCCCGTATACCCACCCGGATGTGATCGCCGCGCAGGTGCTCAATTAAAGGCCTGCCTTCAGATTCTTCTTCGCCGCTCGGCGCAACTGCACAATGCGCGCCGTCCCGGCCGCGACGGTCAGCAGGCCGCCGCATACTGCGGCAAGCAGAATCGCCACGCCCACCGGCAGGTTCCACTCCCACCCGAAGAAGTGGATGGTCGCCGAATCGGTGTTCTGCAGGATGAAGACCAGCAGCAGGATCAGAATCACGAACCCGACGATCAGCGCCGACCACAGCGCCGCCGCGCGCGTGAACTTGACGGCCGACTCCGGCGAAACGAGATACTCACCGGGGGTGGCCGTCGGGTCCGGCGGCGCGCCCTTCGAGGAGGCCGCCTGCGGCTCGATGGGCCTCGGCGGAACCTCGCCGTAGGGGTGATCGGGCGAGGCGGACGGATCGCTGGTCATAGTCCCATCTTTGCCCCTTCCAGCATCGAAAGAAACCACATCAGTGATCACGCTGACCTAAAGGGCGGCGTTTCGGCGCACATCTCGATAGGGTCCCGGGGGAGCCAATGCGCCGAGAGGACGTTCGGTATGTCGAGCACGCGTACATCGATTCTGGCGGTCATGGCGGCGGTGCTTGCGCTGGTGGTCGCCGGGTGCGGCAGCTCCAATCCGCTCGGCGGCGGGGAGATATCCGGAGATCTCAAGTCGATCAAGGTCGGTTCGGCCGACTTCACCGAGTCGAAGATCATCGCCGAGCTCTACGCCCAGGCGTTGGAAGCCAACGGCTTCACCGTCGGCCGTCAGTTCGGCATCGGCAGCCGCGAAACGTATATCCCTGCGGTGCAAGACCATTCCATCGACCTGATCCCGGAGTACACCGGCAACCTCCTTCAGTACTTCGACAAGCAGGCGACGGCAACGACGTCTGATGCGGTGCTGTTGGCTCTGCTCAAAGCGCTTCCCGGCGATCTGTCGATCTTGTATCCGTCACCGGCGGAGGACAAAGACACCCTGGCGGTGGCCGAGGCGACCGCGCAGAAGTGGAATCTCAAATCCATCGCGGACCTTGCCGCGCATTCACCCGAGGTGAAAGTCGGCGCGCCATCGGAATTTCAGACCCGCGTGACCGGCCTCGTCGGTCTCAAGGACAAATACGGTCTGGACATCGCGCCCGCCAACTTCGTCGCGATCAGTGACGGCGGCGGACCCGCGACCGTGCAAGCCCTGACGAGCGGTGCCATCACCGCGGCCAACGTCTTCAGCACCTCACCGGCGATCGAACAGAGTCACCTTGTGGTTCTCGAGGATCCGAAGAATGTGTTCCTCGCGGCGAACGTGGTGCCGCTGGTGGCGTCGCAGAAGATGTCCGCTGAGCTCAAAACCGTACTGGACGCCGTCAGCGCAAAACTGACCACCGAGGGTTTGATTCAGCTCAACACGGCGGTGGAAGGCAACAAGGGCATCGACCCCGACGAGGCGGCGCAAAAGTGGATCAAGGACAACGGCTTCGACAAGCCCCTGCAGAAATAGACGAATGATCACATTCGAGAACGTCACGAAGAAATATCCCGATGGCACTGTCGCGGTTGACAACCTGACACTGGAGGTCCCGGAGGGGACGCTGACGGTGTTCGTCGGTCCGTCGGGCTGCGGCAAGACCACCTCGATGCGGATGATCAACCGGATGATCGAGCCGACGTCGGGCACACTCACCGTGGACGGTAAAGACGTCACCAAAGTCGACGCGGTGAAGCTGCGGCTCGGCATCGGATATGTCATCCAGAGCGCGGGGTTGATGCCGCATCTGCGGGTGGTCGACAACGTCGCCACCGTGCCGGTCCTGCGAGGCGAATCACGCCGCAGCGCACGCAAATCCGCGCTGGACGTGATGGAGCGCGTCGGTCTGGACACGAAGCTCGCCAACCGCTACCCGGCGCAGCTGTCGGGCGGTCAGCAGCAGCGGGTGGGCGTGGCTCGCGCGTTGGCGGCGGATCCGCCGATCCTGTTGATGGATGAACCGTTCAGTGCGGTCGACCCGGTGGTGCGCGAAGAGTTGCAGACCGAGATCCTGCGGCTGCAAAGCGAATTGCGCAAGACGATCGTGTTCGTCACCCACGACATCGACGAGGCGGTCAAGCTCGGCGACAAGGTCGCGGTGTTCGGGCGCGGTGGCACGCTGTTGCAGTACGCAGACCCGGCGTTCGTGTTGTCCAACCCCGCCAACGAGCTCGTTTCGGGATTCGTCGGTGCCGATCGTGGTTATCGGGGCTTGCAGTTCTTCCATGCGACGGGTCTGCCGCTGCACGAGATCAAGACGGTGGCCGATGGCGAGGTCGACGCTCTGGCCTTGCAGCCCGGCGAGTGGGCTCTGGTCGTCAAGGAAGATGGCACGCCACTGGCCTGGATCAACGCCGACGGTGTCGCGGTCCACCGTAAGGGTTCCTCGCTGTACGACAGCACCGTCGGCGGCGGGTCCTTCTTCAAGCCGGATGGCACCCTGCGACAGGCTCTCGACGCCGCGCTGTCCTCACCGACCGGGTTGGGCGTGGCGGTCGATGAGCGCGGCCACTTGATCGGTGGCGTGCGCGCCGATGATGTGATCGAGGCGCTCAGTGAACGGCGCCGCGTTCCGGAGCTGGGGTAGCAATGCGCTATCTGCTCACGCACCTCGACGACCTCTGGACGTTGACGCTGATCCACCTACGGTTGTCACTGGTTCCGATCGTCCTTGGGCTGATCATCGCCGTGCCGCTCGGTGCACTGGTCCAGCGGACCACCGCGTTGCGACGGCTGACGACGGTGACTGCGAGCATCATCTTCACGATCCCGTCCCTGGCGCTGTTCGTCGTGCTGCCGCTGATCATTCCTACCCGCATCCTCGATGAGGCGAATGTCATTGTGGCGCTGACGCTTTACACCGTCGCGCTGTTGGTGCGCGCGGTGCCCGAAGCGCTGGATGCGGTGTCACCTGCGGTGCTCGACGCCGCAACCGCCGTCGGCTACAAACCGATCTCACGCATGTTGAAAGTGGAGCTGCCGCTTGCTGTTCCGGTGCTCATTGCCAGTCTGCGCGTGGTCGCCGTCACCAACATCTCCATGGTTTCGGTCGGATCGGTGATCGGAATCGGTGGCCTTGGCACCTGGTTCACCGAGGGGTATCAGGCCAACAAGAGCGACCAGATCATCGCAGGCATCATTGCGATCTTCGTGCTGGCCATCGTCATCGACTCCCTGATCATGCTCGCCGGAAAGGCGATGACGCCCTGGACGAGGGCGACCAATGCGCCCCGAGCGGCCCGCTCCACAGCAACCGCCGGAGCGGCCGCATGAACTTTCTGCAGCAAGCACTTTCGTACATCTTCACCGCAGCCAACTGGGGTGGGGCCGCAGGCCTGACGGCACGCATACTCGAGCACCTGCAGTACACCCTCGTCGCCGTCGTCTTCTCGGCCATCATCGCCATCCCACTCGGCATGATCATCGGGCACACCGGCCGCGGCACCTTCCTGGTCGTCACCGGGGTCAACGCGCTTCGCGCACTGCCCACGCTCGGGGTGCTGTTGCTGGGTGTGCTGCTGTGGGGCCTTGGGCTGGTGCCGCCGACGGTGGCGCTGATGTTGCTGGGCATCCCGCCGTTGTTGGCAGGCACCTACTCCGGCATCGCCAATGTGGACCGCGCGGTCGTCGACGCGGCGCGTTCGATGGGCATGACAGAGCGCCGAGTCCTGCTGCGCGTTGAGGTACCCAACGCGATGCCGCTGATCCTCGGTGGGCTGCGCACCGCGACGCTGCAGATCGTCGCCACCGCGACGGTCGCGGCCTATGCCAGCCTCGGCGGCCTCGGCCGCTACCTGATCGACGGCATCAAGGTGCGGCAGTTCTATCTCGCGTTGGTCGGTGCGCTGATGGTCACCGCACTCGCGTTGATCCTCGACGCGGCGCTGGCTTTCGCCGTATGGGCGTCGGTCCCCGGCGCCGGCCGGCTGCGCCGCATGCCGCAGCCGTTGCTCGGCGACGAGATCGTCCTCGAGTCGAGAACGACGGCGCACTCGCCTTCTTCAAGCAGTTCGGTACGCCGCTACGAACGAGGGGATCCTTCGCCTACGGTAGAGGGGTGAGTGAAGCAGGCGGCTCCGAAAGCGCAGGCGCACGCGAGGAGCAAAAGGCGCAGTGGCCGCGAATCCTGACCTGGCGCGCGCATGACGTACCGCGGATGGAATCCGTGCGGGTTCAGCTGTCCGGCAACCGCATAAAGGCATACGGCAGGATCGTCGCCGCCGCGACGCCGTCGCACCCGGCCTTTTCGGCGTCCTACGACCTGGTGACCGATGAGGCGGGCGGCACAAAGCGGCTGTCGATGACCGTCACACTTGCCGAGCGCGAGCGCCAGCTGTCGATCGCCCGCGACGAAGAGAACATGTGGTTGGTCCAACATCACACCGGCGAATCCAAACGCGCCGCCTATGAAGGCGCGCTCGATGTCGACGTGATCTTCAGCCCGTTCTTCAACGCGCTGCCGATCCGGCGCACCGGGCTCTATCAGCGCACCGATTCGATCACGTGCCCGGTGGTCTACGTGCGGCTGCCTGAGCTGTCGGTGGACCCTGCGGTCATCAGTTACAGCAGCGCGCCCGACGGGATCAAGCTGCATTCGCCCGTCGCCGAGACCACGATCCGGGTCGACGACGAGGGCTTCATCCTCGACTACCCAGGGTTGGCAGAGCGGATCTGATCACCCCGCCCGCACGGCCGGCGGCGGCGAGTTCCTCCCGCCACCTCTCGTCCCCGATGACGACCGTCACGATCTCGGGTCTGCTGAAGCTGTCGTAGCGGATCCGGGCGGCATGACCTGGCTCGACCAGCTCCGTCAGCGGACTCTTCGCGGCCAGCGCATCGCGGGCTTGGCCGAGCAGTGAAAGCGTGCGCTCCAGAACAGGCAGCAGCTGATCGGCGTTGGCCTCGCACATTGCGCGCACAAGATCCGGTGCGGTGGCCGCCACTCTGGTGCCGTCGCGGAAGGAGCCGGCGGCCAACGCGAACGCCAGCGGCACCTCGCCCGCGGTGATCGCGAGCGCTTCGGCAAGCAGGTGGGGCAGGTGCGAGATGGTGGCGGCGGCGGCGTCGTGCTCGTCGGATCGGGCGGGGACGACGACGGCGCCGCAGTCCAGCGCGAGGTTCATCACCAACGCCCAGATGTCGGGGTCGACGTGGTCGTCGACCGCGACCACCCATGGCGCGCCGACGAACAGCCGAGCGTTGCCGGCGGCCCAGCCGGAGTGTGCTGTCCCAGTCATCGGATGGCCGCCGACGAAGCGCTCGAGCAGACCGAACGACCGGACTTCATCGACAACGCAGCCCTTCACACTGGTCACGTCGGTCAGCGGGCACTCCGGCGCTGTGTCGCGGATGCGACCCAACATCTGCGGCAGTGCAGGCACCGGGACGGCGAGCACGATCAGGGCTTTGCTGTCTGCGGCGCGCGTCAACGCATCGTCGAGGTTGTCGGTGGCGTCGAAGCCGTCGAACTTCGCGGCCTGGACCCCATCGATCGAGCGGTTGTAGCCGAACACCTCGCGCCCGGCCGCGGCCGCCGCGCGCATTACGGAGCCCCCGATAAGTCCAAGACCCACCACGCAAACGGGTGTGTTTGTCACCCTTCCAGGTTGGCATATCGCCGGTATCGCCCGACGTCAGGCTTGGTGCCCATTGCTGGTAAAGGCTGCACCTCCGGACTACCGTTAGCCCACATGGGAGCACAGAGTGCACCGGCGCAGGGCCAAGCCGCGGATATGCCCGACGGCTTCGGCGTGGCCGTTGTGCGCGAGGACGGCAAGTGGCGTTGCTCGGCGATGCGCAAGGCCGCCCTGAACAGCCTGACCGCAGCGGAAACAGAGCTACGCGAATTGCGCAGTGCCGGCGCGGTTTTCGGATTGCTGGACGTCGACGACGAGTTCTTCGTGATCGTGCGGCCGGCCCCGGCGGGAACCCGGCTGCTGCTGTCGGACGCGACCGCCGCACTCGACTACGACATCGCCGCCGAGGTGCTGGAGAAGCTCGACAACGACATCTCACCCGAGGAACTGGAAGAAGCCGACCCGTTCGAGGAGGGCGACCTCGGGGTATTGGCCGATATCGGCCTGCCGGAGGCGGTGCTCGGCGTGATCCTCGACGAATCCGATCTGTATGCCGACGAGCAGCTGGGCCGGATCGCCAGGGAGATGGGCTTCGCCGACGAGCTGTCGGCCGTCCTCGACCGTTTGGGTCGGTGAACCGACAATCGGGCTGGTGTCGGTGAAAACCGACGAAGACCTGATTCGGGGTGCGTTGGAGGCCGCGCGGGCAGCGGGCCCTCGCGATGTGCCGATCGGGGCGGTGATCGTCGGCGCGGACGGCACGGAATTGGCGCGCGCGGCCAACATGCGCGAGGAACTCGGTGATCCGACCGCGCATGCCGAGATCCTGGCGATGCGGGCCGCGGCATCCGCGTTGGGCGACGGCTGGCGATTGGAAGGCGCCACGCTGGCGGTCACGGTGGAGCCGTGCACGATGTGCGCGGGCGCGTTGGTGATGGCGCGGGTAGGGCGGTTGGTGTTCGGCGCGTGGGAACCCAAGACCGGTGCGGTCGGGTCGTTGTGGGACGTGGTGCGCGACCGTCGGCTCACGCACCGGCCCGAGGTGCGCGGCGGAGTGCTGGCTTCCGAGTGCGCTGCGCCGCTCGAGGCGTTCTTCGCGAAGCAGCGATTGGATTAGGGCGGTCGTCGGCCGGTAAGCTGCCACACGGTGGCGTGTCCGAGCGGCCTAAGGAGCACGCCTCGAAAGCGTGTGACGGGTAACCCCCGTCCGAGGGTTCAAATCCCTCCGCCACCGCCAAAAGCCAACCGCCTGTTCGAGCAGGTCGATGGCGCCACTTCTCGACACTGAAGACCTCGCGAGAAGTTCGCTCAGGCCGTCGCGGCGAAGATGTCGAGGCCGCGATCACCGGCCAGCCACCCCGTCTCCGAGATGAAATCCGACGGCCGCGTATTCGCTTGAGCTGCGGTTTCAGTGCGTAGTCCGTGAATCTGATCTTGGTCTTCCTCACACTTATCTTATTTGCGCATACGTCAAACCTGCGCCGTGGTAAATAAACGCGACTCCGACCCGCACTGCCCTAACGAACGGGGATTTGCTCATGGCCGCACATTCATCTCAGGCTCGCTCGAGTGCCCGTCGAAACGGAGGCGGCCGCCATCGCGCGAGACCATCGCGCCATTTGCAGCCATACAACTGGCTGGGTGCGGGCGCGATCACGGTCAGCGTCGCGCTCGGGGCCGCGTTCGTCGGCGGGTCGGGTATCGCACAGGCTGACGAAGATTCGGGCAAACCCGCCGCCACCGCCTCCTCTGCAGCATCGGCATCGACCTCGTCCGGCGACCAGGACCACGCGCCGAAGAAGCCGGACTCTCGCGTTCCCGACCACAAGAAGTCCGAGCCTGAAACGCCGGCGTCGGATGACCCAGCGGCTGCGGACACAGCAACGACTTCCAAAGTCGCCGATTCTCAGCCCGATGGAACAGAGGCACCCGACGCCAAGTCGTCGGATGCCGACAAGCACGCGACCACGGAGAAGGACACTGAGTCGCCCGACGTCACATCGACAGAAGAGGATTCAAAGTCCTCGACCGAGACGGTCACCGACACGTTGGAGAAGTCGGCTGTGGTGGCAGCCGATCCGCAGCCCGTCGCCGACCCCGTTGACGTTTCCAGCCCGGATCCCGTTGACGCCGTAGGCAGTTCAACGGTGTTCGGCTTCAATGCCGCCAACACGACGGGTAGCCGGTTTTCGTCGACGGCAAAGCCGACGAGCGCTGTCTCACTCGCCGGGCCTGCCGCACTGCCCAACCCGCTTGGACTTATCGGTGCGGTGATTGCCTACGACCTCAAGGGAGCCCAGGATCTGATGAACCCCGTGATCGCCGGGGCGTTGGGCGTATGGCATCTGCAAACCGGATTGAACGAACTCAAGACTCTTCATCTGATCGGCGGCGCCTTGGACATCGTCAGCGGCGTTCTCGCCCTGGCGACCCCGATTCTCAACGCGGTGCCGGTGCCAGGAGTGACGCTGTTGATTCCGGTCACCGCAGTGCTGGGGAGCACCACTGCGACTGTCAACACAATCGGCCAGGGGCTATTGCACTGGTAGCGCTTTGTTGCCGACAACGGCGCCGTCGTCTGTAAGGCTGTCCCCGTGCAGCTCGTGCTGAGTGTTTTCGCGCTTACCGTCGCGACGCTGACAGTGATTCTTGCTGCACGACGACTCCTCGACTTCGGAAGTCAGCTCGTGTACGCCCGATTGGTTGCAGTCGGCGGGATGGTGGCGTTCTCGTCGGGCCGCAAGGAATCGGTCGAGGGTCCTGAGTACTACGTCCACTTCGAGGTTGGTGGTCCCGGCGTCTTTCACAACGTCACGGTGGATCTCCTTGGATTGCCCGAATTCGCTGAAGCTCCCGTGTCGCCGGCACCCCGGGCCACAATGAGTGCCCGCGACGATCCGATCGACTGGACCTTCACCGTGCCGGCTGGCGAAGCGGCGTCCGACGCCTGGGTGATGGTCTGCTGGATTCGGTCGCATTTCGAGGGCATCGATTCGGAGGCTATTGCTCAGCGGCTCAACGACAGTCAGCTGTACGAATGGCGTTGGTTCACCGAGCCGACTCGCTTCGTGCGCACCGGCATTCGGCATTTAGCCCGTCGATACCCGCGCCGGTCGACGCGGGCGATGCGCGAATTGTCCTTGTACGGACGGTGGCGACGGACCACGTCGAGTAGCCCAAGCGACTTGATCGGCCCCGCCGACAGCCCGCCTCCCGTACGCCGTTAAGCGAAGGGCACCCGGTAGTCGGGGCTCCAGGCGCCGCCGATGCAGCTCATCGTCACGCCGTCGACCGTCAGCGCCACGCCCTTGTCCTCACCGCACACGGCGCGGTTGGTGCGGATACCGACCAGCGGCGGCGACGCGATCCACTGCCCCTTGGCGCTGCACGCCAGCGTGGCACCGGAAGAGTCGAGGGCCAGGTTGTAGCGGGTGTTCTGCACGCAGGCATCGCCTAGGGTGGCTCCGCGCTCGATATACGGCACGCATGCGGGGGCGGTGCCGTCGCACGACACCGGATACGCCGATGCGCTCGTCGCCGTCACCATCGGTGCCGCGATGAATCCACAACCCAACGCCACTGCAGCCATGAGTTTCATGGCGCTTAGCGTAGGGCCCTGCGGAGACGCAGGGGTGCGCTTAGGCTCACTACGCATGAAGTCGCTGGCTGTCGCCGTGTTCGCGAGCTTGTTGTCGCTGGTTGCCTTCGCGGCACCCGCCAATGCCGATGTGGTGGCCTACCTCGTCAACGTGACCGTGCGTCCCGGCTACAACTTCCCCAACGCCGACGCCGCGATCGGCTACGGCAACACCATCTGCGACCGGGTCGCCGCGAAAATGAGCTACGCGCAACTGGTCGACCAGGTCAAGGCCGACTTCAACACGGCCGACTACTACCAGGGTGCCTACCTGATCAACCAGGCCGTCAACGAGCTGTGCCCAGCTCAGATCTGGCAGCTGCGCCAGTCGGCGGCCGGTTACACCCTTCCCGCCTGAGTCCTGCGTTCTCACGACAACAGCGGCGCCCCCGTTCGGAGGCGCCGCCGTCGTGTCGAACCTGGAGTACCTGGCTACGGGCAGGTGACGTCGATTTCGAACGGCTTGTTCACCGGTTGCATGGGGTTGGCCATGTCAATGCCGGTCGCCGTGCCGGAGATCGTCCACTTGTTGCCGTCCTTGGTGGCCTTGGCCTCACCCTGGCCGGTGCCGCTCTGGTAGCCCAGCGTGACGCCGTTGACGTTGCCAAGGCCCACGGAGGTGACGTTCGAGCCATCCTCGCTGACCACGGCGGCGATGCCGGTTGCGGCCTCGCCGATCGCGATGTTCATGTTTCCGCCCATCGCGGTGCAGACGACGGTGCCGGAGACGTTCTGGTCCTTGCCGTCGATTGTGACCTTGGTGCCGCCCCCGCTGGGTGCTGCCGATGCGCTGACTGAGGCGGTGCCCGATGCGCTGGTCGCTGTTGAACTGCCGCTGCTTTCGGACTTCTTGTCATTTGACGAACAGCCTGACAGGCCGGCGATGACAATTGCCGCGCCGCCTACGGCGACCACGAACCCACGCTTCACCACTGGTTCTCCTTTGTTTTGTTGTGATCCGTCAAGATCGGCGGAGCATCCCGGCCAGTATGGTTGGCTTGTTCAACGCGGATATGGCGATTTGGCGAAAAATTTGCCTGTTCAGCCGCTGATTGTTATCTGGGGTTGATGCGAACGGCCGCGTGGCTCTTGCGATATCCGATATCTTCGCCGCCAAGCAAAGTTTGCGCACGCCAGACGAACGGTTTGCCGAACTGCCTGAATTCCCTTATCCCGCAAAGTATTGCGAAGTCGACGACGGTGAGGGCGCGCAATTGCGGGTGGCGTGGGTGGAAGACGGCCCGGCCGAAGGTAATCCGGTGCTGATGCTTCAGGTGAGCCGTCGTGGTCGTTTCTTTACCGCAAGATGATGCCCATCCTGGCGGCTGCGGGGTATCGGGTCATTTGTCCGGACCTACTCGGTTTCGGTAGATCCGACAAGCCGACTCGCATCGAGGACCACACCTATGCCCGGCACGTGGAATGGATGCGCGCGATGCCGGGTCTGGTGCCCACTTCACCCGAGGACCCGGCGACGCAGGCCAACCGCTCGGCGTGGAAAGCGTTGTGCGAGAGCACGACTCCGATGCTGGCGGCGTTCAGCGACAGTGACCCGATCACCGGCGCTTTGGCGCCCATCTTCTCGAGCAGGATGCGTGGCGCCCAAGGCATCGAGCATCCCGTCATCGCCAATGCCGGGCACTTCCTGCAGGAAGACGCCGGCGAGGAGCTCGCTGAGGCGATTGTTCGATTCCTGGCGCGCTAACAAGCCACCTTGATGGCGAACGTGCCCGACGTGCGGAAGCTGGGATCAGCGGTGGCGAAGCCGTCGGCCGTTCCAGTGATGTCGTATGTCCTGCCAGCCATCGTGACCTTGGCGTCCCCGCCCAGGCCCCTGTTGTAGCTGCCGGTGAAGCCGCCGACGTTGTTGATGCTGACGGCGTCGGCAGCCAACTCGTTCTTGTTGGAGATCAGCGCCGTCACCCCCGACACCTGGTCACCGGTGGTAATGGTGGTCAGTGGGCCCGCAGCCGAGCACGACACCGCCTGGGTGGTTCCGACGTTCTGGCCGTTGACGGACACCTGCGCGCTGCCCGCGACGAGCATGCCCGGCCCGGGTTTGTAGTCGGGGGGAGCCGATGAACAGCCCGCGACAGCCAACGTTGCCGCTGCGGCGGCCACCCACCCAGTTCTCACAGTGCAGAATCTACGGCGTGAGCGAGTCGTTCTTCAGCGTTGACGCAGAATTGCCTGGACGACTCGGTCGCGCCGGCATCATCCGCACTCCGCACGGCGACATCCACACACCGGCGTTCATCGCCGTGGGCACCCAGGCCACCGTCAAGGCGGTCCTGCCCGAAACCATGAAAGAGCTTGGTGCGCAAGCCATTCTGGCCAACGCGTACCACCTTTACCTGCAGCCCGGCCCCGACATCGTCGAGGAG
>Ga0070665_100002447_pt1 | contig 20469 bp, 22 predicted proteins | sample KBSS13metaG_FD_65862 | JGI IMG/M metagenome (GOLD analysis project Ga0070665, IMG submission 65862) | Switchgrass rhizosphere microbial communities from Kellogg Biological Station, Michigan, USA - KBS S1-3 metaG | ecosystem: Host-associated > Plants > Roots > Rhizosphere > Soil ...
GCACCAGTATGGCACCACCTTGGCTCACTTGCAATGCCATGCTGACGCCGCCCGGAGCCAGAACGGCTCCGAGCGGCACCGGACCGGTGTCTAGGCGATCAGCGGGATGATCAGGATGGCGACGATGTTCGCCACCTTGATCATCGGGTTGATCGCCGGGCCGGCGGTGTCCTTGTACGGATCGCCGACGGTGTCGCCGGTGATCGCCGCGGCGTGGGCCTCGGAGCCCTTGCCGCCGAACGCGCCGTCCTCGATGAGCTTCTTCGCGTTGTCCCACGCGCCGCCGCCGGCGGTCATGGAGACGGCGAGGAACAGACCCACCACGATGACGCCGATGAGCAGTCCGCCGAGCGCCTTGTAGGAGAGGACGCCGACGACGACCGTGAACACGATCGGGATGAGCGACGGGATGATCATCTCGCGCTGCGCGGAGCGCGTGACGATGTCGACGGCGCGCGCGTAGTCGGGCGTGTCGGTGCCCTCCATGATCCCGGGCTTCTCGCGGAACTGGCGGCGCACCTCCTCGACGACGGCGCCGCCCGCACGGCCGACCGCCTCCATCGACAGCGCGGCGAACAGGTAGACCATGAGACCGCCGATGAGCAGCCCGATCAGGACATCCGGATCGTCGATCTGGAACGAGACGACATGGCCCAGCTCGTCCTGCAGCTCGATGCGGAACGCCGCGAACAGCACGAGCGCCGCGAGCACGGCGGAGCCGATCGCGTAGCCCTTGGTGACGGCCTTCGTCGTGTTGCCGACCGCGTCGAGCGGATCGGTGACGTTGCGGACGTCCTCGGGCATGTCCGCCATCTCGGCGATGCCGCCGGCGTTGTCCGTGATCGGGCCGAACGCGTCGAGCGCGACGATGAGTCCGCAGAGCGACAGCTGGCCCATGACCGCGACGCCGATGCCGTAGATCCCGGCCAGCTCGTTCGCGGCGAGGATGCCGAGCGCGAGCACGAGCGCGGGGAGCGCCGTGGCCTGCATGCCCTGGGCGAGGCCCTGGATGATGTTCGTCGCGTGGCCCGTCTGCGAGGCGCGCGCCGTGGACTTCACGGGCGCGAAGCGCGTCGACGTGTAGTAGTCGGTGATGACGAACAGCAGCGCGGTGACCGCGAGGCCGACGAGGGAGCAGAGCCACAGCTCCGTGGCCGACGGGACCAGGACGGCGAGCTCGCCGGCGCGCGGCCGGATGTCGCTCATGAGCCAATGGGTGATCGGCAGGAAGGCGGCGGCGGCGATGACGCCGGAGACGACCAGCCCCTGGTACAGCGCCCGCTCGACGTTGACCCCGCGCACCGCGTACGTGCCGATGATCGACGCGATGATCGCGACGCCGCCGATGATGAGCGGGTACAGGGCGACGTTCGTGGCGTCCAGCCGCGAGAACGACAGGTAGCCGAGCAGCATGACCGCCACGGCGGTCACGGCGTACGTCTCGAACAGGTCGGCGGCCATGCCGGCGCAGTCGCCGACGTTGTCGCCGACGTTGTCGGCGATGACGGCCGGGTTGCGCGGGTCGTCCTCCGGGATGCCGGCCTCGATCTTGCCCACGAGGTCGGCGCCGACGTCCGCGCCCTTCGTGAAGATGCCGCCGCCGAGTCGGGCGAACACCGAGATCAGCGAGCCACCGAAGCCCAGGCCGACGAGGGCCTTGATGGCCTTCTCCTGGTTGACGTCGAAGATCCAGGTCAGCACGCCGTAGTAGGCCGCGACGCCGAAGAGCGCCAGGCCGACGACGAGCAGGCCGGTGATCGCGCCACCGCGGAACGCGGCGGAGAGCGCCGCCGGGATGCCCTGGCGGCCGGCCTCGGCCACCCGCGCGTTCGCGCGGACGGAGACGTTCATCCCGATGAAGCCCGCTGCCGCGGACGCGAAGCCGCCGATGGCGAACCCGATCGCGACCTCGATGTTCTGCAGCGGGATGAGGATGATGAACAGGACGACGCCGACGACGGCGATCGTGAGGTACTGCCGGCGAAGATAGGCCTGTGCGCCCTCCTGGACGGCGCGCGAGATGGCCACCATGCGCTCGTTGCCCGGCGACAGAGCCAGCAGGCTCCGCGTCGTGACGACGCCGTACACAAGCGCAAGACCGGCGCACACGAGGGCGATGACGACCCCGTGGTCGGTCAGGAAATCACTCAAGGGTTCCTCCGCGAAGTTTCTTCAGATGGGGGTCGCGCCCGTGCCGACCCGGCATACGGGCAGGACACACGACCCCCCAAGGGCCGCGGGATTCTATAGGCGCGAGCCGACGGAGGCGTCGCGGGGCGCTACTGCCCCGGGATCCAGAGCCGTCCGGACCCTTGCGCCGACCCCGGGCCACCCTCGGGAGCCGGCGGCTCCGCCGGGGTGTCACCGGCCGGCGGGACCGGCCCGCCGCGGGTCTGCGCGTACGCCAGCTGCAGCTGGGAGAGGATGTCGCGCACCTGCGAGGCCTCCGCGCCGAGCGCGGGCTCGACGAGGGGCATGAGCGCGCGCGCTCCCTCGATCGCCAGCCGCAGCTGCTCCGGGTCGCGCTCGTCCTCGGTGCCGGGCGCGAGGCCGGCCTTGCGCCCGCCCAGGTTGAGAAGCGACACGACCGTCTGGAGGAGGACGTCCTCGACCCGCAGCCGCTTGAGCTCCGCCTCGTAGGCGGCGCGCAGCTCTTCCTCGTTCGGTTCCTGGGTGCTCATTGCCTCACCTCCGCGGCCGGACCGTACGTCTCGGCCGTCTCGCGAACGGTCGAAGCGTAGACCTCCCGGAGATCTGCGCCCGCGGCGCGGGCCGCCATCTGACGCTGGGAGCCGTTCGGGCGCTCGCCGATGCGCGGTGCGTCGATGCCCAGCTCCGCCCGGATCGGCGCCGTCCAGTCCGCCAGCGCCTCCACCGCGGCGGCGGCCGGGATCTCGATCCCCGCGTCGAGGTCGAGGAGGTTGCCGTCCATCCCGTGACGCACGGCGCGCCAGAGGTTCTCCTCGATGAGGCGCGGCGCGGGGTCCTGGAACGGCACGCCCTCCTCGACGTCGCGCGCGGCCTGCGCGACGCACGCCACGATGAGCGCGGCGAGCCCCTCGGACTCGCCTGCGCTGCTCTGCGCGTCGCAGATGCGCACCTCGACGGTGCCGTAGGAGAAGTGCGGCCGGACGGACCACCAGACCTGCGTGTACTCCACGATCGAGCGCGTCCGCACGAGCAGGTCGATGTAGTCGCGGTACGCCGCCCAGGAGCCGTACGCGTCCGGCACGCCGCAGCGCGGGAACGTGCGCGTGAACGTCATCGTCCGCGCGGAGTGCACGCCGGCGTCGCGGCCGTCGACGAACGGCGAGTTCGCCGAGTACGCGAGCAGCGCGGGCAGGACCGGGCGCATCCGGTCCGCCGTGCGGACGGCACGGTCGGCCCCCTGGACGCCCACGTGCACGTGCAGGGAGAACGTGTTGTTGCGGCGCGCCGCGTAGCCGAGACCCTCGACGACCCGGCGGTAGTGCTCGGTGTCGATGTTGTGCTGCTCGCGGTAGTCGGCCCACGGATGCGTGGCCGTGGCGCCGAGCGCGATGCCGCGCGAGCCGGCGAGCATGAACAGCCGGTGGCGCAGGTCGCGCTGGCGCGCGATCGCGTCGTGCACGTCGTCGCCGCGACCCGAGACGATCTCGAGCTCGCTCGAGATCAGCTCGCCGGTGATCTGGGCGTGGAGGACCGGATCCTCCTGCGCCGCGGCGTCGCGCAGCTCCTCGAAGCGCGGCACCATGTCGAGCGTCGCGGGGTCCAGAAGCGCGAACTCCTCCTCCAGGCCGACGGTGAAGTCCGTCGACGCTTCGAAGGTCGCCCGCGCACGCGCGGTATCCGGGGGAACGCCCATCCCGTGGCGGATCAGGTCAGGTAGAAGTACAGCGCGTAGAGAAGGTCCACCGCGGGCGACGACGTGTGCACGGTGACCTCCGGCGGAACCTGCAGCAGGGCCTCGGAGTAGTTGAAGATGATCTTCACGCCCGCCGCGACGAGGTCGTCGGCGAGCCCCTGCGCCGCGTGGCCCGGAACCGCGAGCACGCCGACGACGATGTCCTCGTCCTCGACGATCGCGGGCAGGTCGTCGACGGACCGCACCACGACGGTGCCGACGTTCTCGCCGATCTTCTCCGGATCGGAGTCGAAGATCGCGACGACCCGGAAGCCGTGGTCGGCGAAGATGTCGCTCGACGCGATCGCGCGGCCGAGATGGCCGGCGCCGAACAGCGCGATGTTGTGCTGCCCCGCGGTCCTCAGGATCTTGCGGATCTGCGAGACGAGCGAGTCGACGTTGTAGCCGACGCCCCGCTTGCCGAACTTGCCGAAGCCCGACAGGTCGCGCCGGATCTGGGTCGAGTTGACGTGCGTGTAGTCGCTGAGCTCCTGGGAGGAGATCGTCTCCTTGCCCATCTTCTTGGCCTGCGTGAGCACCTGCAGGTAGCGCGACAGCCTGGCGGCGACCCCCAGCGACAGGCGCTCGGCGACCCCGTCGTCCGGGGCGCCGTTGGGGTGTGAGATCACATCGCCACCGATCATCGTTCCGTCACTCTACGTGGTCGGCCAGTCCGTTCAGTCGAGCTCTCAGGGTCCCTTCGTCCACGAAGTGCTCGAACAGCTCCTCGCCGTCGAGCGTCACCACCGGTATGCGCTCCAGCAGGCGGGCGTGCAGCGCGTCGTCGCCCTCGATGTCGACATCCGTGAACGGCGCGCCGACCCGCAGGAGGATCTCCCTCGCGTCGTCGCAGAGGTGGCAGCCGGGGCGGCCGTAGAGGACGAGCCGCCCGCTCACGCCCGTGCGCGGGGCGCCGTGGCGTACGCCTCGAGGTCGAGGTAGCCGGGGAACGGCACGGCCTCCACCCAGCGCGCCGCGGAGGCGATCATCGCGGCGTTGTCGGTGCACAGCTCCATCGGCGGCACGGACACCTCGACCCCCAGCTCGCGCACCCGGGCGCGCAGCGGGCCGTTGGCCGCGACGCCGCCGCCGAGGGCCAGTCGCCGCAGGCCCGTGTCGCGCAGGGCGCGGGCGCAGCGGTCCACGAGCGCCTCGACGATCGCGTGCTGGTAGCTCGCGGCGAGGTCGGCCTTGCGGCGCTCCGCCTCCTCCTCGCCGAGGTCGCGCACCGCGTAGAGCAGCGCCGTCTTCACCCCCGAGAACGACATGTCCAGGCCGGCGACGCCCTTCGCCCTCGGGAAGGCGAACGCGGCCGGATCGCCATCCTCGGCGAGGCGCTGCAGCGGCGGGCCGCCGGGGAACGGGAGCCCGAGCAGGCGCGCGCCCTTGTCGATCGCCTCGCCCGCTGCGTCGTCGAGCGTGCTGCCGAGCACCGCGTAGCGGTCGTGGGTGTCGACGCGCGTGAGCAGCGTGTGCCCGCCGGAGGCGATGAGACACAGGAACGGCGGCTCCAGCGGCCCGTCCCCCAGGCGCAGGAAGTTCGCGGCGACGTGGCCCTGCAGGTGGTCGACGGGGGCGAGCGGGAGGCCGCGCGCGGCGGCCAGCGCCTTCGCCGTCGCGACGCCGACGAGCAGCGCGCCCGCGAGTCCCGGCCCGGTCGTGACGGCGACGAGGTCGGCGTCGTCGAGCGTGGCGCCCGCGCGGTGCAGCGCGTCGTCGACGACCGCGTTGGCCAGCTCGAGGTGATGGCGGGAGGCGACCTCGGGCACGACGCCGCCGTAGAGGTCGTGGACGCCTTGCGAGGAGACGACGTTCGAGCGCACCTCACCGTCGTGCGTCACGACGGCCGCGCAGGTGTCGTCGCAGCTGGTCTCGATCGCCAGTATCACGGGCCGAACGCCACGGGCCCGGCGTTGGGCACGTCGTCCATGCGTCCCTGGAGCGTCGCCGGTGTGCGCCACATGATGAGCGCGTCCTCGCCGTTGTCCTGGTAGTAGCGGCGCCGCAGTCCGGCGGACCGGAAGCCGAGCCTCTGGTAGAGCGCGATCGCCGGCGCGTTGGACTGGCGGACCTCGAGCGTGAGCCGCGGCTCGGGCTCCTCGATCCGCTCGAGCAGCCCCTCGAGCAGGCTCGTCGCGACGCCCATCCGCCGCGCGTCGGGGTCGACGGCGACGTTCATGACGTGCCAGACGGTGTCGTAGCGCGAGCAGATGACGTAGCCGCGGATGCGGTCCTCGACGAGCGCAGCGAGGTGGATACCGCTGGGCTTGGAGACCTCGAGGACGAACATCGCGAGCGACCACGGCGTGCCGAACGTGCGGCGCTCGATGGCCATGACGTTCGGGAGGTCGGCGTACGTGAGACGCCGGAGCGGGTGGATCCCGGCCATCAACCCCCGCCCGCCCGGCGGACCATCACAGCATCCGGCGCACGGACGTAGATCGGCAGGACGTCCTCGCGCGGGCTCGCGCCGGCCGCCCGGGCCAGGCGGCAGGTCGCCGCGGCAGAGATGCGATGGGCGGGGTCGATGTCCGGCAAGACCGTGGCTCCTGCGCGTTCGAGCGCGCCCCTGAATCGTACCGCCCCGTCTCCCCCGGCCAGCCAGGTCCCGCCGCCCGCCGGGAGCGCGAGGCGCTCGAGCGCGTCGGGCGCGAGCGCGGCCGGCGCGAGCACCTGCTCGCCGTCGCGGAAGCCCGCGACGAACGCCTCGCCGCGGCGGGCGTCGACGACCGCGAGCACGTCGCGAGCGTCGACGCCCGCGGCGAGCGCAGCGAGGGAGGACACGCCGGCCAGGGCCGTGCCGCCCGCCTGCGCGAGCGCGCGGGCGGTGGCGACGCCGATGCGCACGCCGGTGAACGTCCCCGGCCCGACGCCGACGCCGAGCAGCTCGACGTCGGGGAAGCCGAGCCCCGCGTCCCCCAGCAGCCGCGCCGCGAGCGGCAGCAGCTGCGTCGCGTGGCCCGGACGCTCGCCCGGCGCCGGGTCGTGCACGACCTCCCGGGGGGCCTCGTGGTCGTCGAGCTGCAGCGCCACGGCAGTGCGTGGCGTCGCGGTGTCGAAGGCGAGCACGATCATGCGCCGATGGCCACGGAGCGGCGGTCGCCGCCCGCGTGGGCGAGGCGGACGTGCACCTTCGGCGCGCGGGTGAGGGGGAGCTCGCCGCCCATCTCGGGCCACTCCACGAACGTGATCCGCGCCGCGGTGGCCTCGTCGGCCAGCAGGGCCTCGTCCTCCTCGTCGGGCTCGCCCGCGAGGCGATGCAGGTCGAGATGCGAGATCTCGACGCCGTCGCCCTCGTAGCGGCGCGCGATCGTGAAGGTCGGGCTCGTGACCGGGCCGGTCACGCCGAGCGCGCGGAGCGCGCCGCGCACGAACGTGGTCTTGCCCGCCCCGAGCTCGCCGGACAACAGCACGACGTCGCCCGGGCGCAGCTCACGGGCGAGCTCGGCGCCGAGCGCCTCGGTCTCGGCTGCGGACGCGGTCTGCTCAGCGGGGGACGCCATCGGCGGTACGGCGCCGGAGCGCCAGGCCCGCCGCGAGCAGCACGCCTCCGCCGGCCGCGATGAGACCGGCGTCGGCCCCCGTGCGCGGCAGCGCCGGTGCGGCCGGCGTGACGCTCGGCGCGGGCGCGGCGGCGCCGGAGTCGGCCTGTGGCGCCGCCTGCTGGGCGGGCGCGCTCTCCTGCGGGGCGGGAGCGGTCTGGGTCTGCGCGGGCTGGTCGTCGCCGAAGGGGTCCTGGTACTGATCGTCGCCCGCCCCGCCCGCGAGCGCGGACGTGGGGAAGGCGAGGGCGAGGGCGCAGGTCAACGGAAGCAGTCGGCGGGCGCGTTTCACGACGTGGACTGTAGGGATCGACCATCTACGCTGCCGCCGTGCGGTCGCTGCAGCAGCGCATCGCCGGCAGCGAGACGGCCAAGGCCGCGGGCCTGGCCGTCGCGGCGCTGGCGGCCAACGCCGTCGCCATCGTGGTGACGGTGGTCTTCACGCGCCTGCTGGGCGACGAGGACTACGGGGCGCTGGCCGCGCTCATGTCGACGTTCACGATCCTCGCGGTCGCGGGCTCGTCGCTGCAGGTCGCCGTCGCGCGCGACACGGCGCTGGGCCGTCTTGGAGGCGCGGCGTCGGCGGCACAGGCCCTCCGCGCGTGGACTCGGACGCTGCTCGTCGTGCTCGTCGGCGTCGCGATCGCCTCGGCGCTCATGCGCGAGGGGATCGCCGGCCTCGTGGGCGTGCGCGAGGAGCCGTGGGCGGCCGCATGCGTGCCGCCCACGGGCGTGCTGTGGCTGCTGCTCTCCCTCCAGCGCGGCGTCCTGCAGGGCATCGGCGCGTACGGGCCGGTCGGCTGGTCGGTCGTGTCCGAGGCGGTCGGCCGGCTCGTCGCCGGATGCCTGCTCGTCGTGCTCGGAGCCGGTGTCGTGGGCGCGTACCTCGGCACGCCGCTCGCGATGGCGGCGACGTCGGTCGCGCTCGCGCAGGTGGTCCACCGCCGTGCCGCGGCGGACCACGGTCCGATCGTCAAGGCGCGCGCGCACGAGCTGCGGACGCTCGTCGTCGCGGGCTGGGCGCCGATCGTCGGGCTCCTGCTGCTCGCCGCGCTGCAGAACGTCGACGTGATCATGGCCAAGCGCGAGATGACCGCCTCGGATGCCGGCGCCTACGCCGCCGCGGTCGTGGCGGCCAAGCTCGTCGTCTGGGTCGCGATCGGGATCGGGCTGCACCTGCTCCCGGAAGCGACGCGGCGGGTCGCGGCGGGCGTCGACCCGCGACCGGTCCTCCTGCGGGCGCTCGGGCTTCTGGCGATCGTCGCGGTGCCATCGCTCATCGTCTTCACGGTCGCGCCCGAGACCCTGCTGCGCGTCGCGTTCGGCGAGGCGTTCGTCAGCGCGGCGGACGCGCTCCCCATCCTCGGTCTGGCGATGACGCTCCTGGCCGTGTCGACGCTCGCCGTGCAGTACATGCTCGCGCTGCACCGGACGGCGTTCCTCTACGCGCTGGCCGTCGCGGCGATCGCCGAGCCGCTGCTGCTGAGCGGCGGCGACGCCGAGATGCGGGCGTTCGCGGAGATCGTGCTCGCCGTCCAGGCCGCAGCGGCGGTGGCGTGTCTCGGGCTGGCCCTGCGGGCGCGCCCGGCGCGGGCGGCCGTGGTGACCGCGCCCGAGCGCTGGGGGCCGATCGCGGACGCGCCCGATCCTCAGCCGGTGCGGACCAGCGACTAGCTGCGGGCGGCGGAGAAGCGCCCGTAGGCGCCGCCCATGAAGACCAGGCTGTCGCCCTCGCGCAGGCCGAGGGCCTCCACGCGCGCGACGACGATCGTGTGGTCGCCGCCGTCGTGCTCGGCCTCCAGCGTGCAGTCCAGCCAGCCGATCGCGGCGTCCAGGACCGGCAGGCCCGACGGGGCGGGATGGTGCGCGGTGCCCTCGAAGCGGTCGATGTCGCGGGCGGCGAACCGGCGCGAGATGTCCTCGGACTCGTGGTCGAGGATGTTCAGCACCAGGCGGCCCGCGGGCCGCATCCGCGGCCAGGTCGACGACGCCCGCGCCGGGCAGAACGCGACGAGCGGGGGATCCAGCGACACCGAGATGAACGAGTTCAGCGCCATGCCCTGCCGCTCGCCCTCGTGCTCGGTCGTCACGACCATCACGCCCGTCGGGTAGCGGCCCAGGACCCTGCGGAAGTGGGCCGCCTCGGTGGGCGACAGGTGCTCGGGAGGCGGGCTCGCGGCGTCGGACACCCGGTCAGGCCCCGATCGACATGAGCGCGTGCTCGATGGGGCTGTGGCGACGGCGCCCGTTGCCGGGCAGCAGGACCTCGTCGGCCGTGACGAACGGCGCCGTCAGCTCGGTCGCCAGCGCGCGCAGCTGTGCGGTCGTGGCCACGTCGCCGTCCGGCCCCAGGATGTGGCAGAGGGTCGCCGCCTGCCATGCGCCGGCCTCGCGGCACAACGTGATGGCCGCCGCCGCCGGGGTCGGGATCTGCTCGGCGAGCGGGGTCACGACGGGGATGTGACCGGGGCAGACGAGCTCCTGCGCGCCGGCGGCCGGGCTGGCGGCGACGCGCAGGGTCCGCGCACGGTCGGCGGCCGAGATGCCGGTGCCGACGCCCTCGCGCGCCTCGACCGACAGCAGCTGGTGCTCGTCGAGCGTCCGGGAGCGGGCGCCCGGGCGGTGCGGGGTGTGACGGTGGGCGAGGACCTGCAGCTCCAGGCAGCGGCGCATGGGCAGGGCAAGGCGGACCAGGCCACCACCGTGACGAGCCATCGTCGCCACCGACTCCGGGGTCGCGTACCGCGCGGCGGTCAGCAGGTTCCCGGTCCCAGGGCCGTCGGCCCCTGGAGCGAGCACCACCATCTCGCCCTGCGCGAGCGCGCGGCGAGCCGCCTCCAGACGACCCTCGACGCTCTCCTGCTTCATCTGACCCCCTCGATTTCCCTGCTCAGGCACCGGTCCCGATGAGAAGCCGTCGCACCGCGGCGACCTCATCATCGTTGATCTGGTGCTCCGGATCGTCATGGATCGCGAGCTCCACCCTCGCGCCGGCCTCACGCAGCAGCTCGGCCGTCCGCTCGACGCGGGGGACGGGCACCCAGCTGTCGTCGACGTGGCCGGTCAGGAGCACGGGCATGCCGTCCAACGGGGGCGGCGCGTGCAGCTCCTCCTCGGTCCCGAACAGGCCGCCGGTCAGGATCGCGGCGCCCGCGTAGGGGCGGGGCTCGCGCTCGAGCATCTCGGCGACGAGGCACGCGCCCTGGGAGAACCCCGCGAGCGCGACACGCTCGACGGGAACCCCGCCGTCCTCGGCGAGCGCGACGGCGGCTGCGATGCGGGCCAGAGCGTCACCCAGCCAGGGCTCGTTGTCCGCGGTGCGGTCGAAGAAGCGGTTGGGGTACCAGGAGCCGCTCGCGGCGGAGGGCAGGACGTACGCGGCGCGCGGGAGGTCGAGCTGCCAGACGAGGTTCTCGAGCATCCAGCGCGGATCCTGGTCGCGCCCGTGGACCACGACGACGGCGATCGAGGCGGTCTCCAGCGGCTCGCCTGCGACGACGGTTCCTGTCGCGGAACGGGGGTTCGCCGGACTCAGGCCCATCGCTCTCAGAGGCTCCCGCTGGTCTGTGCGCCAAGCGCACACGTGTACGTCATGCGAACAATAGCTGTGGGCGGAAAACCCTGTCAAGACCAGGGTTCGAGTGTATAACCTGAGATCGTCCGGGCTCGGTACAGCTGTGCGCACAGCGCACGCGTCGGAGAGGAGGGGAAGAGCAGTGCCCAGCGTCTTCGACGACATCCAGTTCTACCTCTTCAACCACCACCACTACATCGACGTCCCGGAGAACGCCGACGACTACGAGTCGGTCTGGGTCGATCTCCCCAACGCGCTCTTCGATCCCGAGCGCGGCCACGCGCTCTACCAGCGCTTCGCCCGCGAGCTGCGCCTCGGCGAGGCACTCGGATTCGACGCCATCGCGCTGAACGAGCACCACAACACGCACTACAGCCTCATGCCGGCGACGAGCGTGCGCGCGGCCTACATGGTCGCGCAGACCGAGCGCGTCAAGCTCATGGTCGCCGGGGTGCCGATCAACCTGTCGTGGCCGAGCCGCGTCGCCGAGGAGTACGCGATGCTCGACGTCATGTCGGGCGGGCGCATGGAGTTCGGCTTCCCGCTCGGCACGGGCATGGAGTACTGGTCCAACGCCGGCCAGCTCAACCCCGCCACCTCACGCGCGCGCTTCCGCGAGGGACTGGAGGTCGTCAGGCAGGCCTGGACCGCGCCGGGCCCGAGCCGCTACGACGGCGAGTTCTTCAACTACCGCTACCTCAACACGTTCCCGCAGCCGTTCCAGAAGCCCCACCCGAAGATGTACATCGTGGGCTCCGGCAGCGAGGAGACGGTCCAGCTCGCCGTCGAGTTCGAGACGGGCTACTCCGTCGTGTTCGTGCCGATCCGCCAGCAGCTCCAGGCGTTCGCCGAGTTCCGGCGGCTGACGGAGGAGGCGGGCCGGGAGACCAGGCCCGAGGACATCGTCATCACGAACATCGTCTACGTCGCAGACACGGACGCCGATGCGGTCCGCGAGGCCAAGCCGCACATCGAGCAGTTCTTCTCCTGGTTCCACCGCGTCCCGCCGAAGTTCCTCCTGCCGCCGGGCTACGTCTCGACGGAGGAGTACCTGCGACGCGTGTCGTCCACGGCGCTGGCCGAGGGCACGAAGGCGACGTGGGATGACATGGTCGCCATCGGGCGCATCGCCTGCGGGTCGCCCGACACGGTCGCCGACCTGCTCTCGCACTGGGCCGAGGAGGCGGGCACGAGCAGGCTGCTCGTCACCCTCTCGATCGGGGACATGCCCGAGTGGAAGGCCGTCAAGAACATGACGCTCTTCGCCGAGGAGGTCATCCCGCGGATCCGCGCGCGCGGGTCCGCAGCCGGCGCGCCGGGCACCGTGGCGGCGGTGAGCCCGTGAGCAGCTCGTTCACGCAGCGCACCCTGGACGTCAACGGCATCGAGACGGTCGTGCTCGAGGCCGGCAGCGGCGAGCCGCTCGTCTTCCTGCACGGCGCGGGCACGATCACCGGCTTCGACAGCCTGCTGCCGCTCGCCGAGCGCTTCCGGCTGATCGTCCCCCACCACCCCGGCTTCGGGCTCTCCGCCGACGACCCGACGGTCGGGCGGATCGAGGACTACGCGCGCCACTACCTCGACGTGTTCGACCTCATGGGCATCCGCGAGCTGTCGCTCGTGGGCCACTCGATGGGCGGCTACCTCGCGGCGACGCTCGCGATCGACGGCACCGAGCGCGTGCGCCGCCTCGTGCTCGCCGCGCCGCTCGGGCTGCGCGTCCCCGAGCACCCGACGCAGGACATCTTCACCATCCCGGGCGACCAGTTCCTGGAGCACCTCTCCGCGGACCTGTCGATCTTCGAGGGCAAGGTGCCCGATCCCCCCACGCCCGAGTTCCTCGCGCACAGCTTCCGCGAGACGACGTCGGCCGCCCGCATCCTGTGGGAGCGGCCCTACGACACGCGGCTGCCGCGGTGGCTGCACCGCCTCACGATGCCGACGCTGCTCCTCTGGGGCGATGCCGACCGGATCATCCCGGTCGAGCAGATCGATGTGTGGGCCGACCACGTCCGCGGGGCGGAGCGCAGGGTCCTCCCCGGGGTCGGCCACCTCCTGTTCGACGAGTCCGCGGCCGCCGTGACGGCCGTCGGGGACTTCGTGGGAGAGGAGCTCACCGTCTGAGGACGGGCGCGCCGCGGACGGTTCCCGCCGGGGGGTCGGGTGCCGTCCGCCTCCGCCCAGACGCTCAGCCGGGCAGCGGCGCGACGCCTTCGGGCGTCGCAGCCGCACCGGCAGTCACGTGACCGTGCGCGATCGAGCCCTTCACGTCGCAGCAATCCTCGCCCTGGCGTCCCCGACCGCGCTCGCGTTCGCCAGTGGCGGCTACTTCGACGAGGCGCGCCTCGTCGCGCTCATCGGCGCCTGGGCGCTCGTGCTCGCGGCGGTCGCGCTCGGCGCGCCCCTCCCCCGGCGGCGGGCGGCGTGGGTCGCGCTCGGCGCGCTGGCGGCGTTCACGGCGTGGGTGGCGATCGCGGGTGGTTGGGCCCAGCTGGAGGCCACGGCCCGCGCCGACCTCGAGCGCGACGTCCTGTACCTCGGCGCGCTGACGGCTGCCGTGCTCCTGCTCGGCGGCGTGCGGTGGCTCGTCGAGCCCGTGCTCGCGGCCGGGACGGTCATCGTCGTCGGCTACGCGCTGGCGGGCCGACTGGTCCCCGGGATCGTCGAGCTCTCCGCGACCGCGTCGGCGGGCGGGCGGCTCGACCAGCCGCTGACCTACTGGAACGCGATGGGCGCGCTCGCCGCGCTGGGCGTCGTGCTGACCGTGCGGCTCGCCGGCGAGCCACTGCGGCCGCGGGCGCTGCGGATCGCGGCGGCGGCGGGGGCCGTGCCGCTGACGGTCGGGCTGCTGCTCACGTTCAGCCGCGGCGCGCTGCTCGCCGCGGCGGTCGGCGTCGTCCTCGTCGTGCTCCTCGCCCCGACCGCGGCCCAGCTGCGCGCCGCCGCGTGCGCGCTCGTGCCCGGTGCGGTGGCGGCGTTCGTCGCGAACCGCTCCGATGCGGTCCGCGAGCTCGAGGGGGGCCTCACGACGCGCGAGCACCAAGGCCTCGTCGTCCTCGCGGCGCTCGTCGTGCTCACCGTGCTCGCCGCGGGCCTGCAGTGGTGGGCGATCGGCCGGCCGCAGCGCGCGTGGCCCGTCGCGCCCGCGCGCCGCCTCGCCGCCCTCGCCGTCGTCGCCGCGCTCGTCCTCGTGCCGGTCGTCACCGCGCTGGCAGGGTCGGGAGGAGGCGACAAGGCGGGCTTCGGCGCGACCAGCTCGCGGCTGGGCTCCGCGAGCTCGAACCGCGCCGACTACTGGCGGGTGGCCTGGGAGGCGGCGGGCGACCAGCCGCTGCGCGGCCTGGGGCCGGGCGGGTTCGGTCCCGTCTGGCTGCGGGAGCGCCCGTACCCCGAGGCGGTGAAGGACGCCCACTCCCTCCCGCTGGAGACCCTCACGGAGCTGGGGCTGGTGGGCCTCGTGCTGCTGCTGGCGCTGGTCGGGTCCGTGGCGGTGGGCGCGCGAGACGCGCTACGCGCCGACGCGGCTCTCGCCGCGGGACCGACGGCGGTGGTGGCGACGTGGTTCGTCCACGCCGCGATCGACTGGGACTGGGAGATGCCGGCCCTCACGCTGGTCGCGGTCGCGTGCGCCGGGCTGCTGCTCAGCGACGCTGCAACGCGTTCGCGAGCGGGTTGAGCTCCCGGGCGCGCTCGCGCGCCCGGGTCGCGCCCGCCTGGTCGCCGCCCGCCGCCCGGACGCCGGCCACCGCCAGCCAGCTGATGTAGTCGTCGGGCTGACGCTCCGCCGCAGCGTCCGCGAGGCGCTTGGCGTCGGCCGTCCTGCCCGCCTTCACGAGCGCGACGCTGCCGATCGCGAGGGGCAGCGCGCCGTGGCAGTCGGCGAGCAGCGCATCGACGGATCCGGCCGGATCGGCCTGGGCGTTCTCGCACGCGTGCACCTCCCCGAGACGGACGATCCCGAAGCCGATCGCAGCGACCGCGACGACGCATATGACGAAACGCAGAACCACGTTCCGGGAAGCATGCCGGGTCCTAGACTGGATGGCATGAGCACGCAGAAGATCGAGAAGTCCGACGCCGAGTGGCGCGAGAGCCTCTCGCCCGCCCAGTACGAGGTGCTGCGTCGTCAGGCCACCGAGGCGCCCTGGACCGGTCCGTTCCTGACCGAGAAGGGCGACGGGGTCTACCGCTGCGCCGGCTGCGGCGCCGAACTGTTCCGCTCCGACGCCAAGTTCGACTCCGGCAGCGGCTGGCCCAGCTTCACCGAGCCCGCCGTCGCCGAGGCCGTCGAGCTGCGCGAGGACCACAGCCACGGGATGACCCGCGTCGAGGTCGTCTGCCGCACCTGCGACGGGCACCTCGGACACGTCTTCCCCGACGGCCCCGGTCCCACGGGCGAGCGCTACTGCATCAACGGCTGCGCACTGGAGCTCGACCACAGCGAGTAGCTGAGTCGAGCGGCTCGGCGCCTGGACGGTCGTAAGCCCGTCCAGGCGACCCTTGCCCAGCCCCGCGGGCCGCCGATGCCGAAGGTGATGCTCGCGGACCCGCGACTCCCCCTTCTCCTGCAGCGCGCCTGGACGACCTTCGCCGCCCTCGTCCTGGCGTACGCCGCCGTGCTCGCCGTCGGGTGCGCGACCGGCGTCGGGATGCTGCCGCCCGGCTCCCACGCCGCGATCGGCTTCGCCCTGCTGCTCGGCGCCGCGGTGCTCGTCCTGGGGCGCGCGCTGAGCGTCCGGGACGACCGTGCGGCCTGGCTCGTCCTCGGCACCGGTCTCTCCGCCTGGGCGGCCGGGCAGCTCGTCGGCGCGCTCGCCGCGCCGACGGGCGAGGAGATGCCGTTCCCGTCCGCCGCGGACGTCGGGCTCCTCGTCTTCTACATCAGCCAGTACGTCGCCTTCTTCCTGCTCGCGCGCCCGGGGCTGCGCGGCGTGCCGCGTGCCACGTGGCTCGACGGCGCCGTCGGCATCCTGCTGCTCGGCGCGATCGGCGCGCACTGGGTGTTCACGCCGCTCCTGCAGGCGGGCGGCACGGCGTCGGCTGCGGCCGTCGCCATCGCCATCCCCGCGGCGGACATCGTCCTCCTGGCGTTGGTGGTGTGCGTGATCGTGCTGCACGGCGGTCGTCCCGGGCTCGTGTGGTGGAGGATCGGGCTCGGCGTGACTGTCACGGCGCTCGGCGACGCGCTGTTCGCGCTCGCGTCCGCCCACGGCGACGCCCCCAGCAGCACGAGCGGGCCCCTCGCGATCTTCTTCGGCTTCGGCACCGCCTCGCTCGTCGCCGCGGCGGTCCAGCCCACGCGGCGCCCGCGGCGCCGGGCGCTGTCGGGCTGGCCCGCGCCGGCGCTCCCGGGCGGTCTCTTCCTGGTCGTGCTCGCCCTCCTGGTGGTGGACACCGCCACCGGACTGACGCCCGTGGCCATGGCCCTGCTCACCGTCGCCATCGCGCTCATCGGCGTCCGCGCCGCCATCGCGTTCCGCGAGAACGCCGCGCTGGCCGACTCCCGCCGCCAGGCGCTCACCGACGAGCTCACCGGTCTGCCGAACCGGCGCAGCGCGTATGCGGAGCTCGACGCGCGCTGCGCGGCGGGCGGCGCCGTCACGGCGCTCATGATCGACCTCGACCGCTTCAAGGAGCTCAACGACACGCTCGGCCACCACGCCGGCGACGACGCGCTCGTCGCGGTGGCGAGTCGGCTCGGCCGGGCGCTGGGCGACGACGGGACGCTCAGCCGGCTCGGCGGCGACGAGTTCGCGGTCGTCCTCGCGCCCGGATCGGGCGAGCGCGACGGCCTCGCTGTCGCGCGCCGGCTGCTCGACGCGCTCGACGAGCCCCTCCCCCTCGACGATCTGCTCCTGCCTGTCCGGGCGAGCATCGGCGTCGCCACCTCGGACGCGGCGCGCCCCGGCGGCCGCGAGGACCTCCTGCGGCACGCCGACGTCGCGATGTACCACGCCAAGGCCAACCGCAACGGGGTCGAGGTCTACGCATCCGAGCGCGACGGCCACAGCCGCGAGCGCCTCGCGATGGCGGCAGAGCTGCAGGCGGCGATCAGCGAGGGCGAGCTCGTCCTTCACTTCCAGCCCAAGGCATGCCTGCGCACCGGCCGGATCCTCGGCGCGGAGGCTCTCGTGCGCTGGGATCACCCCGAGCGCGGGCTCGTCCCGCCCGCCGAGTTCGTCCCGCTCGTCGAGCGTTCCGGGCTCGGCCGGCTGCTCACGCTCGAGGTGATCGACCAGGCGCTGCGCGCCGAGCGCGCATGGCGCGAGGACGGGCTGCGCGTCCCGGTGGCGGTCAACACGTCCGCCGCGACGCTGCTCGACGTGCGCTTCCCGGACGACGTCGCCGAGCTGCTGGAGCGCTGGGACGCCCCGGACGGCGTGCTCGGTCTCGAGCTCACCGAGGAGACGATCATGACGGACCCCGAGCGCGCCCAGGACGTGCTCGCGCGGCTGTCCGAGCTGAGCATCGACCTCTCGCTCGACGACTTCGGCACCGGCTACTCGTCGCTCAGCATGCTCAAGCGCCTGCCGGTGCGCGAGCTGAAGATCGACCGCTCCTTCATCACCGATCTCCTCGACGACGCCGGTGACGCCGCGATCGTCCGCTCGACCGTGGAGCTCGCGCACAACCTCGACCTACGGGTCGTGGCCGAGGGCGTGGAGTCCGCGGAGGCGTGGGAGCTGCTGGCCTCGTGGGACTGCGACGTCGCGCAGGGCTACCACCTCAGCGCACCGCTGCCCGACCGCGACTTCCGGGCGCTCCTCATGGGCGACCGGGTCTAGCGCAGATTGCTCGGATGCCCACCGGCGCGCGGGCCGCGCCAGGGCAGATCGGGCACCACGTCCTCGACGCGGACGCGCCCCGCCGCGCGCAGATCGCGCCGCGCCCGCAGCGCGCCCGGGAGCAGCGGCAGCGCGTCCGCCAGCCCCCCGGCGTGATCGCCCAGCCGGCCGCCACGCGCGGCGTGCCACAGCCACGCCGCCTGGCGGTAGGCGACGGGTCCGGCCCAGCGCGCGGGGAAGTGACGCGCCACGAGCAGCAGCGTGTTGCGCGCGATCAGGCGCCCCACCGGGCGGTGCAGCGCCGCCGAGGACCCCTGCCCCGCGTGCCTGGCGACCGCCGGCTCGTACGCGCAGCGCCAGCCCGCGGTGCGCAGCCGCAGCCCGAGGTCGACGTCCTCCAGGTAGGCGAAGAACGACTCCTCGAAGCCGCCGGCGTCGAGCACGGCCTGGCGCCGGTAGAGCGCGGCGCCCGCGCACGCCGCGAAGACGTCGCCGGGCTCGTCGTACGCGCCGGTGTCGCGGCGCCCGTGCCCGCGCTGCTCACAGACGCCGTCGCGGCGCAGCACGTCGCCGCAGTCGTCGAGGAGCGCCGGATCGTGCAGCGCGACCATCTTCGTCGCCACCGCGGCGACATCGGGTTCGAGTCGCCGCACCGTCCGCGCGAGCCAGTCGGGCGCAAGGACCACGTCCGTGTTCACGAGCGCGACGGCGTCCGCATCGGCAGCCGCCGCGATCCCACGGTTGGCGGCAGCGGCGAAGCCCACGTTGCGCGCCAGCTCGACGACCTCCGCTCCCTCCGCCCGCGCGACATCCGCGGAGCCGTCGCCGGACGCGTCGTCGACGACGAGCACCCGATCGGCCGCGCGGGTCTGCTCGCGCAACGACGCCAGCAGCCCCGGCAGCCAACGCCGCCCGTCGCGGCACGGGACGACGACGGCGACGCGCATCGCGTCAGTCCCGGGCGCCACGCCGCTGCGGCGTGCTGCGCGAGCGGGCGTGGCCACGAGTGTCCACGTGAGGCCGCGGCGCCCGCCGCGCGTCCGCGACGACCTCGGCGATCCCCTCCGCGAAGCGCGCGACCCCGTAGCGCTCGGCGTTCGCGACGCACGCCTGCGGGTCGACGGCGCGATCGTCGAACGCGAGGACGGCCGCGACCAGGGCATCCGGATCGGGCTCGTCGAAGAACGCGCCCGTCACGCCCTCGACCAGCGTCTCGCGCACGCCGCCCGCGCGCAGCGCGACGACGGGCCGGCCCGCCGCCTGCGCCTCGATCGCCGCGATCCCGAACTCCTCGGTCGCGGTGACGACGAGCGCGCGACAGGACGCGAGGCGCGCGGCGACCTCCGCGTCACCGATCCGGCCGGCGAACCGCACGGTCGGCCCCGCCATGCGCCGCAGCCGCCGCGCATCCGGCCCGTCGCCGATCACGGTGAGCGGCCGGTTCATGCGCGTGAACGCCTGCACCGCGAGATCCAGGCGCTTGTGGGCCATGAGCTCGGCGAGCACGACGTAGTCCTCGCCCGGCGTCCCCGGCGCGAAGCGTTCGGTCTGCACCGGCGGGTAGAGGACCGTCGCGTCGCGCCCGAAGTAGTGCGCGATCCGCGCCTTCGTCGTCTCCGAGTTCGCCACGTAGCGGTCGACGCGCTGGGCCGCGATCCAGTCCCACTCGCGCCAGCGGCGGAAGATGACCGACAGCGCGGCGCGGCTCGGGGCGGCGCGGCCCGCCAGCGCCTGCTCGCGGGCGTTCCAGGCGTAGCGGAACGGGTTGTGGCAGTAGCAGACGTGGACTGCGTGGTCGCCGGTGATGACGCCGTGCGCCCAGGCGCTCGAGGAGGACACGACGAGGTCGTAGCTCTCGAGGTCGAGCGCCTCCATCGCGTACGGGTACAGCGGCAGCAGCGCGCGGAACGTCCGTGCGGTGGGCCGCACCCGCTGCAGGAACGACGTGTTGACGTTCCTGTGCGCGAACCGGCCCTCCGTCCCCTGCTCGTCGTAGACCGCCGTGAACACGTCCGCGTCGGGGAACAGGTCGCAGAGCACGAGGAACACGCGCTCGGCACCCCGCAGATCCAGGAGGAAGTCGTGGACGAGAGCCACGCGTGGTCCGGCTGCCCCCGTCATGGGCGGGCAAGCTACCGTGCCGCCCTCGTGCCCGCACTCCTGCTCGCCATCCTGCTCGCGCTGCTGCTCGCTCCCAGCGCGCAGGCCGCTCCCCGTGAGGTCCCTGAGGGCTTCATGGGCGTGATGGCCGACGGTCCCCTCGTCGACCAGGGGATCACCGACATCTCGCGCGAGGGCGCCCTCATGCAGCGCAGCGGCGTCGAGGCGATCCGGATCGTCATCTACTGGGCCGACCTGCAGCCCACGCGCGACGGCCCGATCGACTGGGCGGGCACCGACCGCGTCGTCGCGATGGCGGCGGCGAACCGCCTCAGGATCCTGCCCGTCGTCATCCGCGCGCCCGCGTGGGACCGGGAGGACCCGGCGAAGATCGCCTCGCCTCCGCGCGGCGACGCCGCCTACACGGCGTTCCTGACCGCGCTCGTCGCGCGCTACGGGCCGCAGGGGACGTTCTGGGCGGCTCGGCCCGACCTCCCGCGCAACCCCCAGCGCCAGTGGCAGATCTGGAACGAGCCGAACATCGACACGTACTGGGAGTCGCCGCGGCCCTTCGCGAAGCGCTAC
>Ga0070665_100002449_pt1 | contig 20462 bp, 15 predicted proteins | sample KBSS13metaG_FD_65862 | JGI IMG/M metagenome (GOLD analysis project Ga0070665, IMG submission 65862) | Switchgrass rhizosphere microbial communities from Kellogg Biological Station, Michigan, USA - KBS S1-3 metaG | ecosystem: Host-associated > Plants > Roots > Rhizosphere > Soil ...
AGTCGGGCCGGGTGCGCCCGTGATTAATACGCCTTCGCGGAGCTATTTTTCTGGGCGGTCGGACAATTTCGATGCCAACCAGAATTCGGGAAATCCGAACAATGCGCGGCTGGATTCAGAAGGCATCCGGCTTTCGGCGGACGGGAAGCGCATTTACATTTCGGACGAGTACGGACCGTACATGTATGAGTTTGACCGGGACAGCGGGCAGCGGATCCGGGCGTTCAAGCTGCCGGACCGCTTGTTTGTGTCGCTACTGAGCGCACAGGGGGCGGTAGAGATTTCAGGGAACACCAGCGGCCGCGTGGCGAACAAGGGAATGGAAGGGCTGGCGATCACTCCGGATGGGAACTTGCTGGTGGGGATTATGCAGAACGCGTTGATTCAGGATGCCGTGCAGGGCGGAGGTGCGGTGAATCTCCTACGCATCGTGACGGTGGATATAAGCACTGGCAAAACGACGCATGAATACGCGTACTTGTTGACGACGGGTTCTGGCGTGAGCGAAATCACGGCGCTGAACGACCACGAATTTCTGGTGGATGAGCGCGATGGCAAAGGCCTGGGCGACGGCAGCAAAGCCAAGGTGAAGCAGATCTTCAAGATTGATCTGGCCGCAGCGGTGGACGTGCAGGACATGGACGGGACGACAGCGGCGGCGAATGCAGTGAGCAAGACGCTGTTCCTCGACGTGGTGAAAGAACTGACCGCCAACGGAATTACCGCGGATCAAATTCCGGCGAAGCTGGAAGGGATTACGCTGGGACCGGACGTGGAGAACAACGGGACGACCCTGCACACCTTGTGGGTGGCGAATGATAACGACTTCCTCGAAGACCTGAATGGGCCGGGGACGAATCCGAACCAGTTTTTTGTGTTTGGGTTTACGGATGCGGACCTGGGTGGGTCGGTGCTGGTGTTGCAGCAAGCGCAGGGTTCGGCGAAGAAGGATTAAATCTAGGCAGGCGAGAAGCCGATACAACATAGGAAACGAAAGCGCGAATCAGCGTCCGCTGGTTCGCGCTTTTTTTTCAAGCGTGGTGGAGAGCGGGCGGCTGTGCGGAGAAGAGTTATTGCGTGGGTAGTAGGGGTATGGTAGCGTCGCGCGCAAGTCTGGCAGTGGGCGCGGAGCGCTGCAGTGGGGACGGAGTCTCCGCGAGAGGCGAACTTATTGTCGGCTGAAATCCTAAGGGTGAGCGCACAGTCGCCGTCTGTGGATGCTTTGCGGTATGCGGCGGAACGACTGCAACGCGGCGAAGTGGTAGCGATTCCGACGGACACAGTATACGGACTCGCGGCGGATCCGTTTAATTTGTCGGCGGTGGAAGAGATTTTTCGCGTGAAGGGTCGGCCGGAGGAGCGGGCGCTGCCGATCCTGGTGAATTCGCTGGACCAGGCGATGCTGCTGGCGCGGGAAGTGCCGCGGAATTTTTTGCGGCTGGCGGAAGAATTTTGGCCGGGGGCGCTGACTTTGGTGGTCGACGCTTCGCACAGATTGCCACTAAAGGTGACGGCGAATACGGGGCGGATCGCGTTGCGCTGGCCGCGCAGCGAAGTAGTGGGGCGGCTGATTGAGGAGTGCGACAGTCCGCTGACGGGGACGAGCGCAAATTTGTCGGGGTCGCCATCGTGCACGAGTGCGGAGATGGTGATGGACCAGCTGGGCGATCGGTTGGGATTGATTCTGGATGCGGGCCAGACGATGGCGGCGACGCCTTCGACGATTGTCGAACTGCATGGCGATGAATGGAAGATTTTGCGGGAAGGGGCGATTTCGGCGGCGGAGATTGCGGAAGCGTTGAGGTGAGCAAGGCGCTGCAAGAGTGCAAGGTTTGAGGTGCAAAATACAAAGTAAAACGTGCTCCGGACGAATTCGATGTGAGCGGCAGCGAGGGCTGCCGCTTTTTTGTTTTGTGGAATGTTTGACATCTGAAAAGCGGAAGCAGGGCTCCCGTACTCCATAGGGCGTTTCCGCGCACGTCTTATTGCGAAGTTGAAGACGCCTTGGGACTAACGGGGAGGGGCATAAGAGATCTTACCGAGTATGGCGGGGCCGCGTGCGCCGGTGGCTGTCGGGATGTTCGAGGGGCGCTGCTGGAAGGTTTCGTAGGCGAGGATGGCGAAGGCCAGGGCTTCTTTGGCGTCTGTTGGGACGTTGAAGGTTGAGGATGGAAGCACTTCGATCGCTGAAGAGAGATTTCTCGCTTCGCTCGGAATGACGACGTTTCCTGCGAGTGCAAACAGGGCTGAGAGTTGGGACATGAGGAGAGGGTTTTGGGCGCCGCCGCCGGAGACGATGAGCTGGTGGATTTTGTGTTGGGGGAGGACGAAGCGGTGCAAGGCTTCGGCGATGCTGGCGGCGGTGAAGACGGTGACGGTGTGGATGAGATCGTTAGGCTCCAGTTTGAGGCGGCGGACTCGCGCGAGAATTTTTTTGACGTAGGTGGCGCCGAAGTATTCGCGGCCGGTGGATTTGGGCGGCTTGAGTTTGAAATACCGATCGCGGAGGAGATGGGCGAGAAGTTCGCGATGGAGATGGCCTTGGCGGGCGAGTGAGGCATTTTTGTCGTAGCGCTGGCGGCCGTTTGTGAAGTGTTGGACGAGGGCGTCGATAAGCATGTTGCCGGGGCCGGTGTCGAAGGCGAAGACGTCGGAAGGCTTGGCGTTGGCGGAGATGACGGTGATGTTGGCGATGCCGCCGATGTTGAGGCTGACGCGGCCGAGTTTCGGGTGACGGTAGAGCGCGTAGTCGGCGAAGGGGACTAGCGGGGCTCCCTGGCCGCCTAGAGCCATGTCGGCGGGGCGGAAATCGGAGACGGTGGTGATGCTGGTGAGATTGGCGATGATGGAGCCGTCGCCAATCTGGAGGGTGGAGACGGTCGGTAGCCCGAGAAAATTTGTCGGCTGGCCCTGATGGAAGATGGTTTGGCCGTGATTGCCGATTAGTGCGATTTTTTTTGGGGAGATGCGGAACTTTTTGCAGGCAGTTAGTGCGGCTTCGGCGTAGATGTGGCCGAGGCGCGTGTGGAGTTGGCTGAATTCGCCGGGCGTGAGGGGATTCTGTTCGGCTACGCGGAGGATTTCCTTGCGGACTTGTGGTGGGAAGGATTGGTGTGTGTGGTTGAGGAGATCGATTTTCAGGTTGGGCGGGGCGCCCGAGATTCGGACTAGAGCGGCGTCGATGCCGTCGGCGGATGTGCCGGACATCATGCCGAGGACTAATTTTGCGGGAGAGGGCATGAGAATGGTTGAAAGGGATTTTTAACACAGGGGGGCCCAGAAAACGCAGCGCTAGGATCAGTCGTGTAGCCGGAAGCAAACTCCCCAAGCGACGCGATCGCGAGGTTAGCGTTTTCGTTCCAGGACATAGCGACCATCTTCGTCCTCGAAGTAGGCCAATCTGCCGGGAATACATGACAAGAAAGTGCCGATGCCGCGGCCTAAAATGAATCCCAGCGCCTCAGAAAGAGGAACCTCCCTTCCGTCCATCTCGTCGGCTTCAGATAGCGCGTAGCAGATGCCAGGCGCTCCCTTCGACTTTAGCAATCTTAGAATTCCTGCCTCATTGTGTTCTCGCGGACCAATAAGGACGACGCAAGCAGGATCGAGATGCTTGAAATGGGCCAGAGAATTCCTGATGTGTATCCTGCGTTTCGGCTTCGCCAGCAGATCCAGATAGCGGTCTTGACGGGCGGGCAAGATGAATTTGACGAGCCCTTGTTCATGTTCGCGAGGGGTTGTCATGAGATTTGTTTTTTTAGGGTGGCGAGGAGGGTGAGGGCTTCTAGCGGCGTGAGTTCATCGAGGTTGGTGGTGCTTAGGCGGTCGAGGACTTCGCGGTCTATGGGGGTGAAGAGCATTTCTTGGCGGCGAAGCGCCGATGCAGAAGATGCCACGCTAAAGCGTGGCGCTACTTTTTCGGAGGGAGAAGCTAGAGTGTCGCCGCCGGTAGCGGAGGCGGCTTCAGCGGCGAAAGGCTCAGCGCCGGGGGTGAGGCGTTCGCTTAGTTCGTGTTCGGATTGTTCGTGTTTGCGGAGGACTTCGCGGGCGCGTTCGATCACGGAGCGCGGTAGGCCGGCGAGGCGGGCGACTTCGATGCCGTAGGACTTGCTGGCGGAGCCGGGCTCGACGTGGCGGAGGAAGATTATTTCGTTGGGAGTTTCTTTGACGGCGACGTGAACGTTCTGTACGCCGGGCAGAAGATCGGCGAGTTCGGTGAGTTCGTGATAGTGGGTGGCGAAAAGAGTGCGGGCGCGCGTGTACTTCTGGAGATGCTCGACGACGGCCCAGGCGATGGAGAGGCCGTCGAAGGTGGCGGTGCCGCGGCCGACTTCGTCGAGAAGAACGAGGCTGGAGGGAGTCGCGTGGGTGAGGATGCTTGCGACTTCGGACATTTCAACGAGGAAGGTGGAGCGGCCGCGGGCGAGATTGTCGCTGGCGCCGATGCGCGTGAAGATGCGGTCGGTGATGGGAAGTTTGGCCTGGCGCGCGGGAACGAAACAGCCCATTTGTGCCATGAGAATGATGAGCGCGGCCTGGCGGAGGTAAGTGGACTTGCCGCCCATGTTGGGGCCGGTGATTAGCAGAAGTTGCTGGCGGCGCGGTTCGAAGCAGAGATCGTTGGGGACGAAGCGTTCGCCTTTTTGGCGAAGAAGTTCTTCGATGACGGGATGGCGGGCGGCGACGAGGAGGAGTTCGCCGGAGTCGTTGAATTCGGGGCGGACGTAGCCGCGGTCGGCGGCGAGTTTGGCGAACGATGCGAGGACGTCGAGCTGAGCGACGGCGGAAGCTGTGCGGCGCAAGCGCGCGGCCTTGGCGGCGATGCCGGAGCGAATGTCGATGAAAAGCTGGCGTTCGATTGCGAGAATGCGTTCGTCGGCGGCGAGAATCTTGCGTTCGTATTCTTTCAACTCGGGTGAAGTGAAGCGTTCGGCGTTGACGAGGGTTTGTTTGCGTTCGTAGTCGGCGGGCGCGAGGTGCAGGTTGGGCTTGGAGATTTCGATGTAGTAGCCAAAGACCTGATTGAAGCGGATTTTGAGGGAGTTGATGCTGGTCCGCTTGCGCTCGCGCTCTTCCATGGCGGCGATGATTTGTTTGCTGTGCTGGGAGAGATTGCGGAGTTCGTCGAGTTCGGCGTGGAAGCCGGAGCGAATCATGCCGGGATCGGTGGAAAGAGCGGGGGGTTCATCGGCGATGGCGCGCTCGAGTTGGTCGCGGATGTCGGCGAGTTCGTCGATTTCGCCATGCAGATGGCGGAGAAGTTCGCTGCCGCCGATGGGCGGGGGCGTGACGAAATTTTTCAGCGTGGGGAGAGTTGCGAGGGATTTGCGGAGGGCTACGAGTTCGCGCGGGCCTGCTTGACCAAGTGTGATGCGGCTGGTGAGGCGCTCGAGATCCTGGATGGCGCGGAGTTCTTTGCGGATTTCGCCGCGCACGACGGTTTGCTGGACGAAGTGGGCGACGGCGTCGAGGCGGGCTTCGATGGACTGGCGGTCGATGAGAGGGCGGAGAATCCAGTTGCGGAGAAGGCGGGCGCCCATGCCGGTGACGGTGACATCGAGCGCGGAGACGAGCGTGGTGGGTGCGTTTTTGCCGGAGTCGTCGGAAAAGATGGGTGTGAGGAGTTCGAGATTGCGGACGGAGACGGGATCTAGGACGAGGGCGTCGTGTTGCTGATAGTAGCGGACACGATCGAGGTGTTGCAGCGCGTCGAGGGCTGACACATGCGTGCCGTTCGCCCCGTTCGCGCTGTCAGCGGCGTCGGGAGCTTTGGCGGCGTTTTCCCGCAAATAATGGACGATCGCGCCAGACGCTGCGAGAGCGTGAGCGTGGCCGTCGAGGCCGAAGCCGGTGAGTTCGGCGACGCCGAATTGTTCGCGCAGGATGCGGTTGGCGTAGTCGTGCTGGAAGGCCCAGTCGTCAATGCGGCTTTCCACGCCACCGGTGCCGTCGAGCAAGGAATTCTTGGAAGTTTCGAAGAGTTGCGCCGGGCGAGGGAGGAGGGTTTCGCGCGGGTGGAGGAGCTGGAGTTCGTCGCGGAGAGCGTCTTCGCGGCGCGGGCCGGAGAACTCGGTGCACTGAAATTCGCCGGTGGAGAGATCGACGTAGGCGAGACCGATCATGTCGGCAGCGGAGTCTTGGTAAACCGCGGCTAGGAAATTGTTTTCTTTGGCGTCGAGGACGGCGAAGTCAGTGGCGGTGCCGGGAGTGATGACGCGGACGACTTCGCGGCGGACGATTTTTTTGCCGGGGCTGGGCGCTTCCATTTGGTCGCAGATGGCGACTTTGAATCCAGCGCGGATGAGACGGGCGACGTAGCCATCGGCGGAGTGGTAGGGAACTCCGCACATCGGGATGGGCTGGCCTTTTTCGCGATTGCGGGAAGTGAGAGTGATTTGGAGTTCACGAGAGGCGAGCATGGCGTCTTCGTAGAAGAGTTCGTAGAAATCGCCGAGACGGAAGAGCAGCAGGGCGTGCGGGTAGCGCGATTTGATCGCGTGGTACTGCTGCATTAGGGGTGTGGTGGGATCGGACATGGCGCTAGGCGTTGATTCCGAGTTGGGAGAGGAGGAAGGCGTAGTCGAGGGCGATTTCGCGGAGGTAGTCGTAGCGGCCGGAGGCCCCGCCGTGGCCTGCGCCCATATTGATCTTGAAAAGTAGCGCGTTGGAGTCGGTCTTAAGGGTGCGGAGCTTGGCGACGTATTTTGCGGGCTCCCAGAACATGACTTGAGAGTCGTTGAGGCCGGTTTTGACGAGGATGGCCGGGTACGCTTTGCGTTCGAGATTCGTGTAGGGGCAGTAGGACTTCATGTAGAAGTAGTCTTCGGTGAGTTGCGGGTTGCCCCATTCTTCGTACTCGCCGACGGTGAGGGGAAGCGAAGCGTCGAGCATGGTGTTAAGGACATCGACGAAGGGGACCTGGCTGATGACGGCGTGAAAAAGGTCGGGGCGCATGTTGGTGACTGCGCCCATGAGGAGGCCGCCGGCGCTGCCGCCCTGGATGGTGAGTTTGTCGGCGGTGGTGTATCGGTTGGCGATTAGGAATTCGGCGGAGACGATGAAGTCAGTGAAGGTGTTGCGCTTGTTGTGCATGCGGCCGGCGTCGTGCCAGGGTTTGCCGAGTTCGCCGCCGCCGCGGATGTGGGCGATGGCGTAGGTGACGCCGCGGTCGAGGAGGCTAAAGCGGTTGGAATTGAAGTTGACGGGCATGGAGAGGCCGTAGCTGCCGTAGCCGTAGAGGAGGAGGGGCGCGGAGCCGTCGCGCGGGGAGTCTTTGCGCGAGACGAGAGAAATTGGGATTTGGGTGCCGTCGGGGGCTGAGGCGTGAAGACGTTCGATGGCGTAGAGCGCCGGATCGTAGCCGCCTAGAACGGGTTGTTGTTTACGGAGTGTTGCGATGCGGGTGGCGACGTCGAAATCGAAGACGGAGCGTGGGGTGATGAAGGATTCGTAGGTGTAGCGGAAGTGAGGTTGCTCGAATTCGGGATTGGCGCCGGGGGCTGCGTTGTAGGCGGACTCGGCGAAGGGTATGCGGAATGAGTTGGCGAGGAGTTCGCTCGAAACCGTGGGCAGGGGCGTAACGCGGAGGAAAGGGAGGCCGTTTTCGCGTTCGAAGAGGACGAGGTGGGAGCGGAAAGCATCGAGGGCTGACAGCATGACGCTTGGGCGATTGGGGATGAGTTCGCGCCAGTTCGCACGTTCAGGAGAAGAAGTCGGAGCGGCGGCTAAGCCATAGGTTCGGCCGCTGGAGTTGGTTCGGATGAGGAAGACGTCGGCATCTTGTAGTGCAGGGTGGTGGTCGACGTAGTACTCGTGGTTGTCTTCGCGCAGGGCGATCAGCTGGAATTCGCCGAGCGGATCGGCGGCGGAGAGGTAGCGGACTTCGCTGGTGGTGTGGCTGTTGATGACGAGGAGGAGATACGCGGCGCTGCGGGTGCGTTCGATGTCGATGCGAAAACGTTCGTCGGGCTCTTCGTAGAGGAGCGTATCGGTTAGGGAAGAAGGATCGGCGAGAGCGTGGCGATAGAGACGGTGAGAGCGCTTGGTGACGGGGTCTTCGACTACATAGAAAAGTTGGCGGTTGTCGGAAGACCAGGCGGCGGAAGTTACGCGCTCGGCGCAGAAGGGGAGGAGGTCGCCCTTAGGGAGATCTTTGATTTGGAGCGTGTACTGGCGGAAGCCGGTGGTGTCGGTCGAATAGGCTAGGAGATGGTTGTCGTCGGAGACTGCGAATGAGCCGAGGGCGAGGAAGGAGTGGCCTTGGGCGAGGGCGTTTAGATCGAGAAGGGTTTGCTCGGGGCCGTTTGTGTCGTCGGCTGTGCGGCGGAGGTGGAGAGGGTACTGCTGGCCTTCGATGGTTTTGGTGAAGTAGAGGTAGCCGCGGAGGCGATAGGGGACGGTGAGGTCGGTTTGCTGGATGCGGGAGAGCATCTCCTGATAGAGAGCTTCCTGAAAAGCTTCGCTAGGTTTGAGGATGGCGTCGGTGTAGGCATTTTCGGCTTGCAGGTGGCGGATAACTTCGGGATCTTCCTTTTCGCGGAGCCAGGCGTAGTCGTCGATGCGGAGGTCGCCGTGGAGGCGATGTTCGACGGGTCTGCGGACTGCGACCGGCGGTTGAGGGGTGCTGTCCGGGCCGGCGGTGCCAATGGCGACGGCGTTTTCTTGAAGGTTTTTGAGTTCCATTGCTTTAGTGAAGCGCAGCCGGGTGAGTTGCCCAGGTGATGGGTGCGCGTTCGCTATACTAACGGAAGTTTGCCGGTGGAAAAAGTCGAGTGCGTTAGCCGTGCGGAAATTGCATCGGCTTAAGGAAGAACGTATGACGAGAGAGACGGAAATCAAGCTGAAGGTTGAGGATGTGAAGGCGTTTGAGCGGAAGCTGAAGAAGCTTGGCGCGAAGACCGTCGGGACGGGCGAAGGGCGGGTGCATGAGTTCAACACTATTTTTGACACGCCGGATGGTGGACTGGCGAAGCACGGGCAGCTGTTGAGGATTCGAACGGAGACGGCTGGAGGAAAAGGCAAAGCGAGCGGAGCGAAACGGATTGTGCTGACGTTCAAGCAACCGATGGTTCGAGGCGTGGACGACGAGGGCGCGCGGTTCAAGGTGAGGGAAGAAACAGAGACCGAACTGACGGATAGCGGAGCGCTAGCGAAGATTTTTGAGGGATTGGGGATGCGGGGCTGGTTTTCGTATGAGAAGTACCGGACGACGTGGAAGCTGGCCGCGAAGGAGAAGTGGGCGAAGGATTTGTTGATCGAGGTGGATGAGACGCCGGTGGGGACGTATGTGGAGCTGGAGGGACCGCCGGAGGCGATTGACCGGGCGGCGGAAGCATTTGGGTTTGCGCGGAGAGACTATCTGCTGAAGAACTACCTCACTTTGTATGCAGAGGACTGCCGCAGAAGAGGAATTGCGCCCGGGAATATGCTATTTGAGGCGAAGAAGAAGTGACTTGCATGGACTGGGTGCGAAAAAAGCAGCAAAAAGTTTTCGTAAGTGGCATTTTTTGATTGACATAGCGCGCTGAGCGGCTTATCACTACGACTGGAGTGAAATTTTTTCAGGGCTGCAGGACCGCTCTGCGATTTTTTGCGATGAACTCGCCCAACGAACCTGAGCCTGGACCTAATCGCGCCGCGACGCGGTGGGCCGGGCGAATTTTGCGGAAAGTGCGATTCGGATGCGAGGGGTTTGTGCGGATGGAGGAGTTCATCGGCGGCTAGGGCTGGAGACATCTGTTGGAGCGAGCCCGCGGCCGAGACATTCCGGCAGGCGGGCTTTTTGATTTTTAGGAGCGATCCGAAAGCGCAAAGGCAGCGGCATAAAGCGGCTGCTACACAGGGATTCCGGACAGGCGAGGTAGAACATGTTGTACGCGACAGAGTTGATGGGGGCCAAGACGTACGACTCGCAAGGGAACTACGTCGGCAAAATTAAGGAATTTTTCATCGAGCCGGCGGACCAGCCGAACCGGATCGCGCACTACTTGCTGGGGCGCGGGCGCTTTCAGCCGCTGGTGGCGCGGCATGACCAGGTGGCCTCGGTGGCGCCGGGGACGATGCGGCTCAACGTGAATGAGCGACTGCTGGCACCCTATGAGCCGAACGAGGCGTGGCTGGCGGTGCAAAAGGATCTGTTGGACCAGCAAATTATTGACACGAGCGGGCGCAAGGTAGTGCGGGTGAATGATGTAGACCTGGCGGAGCAGCGCACGAACGGGAATGTGGAATTGCGGGTGACGCAGGTGGACGTGGGGCTACCGGGGGCAGTGCGGCGGTTGTTTCAAGGGGTTGCGCCGCAAAAGTTTATTCGGAAGATGCAGGAGCAGCTGCCGCCGAGTTCGATTCGATGGGAATTCGTGAACCTGGTCGAGCCGGATCCGCTGCGGCGAGTGAAGCTCCGCATCACTCACGAAAAGCTGGAAGACCTGCACCCAGCGGACTTGGCCGACATCATGGAAGAACTTTCGGCGGCGGAGCGGCAGGGGATTATCGCTTCGCTCGATGAAGAGACGGCCGCGGCCGTGCTGGGTGAGCTGGACGCGCGGCTGACCACGCAGATCGTGGAGAAGCTCGATCCGGAGAAGGCGGCGGACATTCTGGAAGAGATGGCGCCAGACGCCGCAGCAGATTTGTTGGCGGATTTGCCGAAGGAAACTTCGGAAGAGCTGTTGGAGGAGATGCCTGGGCAAGAAGCTCAGGAGGTGAGAGAGCTGCTCGAATACGATCCGTCGACTGCGGGCGGAATGATGAACACGGATTTTGTATTCGTTGGCGAAGGGGCGACGCGGGAAGAGGTTTTGAAATGGATGCGGGAGCAGGAGCTGAATCTGGATCAGCTGGACACGATTGTGCTGTTGGACAAGGCGGCGCAATTTTCGGGGACGGTGCCGGTGGCACGGCTGTTGCTCGCTGACTCGGAACAGACGCTATCAGAACTGAAGATGGAGCCGCTGCTATCGCTGCCGCCAGACGCCAACGACAAGGAAGTGTTTGAAATTTTCGATAAATACAACCTGCGGATGCTGACGATTGTAGATGAGGACAGCCGGCCGATGGGGACGATCACGGTAGATGATGTGGTGTCCAAGCTCTTGAAGTAAACATGAAAGACGTGCAAAGAACCGGCCTAAAGGCCGGCCACTACAGGAACGGATTTACGACGAGAGATGTGGAATAGGGAGACATTGGCGGCGCAGTGGGCGGGTTGGACGGATCGCGTCGAGCGCGTGATGGCCGTGGTGCGTCCGTATCGCCACCGGCTGGCGCTGTTTTTGGCGGTGGTTGGTCCGGGCTTGATCGTATCGAACGTGGATAACGATGCGGGTGGGATTTACACGTATGCGCAATCGGGCGCGAAGTATGGAAACGCGGTGCTGTGGTCGCTGATTCCGATGACGATTGCGCTTTATGTTTCGCTGGAGATGTGTTCGCGGATGGGCGCGGTTACCGGCAAGGGGCTATCGGATCTGATTCGAGAAGAGTTCGGATTCCGCGTGACGTTTGTGCTGATGGCTTTAATTCTGGTGGTAAATCTGGGCAACGTAATGGCGGAATTCACGGGCGTGTTCTGGGCCAGCGAAGTGTTTGGCATCAGTCGGTTTATTTCTGTGCCGCTCGCCGGATTGCTGGTGTGGGCGCTGGTGGTGGCGGGCACGGCGAAAGCAGTGGAGCGGATTTTTCTGACGGTTTGCGTAGTCTATTTTTCCTATGTCATATCGGCGTTTCTGGCGAAGCCGGAATGGCTGATCGCGCTCATGCACTTGCTTCCGCCGCAGCTGATGCAACACGTGCCTGGAGTGCAGAGACAATGGATTGACGTGCCGCCGTTCAACGCGGGTTATATGGTGATACTGGCCGGCTTGGTGGGAACGACGATTGCGCCGTGGCAGCACTTTTATTTGCAGGCGGCGGTGGTGGAGAAGCGTGTCGGACCGCGCCAGTATCCCGCAACGCGCAACGATGTGCTGATCGGGAGCATCAGCTGCATGGTGATCGTGTTCTTTATCATCGTTTGCACCTCGTACACGCTGCACACCAGCGGCATAAGGGACATTGATAACGCAGGCACCGCGGCGCTGGCGCTGAAGCCACTAGCCGGGAAGTGGGCGACTGCGTTGTTTGCGCTGGGCTTGCTGAACGCGTCGCTCTTTGCAGCGTCGATCTTGCCGCTCTCGACTTCTTATGTGGTGTGCGAAGCGATGGGGTTCGAATCGGGAATTGACCGCAAATTCGGTGAAGCGAAGATTTTTTATGCCCTTTACACGGCGTTGATTGCGCTGGGCGTAGTCTTCGTGCTGTTTCTGGGCAGATTTGCGCAGACGATCCTGTTGTGGTCGCAGGTGCTGAACGGATTCCTGCTGCCGGTCGTGATGATCTTTGTGCTGATTCTGGTGAACCGGCGCGACCTGATGGGAGAGAAGGTCAACCCTAAGGGGTTCAACTGGGTGGCATGGATTTCGACCGTGGCCATGATTGGGCTGACGCTAATTGTGGCGTACTCCTCGATTCGAGAGTTGCTGACGCATCCTTCATCGTGACCGCGTTGCCTGACCGCGGCGGGCTCAGTGCAAAAGCGCGAAACATACCAGATAACCCCGTTGCGGCGTTTCGGAAAGGCGTGTTAACTTTGTGGCATAAAGGAGCGAGCGGCTTTTATTCATCTCCGTGACTGATTCTAAATCCACAAAGACGCTGCACGTTGCCGCTTCGCACCCGCTAGGAACCGTCACGGCCGAAGAAGCCTTCCTGCTGGAAAAATTGAATTTGAGCCGGCTGCCGCGGCACGCGGCCGTGATTATGGACGGCAATGGACGTTGGGCGCAGCGGCGGCATTTGCCACGGATTGCGGGACATCGCAAAGGCACGGAGACGGCGCGGACCACGATCGAGACCTGCGCGCGGCTGAAGGTCGAAGCACTCACGTTATATGCGTTTTCGGTGGAGAACTGGCGGCGACCGAAGACGGAAATTGATTTTCTGATGCAGCTTCTGCGCGAGTACATCCGGCAGGAGATGCCACTGATCCAGAGGAACAATATTCGCATGCGGTTTCTGGGACGCGCGGATGAGTTGCCGGAAGAGGTGCAGCGCGACACGCGGGAAGCGATGGAAGCTACTGCCGGGAACACCGGCATGGTGCTGTGCATTGCGCTGAATTATGGCGGACGCGCGGAGATTTTGGATGCGGCGAACGCTCTATTGGCCGAACGGCGGCGAGATGGGAGTAACGGGAAGCTGACGGAAGCCGACATCGAACAGCATCTTTATACCAGCGGCTTGCCCGACCCGGACTTGCTCATTCGAACCAGCGGCGAGATGCGCGTAAGCAATTTTCTGCTTTGGCAGATCGCGTATGCTGAAATTTTTGTTACGGAAACGCTGTGGCCTGACTTTAACCGCGCGCGTCTGCTCGAATCCTTTGTGGAATTTCAGAAGCGCGACCGGCGCTATGGCGGGATCGGCGATAGCGACGAAGGTGAACGCGTTGCATCTGAAATCGGGGCGAAGTAAGTTCGCAAACGCGCCGCCCGATTAAGGAAATCCCGAAAATGCCGCCCTGAAGGGTGGCGCGGCATCTGCCGCACACCCTGAATTGTTTTTCCTCCAGACAGTTCACCCGTTATCATACGAAGTCATTTCTTCCGGCCGGTTTCAGGGGACAACCTTGCGATGACTTGGAAACGCGTAGCGACAGCTGTGGTCTTGATACCGGCGGTGGTCGGGTTGGTGCTGGCTGCGCGCACGGCATGGGTTGCCGTGGCGCTGTCCGGCGTGATGTTACTGGCACTGTTTGAGTATTACGCGCTGGGCGACGCGATCGGCCATCGGGCGTACAAGGTCTGGACGGCGTTTTGCGCGTGCTTGTTGATGTATGCGCAATACCTTGGGGCGATGGAGTATGCGCATGCGGCGGGCGGAGCGCCGGCGATGCATCGGGTGCTGAGACTGTTTGCGATTCAGGGGCCGACGGTTGCGGATGTGCTGTTTGTTTTTCTGATGGGGATTGCGTTTGTGACGCTGGCTACGCGCCGGCCTCTGGTGGAGGCCCTGCCGGCGGCCGGGATCAGTAGCAGTGCCCTGCTGCTGGTTGCGCTGCCACTGACTTATGCGGTTCGGCTGCACGGGGTTTCGCTGGCGGGGAAGTGGCTGCTGCTGTTTGCACTGGTGATTACGTGGATTGGCGACACGGCGGCTTATTTTGTCGGGCGAGCGATGGGGCGGCATCCGTTTGCGCCGCACCTGAGCCCGAAGAAGACTTGGGAAGGGGCAGTGGCGAGCTTTGCGGGATCGCTGGCAGTTGGGTGGGCGATGGCGCACTTTGCCGGTGTGACGATCGCGACGGTACATGTGTTGGGGATGGCGGCTGCGGGAAATGTGGCCGGGCAGATGGGCGATTTGCTGGAATCGGCGTATAAGCGAAGCGCCGGCGTGAAAGATTCTGGTGCGCTGCTGCCGGGGCATGGCGGCATCCTTGACCGTATCGACGCACTCATCCTGACGTTCCCGGTTGTCTGGTATTATTGGTTGTGGATTTACTCGCCGCGCGTGTAAGCCACTCGGTTTCCCTCTGACTGACAATTCGATTTTGTGAAAAGGACTTTGGTCTAAGTGAAGCAGCTTGCCATCCTGGGTTCGACCGGCTCGATTGGCCGGCAGTGTCTTTCTGTGGTTGATGCGCTGGCCGGACGATTTGGAGTAGTGGCCTTGGCTGCGGGCAACAATTTGGATGAGTTGACGGGCCAGATTGAGCGCTACAGGCCGGAAGTGGTTTCGGTTGGCGACGCGCAAAACGTGGATGAGCTGGCCACTAGGCTGCGCGAGAAGGGAATTGCGCTGCCGGCGATTCACCATGGGCGCGATGGGATGCTGGCGGTTGGGACGCACGGCGCGGCGGACATCGTGGTTTCGGCGGCGGTGGGCGTAGTCGGGCTGGAAGCCACTTACGCAGCAATCAAGCTGGGGAAGACGATCGCGCTGTCGAACAAGGAAGTGCTGGTGGCCGCGGGCGAAATCGTAATGGCCGCGGCGCACAAAGCCGGCAAAGAACTGCTGCCGGTGGATAGCGAACACAACGCCGTGCATCAGTGCCTGCGCGGTGGAACGCATGGCGAAGTTCGCAAGCTGGTGCTTACCGCGTCGGGCGGGCCGTTCCGCAAGACGCCGATCAACAAGCTCGCGGACGTGACGGTAGAGCAGGCATTGGCGCATCCCAACTGGAAAATGGGAAACCGGATCACTGTCGATTCAGCGACGATGATGAACAAGGGTTTTGAGGTGATCGAGGCGCGTTGGCTGTTTGATATGAAGCCGGCGCAAGTGGACGTGGTGATCCATCCGCAGTCCACGGTGCATTCTATGGTGGAGTTTGTTGACGGTTCGGTTCTGGCACAGCTCGGCGCAACCGACATGCGCATGCCAATCCAATATGCGTTAACCTATCCAGAGAGGGTGGCATCTAACCAGGTAGACCTGGACTGGACCAAACTGAAGCGCTTGGACTTCGAGAAGGTCTCCACGAGGCGGTATGCCTGCCTGCGCCTGGCCCGCGAAGCGATGAAAAAGGGAGGAGCCTGGCCCTGCGCGTTGAACGCAGCGGATGAAGTTGCGGTCGCCGCGTTTTTGCAGCGGCAGATTCCGTTTTTGGGTATTCCGGAAGTTGTGGAGGGCGTGCTGTCGCGGACTCCACGAGTGAAGATCGAGAAGATGGAGGACGTGCTCGCGGCGGATGCTGAGGCACGTCGAATGGCGAGAGAGGAAGTCGGTCGTCTCGCGGGTAAATCGCTAGTCGCGTCATAGAGCAAGCGGCTGGCAGTTTTTTTTGGGGGAAGTTCGTTTCTAAAACGTTTTCTGGAGTATGGCCTTGGACATCATTATCGGCGTTGCCCTGGTGCTCGGCGTCATCATTCTGATCCACGAGTGGGGACATTTCATCGTGGCGCGGCTGTTCAAGGTCCGCGTGGATGTATTTTCCATCGGATTTGGTCCGCGGCTATTCGGCTGGAAAAAGGGCGACACGGATTACCGGATCAGCGCGCTGCCGCTCGGCGGGTATGTTCGGATGGCGGGGCAAGATCCTTCGGAAGTGGATTCCGGCAAGCAGGCGCCGACGGGCGCGGCGGATGAGTTGATGAGCAAGCCGCGCTGGCAGCGGGCGCTGATTGCATTTGCGGGGCCTGCGATTAATTTTGTGTTCCCAGTCATCTTGCTCTTCGGTTTCTGTGCGATTTTTGGCATGCCTTTCTTGAAGTTGTATCGCCAGCCGATGGAGGTGTCTTACTTCACGACTGTTACGCCGAGTTCGAGCCCGCTCAAGGTCGGGGATCATGTTGTGGCGCTGAATGATCTAAAGAACCCGGTTTGGGAAAACGGACTGGAAGCGCTCGAGCACATGGACCCAAGCACAGCGGTGACCATAACGGTTTCCAACAACGGCACAGAACGAGTGATTCGCACGACCGCGAAAGAGGCGGCCGCCGTCGATGCGTTTGGAGTAAGAAAGTTCTTCGGATACCCGGCAAGCAACGCTGTGCTGGATGTTGCGGATCGGGCTACGCCAGCATACCGAGCCGGACTTCGTGACGGTGACAAGATTTTGGAATTGGACGGCAAGCCGATTTCATATTGGGGCGAGTTTGTCGACGGAATACGCACATCTGGCGGTAAGACACTAGCACTCAAGGTGCAGCGCAAGGAAAAGACTTTTGCTACAACCGTGACGCCGCAAGAGGGGCTCTCGGATCCGAATGAGAAGGTTTGGCAGATCGGCGTGCAGAATCACTTTGATATCGGGTACGACAAAGTTTCGCTGGCACAGGCTGGAAGCTACGCATTTGTTCGCACCAAGGATTTCTTTAGCCAAACGCTGAGCGTGGTGACGAAACTATTCACGGGGCGCGTGCCGGTCAAGCAGTTGCGGAGTTTCTTGGGTATCGCGCAAGCATCAGGCGATGCGGTACGGCGTGGGCCGCTGGATACCGTGCTGCTGATGGCGTTCATTAGCGTAAACCTGGGCATTCTGAATTTGCTGCCCATCCCGATTCTCGACGGTGGAATGATCATGATGCTCACCATCGAAGGGTCGATGCGGCGCGATCTGAGCCTGCGCGTGAAGGAACGATTCGTGCAGGTTGGTTTCGTGTTCTTGCTGTTGCTCTTCGTTTACGTCATGTACAACGACGTGGCGCGAATGATAACCTCGCACTCCTAACGCCAAGGTAGCTGCCTTTGAATAGGGAATCCATGACGTCTTCGCCAGCGCATCGCGCTTCAACGGGCGAGCGCATCAATGCTCCGGAAAAGACCGGGCATCTGACCAAAACGCTCAGTGACCGCGGAATTCGGCTCACGAAGCAGCGTCGCGTCATTCTGCAGGTGATGGATGAAGCGGAGCAGCATCTGGACGTGGACCAGATCTTCGACCGAGCGAAGCGGATTGATTCGGGCGTACACCTGGTTACGGTTTACCGCACGATCGAACTCCTCAAGAAGCAGGGGCTGATTGACGAGCTGGATTTGCTGCACCTGCGCGGCGATCGGCACTACTATGAGACGCACGGGCCGCGCGATCACATTCATGTGGCTTGCCTGAAGTGCGGCAAAGTTCGCGAGTTTGAGAGCCGGCTGTACGAGCAGCTGAAATCCCAGATCGAAAAGGATTTTGCCATGAAGGTTACGATTTCGCGGACCGAAGTTGGCGGGTACTGCGCGGAATGCCTGGCTAACGGCGCGTCCTGAGTTTTCTTTCCCTGTCATTCGCGGAACTTTCTGATGGTCCCGGTGTCTAACCGGCCATGGAACTGACACTTGTGTTGCCACGGCAACGCACTACTGTTCCCATCCTGATTGTTTCGATCTTGTTAGGACTGCTGCTTTCGCCGGTGCTGGAGCGGGCGCTGGAATGGTGGATGCCCACGGCGGTGACTGGAAGGCAGCAGCAAAACGGGGGGCGAAGGGTAATTCCGGCAGTGGCTCTAGCCACGACTCGAGCTGGGATTTGCGGTCGACCTGGCACTAAGCCCGACTGTTCTAGTCGGAGAGGCGCAACACTCGGAACTTTCGCAGTTGCGTGAAGAATCTGTTCGCTGCGCGGATATCTCGGGCGATCTGCGTGCGCAACTCATCCGGACCTGAAAATTTCTTCTCGGAACGCAAGCGCTTCCAAAAGCGCAGTTCGACGCGGCTTGGCGCGATATTTTCATTAAAGGCGAGTAAATGCGTTTCGATGGTTAGCGTTGTGCCGTCGAAGGTGGGGCGCACACCGATATTGGTGACGGAGCGCCGGCTATTGGTTTCGCCATCCAGCAGCGTGCGTGTGATATAGACGCCGGGCGCGGGGAGCAATTCCTGGTCCGGCTTCAGATTGAGCGTGGGAAAAGTAAACTTTCGGCCGGTGCCGGTGCCGCTGACGATTTCGCCGGTGAGGACATAAGGACGTCCGAGCAAACGGCCGGCTTGGGCTACATCACCTGCCGCAATCTCGCGGCGAATCACCGTACTTGAGACCACTTCGCCGTGGGCCGAAACGGGCGCGAGAGCGATGACTGCAAATCCGTTGGCCAATCCCAGTTGACTTAGCAACGCCGTATCGCCGGCTTGTTTGTGGCCGAAGCGGAAATTTTCGCCGACCAGGACCGCACGCACCTGCAGCTCGCGAACGAGAATGCGTTCGATGAATTCCTGCGGGGTGAGCTTGGAAAGTTCGATGGTAAAGGGAAGTACGACGGCGGATTCGACGTCCACGGCGCGAAACCATGCGAGGCGTTGTTCGGGTGTGGAGATGCGTTTTGGCGCACTCTCCGGGCGCAACACTTTTAGAGGTGACGGTTCGAAGGTGAGGGCGGTCGCGACGGCGCCTGTTTTCGCTGCGAGTTCCACGGCTTGTTTCAAAATTGCTTGATGGCCCAGATGAATGCCGTCGAAGTTGCCGATAGCGAGGACGCTGCCGCGTTTGCCGGGGCCGTAAAACTCACGCCATTTCTCGGCGGAGTCGAAAACCGCGAGCCCGGCCAGACGGGGATCAGAAACCTGTGCGGGCGATGTGTGCGCGGAAGCATCGCTAGCGACCTCGAGTTCGAGGCCATCGTAGGCCAGTTGGACGTTGGCGTGCCCTAGCCGGCGGAGGCGCTCGTTGGTTTCGGCGTGGCCCAGGTCGTGCGCGATGTGCGTGAACCAGGCGCGCTTTGGCTTGAGCTTCGCAACCAACGCCAACGCTTGCTCGACGGTCTGATGCATGGGATGCGGCGTGTCGCGCAGCGCGTCGACGACCAGGTCGTCCAGGTCCTGCAGCATGGCCATGGAAGATTCGGGAACGGCGTTGAAATCCGTGAGATAGGCGGCATTGCCGAAGCGAAAGCCCAGCACTTGCATTTCGCCGTGCTCCAACGGAATCGGTGTGATCTTGACGCCGAGCAATTCGAATGGGCCGTTAATCTCTTTCAGTAGGACGCTCGGTACGCTGCTGACTTTCGGTTTGCCGTCGAACGCGTAGGAAAACGCGCGGCGAATGATGTCGAAGGTTTGCGCGTTGCCATAGACCGGCATGGGACGTTTTTGGCCGATGCTCAGCGGGCGAAGGTCGTCGAAGCCCATGACGTGGTCAGCGTGGCCGTGCGTGAGCAGAACGGCTTCGAGGCGCTGAATTCCTGCGCGTAACGCCTGTGAACGGAAGTCGGGCGTGGTGTCGATCAATACGTGCTGGCCGTTGTGCGAAAGCAGCACGGAAGTGCGCATGCGCTTGTCGCGAGGATCGCTGGAGTGGCACACGGCGCAAGGGCAGCCGATCGTGGGAACACCCATCGACGTGCCGGATCCGAGAATGGTTAGTTGAAGCGGAGTAGCAGACATTTGCAAAAAATTGCGGCCGGGCTGGCGCTAGCGGACCGCTGAGTCAGCGGGCCTTGGCTTTGCCGGTTTGCGCAGCCGCTTGCGCCGCGAGAGCTTGATTGATTTCGAGATAGGTCAGCTTCAATTTTCCGTTGAGATCGAGCAGCAAGCTGTCTTCTTCCGGCGAAAGATTGCCCTTGGTTTTTTCGTGCAGCGCATCGAGCATGTCAATCAATTCGCGCGCGGCGTCGGGATCGATTACAGGCTGGCCGGTGCGTGGATCCGCGTAGCCCCCCAAAACCATCGCCGCGTTACTGCCAAGCATGCGAATCAGGTTTTCAAACGCCGCTGAGCGTTTCGGCGCGTCGGCGGCGGGCGGCGTCTTGCTATCGGGATTGGCAGCGGTCGTCGCTGAAGGCGCGGCGGCCGCTGCCTTTTTAGCTTCCTGGCGCGCTTCGCGTTCCTGTTCTTCGACGATTTCCTGGCGCAATTCGCCTTCGGTGGTAAAGGGCCGACGATCAATTACGCGGAAAGACTCTTCTGGTTTCTGCTCTGGCACGGTCAACCTCAATGTGTAACTTTTACGAGTTTAGCACGGCTTGCGGAGAATGCTGTTTGCGCGCTCTGTGCGCCTGCCT